>Ga0315540_10001714_pt1 | contig 12510 bp, 8 predicted proteins | sample SalMarSW160110MG_FD_203677 | JGI IMG/M metagenome (GOLD analysis project Ga0315540, IMG submission 203677) | Salt marsh sediment microbial communities from the Plum Island Ecosystem LTER, Massachusetts, United States - Salt Marsh Sediment SW1601-10 ... | reverse complement strand
GAAACTACGGCACCAATCCGCTGGATTCGGAATCGTCCTCTCCTTTTGCGGAAGGGCTGGTGGTTCGCGAACTGTCGGAACTTGCCAGCAACTGGCGGTCAGTGGAATCAACTTCGGAGTTTCTGGCAGATTTTGGCATGCCGGTGATTTCCGATATTGACACGCGGGCGCTGGTGCGGCACCTGCGCACTCACGGGGCCATGCGGGCCGTGCTGTCCACCGTAGATTTTGACGAGCAGAGCCTGCTGCGCAAGGTGAAGGCCTCGCCCAGCATGGTGGGGCTGGACCTTGCCAGCCGGGTGACAACTTCGGCGTTGTATGACTGGAGCGAACCTTCGACAGACATTTACGAGGTGGAAGTTCCGGCGAAAAGTTTGCTTCGCCATCATGTCGTGGCTTACGATTTTGGCATCAAGCACCACATCCTTCGGCGATTGGTGGATACAGGCTGCAAGGTTACAGTCGTTCCCGCTACCACTTCGGCTGCGGATGTCCTGGCGCTGAAGCCGGACGGGGTGTTTCTCTCCAACGGGCCGGGTGATCCCGAACCTGTTGATTATGCGGTGCGCAACATCCGAGACCTGATCGGAAAAACTCCCATCTTCGGCATCTGCCTGGGTCATCAGCTCACTGGACTGGCGCTGGGCGGCAAGACTTACAAGCTGAAGTTCGGACACCACGGCGGGAACCATCCGGTGATGAACCTTGAGACCAACCGGGTGGAAATCACGGCGCATAACCACGGGTTTGCCGTGGACCCTGACTCACTGAAGTCGAGCGATGTGGTCCTGACCCATCGCAACCTGAACGACAATACGCTGGAAGGGCTGCGGCACCGCTCATTGCCGCTTTTCAGCGTGCAGTATCACCCTGAGGCTTCGCCCGGTCCGCACGACTCGGCGTACCTGTTCGACCAGTTTGTGAAATTGATGGAAGAGTTCAAGCAGGCGAAGGGATAAGCACGGACGGCGGGGCCATGCTTTGACGGACACGCGGATTCATTCGCAATTCAAACGACAGAATTGACTCAATGCCTAAACGTACGGACATCCACAAAGTTCTGATTATCGGCTCCGGCCCGATTGTCATCGGCCAGGCGTGCGAGTTCGACTATTCCGGGACGCAGGCCTGCAAGGCTCTCAAGGCCGACGGCTATGAGGTGGTGCTGGTCAACTCCAATCCCGCCACCATTATGACGGACCCGGAGTTTGCCGACCGCACCTACGTGGAACCCCTGACGGCGGAATATCTGGAAGCCATCATCGCCCGCGAGCGTCCCGATGCTGTGTTGCCGACGGTCGGCGGCCAGACCGCCCTGAACCTGGCCATCGAATTGGCCGAGAAGGGTATTCTTGACCGTTACAACGTCAAGCTGATGGGAGCCTCGCCCAAGGCTATCAAGATTGCGGAAGACCGGCTCTGGTTTAAGGACGCGATGAAGAAGATCGGCCTCGAGGTGCCGCGCAGCGTTCTGGTGAACACGGTGGAGGCGGCACTGAAGGTCTCCGAACAGATTGGCTTCCCGATCATTCTCCGCCCGTCATTCACTCTGGGCGGGACAGGTTCCGGCATCGCGTATAACCGCGAAGAGCTGACGGAGCGCATCCGGTTTGGGCTTGATCTGAGCCCTGTCCATGAGGTGCTGGTTGAGGAATCCGTCCTGGGCTGGAAAGAGTTTGAGCTGGAAGTGATGCGCGACCATGCGGACAACGCCGTGGTGATCTGCAGCATTGAAAACTTTGACCCCATGGGAGTCCATACGGGTGATTCCATCACCGTCGCTCCTGCGCAGACACTCACCGACAAAGAATACCAGTTGATGCGCGACGCCGCCTTTAAGGTGATCCGCACGGTGGGAGTAGAAACCGGCGGCTCCAACATCCAGTTTGCCGTCGAGCCGGGAACGGGACGCATGGTGGTGATTGAAATGAACCCGCGCGTGTCCCGCAGTTCGGCGCTGGCATCGAAGGCCACGGGCTTCCCCATCGCAAAGATCGCGGCGCGGCTGGCCATGGGCTATAGGCTGGACGAAATTCCCAACGACATCACAAAGAAAACACCATCGTGTTTTGAGCCCACACTCGATTATGTCGTGGTGAAGATCCCCAAGTGGGCGCAGGAAAAATTCCCGGAATCCGATCCACGACTGGGGACACAGATGAAGTCCGTCGGAGAAGTGATGGCCATCGGGCGGACCTTCAAGGAAGCATTTATGAAGGGCGTGCGTTCGCTGGAAACCGGCCGCAAGCCTCCCAAACCCCCGGCCGACCGCGAAGAAGCGCTGCGCCGCGTCTCAACACCGCACCCGGAGCGCCTGTGGGACCTGCTGTATGCCTTTAACATGGGCGAAAGTGTTGAAACTCTGAACGAAATTACCCAGATCGATCCCTGGTTCCTGGACCAGGTTCGCCAGATGGTCGTGATGCAGAACGAGCTCAAGCGCTTTGACATGAGCTCGGCGCCGGCCAGCGTGCTGCGCGAGGCCAAGCGCCTGGGCTTTTCAGACCTGCACCTGGGCGAGTTGTGGAGAGTGAGTGGACCGGCGATTCGCCAAAAGCGGCTGGAGAACAATGTCCGGCCGGTTTTCAAGCGCGTTGACACCTGCTCGGCGGAATTTGAATCCTTTACGCCCTATCTCTATTCCACCTATGAGGACGAGGATGAGGCGGATCCGACCGACTGCAAGAAGGTCATGATTCTGGGCAGTGGTCCGAACCGCATCGGCCAGGGAATCGAGTTCGATTACTGCTGCGTCCACGCCTCCTACGCGCTGAAGGAACAGGGTTATGAGACGATCATGGTGAACTGCAATCCTGAGACCGTCTCCACCGATTACGACACTTCAGACCGTCTCTACTTTGAGCCGCTGACATTTGAAGACGTCATGTCGATTGTTGACAAAGAAAAACCTGCCGGAGTCATCGTTCAGTTCGGGGGGCAGACGCCGCTGAACCTTGCGCGCCAGCTTAAGGCGGCAGGGGTCCCCATTATTGGGACTTCGCCGGAGTCCATCAACCTGGCTGAAGACCGCAAGCACTTTGGAAAACTGCTCATGGACCTGGACATTCCACAGCCCGAAAACGGAACGGCTATGAGCGTGAAAGAGGCGATCGAGGTGGCTAAACGGATTGGATATCCGGTGCTGGTTCGGCCGTCATACGTGCTGGGCGGGCGGGCCATGGTGATTGCCTACGATCAGAAGCAACTGGCCGGCTACGTGCAGCGCGCCGAAGAGCTGGAGGGCGCGTTTCCCATCCTGATCGATCGATTTCTTGAAAATGCCACCGAGGTGGATGTGGATGCGTTGTCTGACGGCACGGACGTGGTGATTGCCGGCATCATGGAACACATTGAGGAAGCGGGGATCCATTCCGGCGACAGCTCCTGCGTACTTCCTTCGGTCAACATTCCGGATGAAACCCGCCGCACTCTCATCACCTACACCACCAGGCTGGCTCGCGAACTGAACGTGGTGGGCCTGATGAATACGCAGTACGCCATCCAGAACGGTAAAGTGTACGTGTTGGAGGTCAACCCGCGCGCCTCGCGCACGGTGCCTTACGTCAGCAAGGCGACCGGTGTGCCGCTGGCCAAGGTTGCGGTACGACTGATGGTGGGAGAAAAGCTGAGCTCCTTCAAGCTGGCCCCCGAACTTCCCGTTCGCTATTTCTACGTGAAGTCTCCGGTCTTCCCGTTCCAGAAGTTTCCCGGTGTCGATTCCGTGCTGGGGCCGGAGATGAAATCGACCGGTGAGGTGATGGGCGTGGCAGAGCGCTTTGGACTGGCTTTTGCCAAGGCCCAGCTTGCCGCCGGGCAGAAGATTCCGATGCAGGGGAAAGTGTTCATCTCCGTCAACGACCACGATAAGCCACACGCCGTAAAACTGGCGCGGGAACTCGCCGATCTGGGCTTCAAGTTGATCGCGACCCGGGGCACCGCGGCGGCGATTCGTGCGGCGAAAATCAAGGTGGATAGAGTCTACAAGGTTGAAGAAGGCCGGCCGAACGTGGTTGACCATATCAAGAACGCTTCCGTGGACCTGATTATCAATACGCCTCTTGGTCGCACCTCGCGATTTGACGAGAAAGCTATCCGCCGGGCCGCTATCCAGCACGGTGTGACCTGCATTACCACGATGTCTGCGGCAACCGCCGCAGTGAACGGCATCCGTGCCCAACGCGACCGCGGGATTGAAGTCGCCTGCCTTCAGGAACTTCTTCTCCGGGACCAGGCGGTGGCTCAGAGTTCCGGCACGAGCAAAACCCTCAATCCAGGTGGCTGACCTTATGACCAGCAAACAAGTTCTGGCTCATCTTCAGGGTGTTTTCGTTCCTGTTGTGACCCCCTTCAATCGCCGCGGCGAATTGGACGAGTCCGCCTTTCGTTTCAACGTGCGGCGGTATGTGAAGCAGGGATTTAACGGCATTCTGATTGCGGGCTCGACCGGCGAGGGTCCCTACCTTGCTGAGCGCGAAAGATTGCGACTGGTGGAACTGGCGCGGCCGTTGATTCCCGCACCCCAGTTGCTGCTGGTCGGGACCGGCGTTGAAACCACTCGCCAGACGATCCATCTGAGCAAAGAAGCTGTGAAGCGAGGCGCTGATCTTTTGCTGGTGCTGACGCCTGGGTACTACAAGAATCGCATGGACTCTGCCGCCCTCACCGCGCACTTCTCCGCGGTTGGCGACGCGGTGCGCCGGCCGGTTCTCATCTATTCGATTCCGCAGTTTACCGGTATCCACATTGACCCGGCGACCATAGGCCGCCTGTCGCGCCACGGCAACATCGCGGGCCTCAAAGAAAGTTCCGGCAACATGGAGTTTTTGCAGGAGGTCCTGAAGAAGTCTAAAGCCGGGTTCCATGTTCTGGCGGGTTCAGCTTTGATTATGCTGGAGGCCTTCCAGGCAGGGGCCGCTGGTGCAGTGCTGGGTCCCGCAAACTACATTCCCGACCTTTGCCTTGAGATTTACAGGCTTTACCTCCAGGGCGATCTTGAGACGGCGCGCAAACTGCAGCAGCGAATCGTTCCCCTGGTGCAGGAAGTGAATGTTCGCGCCGGAATTCCCGGGATCAAATGCGCGCTGGACTTGTGCGGTTACAAGGGTGGGAAACCCCGCAGCCCTTTGCTGCCGCTGCGCCCTGTCGAAGAACGGAAGGTGGCCGCCGCTCTCAGGGAGGTTGGAATTCGCCTGAACCGGCTTCGTTCCATTTGAAGCTTCAACTCCAACTAGAATCGTAAACCCCCTTTGCAGCATCTGTTAAAGAGGTGTTGCGGGCGCGGCCGGGGTGTTGTTGCATTTTGTGCCGCAGTGTAGCATGGAAAGATTATGGATTGCATGGTGCTGCGGCATTCTCAAGTTCCGAAATCCAGCAAGCTCCTGGTTGACTACCTGGAACGCTACGAAAACGTTTCGCGCTTCTATAACGGCTCTCCTTTTCTTCCCGAAACTTATGATCGGCTGAAGGCGCAGCTTCAGGGTGCTTCAATCAACCGCAAGTCCCTGGTTGAGATTTTGTTGAGGCAGAACAGGGATTTCGGAGCCGGCGAGCAGACAATGGAGAATATCCGCAGCCTCGGTGATCCGGACACCTGTGCGTTGGTTACCGGCCAGCAAGTGGGACTCTTTTCCGGTCCGGCGTTTACTCTGTACAAGGCTTTGACGGCAGTACGATTGTCACAGTCGCTCAGGGAACGTGGGCTGAAGACCGTACCCGTCTTCTGGCTGGCCAGCGAAGATCACGATCTGGAAGAAGTCGCTCAGACCTATGCGCTGAATGACCACTACGAGTTGCTCCACCTGCACGACCCGGGCGAGCGGCCCGCTCCCCAATCACCCGTCGGCCGGGTGAAACTGACGGAGGCCATTTCCGAACAGATCAATCGCCTGGAATCGCAGCTCCCACCCGGCGATGAGCGCGCGCGTTTGATAGAAGACCTTCGCGCGGCGTATCAGCCTGGCTCCACCTGGTCGCAATCCTTTGCGCGCTTCCTGACTCGCCTGTTCGGGCGCTGGGGAGTTGTGCTTCTTGACCCGCTGGATGAGGCTGTCCACCGTCTTTCCGCTCCCATCTATCAAAAAGTGTTGTCGCAGGCTGCGGACTTGCGCTCGCGGCTTCAGGAGCGCTCGGGTGAACTCATCAAGGCGGGTTACCACGCACAGGTTCACATCGGGGAAGATTCCACAATGCTTTTTGCTGAGCGGGAGGGGAACCGGCTGCCGGTACACAGTTCCGGCGCCGACAGCCAAAGATTTACCGTTGGCGTGGACCATAGCGCCTCGCTTGAAGAACTGGAGTCTGAGATCAGCGCACAGCCGCTGAATTTCTCTTCCAATGTACTGCTGCGGCCCGTTGTGCAGGACGCCTTGTTGCCCACCATTGCTTATGTTGCAGGACCCTCTGAACTCGCCTACCTGGGCCAGTCGCAGGTGCTCTATTCGGTTTTGGGCCGCCCCATGCCCGCCGTCCTTCCTCGAAGCGGTTTCACGCTGGTTGACCGTCGCATTGAGCGCTGGATGGAGAAATACCAGGTCGGAGTGGATGACATCTGGCAGGGCAAAGAGCATCTCTCCCAGCGCATTGCCTCCACCGCTTTTGCGGAGGGATGGTCCGAGCGATTTGACCAGACGGAACGTGACCTGGCGGCATTGCTGGCGCGGCTGAGAAAAGACATCGAAGTTCTGGACCCGACTCTGGTGGATACCCTGAACCACACGGAAGAAAAGATCCAGTATCAGGTTGAGAGGCTGAAAGGCAAGTTAACCCGATCTGCACTGAAACGCTCCGAGATTCTGGGTCGCCACGAACAGGCCCTTCTTGGCGCCATCATGCCCGAAAAGGATTTGCAGGAGCGCCTGGTGGGCGGTGCATACTTCCTGGGCCGTGCGGGGTACGGTTTGCTGGAGAGACTGCTCGAACAGATTCCAGCCGATTCTTCTGGTCATTACGTCATGAGCTTCTGAGATTTACGCGGCCTTCTTCCAACGGGAAGTTTGTGACCCCATCAAGTCGGGAAGACTCAAAATCCCTTTGCTATACTGGGTGGAGAGTCTTCTCGACTCCTGAGATTTGGAGAGAGTTCACAGAGGAGAAGAGGATGTCTGAACAGGCAACGAAGGCCACCACCCCGGGCAAACCGAAAAATCAGCGCCACACGCTTCATATCGAAACGAACTCCCGCGTGGAGTTTAAGGACGTCACCGGGCAGATTGAACAGTTGATTGAGAAGTCCGGAATTGAAAGCGGACAATGCCATGTTTTCGTCCCGCATACCAGTGCAGCAATCCTGATTAACGAAAACTATGACCCCGGCTTGCGCCAGGATATTGCAGATTTCCTGAAAAACCTTGCTCCTCCCAACGCTGATTATCATCACAACGACGGCAACTGCGACTCGCATCTGAAAGCAACGCTCATGGGCGCCACCAGGACCCTGCTGATTGAGAACGGCCGGTTGCTGCTGGGGCGCTGGCAGGGTGTTTACTTCTGTGAGTTTGATGGGCCGCGCCGCCGTGATCTGCACGTGAAACTCGTCACGGATTAGCCATGGAAACACTGGGAGTGTACATCCAGGTTCCTTTCTGTGCCTCGAAGTGCAGCTTCTGTAATTTCAGTTCACGCGTCGCGCGTGTCGACGTCTACGACCGCTACTGCCGGGCCCTCGCCGAAGAAATTGATCGTCTCCCCGAGTATTACAAGTCATCTGCGTTGGCAGCGAACCCGTTTGAGATTCCGGTCGACACGGTCTATGTCGGCGGTGGAACGCCATCGCTGCTGGGGAGCGATCGCATCGAAGGGATGGGTGCGGACCTTCACCGTCGGTTCCGGTTTGCTTCGGACGTCGAATTTACGATGGAGGTCACGCCCGGATCGGCCGACGAGAACTTTCTAAAGCATGCGCTGGCGCTTGGTATCAATCGCCTCAGTTTTGGCGCCCAATCTTTTGATGATGCAGAGCTTCGCTCCGTGGGAAGGTTGCACTCGGCTGAGGACACACGGGTAACGGTTCGAACGGCCCGCCGGATGGGCTTTACGAACATCAGCCTGGATTTGATTGCCGGACTGCCCCACCAGACGGAGGCATCGTGGCGCGCCTCCTTACAGTCGGTGATCGCACTGCGGCCCGAGCATATTTCGGTCTATCTCTTTGAGATTGACGAAAAGAGCCGACTGGGCAGCGAGGCCCTGCGGCACGGCGTTCGGTATCATGCAGATGCGATACCGGACGACGATTTTATGGCGGACGCGTACGACCAGGCGCGCGATCTGTTGCGACAGGAGGGATACATTCAGTATGAGATTTCAAACTTCGCCCTTCCGGGCCGCGAGTCAATCCATAACCGCAAGTACTGGCAACTGCAACCCTACGTGGGTCTGGGCGCCGGCGCCCACTCTTCCGACGGGCAATTTCGGTGGGAGAATGCTACGTCGGTGGAGGAATACCAAAGTCGCCTGGAGCATGGGGAATCGCCCATCTTCGACCAGCGCCGCCTGACGCCTGACGCGCAGCTGGAAGAGTTCTTCTTCCTCGGTCTGCGCCAGACGCAAGGGATAAAGCTTGCGGAAGCCGGCCGCCGCTGGGGCCCGGAGCGCGTTGAACGGTGGGCGCGAAAGATCGAATCACTGGAACACGATGGATGGCTTGAGCGGCAGAATGGCCGTGTGCGCCTGGCGGAAAGAGCGCTTTTGATTTCAAACGAAGTTTTCCAGGAATTTATCGGTGCCTAGGCGCCGGTAAGAACGGGAGTGGAGAGTTTTATATGGCTCATTCTATCATCGACCTGCGCAGTGATACGGTGACCCGCCCGACACCGGAGATGCGGCGTGCCATGGCTGAGGCCGAAGTGGGCGACGACGTTTATCGCGAAGACCCGACGGTGAATCGTCTTCAGGAGCGCGCGGCGGAAATTTTCGACCGCGAAGCAGCGCTTCTTGTTCCATCAGGTACGATGGGGAACCAGGCTGCTCTCAAGGTCCACACACGGCCCGGTCAGGAAGTCATCTGTGAGGCGCGGGCGCACATCTACAACTACGAGATGGGCATGGCGGGCGCCTTTTCGGGCGTTGTCCTGAGGACGCTTTTTGCCGAGGACGGCATCATGAGCTGGGAGCAGATTGAGCCTCTCATCCGCGGGCGCAGTGACCATCACTCCTTCACGGGCTTGATCGAACTTGAGAACACGTCGAATATTGCAGGCGGGTCTGTTTACCCCCTGGCTGTCTCCGACGAAATCTGTGACCGTGCACATCAGCTCGGGCTTTCAATTCACCTGGACGGGGCACGAATCTTTAATGCCAGCGTGGCGGCGAGGCGGTCAGTAGTTGAACTGACGCGTAAGTTTGATTCCATCATGTTTTGCCTCTCGAAAGGATTGGGAGCGCCGGTGGGCTCGATGCTTGTGGGTAGCAAGGCTTTCATCGAAGAGGCGCGGCTGGTCCGCAAGATGCTGGGTGGGGGAATGCGACAGGCGGGAGTCCTGGCAGCCGCAGGGCTTGTGGCACTGGAAGAAAGCCCGAATCATCTGCATGTTGATCATGAAAATGCCAGGTTCCTGGCAGACGGACTGACGGAAATCCCCGGAGTGAAAATCGATCCGGCCAAGGTTAAAACAAACATCCTGTTCTTCGACGTGTCAGACAGCGGCCTCACTGCTCAGGAGGTTTCAAAGCGCCTTGCCGCCCAGGGCGTGCTGGCGAACGGCACAGGCCCCACAACCATCCGCTTGGTGACGCATTTTGACGTTGACCGCGCCGGTTGTGAGCGCGCTCTCAGTGTGTTGCGGGAGGTTCTCGCCCTCGCGAAAGGTTCGGCAACGGCGTGAACAGAACACGCCCTGGTGGAGTCGGGCACTCGCTTTCTTCGGGTTCAGGAAAACCAGAGATGTGTCAGTGCTTCTTTTGGTCTTTCTGGGAATAAAGCTGGCCCAGGACCTGGACGTAGTGGTCACGGTATGAGGTGTCGTGGGGATCCATCTTTGTGCAAATCTGGTACTGCTTGAGCGCCCCGTCCAAATCTCCCAGTTTTTCGAGGGCATACGCCAGCCCGCTGTGTGCGTCGACATTTTCAGGTTCGCGGCGTACGGCCTCCAGCATCTCTATCCGCGCTCCTTCCCAATCGTGGAACATCAGAAAGGTAATTCCGAGTTCGCGGTGTAAGTCGCCGTTCCTTGGGTCAAGCATGGTGGCTTTGCGAAGGAGTTCGACCGCCTCTTTGAATTTTCCGCCTGAGCGAAGTTGATCCGCTTCCGATACCATGTTCCGCAATTGCATTTCTGACGCAGCGGGGTTGATGGGAGCGGAATCTGTCAGGTGCGAATTGGTGCCGGCCCCGCGTGCGTCCACCTCCACTTGATGTCCTGCGGTCGGGGAAATAAAGTAGGACGTTTCCCGCTGGTCCGGGCATTGCACGTGGACGTAATGGTCTCCCGGTTCCACGTCCTTGACCATGAGGACTCCGTCGCTGCCGGTAATTCCCGCCTCCGTGCCATCAACATCCACTTTGCACCTGTCGGTTCCGGATACGACGGAAACAGTTGCCGACGTATCCTGGTTTCCGTGTTTCTTTCCGTGGAACCATTTGGCCAAACCATAGGCATTGCCAGCCAGGGCGAGCGCAAGGAAAAGGGCGAAATGGGAGCGCGTATGCATGGCCTTTGAGTCAATGGTAGCACGGAAAATGATGCCTGCGGCCCTCGTGCCGGAAGGGAATTGGGCCCGAGAGCTGCAGCCTCTCGGAGACTTAAGCATGTTAGAATATGCGTGATGCGGATGTTCAGAAGGATGGCGATGGAGGTGAACGCTGGATTTCGAACTGACCGACGCGGAACGCGGGATTCGGGACACTGTGCGGGCGTTTGCAGAACGGGAAATTCGTCCACACGTTCGCGAGTGGGACGCGTCTGAGCATTTTCCAATTGAGCTCCTGCCCACGCTTGCCCGACTGGGTTTGATGGGCGTAACGGTGCCTGCAGAATACGGCGGGTCGGGATTGGGTTACATTCCCTATGTTATTGCAATTGAGGAGCTTGCAAGAGTTGATGGCTCCGTAGCTCTGGTGGTTGCTGCACATAATTCACTTTGCACCAATCACATCCTGCTGGCCGGGAGCGAGCAACAGAAAAAGAAATACCTGGCCCCTCTGGCACAGGGTGAAAAGCTGGGATGTTGGAGCCTGACCGAGCCCGGGGCAGGATCCGATGCGGGCGGGACGCGAACAACCGCCCGATTTGAAGGTAATGCCTGGGTACTAAACGGTTCGAAAACATTTACGACTAACAGCCATTACGCCGATATCTGCGTGGCCATGGCTGTTACTGACAAAACGAAGGGCAAGCACGGCATATCGGCGTTTATCGTTGAAAAGGGAACTCCGGGCTTTCGGCCCGGCAAAACGGAAGACAAGCTAGGCATGCGGGCAAGCAACACCGGAGAGATTGTCTTCGAAGATTGTCGAATTCCCAGAGACAATTGCCTGGGAGATGAAGGCCAGGGATTTATTGACAGCCTGAGAGTTCTGGACGGGGGGCGGATTTCCATTGCGGCGCTTTCGGTGGGCGTGGCGCAGGGGGCGTTTGAAGCGTCGCTGAAGCATTCGCGTGAACGTGAGCAATTTGGACGGCCCATTGCCAGCTTTCAGGCCATCCGGTTCAAGCTGGCGGATATGGCGACTGAAATTGACGCTGCCAGGCTGCTGACGTGGCGTGCCGCTGCCTTGGCGACACAGGGGAAAAGGGTGACGCGCGAGAGTTCCATCGCTAAATTGTTTGCCAGCGAGGTTGCGGTCCGGGCTGCAGGTGAAGCGGTGCAGATTCACGGTGGTTACGGTTTCATCAAGGACTACCCCGTGGAAAAGTTTTACCGGGACGTCAAGCTGTGTACCATCGGGGAGGGTACCAGCGAAATTCAGCGACTGGTGATCGCCCGTGAATCGCTGGGCAGGTAGAGGTGGCGGTTCTGCTTTCGAGGGCGATCTGTGATGACTTGATGGGCGATTCTCTTGAACAGTGGATCGAGAAGGTCTGTGCAGGCGACCGTCGTGCCATGGCTAAGGCCATTTCTTCCGTTGAAAGCAGAGACCCTTCGAGTGGCGCTCTGCTCAGGGCGCTGTTCCACAAAGCCGGTAAGGCGTACACGATTGGCATAACCGGGGCGCCGGGGGCAGGGAAGAGTACGCTGCTCGAAAAGGTGGCCACGGAATACCGTCGCCTGGGAAAGCGAGTAGGGATCATTGCGGTTGACCCCACCAGTCCATTCTCCGGCGGAGCTGTACTGGGTGACCGCATTCGCATGCAGGCGCTGTCAACGGATGAAGGGACCTATATTCGCAGCATGGCCACACGGGGGCAGTTGGGCGGCCTTGCGCCCGCAGCGCGCGACGTGGCGCTCATCCTGGATGCGGCGGGGTGCGATGTAGTGTTTGTGGAAACGGTGGGCGTGGGCCAGGACGAGGTGGAGGTTGCTCGGCTGGCGGATGCTACGGTGGTTCTTCTGGTGCCGGGCATGGGTGATGAT
>Ga0315540_10001713_pt1 | contig 12511 bp, 13 predicted proteins | sample SalMarSW160110MG_FD_203677 | JGI IMG/M metagenome (GOLD analysis project Ga0315540, IMG submission 203677) | Salt marsh sediment microbial communities from the Plum Island Ecosystem LTER, Massachusetts, United States - Salt Marsh Sediment SW1601-10 ... | reverse complement strand
ACTTTTTCAAATAGGCGATCGCGGCCTCCGCCGAGTCCCAAACGGTGAAGGGGGCCGTAGGAATGCCGTGTCTCACGCAGAATTTCTTGGAAAAAACCTTCGACGACTCGATCCTCGCAGCGGCCATGGAGGGACCGAAGCACGCCATACCGCGCTTCGCGAGTTCGTCGGATAGACCGTCCGCCAGAGGTACCTCCGGTCCCACGAACACCAGATCCACGCGCTCTTCGGAAGCAAACCGGACGAGTTCGTTCACATCCTCCGCTTTGATGGGAACGCGGTCCGCCACGCCCTCGCAGCCTCCATTGCCCGGGGCCCAGCTTATTCGGTCCACCATGGTCGATTGTGCGAGTTTCCAGGCAATGGCGTGTTCGCGGCCTCCGCCGCCGACGAGCAGAACGTGCATTGTCCCTCCTCTGCAGACTCGAAGCTGTATTGTATGGCCTGAGGTCTTTTGGGTCAACAACTTATGAGGGAAATGCGGCAATGAGGGGATATTGACTCAACGCGCCGTCACGACCCGGTTGCGGCCCTTCTGCTTGGCGCCGTACAGCGCCTCGTCGGCGCCCTTGATGAGGCCGGAGGGAGTCGAGAATGGATGCGGGAAGGACGCCACCCCGATACTGATCGTCACCGGTGCTGGCAGGGTGACGCCGTTCCTCTGCATGGCTTCCACGGTCGTCCGCACCCGCTCGCCGGCCACAGCGGCCTCCTTGATGGAACACCCCGGAAGAATGGCCACAAATTCCTCTCCGCCGTACCGGCAGATCACGTCTATGTCCCTGAGGGAGGTGCGAATACCGCGGGATACCTCCTTGAGAACGAGGTCCCCCACCGGATGGCCGTAGGTGTCGTTGACGCGTTTGAAATGATCGATGTCCATGAGGAGGATCGCCACGGGCATGCCGCCCCTCTGGCTCCGGCTGAGTTCCTCTACGAAGCGTTCGTCAAAAAACCGGCGGTTGTATAGTCCGGTCAGCCCGTCCTTGATGGCATTTTCCTGGGTCTGCCTGTCGAAAAGGGAAAGCGTTACGAGGGCGGACACCTGGCTCACGAACCGGCTCGCCGCTTTCCGGCTCTCCTGCGTGAAGGGAAGATCCTCCCGACCGATGAGGCCGACAACTCCCAGCACATCGTCGCCCGAAAAGACGGGATGCAGGTAGGCCAGGTTGCCCGGCGCAAAGGGTTCGCCCTTGAAGAGAATGGGCATGGCCGTCTCGCGGCTCGTCGCACCCTCCAGGTACAGTGGTTCACGCCCTTTTGTCATCACCCAGTAGGCCCACGTCTGCTTGTCGAGGTAGCGCAGATTATCGGGGCTGTTGAACCGCTTGGTGCCGAGATACGCGTAGTCGAACCTTGGAGCCTGGATGACGGCGAACCCGTACAGCGCCGGGAGTATGTCGAAGATGGCGTCGAGCGCAAGGCCGCAGATTTCATCCGGCCGCCTTTCCGACGCAAGGAGTTCCAAGCCGCGGGCGAGCCGTTCGTCCTGGTCCCTCTGCTTTTCGACCGCGATGGCGTGGGCCGCATAGGTCTCCCAGCCGTCGAGGATCTTTGAGCAGCGTCGCAACACCCCCATCTCCCTGTCCTCGAAGGGCCGGCCCGCCGCCTTGTGGCAGGCCAGAATCCCCCGGATCCTCCCGCGGTGTAACGCGGGCATGAGAGCGATGCTCACGTTTCCGGAGCGCCCCGACAGGTAGCCCAGTGCTTCCGGGTGCACGGACTCCGCCGTAATTTCCTTCTCGCCTTCAAAGGCGAGGGCGAGGAGCCCTTCTCTCTTTCCCACCCTCGGCGAGACCTTGAGCCCAGGGCTGGCGAGACAGACGCGCCAGCCCGCCTCCTCCGGCATGAGCATGACCGCTCCTTCCGCCGCCGTCACCTGACGTGTGAATCCGAGCAACTGACTTGAGAGGGCTTCCCAGTCGGGGGGCCTGTGGCCGTCAACCAGTTCGCGGCCGGGCTGCCATCCGCTTCCCGCCTGGGAACCTTCGGCCGCACCTGATCTGCGCCGCACGACAGCGAAGGTAACGCAGGCGCTGATGACAATTGCCAGCAAGGCGACCAATACCACAGTCAGCGGCGAAACCATCTCCATACACCCCATGCCGCGGCGCCCGCCGAGGCGCCCACCGCATCATGGTACCAGTCTACGATGTCCGGCAGGCGCTCCGGCACGAAAGCCTGGTGAACCTCGTCCAGAGCACCAATGATGACGGCCAGTGCACAAGCTCCCAGCAGGATGGACAACGAGGCACGGCCGCCCCTGCCTCCCTGCAGAGCTCTCGCAAGCAGCCATGCCAGCACGCCGTACTCCGGATAATGTAGTATATCGCCTGACAGCCCGGGAGGTATAGGGGGATGGGACATGTGCGACAGAAAGAAGATGAGGAGACAGTAGAGAGCGGGGGGAAGCCAGAGACGAAAGGCGGGGCTTGGTTTCAATGCCCTGTCCAGAACATCAGGTAGGCGAACGCCAGCGAGCCCAGCACCATCCAGGCCAGCGTCTTGCAAACCGAAATGACGAAACTGTGCCTGTCCCGGTGGTTGAGGACCCCGAAGAAGAGGGCCACGAGCACCGAAAAAATCACAAGCGTGAGGAAGTGATCCCGGAATATCATTCCTTCCTGCCCACCACTATGTCGAAAGCATCCATTATCAGGAGCATATTCATGAGCCCCGCGGTCACGAGAAAGGTGTTGCCGTAGCCGAACATGACGTTCGCGACCTCGGTGGGGTTGAGGTTCCCCAAGCCCACCAGGCGCCCTATGAAGTATGGGGCGCCGAGTCCCACCTGCGCCACGGCGGCCAGTCTGTAGAGCCAGTTCGGAGCCGAGAAGGGAAAGAGCGCGCCGTCCAGGAGGAGACCGAACGCAAAGGTCAGACCGACGATGCAGAAAAAAGCCGCTGCCCGCCGCCTGCGGCCCAGGACCCAGTGCGAGAGTCCCGGAACCAGCAGGGTGGGCAACGAATAGGCAGCGGCTTTCCAGCTCGATGGTCTGGCCGGCATCCTACTCTTCTTTGACGACGTGCAGGCGCACCGTGGGTATCACCTCCTGGTGCAGCTTCACGCCGATCTCGTAGTCGCCGAGCCTCTTGATCGGCTCGTTCAGGATGAGTTTGCGCTTGTCGACGATGATGCCTTTTTGCTTGATCATTTCAGCGAGGTCGGTCACGGTGACCGAACCGTAAAGAACATCCTGATCGCCGGCGCGTTTTGCGACGGAAAGGTCGAGGCTGGAGATCTTCTCGGCCAGCTCCTGCGCCTCTTCTTTGGCCTGGAGCTGTTTGGTCTCGTACATCCTGCGCTCCTGCTGCAGAACCTTCTGGGCGCCGGGCGTATACCGCATGGCGATGCCCTTGGGGAGCAGGTAGTTGCGCGCGTAGCCGTCCTTCACGTTTACGATGGCTCCGCGGGCGCCGAGGCCTTCCACGTTCTCTTTCAGTATGATCTTCATGCGGCCCTCCCTCGTCAATCCTGAGTGAAGGGCAACAGAGCGAGGTGCCGTGCCCGCTTGATGGCGGTGGTAAGTTGCCGCTGATGGATTGCACAGGTCCCGGAGATACGCCGGGGAACTATTTTGGCGCGCTCCCTCAGGTACCCGGAAAGAAGCTTGACGTCCTTGTAGTCGATAAAGGCCACGCCCGTATCGCAGAATTTGCAGTATTTCTTGCGCTTGAACAGGTAGTCCTTTTTATAGAACCCCTTCTTCTTGCCTTTGCCGCCTTTGCCGCCGGATTTACCGTAAGCCATCTGAATCCTCACTCATCATCATCGTCGGAGTACGAACTGCTCCGTCCCGAGTCCTCTTCTTCCGCCTGTTTCTTCTTCTTGGCGGCGCGGGCCTTCATTTTGGCCTCCGTCTTGAGCTCCTCGTCGCGGCGGACGGTCAGAAAACGCATGACGTTTTCGTTCAGCCTGAGCCGGCCTTCGAGGCCCGAGATGCAGGTTTCCGCTTCCGAGTCGAACTCGTAGAGAACGTAGTACCCTTCATTGAACCTTCGGATCGGGTATGCGAGCGGACGCTTTCCCCAGCGGTTGACGACGACTTCCCGGCCGTCGAAACGCTCGTTGAGGTCCTTCTCGACACCGAGCACGAGCGATTCGAGATCAGCCTCCGACAGATTGGGTGGAGCGATAATGGTAGTCTCGTAGTGTTTCATTCACTTACCTCCTCACGGCCTAGCCCCCTCCCCGAATGGGAGGAGGAAGAAGGCACGCAAACCTTACCATAGGTGCGGGCTCATGTCCAGCGAGCCCTTTTTCCTTCAAGGCCCCACCCGGCGGAGATATGGCCGGAGTCGGGCTCCTCAGTCGCGGTCCTTGTCACCCCTCGCTTTTTCTCGCGCAAGGCGGTTGTAGCTGTTCATGGCGCGTGCGAAGCCCATTGCCACCGCGTCCAATGCGGCCTCTCCTCCCAGCTCGGCGGCCTCCTCGAATAGAGTCAGTTTCTCCCCGGAAAGCGGGGTCAACAGATAGTCAACGTGCTCGTCCCGTGTCACGTCGTCCGGGCTTATCCCCAGCCGAATCCTGGGGAACTCCCTGACCCCGAGGTCCGAGATTATGGACTCCATGCCGTGATGCCCGCCGGCGCCTCCCGAACGCCGAAGCCGTATGTGTCCGAAGGGGAGATCCAGATCATCGTAGCAGACGATCATGCGGTCCGGCGGCAGTCCCTCTCTCCGCAACCAGCGAGCAACCTCTATCCCGCTTCTGTTCATGTATGTGAGGGGTTTCAGCAGAAGAAGCGAGTGCCCACGCCAACGGCAGAGGGACACGTCCGCATCCCCCTTTCGAGAAAAACGCGGGCCTTTGCAACGGGCCCGCGCTTTCTCCGCCATTTCGAAGCCCGCGTTGTGAGGGCTCCGGTGGTATTCGCTTCCCGGGTTTCCCAACCCGACGATGATGAATTCCAGCGCCATTTAAGTGCAGCCGGGGCCTCAGCCCTCCGTGCCCGTCTCGCCCTCTTCTTCGGCCTTCTTGCCCTTGGCGATAAGCTCGGGCTCCTGGCCCTCTTCCTCGGTCTCTTCTTCTTCACCTTCGGCCGCCGCTTCGATCCTCGGCGCCGCGATGATCACGATCGGCTGACTGAGATCTTCCTCCATGATCTTGACCTTGTCGCTCACCTGGAGGTCCGAGATCTTCACGCTGTCGCCGATCTTCAGAGGCGACAGATCGACGTGGATCCTGTCGGGAATGTCGGCGGGAAGACTCTCAACCGCCACTTCCCTCATGATCACGTCCATGAGCCCTCCCTGGGTCTTCACGCCCAGCGCCATGCCCTCGAAGACAAGCGGCACGTCGACCCGGACCTTCTGGTCCATCATGATCCGGGTAAAATCCGCGTGGATAAGCTCGTTACTCACCGGATTGACCTGGAAGTCCTTGACCATGACGTGTCTCTGCGCCTTCGTACCCTTGAGAGAGAACAGCAGGATGGAATTCTGCCCCCTCTCCGACCTGAGGATCTGAATGATCTTCTTGGGATCCACCGCGATGGGCACGGGATCCTTGCCGCCGCCGTAAACCACACCGGGGATCAGGCCTTTCTCCGCAGCGTCTCTGCGGCTCTTCTTTCCTGTGGTGGGACGGGGTTCCACCTCGATTTCGATAAACTGTTCGGGCATCGTACGCTCCTATTGCACCTGAGGGGAGTACCCCCTTGACGACCGAGGTACTTTAGCAAATATGAGCCCTGCTGACAAGTACTTAGGGGGAATGCGGGATTTGTGATTTGGGAATCGGGATTTCGGATTTGGAGAACAGAAGATTGGATGTCCTGGGAACAAGATGACGTCGATGGCCGATGCTCCACCGCCGCCTGTCGGCGCCATGGCGTCGACATCTGTTCGAAGGCCTTCCCACGATTTGATTATCCGGCCACGCGATGGCTCGATCCCTCCCCCGATGCTTGCCGGTTCGCCCCGCGTCAGGTATCCTGAACGACCTGAAGGGCATAGCGCATATCGGCGATCCCGGTTCCAGCGGGATCCAGGCCGCAACCAAATTGAGGAGATGAAATGTCCCGAGTCGACCCGCACTCATATTTTAATTCCGATCAGCCCCTGACCAGCCGTCTCGATTGGCGGTTTTCCGTCGATTTCGAAGGCAGCCGGATTACGGGTGTCGCCAACCTGTTCTTCGATGCGCCCGCAGAGGGCGCCCTGGACCTGGATACCCGCGGCCTGAGCATCCGCTCCGTCAAGACCGGCGAGGGCAGGCTCGTCGAATACGAACTCGGAGAGCCGGACGAGGTGCTGGGAACGAGGCTGCGACTTCTGCTGCCCCAGGGCACAAAGCAGGTTGCTGTCGAGTATGAGACATCGCCCGGGGCCACGGCTCTCCAATGGCTGTCCCCGGCACAGACGGCGGGCAAGAAACATCCATACCTCTTCAGCCAGTGCCAGCCCCATCACGCACGCACCATGATCCCCGTGCAGGACAGCCCGCGAGTCCGAATCCCCTATCACGCCGAGGTGACAGTGCCAGAAAGCCTGCGGGCGGTGATGTCCGCCGGCAACTCCGGAGAAAAGGACGGGGCCCGTCCCGGCACCCGAACCTTCCTGTTCGACATGCCCCAGCCGATCCCGACTTACCTGCTGGCCCTGGCCGTAGGAAATCTGGCCTACAAGGCCGTGAGCGACAGGTCGGGCGTATGGGCCGAGCCCGAAGTCGTGGACAAGGCCCACTGGGAGTTCATGGGAATGGAGGAGATGATCCAGAAGGCGGAGGGCCTGTTCGGTCCCTACGAGTGGGACCAGTACGACGTGCTGGTTCTCCCGCCTTCCTTCCCGTACGGCGGTATGGAGAATCCCAGGATCACGTTCCTCACACCCACGCTTCTGGCGGGCGACAGATCGCTGGTGGCCGTCGTGGCCCACGAGTTGGCACACTCCTGGACTGGAAATCTGGTGACCAACGCCACCATGAACGATTTCTGGTTGAACGAGGGCTTTACCGTCTGGGCCGAGCGCCGCATCCTGGAGGCCATCAAGGGTCGGGAGTACACGGCGATGGCCTGGGCCATCGGCCGTAGGGGCCTCGACGAAGCCTTCGAGCGCTTCGGCGAGGATTCGCCCTATACCAAGCTGCGCACCGACCTGGCCGGCATAGACCCGGACTCCATGTACTCCGAGGTTCCCTACGAAAAGGGCGCCCGCTTTGTGGCACTCCTTGAAAAGACCGTCGGCAGGGAGCAGTTCGACCGCTTCATCGCCGCATATATCAAGGAATGCAAGTTCACGTCCATCACGACCGAGGAATTCCTCGAGTTCCTCCATGAGAAACTCCCTGGAGTGGCCGACAAGGTCGGCGCCGAGGCGTGGATCTACGGGACCGGTCTGCCGGCCAACGCGCCTACCTTCGAGTCTGAAAGCCTCAAAAGGCTTGAGTTCCTCTCCTCAGGGTGGTCCGAGGGCCGCCGTCCCGAGAGCGGCGAAGCCGAAAAATGGAGCCCGGACGAAGTGCTGATCTATCTCCAGGGCCTGCCTCGGGACATGACACTGGACGATTGTAAATGGCTCGACGACACCTTCGGCCTGATGGGGCAGGGCAATTACGAGATCCTGGTGGAGTGGCTCTGCATAGCGGCGGGGTCCGGCTACCAGCCGGCCTTCGGCAGGATCCGCGAAGTCCTCTCCAGCGTAGGCCGCATGAAGTACATCCGGCCGCTGTACAAGGCACTCGGGCGGACGCCCGCGTCCCGCGCCCTGGCGAAGGAGACCTTTGCCGCGGTGAAAGATTCCTTCCACGCCTTGACGCGCCGCGTTGCCGAAGAGGAAATGGAAGCGTATCCGCAGGACTGAACTTCGAGGTTTATTAGCATTCAAGAAGAAGCGGGAGGGCACGGCCCTCCCGCTTCTTTATTCAAACCACAAGCCGTGAGTCCGTGTGCAGATGAGTAGGTGAGTAAGGGAGTGGGATATGGGAGGCCCTTCAAGGGCTCGTCCACTTAGGTTTTTCGCTTGAGCCTTCAGGTCCTGGCCCTTCGGCCGAAGAGAAAACCCTGCCCCTTCTTTGCCGTTTATTAAATCCGAAATCCTAATTCCCAAACCAAGCTTGGCCGTTGGCCGTTCCCTAGCAGGCCCTGGCCTCTCTGGCCGATCCGGCGCCGCCCTGTTTGGCGTCGCCGTCCGCCTCGGCGTCTTTACCCCCATCCCCCGAGGCGCCGTTCTCCAGTTTCAACGCTTCCTGGCGATAGCGGGGAACGGGGAGGGGCTCGTGGACCCTGCGGCCGCTTCTCTTGACGATAACGGCCGGCGCGCCTACCACCGTGCATTCAGGAGGGACATCGCGGTTGATAATGACCGATTCGGCGCCGATCATGGCGTTGTCGCCGACGGTGACGGGGCCGAGTATGGTCGCGTGGGTTCCCAGGAAGACGTTGTCCCCGATGGTGGGGTGCCTCTTGCCCTGTTGTTTACCCGTTCCGCCCAGCGTCACGCCGTGGAACATGACACAGTTCTCGCCTATCTCCACCGTTTCACCGATAACCACGCCGGAGCCGTGATCGCAGAAGAATGCCCTGCCGATGTGCGCCCCTGGGTGGATCTCCATGCCCGTGGCGAATCGCATCACCTGTGAAATCAGGCGGGGCACGAAGGGCACACCGGCCCTGTACAGCGGGTGCGTGACGTAGCGGTGCACGACGATGGCGTGCAGGCAGGGGTACAACAGGAACTCGACGTTCTTGCAGGCGGGATCGTTCTTGTATATGGCCCTGATATCATCAAACATGCTTGAACAGCCTTCCTGTAGGCCGGTTTGAACCGACCGGATCCAGCCCTCTCACAGGTCCTTCCCTGCGGGGCAGCTATCATTCAGGAACATCGGTCAATGCGAAAAATTTCTACCGGGAAGGGACACCCGGCGCCCGCTCTCCGCTGCACCCAAAGATAAGACAAAATCCCCGGAGATGCCATCGCAGAACCCATACGGCCAGCTTCTTTTCGCTTTGAAGGTCGTCCGTCTGCCGAGGTTCAATTGCGAAGCCCCAGTCCCAATTCCCGAATCTCCCTTGCGCCCGAGCCTGCCCGCCTTTCCTCCCCCCTGCTCCCCAGCGCACCGGATCGGCGTCGGCAACGGCAGGGAAATATGCTAGACTGAAGACCCGTATGGAACGGACTAGGGGAGCTGTCTATGGCTAAATACATCTTTATCACGGGCGGGGTTGTATCCTCGCTCGGCAAGGGGATTGCGGCGGCTTCCATCGGCTGCCTGCTCGAATCCCGCGGATTCAAGGTCACCATTCAGAAACTCGATCCCTATATCAACGTGGACCCGGGCACGATGTCGCCCTTCCAACACGGCGAAGTCTTCGTAACCGACGACGGCGCCGAGACGGACCTGGACCTCGGCCACTACGAGCGCTTCACGTCGCAGGTTTCGGGCCGGGGCAACAACTACACGGCCGGGCGCATCTACATGGAGGTCATCGAGAGGGAGCGCAAGGGCGATTATCTGGGCGGCACGGTCCAGGTTGTCCCCCACATCACGAACCAGATCAAGGAAGCCGTCAAGAACCAAGGAAAGGGCGTGGACGTCTGCATCGTGGAGATCGGGGGAACGGTGGGCGACATCGAGTCTCTGCCCTTCCTGGAAGCCATCCGCCAGCTCCAGCTGGAGGTGGGAAAGGCCAACGCCGTTTTCATCCATCTGACGCTCATACCCTTCATCAAGGCGAGCCACGAGCTCAAGACGAAGCCCACGCAGCACAGCGTCAAGGAGCTGCGCTCCATCGGTATTCAGCCCGATATCCTCCTGTGCCGGACGGAGTATTCCATCCCCAGGGACATGAAGGCCAAGATCGCCCTCTTCTGCAACGTCACCGAAGAGGCCGTCATCACCGCAAAGGACGTGGAGCACATCTACGAGGTGCCCCTCTTCCTGGCCCAGGAAGGTTTGGACTACATCCTCCTTAAATACCTGGGGCTCCCCCTCCACGAACGCCACATGGAAAAATGGGAGGGGTTCCTGGACACCCTCAAGCACCCGGACGACCTCGTGACCATAGGAATCGTGGGCAAGTACACCCAGTACGAGGACTCCTACAAGAGCCTGGGGGAGGCGCTCGTTCACGGGGCCGTGGCCAACGGGCTGGGCATCCGTATCAAGTGGATCGAGGCCGAGGACATAGAGCGCGAGGGTCCGGCAGGCCCCCTGTCCGGCGTGCACGGCATCCTGGTTCCCGGCGGATTCGGCGAGAGGGGCGTCGAGGGCAAGATCAAGGCGGCCACCTTCGCCCGGAACGAAAAGATCCCCTATTTCGGCATTTGCCTCGGCATGCAGCTGGCCACCATCGAATTCGCCCGCAACGTGGCGAAGATGGAGAAGGCCAATTCGACGGAATTCGACCCGAATACGCAGGCGCCCGTCTTCTACAAGTTGAGAGACCTGCTTGGCGACGATACCTACGGGGGCAACATGCGACTCGGAAAATGCCCCTGCGACTTCGAACCCGACAGCCTGGCGAACAAGGCGTACGGCGACCTGCACGTGGAAGAACGCCACAGGCACCGCTATGAGTTCAACAAGAAGTATCTCGAGCCCCTTGCGGCGGCAGGCCTTCTGTTCACCGGACTTTCACCCGATGGGAAATTCGTGGAGGTCGTGGAACTCCGGGACCACCCCTGGTTCCTGGGCTGCCAGTTCCACCCGGAATTCAAATCAAGGCCGCTGAACCCGCATCCCCTTTTCAGGGCATTCGTCAAGGCCAGCTACCAGAACAAGGTCAGATCCGAGGGCTCAGACGCCCCGCAGAAGGAGCGTTAGTCCCCGATGAGAGAGGTTTCTGTCCGCGAGGTTTTCATACAAGACGGAGTTGCCATCGGAGGGGCCACGCCTCTATTCATAGCGGGACCGTGCGTGATCGAGTCGGAGGAACACGCCCTGGATCTCGCCCTCAACATCGCCGCCTGGAGCCAGAAACGGCGACTCCCGGTCGTGTTCAAGGCATCCTTCGACAAAGCCAACCGCACCTCCATCTCCTCCTACCGCGGACCGGGCCTCGAAGAGGGACTGCGGATCCTCGGCTTGGTGCGCAAGGCATCGGGACTGCCGGTCCTTACCGACATTCACGAGCCGCAGCAGGCCGAGAAGGCCGCGGAGGTCGTCGATATTCTGCAGATTCCCGCCTTCCTCTGCCGACAGACGGATCTGCTGCTCGCCGCCGCGGCGACCGGTCGCGCGGTCAACGTGAAGAAGGGGCAGTTCCTCTCCCCCTACGACATGGCCCACGTCGTGGAGAAACTCGTCGCGAGCGGTACGGAGAAGATCATCCTGACGGAGAGAGGCGCCAGCTTCGGTTACAACAACCTCGTCGTGGATATGAGGGGCCTGCCCGTCATGAGGTCCTTCGGCTTCCCGGTGGTCTTCGACGCAACGCACTCCGTACAGTTGCCCGGCGGGGGACACGGCAAGTCCTCGGGCCAGAGGGAGTTCATTCCCACGCTGGCGCGTGCGGCCGCGGCGGCCGGCGCCGACGGCTTCTTCTTCGAGGTCCACGACGCGCCGGAGCAGGCCCTGTCGGACGGTCCCAACGCCCTGCCGCTGGAGGACTTCCCCCGGCTGGCCGAGGAACTGGACGCCTTCTATCGTCTGGCGAGGAAAAAGCCATGACCCTCGACGGCGCCAAGAAAGTGCTGGCCATCGAAGCCGAGGCACTTCTGAGACTCAAGGACAGCCTGGACAACGGTTTCGTGGATCTCCTGGAGAAGATCCTGGTCTGCAAGGGCCGGGTCGTGGTTTCGGGCATGGGCAAGAGCGGCCTCATCGCCCACAAGATAGCCGCCACGCTGGCCAGCACGGGGACACCGGCCTTATTCCTCCACCCCTCTGAGGCCCTTCACGGCGACCTCGGCATGGTCACGGCGGACGACGTTGTCTTCGCCCTGAGCAACAGCGGAGAGACGGAGGAACTTGTGCGCCTTGCTCCCTTCATAAAGCGCCTCGGCGCTTTTCTGGCCTCGGCCACGGGAACCCCTAAATCAACGCTGGCAAGGGTGTCCGACCTCCACATTACCGTGACCATCGACCAGGAAGCCTGCCCGCTCGGGCTTGCACCCATGGCGTCCACGACGGCCCAGCTCGCCCTCGGCGACGCCCTCGCCGCCGCCCTCATCGAGCGGAGGGGATTCAAAGCCGATGACTTCGCCCGTCTCCACCCTGGAGGGAAGCTGGGCAAGCGCCTCATGCGCGTGAACGAACTCATGCACAAGGGCCGTGAGATTCCGCGCGTGGCGCCGGAGACACTCCTCAAGGACGCCATCTACGAGATCTCGTCCAAGAAGCTCGGCATGACCGTCGTCACCGACGGAGAAGGCAGACTTGAAGGCGTCATCACGGACGGCGACATGCGCCGCCTTTTCCAGGATCACGGAGGCGACGTCCTGGATTGGCCTGCCGCCGACTGCGCCTCCCGGAAGCCCCTCACGATCAGGCCGGAGGCCATGGCCGTGCAGGCCCTTGGCATCATGGAGAGCCGGAAGATAACCTCGCTCGTCGTCGTAGACGAAG
>Ga0315540_10001712_pt1 | contig 12514 bp, 9 predicted proteins | sample SalMarSW160110MG_FD_203677 | JGI IMG/M metagenome (GOLD analysis project Ga0315540, IMG submission 203677) | Salt marsh sediment microbial communities from the Plum Island Ecosystem LTER, Massachusetts, United States - Salt Marsh Sediment SW1601-10 ... | reverse complement strand
GGGAGATCCAGTTGTTCAAGTGCTTGAAGAGCGGGAAAAGTTAGAAAAAAGCGATAATAAAGAGGAAAGCAGCGAACCATAGCTTTCAGTGGACCGCGAGGATCATGCGGCCACTGAAGCTAGATGTTATTTTCTGGACGAGAAGTGCTGTGAAGGTTGGAAATAGGGTTGGAAACCAGATTTTATGTATTAAAAAAAGGGTTGAGCTTTATGGCCTAACCCCTTGTTGTTATTGTGGCGGTTACGACGTCGCTCGTCCTTAGATCCCGCAGGAAGCGGGGAACTCGCGACCTTCCCGCAGAAGTCAGCGGGACGTTCTAACCAGCGTTTCTATGAACGCTTTATCCTTTCTTCGTTTGATTTGGCTTTCACGCTTCATGGCACTTGATCGGTCGGTGTGTTCCTCAAAGTATACGAGGCGCCATGGCCTTTTGGCTTTGGTGTATTGGGATCGTCCCTGGTTATGGCGTTTCAATCCTTCGGTCAAGTCCTGAGTGCAGCCGACATAGTAACTCTTATCTTTTTCGGACTGGAGGATATATACGAAGAAGGGCATGTTTGCGTTTTATTGGCGAGAAAGGCTCGTTGTCAACAAAAAAGCCTATCTCACGAAAGATAGGCTTTATTTTACTCGGTGGCGGGGACGACGAGACTCGAACTCGCGACCTCCGGCGTGACAGGCCGGCGTTCTAACCAATCTGAACTACGTCCCCGCAATTTACACCATAGACCACCTGCTAAGAGATGGATACTTCAAAGAGTCTCGAACTTGCGATCTTCCCGCCTGATAAGCGGGACGTTCTAACCAATCTGAACTACGTCCCCGCAATTTACACCATAGACCACCTGCTAAGAGATGGATACTTCAAAGAGTCTCGAACTTGCGATCTTCCCGCCTGATAAGCGGGACGTTCTAACCAATCTGAACTACGTCCCCGCAAACAAGTTTATGACTTCAAAGAATCTGAACTGGCGACCTTCCCGCGTGAAGGTGAAAGGTCACGGTGGTAGGCGGAACGGGATTTGAACCCGTGACCCCCGGCTTGTAAGGCCGATGCTCTCCCGCTGAGCTATCCGCCTATAATTGAGAGTGTCACGCTATCAACACGTCCCTGGTATGTCAAGACAATTTGTTCTGTCAACTGGCCAGTATTTCTGTCGGGGGCCGCGTGATTTCCGTAACCGGTTTGGTGACGCAGAAGGGCTCGCATTCCTCTTCGGGAACGAAGAGTTCTTCCCCTTCGTTGAGGATGAGCGCATGGGTGAGCACTTGATCCATGTGTTCCACCAGCACAAGCTCAACTTTTTTAAGAATTTTCTTTGGTATTTCGTCGATATCTTTCTTGTTTTCAAACGGAAGCAATACCTTGCTGACGCCACCCCGGTGGGCAGCAAGGATTTTTTCTTTCAGACCGCCTATGGGCAACACACGGCCGCGAAGGGTAATCTCTCCCGTCATGGCAATGTTACGGTTGACCGGTTTCCTGATCAATGCGGATACAATGGATGTTGCCAGGGTGATTCCCGCAGAAGGGCCATCTTTTGGAATAGCGCCCTCGGGAACATGGATATGGATATCCACCTTTTCATAGAAATTTTCCGGCAGCTTCAACCGCGTTGCCCTGGAACGCACATAACTGAGGGCGGCCTGGGCGGATTCCTGCATAACTTCTCCAAGTTTGCCGGTAAGGACCAGGTTCCCTTTGCCCGGCATGACGGTGGTTTCAGTCTGAAGCAGTTCACCGCCTACCTCGGTCCAGGCCAGACCGGTCGTGAGTCCGATGCTGTTTTTTTCCTCGGTGCGGCCGTAGTGGAATTTCGGCACACCGAGATATTTCTGTATGGACTGGGATTTCATATGAATTTTCGCATCTTTGCCTTTTTTCACGACCTGCCTCGCGATCTTGCGACAAATGGAAGAGATCTCGCGCTCCAGGTTTCTGACCCCTGCTTCTCTTGTATAGTGGCGTATGATGGTCAGGATAGAACCATCGGAAAACGCGATATTTTCAGGCGAAAGCCCGTTTTGCTCTCTCTGCTTTCTTATCAGGAATTGTTTGGCAATATTCAGCTTCTCCACTTCCGTGTACCCCGGAAGGCGGATGATCTCCATCCGGTCCTGGAGGGGAAGGGGGATGGTATGAAGATTGTTTGCAGTGGTAATGAAGAGGATCTGCGATAGATCATAGTCCAGGTCCAGGTAATGGTCATTAAAGGCGAAATTTTGTTCAGGATCCAGCACTTCCAGCAAGGCGGCCGAGGGATCACCCCGAAAATCCGTGCTCATCTTGTCCACCTCATCAAGGCAGAACACCGGGTTGTTAGACTTGGCTTTTTTCAGAAACTGAAGGATTTTTCCAGGGAGCGCGCCGATGTAGGTCCTTCTGTGTCCACGGATTTCGGCTTCATCCCGCACACCACCAAGGGAAAGCCTGACAAAGTTCCGGCCTGTTGCCCGTGCCACTGACTTGGCAAGAGAGGTTTTTCCCACGCCGGGAGGGCCGACCAGGCAGAGAATGGGACCTCTGATCTTCTTGGTAAGACGCTGGACAGCGAGGTATTCAACGATCCTTTCCTTGGGCTTCTCAAGGCCGTAGTGATCTTCGTCGAGAATCTTTTCAGCCTCTTCGATATTAAGCTTTTCCTTTGTTTTGTCATACCAGGGAAGTGAAAGAATCCAATCCACGTAATTACGCACAACAGTGGCTTCGGCCGACATAGGCGACATGAGCTTTAGTTTCTTAAACTCCTGTTTTATGCGGTTATGTGCCTCTTTGGAGAGGCGCTTGCGCTTAATCTTCTTTTCCAGCTCATCAAGCTCGGCCTTGAAATCGTCCTTTGTGCCCATTTCTTTCTGGATGGCCCGCATCTGCTCGTTGAGATAGTAGTCCTTCTGGGTCTTCTCCATCTGCTTCTTGACGCGGGTTCTCAGGCGGTGTTCCAGTTTCAGGATATCGATCTCGTTGCGGAGCTTCTCGTAGATCCGCTCCAGACGCCGATTCAGGTTCTGCTCTTCGAGGATTTCCTGCTTGTCAACGACTTTGAGCGCAAGATGACCGGCAATGGTGTCGGCCAGGCGCACGGGATCTTCGATGTTGGTCACGGTCGAGACGATCTCGTCGCTGATTTTGTTGTTCAGTTTAGCATACTCCCCAAAGCTGGTATTGATCGAGCGAATCATGGCCTTGCTCTCGATGTTGATTTCAGAATCAGAAGAGAGCTTGGTCACTTCAACCATGAAGAATTCGCGGTTATCCAGGAAGTTTTCAATTTTTCCCCGTTCTTTTCCCTCAATCAGCGCTTTGACCGTTCCGTCCGGTAACTTCAGGAGCTGAAGCACGGTTCCAAGCGTACCAAAATGAAAGATGTCCGTTGGGGTCGGTTTGTCCACTTTGGCATCGCTCTGGGCGGAGAGAAAGATCTCCTTCTGGTGGGACATGGCATATTCCAGTGCCTTGATAGATTTATCCCGTCCCACGAACAGGGGAACCACCACATTGGGAAACACCACGACGTCCCTGAGTGGCAAGAGCGGGTAATAATATTTCTCAATGGTAGAGAAATCCGGGGGATCTTTTTTATTCATTGTAAACATAGTATCACGCGTATCCTGCTTGATTTTCGTAAAGTAATAGAGGGGTCTCACCCATGGTGATGACTTCCTCACCAACTACACATTCTCGAACGTTGGGCTTGGATGGAATTTCATACATGATATCCAGCATGACGGATTCGAGGATAGCCCGGAGACCACGAGCCCCTGATTTTCTTTCAAGGGCACTATTGGCGACTGCCTGCAGGGCCTCGTTAGTAAATTTGAGATTGACTTCTTCAAGTTCAAAGAGTTTTTTGTACTGGCTGACCAAGGCATTTTTTGGCTCTGTAAGAATTCGGACAAGGGCCTGGAGGCTCAGTTCACTCAGAGAGCTTATGATCGGTATCCTGCCGATAAACTCGGGAATGAGACCGAACTTGATGAGATCTTGAGGCTGTACCTGTGCCACGATCTCATTCATGTCTATTTCACCCTTGCCATGAATATCCGCCTCGAACCCCATTGCCTTGCTTCCAATGCGATTTCTGATGAGTTTATCCAGCCCGTTGAAGGTTCCCCCGCAGATGAAGAGGATGTTGCTGGTATCCACTTTCACGAAGTCCTGGTGAGGATGCTTTCTCCCGCCCTTTGGGGGAATACTGGCCATGGTCCCTTCAATGATTTTCAAAAGGGCCTGCTGGACTCCCTCTCCGGAGACATCCCTGGTGATGGAGGGACTGTCCGATTTTCGGGCGATCTTATCTATCTCGTCAATATACACGATCCCTTTGGAGGCGGCCTCAATATCGTAATCGGCCATCTGGACCAGGTTAAGGATGATATTTTCCACGTCTTCGCCCACATACCCCGCTTCAGTAAGGGTGGTGGCATCGGCAATGGTGAACGGCACCTTGAGTATCCTTGCCAGGGTTTGGGCAAGGAGGGTCTTTCCGCAGCCGGTAGGACCGATCAGGAGTATGTTGCTTTTCTGTATTTCAATGCCCTCCATATCCACCTTCGTATGTATCCTTTTATAGTGGTTATGGACCGCCACCGACAGGACCTTTTTGGACCTCTCCTGTTCAATAACGTATTGATCCAAGGCCTCCTTGATCTCTGCAGGCTTCGGCAATTCATCGGCTGCTTGACTGTCTTTTTCCTCGCCATATTCTTCGGCGATGATTTCATTGCACAACTGAATACATTCATCGCAGATATAGACAGAGGGGCCTGCAATGAGTTTTTTTACTTCGTCCTGGCTCTTTCCACAAAAGGAACAGAGCAGGTCATCATTCGAGTCATCCCTTCTTGGCATAAAGCGTTCCCCTTCTATTTCTCTTTCACGTTTTCCTGCATCTCGCGGGTGGTGATAATCCGGTCGATGAGTCCATATTCGAGGGCCTCTTCACTGCTCATGAAGAAATCGCGTTCTGTGTCAACACGGATTTTTTCAATGTCCTGCCCGGTATGTTTGGCGAGAATCTGGTTCAGAACATCCCTCATCTTGAGAATTTCCCGAGCCTGGATATCAATATCAGTAGCCTGGCCCTGGGCTCCTCCCAAGGGCTGGTGTATCATGATCCTGGAGTGGGGAAGGGCATAGCGTTTTCCCTGTGCTCCCGCTGCCAGCAACAATGCCGCCATACTGGTTGTTTGCCCCATGCAGATAGTTGCCACTTCCGGCTTGATGTACTGCATCGTGTCATAAATAGCAAGGCCTGCCGTAACAGAACCTCCCGGGCTATTAATGTAAACATTGATATCCTTGTCAGGATCCTCTGATTCGAGAAACAGCATTTGTGCAATGACGGTATTTGCCATCCCATCAGCCACCTGTTCCCCCATGAAAATAATCCTATCTTTCAAGAGACGGGAATAGATGTCATATGCCCTCTCTCCACGGTTCGACTGTTCTACAACGACTGGTATCAACATGGGATTTAACTCGTCTCCTTTTGTGCGTCAGTTTGTGTATCCGGCGTTGCATTCTCTGTTTCTTTTGGAAGAATTTTAGCATGCTCCACCAGGTAATTCAATGTTTTTTCCTCCATCAAGGTCTCCCTCAAAGAATCCATGAGGCCCCTGGCCTCATAATATTGCTTAATGCTTTCGACAGGTTGGCCCATGGATTGGGCAATGCCGGCAATGCCGTTTGCCAGCTCCTCATCATCGATGCTGATGTCTTCAAGGTTTGCGATTTCGCCAAGGATCAGCATTTCCTTTACCCGTTTTTCAGCATCTTCACGAAAATCCTTTCTCAGCTTCTCTTCTGAAAGCCCCGCTTTTTCAAGGCTGGAGCCGCTTCTTATCAGGTTTTCCCGGACCCTGCTCAGTGCACCGTCGATTTCGCTGTTGACGAGCACTTCGGGAAGGTCAAATTCGCATTTTTCGGCGATGCCCTGCATCAGCCGCCTCTTCAGACCCGTTTCGATCCTTTTTTGCTCTTCCGCGGTGACCATCTCACGCACCCGGCTCTCAAGGGTCTGAATGTCCTGGAATTCATCGCCGAAGTTCTTGGCAAAGGCATCATCAAGCTCAGGAAGGACCATCTCCTTTACATCATTGATTTGGAAGGTGAAGTGGACTTTTTTCCCGGCGAGTTTTTCGTGGTAATAGGTATCTTCGAAATCCACATCCACCTCGCCTTGATCTCCTTTTTTCAAGCCGATAAGGGCACTCTCGAACCCAGGATGAAAATCATTGCTTCCCACGTGAAGCATGAAATTGTTTGCCTTGATTCCTTCTATGGGTGAGTCGTTCTCAAACCCTTCATATTCGAGAACAACGTGGTCACCATCTTTGACCGGACGATCTTCCTCAATGGCGTTCAGTTTGCCGTGGGCCTTCCGTATCTGTTCGAGACGCTCGTGCACGGTCTCATCTGATACTACGGATTCCTCTTTTTCAATCTCCACACCCAGGTAATCTTTTACCTGGATTTCGGGGCGGACTTCCATAATGGCGGTATAGGTAAAGCCTTCTCCTGCCTTCAAAGTGTCCTTTTCCAGCAAAGGTGTCCCCAACGGATACATGTCGCTTTCCTGGAGAGCCTTTGGAAAGGTATTGCTGATGATATCGCGGGTCACATCCTCATGCACCTGGTCAGCGAAATACCTCTCCAGGATCTTTTTCGGTGCCTTGCCTGGACGAAAGCCTGGGATCTTAGCCTTTTTCCCGACCTTTTTATATGCTGTCTGTAACATGTTATCCACTTCCGTGGAGTCAACCTCTACAATAAGTTTTTTCTTCACCGGGCTGATTTCTTCTACGTTGGTTTTCATATGCTTCCTCAATTCTCCGTGGTACCTAACAGGTCTCCGCCTTGATCTGCATCTTCTGTCTTGAGGCCGTTATTTCCGTTGCGTTAAGATATTCAGCACCGATTCCAACATGAAATCGTGTTGCAAAAAAAATGCCGCCCTTCCGGGACGGTCGGTCTCTCTTTGAAGATTTTGCAGATTTGGGTCACATTGCTATTTAATATAGTAACGGGAAATTTAATTTCAAGGTGCATTCCTCAGATGGAACACATTTGCTTTTGATTATGATCGAAGAACCATAAAATCCCTCCTGTCACAACCGGACCTCCTCTCTTTTCCATTCCTTCGATCCGGCCCAATACCGCAGACAGGAATACCACCGGCCGGGTTCAAGAGTTCGGGATCTGTTATGGACCAGAATATTCCAGGGCTTGCGGAGATCTCCCGTCTCCTTTCAACGCCCGATCTTCTTTCAGATGGTGACCTCCTTCGGTTTTGGTTCCTGCGTTCAACACTTCTTCTTTTTTTGTCACCAGTGGAGGGCTCCGGATTGCGGCGCCGGTCCAGGCCGGAGCGTCTTCCAAAATCATCCTTGATAAATATTTTTTCAGAGTGTCGGTTCATTGCGGCCTGTTGGTTTCACATCAAAAAAAGTTTTCATCCCTTTATCATTTAAGATGGGCAATTGACGAATGTCAATTCCTTTTCGCAGCGGCTTTTCTTTGTCAGAGGAAGAATTGGTGTGGGAAATATGTCAGAGGGGCTGAAGATGAGCGGCGGTCATTTTTCTTTTGTTCCAGCGGGAAAACTGTTGTATACTCCCTGCCATCTGAAACTATGAGGCCCAACACATGAAGAAATCAGTTCTCTTTTGCATAGGAATCTTTGTGGCTCTTGCTTTCCTTTGCTCACCTGCGTTCTCCGCCGATCGGTTCAAGATAACCCGCGTCTATGACGGGGATACGGTACAGGCCGAGGCGCCTGGAATTGTTATCTATATTATGCTTGTGGGTATTGATGCGCCTGAAATCGGCAACCAGGTAAACAGACAAGGGCAGCCCTATGGAAAAGAAGCAAAGGATTTTCTGAGCAAGATGATTTTGAATCGTCCAGTTGACGTGGTGGGATATGGGGTGGCTCCTTATCCCCACGATAATATCATTGGCGTTATCTATCTGGAGGGAGAGAATATTAACCTGGAAATGGTAAAACACGGGCTCGCGGAAGTGCAGGAAACAAACCTTCCGAAAGGCTTGGATATCCGGGCTTTCATGGAGGCTGAAAAAAAGGCCAGGGCTACTAAGAAGGGTATGTGGAGTCTTGGCTCCAGGTACATGAGTCCCCGGGCGTGGCGGCTCAAACACATGGGCACTCAAAATGAGGTGGAATGTAAGTAGCGTTAAAGATCCTCGAAATCGTCATCAATGGCAATGATCTGCCCCGAACTCACCGCCAAAATTTTGTCGCCAGAAATTCGAAATATTTCCTAAAATCGTGCCCCTCCATAGATAGATTGTGGGAACAGGTGAGTTTTTTCTATTGTGACCCCGATGGGAGGTGCATGGGAAAGGGTTAAGGGATGGTGCGAGAGGGGGGACTCGAACCCCCACGGATTGCTCCACTGGATCCTAAGTCCAGCGCGTCTACCAGTTCCGCCACTCTCGCCTGTCCTTATGATTCCGCAGATTTCTCGATCATGAAAAACATGTCGCAGTGACCTCGGTGAATATTTTGAAACTGGCTCCTATGATTTCTTTTTTTCTTTCCCATGTCAAGGCGCAATGCCTGGAGAAAGACGTTCTTCATACTGATCCGAGAATCGTTTTATCAGACCTTCATCAGCGAAACTGTAATAGCGGTTGTCCCCGATAACGATATGGTCCAAGACCTGAATGAGGAGGAGCTTTGCGGCCCAGAGGAGGTCCCTGGTCAGCCTGCGGTCTTCCGGGGAAGGCGTTGGATCACCCGAGGGGTGGTTATGCACAAAGACGAGTGCCGCGGCCTTGTATTCAAGGGCCAGGGTTATGATCTCTCTGGGATAAACGGCACTGCCGGTAAGGCTCCCGAGAAAGACGTCTTCATCTGCCAGCAACTGGTTCTTACGGTCGAGAAAGAGCACCTTGAACACCTCCCGCTTGAGGTCTCGCATGGAATGGAAGAGGTAATCAAATACCGCACTTGAAGACCCAAAAAAGGGTTTCTGTTTTGCGCGGTCGCGCAAATATCGCCCAGCCACCTGGTGGACAAGCCCCATGTACAGGGCGTTCTTCGGGCCGATCCCCTTGATCTGGAGGAGTTTGTCGCGAGGAGCTGAAAGCACCTGGGAAAGACTCCCGAACCGATGTATCGCTTCCCGTGCGGCAGTTTTTACGTCTTTCCTGGGAGTTCCCAGCGTGAGGAGGAACTCCACAACTTCCTCATCTGAAAATCGTTCAAGGCCGCCTTCTTCGAATCTTGTGCGCAACCGCTCCCGGTGCCCTTTCCCCTTTTCCTGCCATTCCTTTTTTTCCATTGGTGCTGACGCTCCATTCTTCGATGTGTCGGGTATCCTATCAAAAAGATGAAGAATATCAAGGAAGAGTTGTCGCAGATATCATTATTTTATTGACAATCTGACAGGCCTTACAGAACATGAATACCATCAGCTCAACGAGAGGAAAAACATATGCGTGTCCTTATTGCCGCGTCTGAAGCGGCGCCCCTGGTAAAAACAGGGGGTCTAGGTGACGTTGTGGGGGCTCTGCCTACAGCACTTCAGGAACTTGGTTGTGAGGTATCCCTGGTGATGCCCGCATACCGGAAAGCCCTTGAAAATGCTGAAAAGCCGGCGATGGCGGCAAAAGGGATCCCGGTGAAGCTTGGGCAAAAGCACGTTCCTGCGGACGTACTGGAAACTCAAGTGAACCCGGGGATTCCCATTTTCCTGGTTCGGCGGGATGAATTTTTTGATCGCTCAGAAATTTACGGGACGTCCGAGGGGGAGTACTTTGACAGCCGTGAGCGTTTCATCTTTTTCTCCCGAACCATCCCCCTCCTCTGTCGGACGCTTGATTACCATCCCGATATCATTCTGGCCAATGACTGGCAGACAGGTTTGCTCATGGCGCTCCTGGATGAGGGAGCCTTCCCCGGAGCGGCAGGCGTCTTCACCATCCACAACCTGGGGTACCAGGGGCTGGTACCGCCGGAAAACATCGCGCTCATCGGCCTCCCGGACAAATATTATCGTATGGACGGTCTTGAGTATTACGGACAGATGAGCCTGCTCAAAGCAGGGATCGTCTACGCCCATGCCGTGACCACGGTCAGCCCGACGTATGCTCAAGAGATCCAGACCAGGGAATTCGGGTGCGGCCTCGACGGCCTTTTGAGAAGTATCAAAAAACGACTTTTCGGCATCTTGAACGGGATAGACGAGAAAGAATGGAATCCTGAAAAAGATATTCACCTGCAGGCCAATTATTCCCGGCAAGACGTTTCAGGCAAGGAGCAGTGCAAGAACGAGCTCTTGAAAGAAACGGGGCTGCCCATGAGGCTGGTGAACAGGCCCCTTCTCGGCATGGTGAGCAGGCTTGTCTCTCAAAAGGGATGCGATCTCTTGTTGGGGGCGGCAGAAAAACTCTTCGGATTGGATGTGGGGTTGGTGCTCCTTGGGTCCGGTGAAGCTGAATATGAAAAGGCATTTTCCGCTCTTCAGGAAAACAACCAACCACATTTCAGGTTCATCAGTGGGTTTGACGAATCTCTCGCGCACAGGATTTATGCCGGTTCAGACAGTATTGTGGTGCCTTCCCTCTATGAACCCTGCGGGCTCACCCAGATGTATGCTCTCAGATATGGGAGTGTTCCTGTTGTGCGGGCCACCGGTGGACTCAATGACACGGTCCAGGATCCGAAAGAACGGCGCTTTCCCGGTACGGGATTCAAGTTCAAGGACTTTGATCCTGATGCTCTTGTGGCAGCAATAGAGCGAGCCAACACGGTCTACAAAGACGCGGACTACTGGCAGGCCATGATGCGAGAGGGGATGGGGCAGGATTTTTCGTGGCGGAAATCGGCAAGGCAGTATCTGGAGATTTTCGAGAGAGCAATGAGACACAGACGCGGTACAGACACATGAGCGGAAAACACCTTTGCATACACGGGCATTTCTATCAACCTCCCCGGGAGAATCCCTGGTTGGGAATGATAGAATATCAACCTTCAGCATATCCTTACCACGACTGGAACGAACGGGTCACCCGGGAGTGCTACGGGCCCAATACCAGGGCCAGACTTGAGGCGGATGAAGGACGAATCCTGAAGCTCGTGAATAACTATGAATACATGAATTTTGATTTTGGACCGACGTTGCTCTCGTGGCTCGAAAAAGCCCATCCATGGATTTATGGAGAGATATTGGCAGCCGACCAAGCCAGCCGCAGGCGCTACGATGGTCATGGAAATGCCATGGCCCAGGTTTACAATCACATTATTATGCCCCTTGCCAACACGCGAGACAAACGGACCCAGATCCGATGGGGCCTCGCAGACTTCGCCCGACGATTCGGTCGTCCTGCTGAAGGGATGTGGCTGGCTGAGACCGCGCTTGATTCGGAAAGTCTTGCGCTCATGGCAGAGGAGGGAGTCCGGTTTACGGTGCTGGCACCCACACAGGCCGGGGCGGTAAGGGCCCTCGGGGATTCCGCCAAAGCATGGAAGGATGTGTCCGGTGGGGACATCGACACCACAAGGGCCTATCGCGTCTTTCCGCGGGGAGGTCAATCGCCTTTCATCGATGTCTTCTTTTTTGACCCGGAACTCTCCAAGGCTGTGGCCTATGAAAAAATTCTCGCATCAGGGAGCGATTTTCTTGCTCGCCTTGAAAAAGGTAATGGGGCTAAAAGGGAACGTGCCCGCCTGGTGAATATTGCGACGGACGGCGAATCATACGGGCATCATTTCAAGTTCGGGGACATGGCGCTTGCCTGGCTTTTTGATCATTTGGAGCAACAGGGGGAGATGGAACTTACCAATTATGCCTGTTTTCTGGAAGATTTTCCCCCGGAAGAAGAGGTAAGGATCCTTGAGAACACTTCTTGGAGCTGTGCTCACGGCGTAGAGCGATGGCGTTCGGATTGCGGGTGCAATATCAATCATCGGGAAGGATGGAATCAGGCCTGGAGGGGTCCGTTGAGGGAGGCCATGGACTGGCTGTCCGGGGAGCTCGCGGATTTTTTCGAAGAGCAGGGGGGAAAACTATTCAAGGATCCGTGGGCGGCGAGGGATGACTATGTCCTCGTGCTGCTCGATCCTTCCCCGGAAAACCGCGACCGGTTTCTTGAGAGGCATCTTATCAAGGAGCCTGATCGAGGCGATAGGGTCGGAGCATTTGAGCTCATGGAATCTCAGAGAATGGCCCTTTATATGTATACCAGTTGCGGCTGGTTTTTTGATGATATAGCGGGACTGGAAGCGACCCAGGTTCTCATGTACGCGGACAGGGCCATAAACCTGGTGAGAAGATGGTCCCACGCAGACCTGGAGAGCGGTTTCCTATCAATTATTTCAAGGGCCAGGAGTAATGATCCTGCGTTTGGTGACGGGACTGCCATTTTTGACGAGCTGGTGAAAAAAAGGAGAATGTCCGCCGGCCGGATTACCGCAAACCATGTCTTTGCGCGATTGTTCCATGGTGGGCAGGAAGAAGGATTTTTCAGGGGCCGTGTTCAGCCGGTAC
>Ga0315540_10001710_pt1 | contig 12523 bp, 9 predicted proteins | sample SalMarSW160110MG_FD_203677 | JGI IMG/M metagenome (GOLD analysis project Ga0315540, IMG submission 203677) | Salt marsh sediment microbial communities from the Plum Island Ecosystem LTER, Massachusetts, United States - Salt Marsh Sediment SW1601-10 ... | reverse complement strand
ACCGTCCTTGACCGCGCCGCGGATCTCGGTGAGCTCGAACCAACCCATGCCGTGCACGCTCTTCGACGCCCTCTCGACCGCGGCCTCGATGGCACGCTCGATGCTCTTGTCGGAGCATCCCGTCACTCGGATCTTCTTGTAGACCTTTTCGCCCATGATGGTCTCCTTTCACGACTCGTGCTCAGGGAACGCACCGGACGCTCCGCTCCTTCCGGACTCCGAGTGTGCAGCCCACCGCAAAGACGGCTTCCTCCGGGCGGAGCAACGCCGCCAGGGACCGCGATGGCCTGTGAGCAGTGCATCGGGGTCTTCCGATCAGGAGACTACCGTCCGAGCCCGGTCGAGGCGACCCCACGCAGGAACGCGCCCTGGAAGATCACAAACAGCACCAGCACCGGCACCACCATGACCACGCCGTAGGCGAGCACGTCGCCCCAGGCGAGCGGCGGTAGTCCGTAGAGGGTGGCGATGCCGAGCGGCAGCGGCCGCACGTCCTCATGCACGGTCATCAGCAGCGGCCACAGGTACATGCCCCACTGGAGGAGGAGGGTGACGGTGCCGACCGCGGCGAAGGCGGGCCGGCTCGCCGGCGCGACCACCGAGACGAAGGTCCGCACGATCCCGGCGCCTTCGACCCAGGCCGCCTCCTCGATCTCCCGTGGCAGAGTCCGGAAGTAGGCCCAGAACAGCACCACCGCGAGCGGCTGGGCGACGAAGGGCAGCGCCTGGACCAGCCAGCCGTCGCGCCAGCCGAGTGCCGACGCGCCGGCGAAGAGCGGCACCGCGATCGCCTCGAAGGGCACCACCATGATCGCCGTCACCATCACCAGCACCACCCTGCGGCCGCGCCACTCGAGCCGCGCAAGGGCATAGCCCGCGGCCGAGTTGACCGCCAGGCCGAGCGCCACGATGAGCCCGTTGACGACCAACGAGGTGAGCAGATTGGCCGCGAGATCAGTGCGCCGGGCGACGTCGGCGTAGTTGGCGAAGGTCACGCCGCCGTTCGCGAGGTCGCCGCCGAGCCGGGCGAGCACGGCGTCATTGGGCGTCAGGCTGCCGAGCACCATCAGGCCCGCCGGCGCGGCCCACAGCGCCGCCGCCGCGAGCACCGCCACGGCGCCGAGGGCGCGGCGCGTCCTCCGGCTCACGCCTCCTCCCCGCGCAGCCGGCCGACCGCCAGCGTGATCGCTAGGACCGCCACCACCAGTAGGATGGACATCGCCGAGCCCCGAGCGAGCTGCGCCTGGTCGAACGCAGCCCGCACGGCCTCCCAAACCACCGTCGCGGTGGCACCGTCCGGACCGCCCCTGGTCATGATCCGGACCTGGTCGAAGAGCCGGAAGGAGAGGATCGAGGTCACGATCGCCACCACCACCAGCCGTCCCCGCAGCATCGGCAGCGTGATCGAGCGGAACCGACGCCAGGCTCCCGCACCGTCGAGCGCCGCTGCTTCATAGAGGTCGTCAGGGATCGATTGCAGGCCGGCGAGCAGGATGACCATCTGGAAACCAGCCCCCTGCCAGACCGACGTCACCAGCACGGCGGGCAGCGCGAGCCATGGGTCGTGGAGCACATCCCCGGGCTGCCAGACTCCGAGGGTGAGCGTCGCGAGCACTCGCGCGACTGGACCGGACGGGGCGTAGAGCAGGGTCCACAGCACCGAGACCAGAGAGAGCGGGAAGACCACCGGCAGGAAGAACAGCGTCCGGGCCAGCGCCGAGGCGCGGGTCTCGCGGTTGACGGCGAGGGCGAGGGCGAGCGCGAGGCCGGTCTGCAGCGGCACCGCCGCGGCGGCGAAGCCCGCGGTGTTGGCAAGTGCGCGCAGGAAGCCGGGATCGGTGAGCAGACGCAGGTAGTGCACCGGGCCGACCAGGTGGAGAGGGAGTGGCGATCCGAGCCGAGCGTCGGTCAAGGACAGCGCGACCGCCGCCGCGAACGGAAGCAGGATGAACACGGCCATGCCGAGCAGTGCGGGTGTCGCCAGCATCCAGGCGGCCCGCTCTTCCGCTGCGCCCTTCACCGCTCCGCCTCCCATCGTCGGCGCATCGCGTCCGTCACCGGGTAGCCCTGGTTGTCGGCCACGTCGCGGTCGATCGCCGCCGCCGCACGGGTGAGCGCGCGGCGTACGTCAGCACCGTCTCGGATCGCCAGGAAAGCCTCGGCGAACGCCCCCGTGACGGCGGCGTAGGCCGGCGTACGCGGGCGCGGGACGGCAAAGCCGCCCTCGAGCTGGGCCAGGTAGAGGTGAAGTCGTCCGCCGGGCGCCCATGGGTCCGAGGGACGGATCGCGGATCGGCGGGCCGGCACGGCACCGTTGGCCGCGACCGTGGCCCGCACCTGGTCGGGGCTCAGCAGGAACTGCAGCAGCGCGATCACGTCGTCGGTTTGCCGGCCGTCGGCGGCGATCGCCCACACCCACGAGCCCTCGCCTGTGCGCGAGCCGCGGCCGAGGTCGGGCAGCGGCACCAGCACGAGGTCGTCGCCCCATGCCCGGCGGTAGCGCGGCGCCTCCCAGTGCCCGACCCACGACAGGGCGACGCGGCCGGAGACGAAGGCGAGGTCGTCGAGGTTCGGGTCGATCCGGCCCGCCGCGATCCAGCCCTGGACCCGCTGGAGTGCCGCCACCGACGGCGCTGCGTCCAGCACCCCGCCGGCGTGGGGCGGGGGCCCCGGGTCGAGCAGACCGCCGCCGGCCGAGGTCAGGAGCGGCGCGAAGCCGTAGGTGAACCACTCGTCGCGGTAGTTCAGCTTGAGGTCGAGCACCGCGCCGTCGGGGTCCGTCCGGGCCAGCGCGTCGAGCGCGGCGTCGAGCTCGTCGCCGGTCCAGGCGTCGTCCGGGCCCTGCGGGATGCGGATGCCCGCCTCCACGAGCGCTGATCGGCGAGCCCAGATCGCGAGCCCGGAGTCGAACGCCCCGACCGCCCAGAGGTGCCCCGCCCAGGTCCCCTGCGTGACCACCGACGGCAGCAGGTCGTCGAGCAGGCCCGGATCGAGCCGGCCGTCCAGCGGCAGCAGGTCGCCCTGCCACGCGACATCGGCCACAAATGGACCGTCCAGCTCGAGCAGGTCGGGGAGATCGCCAGCGATCGCCGCGGCCTGAACCTGGCCGGTGTAGGAGCCTTCGGGGAGGAACGTGAGCCGCACTCGAAGCCTCGGGTGCAAGGCGTCGAAGCGCGAGACCTGCTCCCTCAGCACGCGGCGCTCGCTCTCCTGGCCGGCGTGCGCCCACACCTCGAGAGCGGTCTGCTCGGCGCCGGCACCGCACCCCGTACCTGCCAACGCGGCCACAACCACGCCGGCGATCGTCCTTTGAAGCTCAGTCTGCCGGCACCGGCTCCGCATGAACCGTCCCGCCGGCGAGGAACAGCGTCCGAGTCGGGTAGGCGATCTCGATCCCGAGCTCCTCGAAGCGCTTCATGATCTCGAGGTTGATCGTCTGCTGGATGTCCATGTAGACGGCGTAGTCGGGAGAGAGCACGTAGTAGACGGTCTCGAAGTTGAGCGAAGAGTCGCCGAACTCCTTGAAGTGGGAGCGGTCAAAGCGGGTGTTGTCGACGCCCTCGATGATCTCGCGGATCATGCCGGGGATCGCCGCGACCTGCTCGCGCGGCGTCTGGTAGGTCACGCCGACCGAGAACAGCACGCGCCGCTCGATCATGCGCTTGAAGTTGCGGACCCTCGACTTGAGCAGGTCCGAGTTGGAGACCACGATCTGCTCGCCGGAAAGGCTGCGCACACGGGTGGTCTTGAGCCCGATCCGCTCGACCGTGCCCATGTGCTGGTCGATGATGATGAAGTCGCCGTTGACGAACGGCTTGTCGAGCACGATCGAGAGCGAGGCGAAGAGGTCTCCAAGGATGTTCTGGACCGCCAGGGCGACCGCCACGCCGCCGACGCCGAGGCCGGCGATGAGGGTGGTGACGTTGTAGCCGAGGTTGTCCAGCAGCAGCAGGAACGCCGCCGACCACACCACGACCCGGACCACATAGGACAGGCCCTGCAGGGTCGTCATCGCGCCCGGGTCGGTCTCGGCGTGGAGCTTCTGCTGGCGCTCGAGCCAGAAGCTGACCGTACGGTTGGCCCACAGGACCGCTTGGATCGTCACCGCGAACGCGAACAGGGCGCCGACGCCGCGCTCCAGGCTCGGAGGAAGGGTCAGGAACTGCGCCCCCGCCGCCAGGGACACGATCGCCAGGAAGAGGCCCTTCGTCGCGCGCACCAGCTCGACGATGAGGTCGTCGGCAATCGTGACGGTGCGTTCGGCGAGGCGGGCGAGCCGGCGCCGCACCAGCGCGACCACGACGCGCAGCCCGAGGTAGCCGAGAACGGCCACTGCAAACGCAACGAGCCAGGCAAGCACGGTGTTGCCGAGCACCTTCTCGGCGAGGAACGGAACCGACTGCAGGTGACCGGCGAGGGCGTCGAGCATCGCGCTCGCCGCGGGGTTCGGGGTCGGGGTGGGTATCGGGGTCGGCACGATCGGGGCTCCTCCTCGATATACAGGTAGCACGCGGTGCCGCGGGCGCCGTCTCAGAACAACTCCCCGGTCCGATGACGTGTTCCCAGGCGGGTCCTCGACGAGACCGGAGCGTGCTTTCCTCCGGCTGCCGCGAGATTGTAGCTCCTCCAGCACGACGGGCCCACGTCTCGCGTCCTGCCGCTCGCGCCTCCCGCTCTGCGTGCACCTCTCGCGCTCCAGGTATCGCGCCTTGCGCTTCGCGCAGCGGACGCACAACCAGCGAGACGGTCTCCTATCCCTCCATGGCCTCCGCCAGCGGCCGGAACTGGAGGCCGTAGAGGAGCTCGAGGTAGCGCCGGGTCTCGGTCCGTTCGAGGTTGGTGGCGTAACGCCAGAATCCGTAAATGCACGACAGGTCGAGCATTCGTCGTGCGTAGCGTTCCCAGGTGTAGCGGCTCTCGACGCGCTCGATCGCAGCGCGTGAGACAGCGAGCCAGCGGTCCGAGTCGTCCGCCGCGCGCGCAAAGAAATCGGCCATCGCCTCCGCGGCCTCGTCGCCCCGGTTGGGGTCGATGTGGAAGCCGGACACGCCGTGCTCGATGATCTCCAGTGGTCCTCCGTAGCGGGTGGCAAAGGTCGGCAGGCCGGAGCCCATGGCCTCGATCACCGTGAGGCCGAACGCCTCGAACCGGGCCGGCTGGACAAAGGCTCCACGCCGATCGGCGACCACCCGGTAGAGCTCTCCCCCGAGCCTGCGGTCGGTGCAGCGCTCGAGCCACCGCATCCGATCGTCGAGCCCGTGTCGATCCATCAGCTCGTGCATCAGTTCGATCTGCTGGCGCTCTTCGCGGTCCTCCGAGCGCGCCGGATCCACGAACCCCCCGACGACGACCAGATTGGCGACATCCTGCAGCCGCCGGGAGCATCCGTACCAGTCCACGAGCCCGGTGAGGTTCTTGATGTGGTCGAGCCGGGCCATGGTGAACAGCAGCGGCCGGTCGGCATCGGTGAGCCGGCCGCGTGAGGCCCCGTCGGGGCCGCCGAAGAGGAGCTCGCGGGCGTCGGTGACGAGAGCCTCCGGCCGGGCTTCGGCCCGGGTGTAGGGAAAGTAGATCGACGAGTCAGCACCCGGTGACACGATGTTGAACTTCGGATCGAAGACATCGATCCCGTTCACGACCCGATATAGGCCGGGCATGGTGAAGGCGCGATAGCTCTCGTACTGCCCCTCCTCGTCATCGCGGCCCGCGATCTCCTGATAGGTCGAGGAAATAATGAAATCCGACGCGTTCATCGAGATCAGGTCGGCCGTGAACTGGCACGAGAAGTGGTACCGGGGCTCGTTGTCCCGCCAGTAGAGGTCCGAGTAGAGGTACTTCGTCTTCTCCAGCGCGTGGGCGATGGTGCACTGGGTGACGCCGAGACGGTTGCCGAGGATCGTCGCCACCAGGTTGCCGTCGGAGTAGTTTCCGATCACGAAGTCGGGGCGCCGCCCGAGCTCGGCGAGGAGCTCGCGACCGGCATCCCGGGCGAAGCGCTCGAGGTAGGGCCAGAGATCGAACCGGGAGACCCATTCCCGGACCACCTCGCCGTCCGCGGTCCGGAAGGGCACTCTCAGGATCCGGCAGCCGCGGGTGCCGTCGATCGATTCGAGGCGCTGATCGCAGGTGGTTCCGCGAGCCTCCGGGATGAGGCGGGTCAGGACCACGATCTCAGGCTCGAGGTCGAGCCCCCAGCCGTGGATGCGGCGCCGCATCTCGCGCTCGAGCGCCCGCACCTGGTCGAGGATGTAGACCACCTGACCGCCGGTGTCGGGCAGTCCGAGCACGTCAGCCTGGCCGAAGAAGCCGTGAGGCGACACGATGGCGAGGGTGAACAACATCGGCATGCGGCTGAGGAAACGCTCCAGAGACGCCGGATCGGGCGCCTCGAGAATGTCGATCAGGAGGCTCATCGAGTCCCGGATCGCGTCCACACGACGACCCCATCCGGGCGCGAATCCGAGGTCTTTCAGGTCCCCCTCGACCTCGTGCCACCCGGCGTCGGCAGGCTGGTCCTCCAGCAGGGAGACCGCATCGCGAAGCGACTCCCGGAGGTCGTCGACGGTCCGCACCCGGCCGTTGAGCATCAGCTGCTGCCCTCCCGCCTGGTGGAGGCGCAGAAACGACAGGAAGCGCTCGAAGCCGCGATCCTGGTCGCGGAACATCTCGCGGGTGAGGTGGCGGTTGAGGAACTCCACCCCGCGGCCGACCGAGCGTGCCTCGCGGAGCCGCGGCACGTGGTGGCCGAAGGGGCCGAGGTCGATCTCGAGCATCCAGCGGCTGCCGTGGTTGCGGTCGACCAGCCGCTCCTTGGCGCGCAGGAAGTCCGTCACCGGGACCTCCTCCGCTTCCATCCGCTCGATGTTGCAGCGCAGCCAGGCCCAGCTCGCCACCCGCGGCCGTACGGCAATCCGGATCCACGGCGGGTCGACGACCGCCTCGCGCGCTCGCCGCATCAGGCGCTCGGCCGGTGTGCCGGCGAGCGCGGCGCCCTCCTCGTCATCGAGGAATCGGTCCAGCTCGTCGTGGAGCTGCGACGCGAGGAGCAGCGGCTCGCCGCGCTGCGCCAGGCGGTGCAGCAGAGAGAAGAACTGTTTCCCGTAGCCGTCAAGGTCGACGAGGAACCCTTCCAACACCGTACACCACCCCTTTCGTTCCTGGGGGCGAGGGTAGCAGGTCCGGTTCGCGATCTCAGGACGATTCGAGACGACCGAACAGCTCTCCGAGCTTTTGCGTGCGGTAGGCGAAGATGCGCTCGACGTCGCGGCCGACCGCCAGGCGCTGCACGAGCACGCCGCCCGGCACCGCGTACTCAACCCGGTCGTCGCAGCGGGTCCCTCCCTCGACGGCGGTGAAGGTGTGCTCGTGGACCCACAGCCGATACGGTCCCTTGAGCATCCGGTCGACGAAGCGGTGCGGGGGCTCCCACACGTCGATGATCGTGCGCCATCGGATCGGCAGCCCGTGCCACGCGAGGCGGTAGTCGATCAACGTGCCAGGACGCATCTCGACCGGCCCCGGAGTGAGGACCTTGAAGCTCAGCCACGACGGTGTGAGGGTCTCGAGGTTGCGCGCTTCGGCGAAGAACGGGAACAGCTCGTCGAGGCCGCGCGGCAGCATGATGCTCGAGGAATAGGTGAAGGTGCTCATGCCGCAGCCCTCCCGACATCGCACCAGCACAGAATGAACCACCAAAACACAAAGACACCAAGCCATCGCAGGGGTACAAGGGCGGTCTCACCGGTCCCGGTGGCTGCTTCTCGCAGCCGCCCTCGGCAGGAGGGGCGGGCTGACGTAAGTGCGGTACTTTCGTCACCCCGCTCCTCCTGCCAAGGTCGCGCGCAGAGCGCGCGATGGGACCCCACATGGTCGATACCGGAACAGGACGCCCGGCGTTCGTCGCCGAACGGGACCGAGGGATCCTCGAAGCGCCAGTTCCGTGGCACCTCCCTCGGTCCTCTTGGTGTCTTTGTGTCTTGGTGGTAGGAAACCACCGCGACCGACAGCCCATGACTCAGGAACGCCCGTGCGCTCGAATCAGCTGCCGACCTCCGCACACGCCACGTCTCGCACCGCGGGTTGCGGGCATCGCCCGCGCAGAGTCTCCCTGTCTCTGTGGTTCTTCTCATGCCGTTCCCTCCGTCTCGGCGGCTCGGACGACCGCCTTCGCCATGTCGGAGAAGATCAGCTTGTGGAACGGGTAGAGCAGCTTCCAGTAGAGGATCCCGGACAGGCCCCGGGGTGCGAACAGGGCGGTCTGGATCAGGCGCGAGCCGCCGTCCTCGGGGACGGCCTCCCACTGCAGCCAGGCCTTGCCGGGGACCTTCATCTCGGCGCGCAGGCGCAGCAGCCGCGGCGCCTCGACCGCCTCGACCCGCCAGAAGTCGAGCGCGTCCCCGGGCAGCAGCTCGCGGGGATCGCGGCGGCCGCGCCGCAGGCCAGGTCCGCCGACCAGCCGGTCGAGCAGCCCGCGCAGGGCCCACGCCCAGCGCCACACCAGCCAGCCGCGCTCGCCGCCGAGAGAGGCGAAGGTGGCAAAGACCCGCTCGGGCGTCGCCGAGGTGGCGAGGTTGCGGACCTCGCGCACCATGCCCTCGGCCTGCTGGAGCTCGTAGGCCGGCGTTGCACCGAGCGCCCCGGACCAGCGGGTGGCCACGGCGTGGGACTCGGTCCGTTCGAGGGCGCGCTCGACCGCCTGCCGGTACGAGACCGGCTCGATCTCAGGGAAGGCGGCACGGGAGCGGCGGGTGTCGGCGACCACCGGGTGGACCACGCCCTCGATGAGGGGCACGGCAAGGGTGTTGGGGATCGGGGTCACCAGCCCGACCCAGAGCGCGGCCAGGCGCGGCGCGAGCACCGGCACCGGCACGATCACCCGCTTCAGCCCGCGCACGCTCGCGAACTCCTCCATCATCGCCTTGAAGGTGAGGGGCTCGACGCCGACGTCGTACACGCCGGGCTCACCGCGATCCAGGGCGGCGAGCAGGTAGGCGAGCACGTCGCGGACCGCGATCGGCGACACCGGGTTCATGATCCAGCGCGGGGCGATCATCGCCGGCAGCCGCTCGGTCAGGTAGCGGACCATCTCGAACGACGCCGAGCCCGACCCGATCACCGGACCGGCGCGTAGCTCGACCGTCGGCAGACCCTCGCGCAGGATCTCCCCGACCTCGGCACGGCTCGCGAGGTGGCGCGAGAGCTTCACCGCCTCAGGTACCAGACCGCCGAGGTAGATGACCCGCTCGAGCCCATTCGCCGCCGCCACGAAGGCCTGCGCCCCACGCCGGTCGCGCTCGGCGAAGTCGGCGCCGGCGTCCATCGAGTGGACCAGGTAGTAGGCCGCGTCCATTCCGGCACAGGCCGCGCGCACGGCCGCCTCGTCGTCGATCGAGCCGGTCGCGATATCGACCCGGCCGGCCCACGCCCGGCCGACAATCCGCCGCGGGTCGCGCACCATCACCCGCACGTGATGCCCGCGCTCGAGCAGGAGCGGGACCATGCGCCCGCCGATGTAGCCGGTCGCGCCGGTGACCAGGACACGCTTCGGGTCGGTCATGACGAATCCTCTCCGTACCGCTCGAGGTAGCCGGCCACCGACATCTTGCGCGCCGTGTTGGCCGACGACATGAAGCGCACGGTGCCGAAGATCTCGCGCTCCGGCCCCCACGCCCGGTCGTAGCGTCCCAGGCACCAGAAGATACCGGAGCTCGAGTTGGGATCGCGCCCATCGAGGGCCCAGCGGTTGTTGAGCTCGGTCATCACGTCGAGCGCCTCGCGCGGCTCGGAGGTCCACTCGAGGATCTTCTTGCCCCACAGCATCCGCAGGTAGTTCTGGATCGTGCCGTCGCGGAGCAGCTGGCGCTGGGCGGCGTTCCACAGGGGGTCGTGGGTGCGCGCAGCGGCGAACTGGTCGAGCGAGTAGCGGTGCTCGCGGCGGTCGCCGGCATGCGCAGCGAGGGTGCGCTGAGCCCACTGGGGCAGCGACTCGTAGCGCTCGTGGTCGGGGTCGTGGTAGCAGCCGTTGAAGCCGAGCTCGCGCCACGTGACGAGCTGGTCGAGGAAGGCCTCCGCGGAGGGCGCCATCCCCCACCAGCCCGCCCGGCGCCCGTCCGCCCGCGCCGACAGGTCGTCGGGCGTCCAGCGCTGCCGTGTCGCGACCTCGAGGAAGACCCGGTGGGGCGCGACGTGACCGAAGTGCAGGTACGGGCTGAGCCCGCTCGCGGCGTCATCGTCGGGCCGGTTGCGGTCGTCCGCGTAGCGCGGCAGCCGCTCCTCGAGGAAGCGCGCCAGCACGCGCTCGCCGGCGCCCGCGCCGCCCTCGACCGGGGCCGGTCGCACCGAGTGGTCGATCGGCAGCGCGGCGAGGGCCGCCGGGTCGCCGCCGAGCAGGTCGTTGTCCACCTCCGGCCAGCGCTCGCACACCTCCCGCGGCAGCTCGACCGGCGCCGGCAGCGGCGCAGCCAGCGGGTCCTCGAGTGGCATCTCCACGAGGTGACGCGGCAGCTCGCGGTGGAGGAACCGACGGAAGGCGTAGGCGGTCGGGAAGGCGCGGTCTGCGGCCGCCATCGGCAGCAGGCCGTTGCCGTCGACCACCTCGAGCCGCACCGGCAGGCGGGCGGCCGCAGCGGCGACCATGCGCGGCAGGAAGAAGGTCGGGAACTCGTCGGTGACGACCAGCGCGGCGTCGGCCGACAGGGCCGCGAGCAGGCCGCGACCAGCCCCGTGCTCGGGCTCGGCGTAGGCGTGGTAGGTCACAGGGCGGCCAGCGAGCTGGCGCCGGGTGTCGGTCATGCCGTCGAGGACGAACCGGTGGAGGCGATCCGAGGCCCAGGGGTAGCCTGAGCGCAATGCCTCGAGGATCACCAGCGGCATGCCGAGCTCGCAGGCGCGCTCGGCGGCGTGCTGCAGGGCGAAGCTGAAGCTGGTTCGGCGGGCCGCGATCATCCAGTACAGGACCCAGCGGCCGCCGCCGTTGACCGGCCGGTCGTTCACGGTCCGCACCCGCAGCTCGGGGACGGTGCTCACCGTTCGGTCCCCGGGTCGCGGCGCGGGAACCAGGGAACAAAGGCGCTGGTCTCGCGCTGGTAGCGGCGGTAGTCCTCGCCGCGGCTGGCCAGGGCACGCGCCTCGGTCGGCGGGATCCCGGTCACGAACAGGACGAAGACCAGCATCACCAGCGGCGCCGCGGCCGCGACCCACCACCACGGCGAACCGACCGCCGCCACCGCGTAGGCGCACCAGTGCAGCCACTCGAAGAAGTAGTTCGGGTGGCGGGAGTACCGCCACAGGCCGCGGCGGCAGGTGCGGCCGCGGTTGGCGGGGTCGGCGCGGTGGGCGGCGAGCTGGCGGTCGGCGGCGGACTCGCCGAGGATCGCCACCACCCACACCGCGAACGCCGCAGTGTCGAGCCAACCGAGAGCGCGGGTGCTCACCATCGCGGCGGCGATCGGCAGCGAGAAGGCCACGCTGAGCCCGGCCTGGGCCTGGAAGAACACGAAGATCTTGGTTTCGAACGCCTCACCCCAGGAGCGTCGCAACTCCTGGTAGCGACCGTCCTCGGGACCACGCAGCACGCGGTCGCGCAGGATGTAGATCGCGAGCCGGGCCGACCACCCCCCCGCCATCACGACGAGCAGCGCGCGCCGGGCGGGCTCGCCTCCGCCGGCAATGGCGTAGAGCACAGCCAGCAGGCCGATGCCCGCGGCCCACCCGACGTCGACCACGCCGGCGTCTCGGGTCCGCCGCTGCAGCAGCCACAAACCGGTGAAGACCACGGCGAGCGCCGCCCAGCCGATCAGCACCAGGTCTGCGCTCATTGTCGCCCCCCGGCCTGCTGCGACCGCGCACGCGGGCGCAGCAGGTAGTGCGACACCCACCACTCCTGACCCTTGCGGTACGCGAACAGCTCCGAGCATGCGAGGAAGAAGAGGCGCCAGAGGTGCCGGAAGCGCGCGGCCTCGGCGCCGTAGACCGCTTCGAGCACCGGCTCGAGCTCGCCGCGGCACGCATCCATGTTGGCGAGCCATGCCTCGAGGGTGCGGCTGTAATGGCGGCCGTCGACCCGCCAGTGGTTCGCGACCTGAAGGTCGTCGTCGAAGTGCCGCGGGAGGTCGTCGGACGGCATCATCCCGCCGGTGAAGAAGTGGCGCGCCATCCAGTCGCCCGGGCCGGAGTCGACGTACGGGTAGGCGGCTGTCCGGTGACAGAAGACGTGCATGAAGAAGGCGCCGTCGGATGAGAGCCAGCCGGCGATGCGGCGAAAGAGCTCGGGCCAGTTCCGCATGTGCTCGAACATCTCGATCGAGACGATCGCGTCGTAGCTGCCGCTGAGGTCCCGGTAGTCGGTGACCAGGTTCTCGACCCGCTCCACGACCCCGGCACGCCGCATCCGCTCGCGGGCGAAGGCCGCCTGCTCCTGCGACAGGGTGACGCCGGTGACCCGGCAGCCGAGCTCGGTCGCGGCGAGCTCGGCGAAGCCGCCCCACCCGCACCCGATCTCAAGCACGTGGTCGCCGGGTCTCAG
>Ga0315540_10001708_pt1 | contig 12529 bp, 16 predicted proteins | sample SalMarSW160110MG_FD_203677 | JGI IMG/M metagenome (GOLD analysis project Ga0315540, IMG submission 203677) | Salt marsh sediment microbial communities from the Plum Island Ecosystem LTER, Massachusetts, United States - Salt Marsh Sediment SW1601-10 ... | reverse complement strand
ATCGTCGGCCTATCAGTGAGCTGGCATCGTGCGATGTCAGCCCGCTGACATTGTCCGGCGTGCATACTCGGCCCTGTCGACCGCCGGCAGGGCCGAGCCCCACCCAACAAAACATCTGCCCACAGAACGGGGGTTTCGACCGTGGCGACTATTCCTCGGCGAGCCAGGGACCGCCGGCGCCGCTTGTCCAACGCATTGGCCAAGCTGAGGTTCTGGGGCGGGTTGGCCCTCGTCTCGATATGGCTTGTGCTGTTGCGACTCTTCAGCACGGGCGGCGATGGACAGTTTCCGTAAACCCGCAAAAAAAACCGCAGCGAGAAACAAATTTCGCCCCGGCGGCAACATTCGAACATGCCGAGACCAACCCCTGCAACAATCTCTGCCTATGTATGGGGCATCAACAACTGAGGATGCCCCATGAAAAATGCACGAACCATTACAGCCCTGCTCGTGCTCGTCCTGTTGGGCGGCGCGAGCCTGACCCTTCTCACCTCGGCCTGGGGCGCGGCGCCCGACAGAGGACCGATGTCCTACGCCTGGGCCGGTCCTGGCCACGGCGGTCCCGGCCGTGGCGGCGACATGCCGCGATGCGAGCGCGGGCACCCCGGTCCAGGCGCCTGGCATCACCGGCCCGGACCTTCGGGTCCCGGCCACCTCGCCGCAAAGCTGAGTGCTGTTGAAACCGAGATCGGCATCCGTGCCAACCAGCTCGATGCTTGGCGCGATTTCACCGATGCCTTGCTCGCCACCATGAAGCCGCCGTCGCCGCCTTGGCAGGATGCTGCCGGCACAGCCTCGTCAGGCGACAACAAGCCGTTCTCGCTCGTCGAACGCCTCGCCGACAACGCAATCGCGCGCGGCCAAAGCGGCGAAGCGCTCAAGAAGGCGGTGGAAACTCTGCGCACGACGCTGACGCCGGAGCAGCTCGACAAGGTCAAAGCCATCGAGGCACGGTTCCGGTCTTGGCATCACGGCCCAGGGCACCGCTTCGGTCCTCCCCCGCATCCGGACGCAGGACCGCAGCATGACGGCGGCCCTGGTCCCGACGATGAGTGATTCCCTCTAGCCCTCGGTGAATGGGGCGGGAGCACAAGGCTCCCGCCCCTTTTTCTTGTGAGACGCGCTCAAATCTTGACGGCGTTGGCGAACAGGGTTTCGCCCCACTCATAAAGCGGCCGCGCGAAATCCGACTTGGTATGGATGGCTTGGCCTTTGCGGGCGCTCCACTTCTTGCCGTAGGTCTCGTAGGGGAAGTGGCGGATGTAATAGTCGCAGGTCTCTTCCCAATGCTCGACCGAAAGCGACTTGCCGTAATGCTGGCAGTAGAGCTCGGTCTTGACCTGAGACATGCCGTGCGGCGTGCGGCCATCGCCCTCGGCAAAGCCGATCTCTGGCCGGTTTCGCCACAACATCAGGATGTCGCGCTGCTCAGGCCCATAGAAGCGGCGAAAGTGGAGCAGCGGCCTATCGGGCCGATAAGGCTCGCGATCTTCAGGGGTGATGTAAGCGTCGAACAGTTTGACGCGCACCGCATCGCAAGCGTCAGCGTCCAGCCCCTCGACGAAGCTGCGCACATTGCCGGTGACGCGCTCGTCGGGATCGAAGCAGAACATCCACCGATGCGGCAGATCGGCCCGCGCCATGTCGAGCAGGAGACCGCGATGCCGCCCCTCCGCGCGCTTCCGCGCCTCGACGTCCGATTCCCAGGAGCGATTGGCGACGATCATAGCCACCTTGGGATGCTTGCGGAGAATGTCGACGGTGTCGTCGGTGCTCGCATCGTCATAGGCGACGATGGCGTCGACTTGGGTCCCAAGATGATCGAGCGTGTCGGGAAGGATCAGCGCCTCGTTCCGCACCCGCGTCATCGCCACGAGGACATGCTCGCGGCCGAGGAGTGCCTCGTTGCCGGTGACGATCTCTTCGCTGTCGCGGAGTTGCCAGGTCACGCTGCCGCCTCCGGTCATCGCCTGAGATCCGGGTTGAGGACGGCCCGCACTCAAAACCCGAATTTGGCGAGGAGCGCCGCGATCCAGATCAGGCCGGCGAGCAGAATGGCGAAGAATACCGCCGCCGAGCCGAGATCCTTGGTCACCCTGATCGCTGCATGCTTCTCCGGCTCGACGTGATTGCACAGCCGCTCTATTGCCGTGTTGAGGAACTCGACCGCGAGCAGAAACAACAGGCTCCCGATCAGTGCCACCCAGATCCAAAGGTCCGTGGCGATGACGAAGGACGCGGGCAGCGCAATCAATCCGATCGCGACCTCCTGCTTGATCGCGGCCTCGGTCTTGAGGCCCTCCCGCAAACCCCCGACCGTGTTCCAGAACGCGTGGCCGATACGCGCGAGCCCGCCTCGCCCCGGAAGGGCCGCCTGCTCGCGCCCGTGCTTATACTCGGCACCTGGCGTCGTTCGTGTTGATGTCATGGAGCAACCTCGTCAGGCGCTGAGGCGCTCGAGCACCTCGTCGGCAATCTCGAAATTGGAATAGACGTTCTGCACATCGTCTGAATCTTCAAGCCCGTCGATCATGCGCAAGAGGTTTTGCGCCGATTCCTCGTCGACGGGAACGCCAGATTTCTGCCGCCACACAATATGCACGGCGCGGGGCTCGCCGAAGCGGTCTTCGAGCCCCTTGGCGACCTGATGCAACTCGTCCGGATTGCAATAGACCACGTGGCCGTCGTCGCTCGATTCGCAATCGTCGGCACCGGCCTCGATCGCCGCTTCCAGCATCTCATCTGCGCTCGCCGCGCTCGACTCGAACTCGATGGCGCCGAGCCTGTCGAACAAGAAGGAGACCGAGCCGGTCTCGCCGAGATTGCCGCCGAACTTGGAGAAGATCGAGCGCACCTCGCTCGCAGTGCGGTTGCGGTTGTCGGTCAAGGCCTCGACGATGACGCCAACGCCGCCGGGACCGAAGCCCTCATAGCGCACTTCCTCGTAGTTGGCGCCGCCGGCCTCCTCGCTCTTCTTGATCGCCCGATCGATGTTGTCCTTGGGCATGTTCTGGGCGCGTGCGGCCTGCACGGCGCCGCGCAGCCTTGCATTCATGGCGGGATCCGGCAGCCCCATCTTCGCCGCGGCGGTGATTTCGCGGGCGAGCTTGGAAAACAGCTTCGAGCGCTTCTTGTCCTGAGCACCTTTGCGGAACTGAATGTTCTTGAATTTCGAATGGCCAGCCATCAACGGTCCTATTGCTTAGCCCTTCCCCGATGGTGCCGCTTATACGGTCTACGATCGGGGAAGGTCAAAATCCACAGCCCACGGGCCTGATGCGGGGCCAATGCGGGGCGTTAGCAAAGCCTTAACCCTATCGGCCGGACAAAGGAACGCCCCGATCGCGATTTGGGGCCGCATCATGCGCAAGCCACGAGGGGGGCCTCACATGCAGAGCACGACCACCGCGACCATGGCGCCGGCAGCGGCGAGCAGCGAAAGTGTCACCACGCTGACCGAGCTCTGCAACGACGCGGCGAACCATGTCGCCCAGGCCCGCATCGCGCTCTTCACCGAGACCGCCGACACCGACGGCGCCCTCGATCATCTCGACCAGGCCATTTCTTGCCTCAAGCGCTTCGCCGCCCAAGGCCGCGCGCTCGGGTTCAACGGCGCCAACGACGAGCGCCGCACGGCCTAGACGAGTCTCTTACTCCGACACTGTGGCGCCGACCCAAAACGAGGGCTCGGCACGAGAAAGCCTGCCGCCGAGCCTGATCGGCGCGATGGCCTTGGCGAGCCCCGTGGCGTCATCGATCTCGATGCCGACGCCTGAGATCGTGGCGCTGCCGCGCGCCGGCTGGAACCGCCCATTGGGGATCTTGGTCAGGAACCGCGACAACGGCTCGTCCTTGGTCATGCCGAGTACGGAATCGTAGTCGCCGCACATGCCGGCATCGCTGATATAGGCGGTCCCGCCATCGAGGATCTGCTCGTCCGCCGTCGGCACATGGGTGTGGGTGCCGATCATGGCACTTGCGCGCCCATCGACGAAGAAGCCCATGGCCTGCTTCTCCGACGTCGCCTCGGCATGGAAGTCGATGAGGATGGCGTCGGCGCCACGCTTGAGACCGCAGGCCTCAAGCTCGCGGTCGACGGCGCGGAACGGGCAATCGAAATCGCCCATGAACACGCGGCCCATGGCATTGATCACGAGCACGTCGGCCCCATTCGACGCCTTGAACAGTCCGGCGCCGCGCCCGGGCGCGCCTTGGGGAAAATTGATGGGCCTGAGCAGCCGGTCGTGCCGCTCGATGAACACGAGCGCCTCGCGCTGATCCCAGACGTGATTGCCGCTAGTGACGACGTCGGCGCCGGCATCGAGCAGCTCGGTCAGAATTTGCTCGGTGATGCCGAACCCGCCGGCGGCATTCTCACCGTTGACCACAACGAAGTGAGCGCCATAGCGCTCGCGTAGCTTAGGAAGCGTCTCGATGATCGCCGTCCGGCCGGAGCGGCCGACCACATCACCGAGAAACAACATCCGCATGCTTGCCGCCGATCTTTGAGTGAACATCGCCGGGCGCCGGAGCGCCCCATCAGGGCTCAATAGCCCAACAGCACCCCAGACCGCCAGCTTTAGCGGCGGTCCCTAAGCCCTTCGCGGAAGCGCCATCGGCGAGCGGGCTAACGACGAGGCTGTAGCGAGGCCGCGATGGCCGTCGGGGCGTAGATCCCTGGCGTCCCTACATAAGTAGGTGGGCGCCGAGTGACGGAAACCACGGTTCCCGTCAGGGTCAGCTCCCATAGGATCTTATAGGGCCCTGGGATAGTGCCCCTAACGCACCTCGCAGCCCGCTACATTGGACTATAGCGAGTGAGCTGTGGCGAAACTAGCGGCGCGGTGTCGTATCGCCGTCAGCGCCGCCGCGGGCCATCTGCTGATGCAGCGTTTCGAGCCGGTCGGCTGCAGCGCCGATGGTCTCGGCGAGATCGGCGCGAATCGAGCTGGTGGTCTCGTCCGCGGCCGACCGGTCGCGGCGAAGCTCGGCCATGGCGCCCTTTAGTTCCTGGAGCTGACGCCGCGCTTCCCAAAGCTCGTCGGTGACCATCAACGACGCCATCAGGATCAGGCGGTCGTCACCGACCTGGCCGAATTTGATCTTCATGGTATCGACGTGGGAACCGAGATATTCGGCAAGCGCTATCAGGTGCGCTTCTTCGCCTTGGCCGCATTCAAGTTTGTAAGTGCGCCCATTGAGCGTAACGCTGACCTGTCCCATGGGCTACTCCCTTACATTTCCGCGCCATGGCCGGGCACGATGTCCTTGAGCGTGCCCATCACCGTTTCGAGCCGACCGGCGACCTCGCTGTTGGCATCCTCGAGCCGCCGCGCCCGGCCCCGCTCGCTATCGAGCTCGGCGGCGAGGCGATCACGTTCGGAAGCCAGCCGATTACGCTCATCGGTGAGGGCGCGCAACTGCTCCTTCAGCTTCGATACGGATTTGAGATCTTCGGCGCGTTGGCCCAAGAATCGCTCAAGGGCATCGACCGACGCGCCAAAACGCATCATGGCCTGCTGCAGAGCGTCAGCTTGAGTCATCGCGATTTGGTCCCCCTCGACGCCCCGGCGCCCACGCCTAACCTCGCTCCAGGGCGATCGTGTGACAATGTGGTGACGGGGCTAATGATGTTCAACAAGCTTGCCTCCACTCGCTCACTAAGGTGCCTGCCGAAAACGCCGCGGACCGAACATTGACACCGTCGAGGCCCGCACTATGTGTGGCGAACGTTGATCATACCGCATTTGTGACGGATGCGGATAATACCGCGCAACGCGGACAGAAATGCAAGCGGAGCCTTGATGATGGCCGAAGCCGTGCCTCCCTGCCGGCTTTATCTTGTGCTCCCGCCGGCGCCGGCCACTAGTGATGAAGTTTTGTCGCAAGCCTTGGCCGTCACCGAGATTGCCTGCGTGCTTCGCTGGGGGGGCAAGACCAGCATCGATGAGGCGTGGGATTCTCAGCTGTGCACGCTGGTGCAACGGCACGGGGCCGCGTTTCTCGTTGAGGCCGACGCAGAACGCGCCAGAAGGATTGGGGCCGACGGTGTCCATGTCGCCGCCGATGTTCCCCTCTATCGCCGGGCACGAGATCATCTCGGTCAACGCGGCATCATCGGTGTTGGTTGCAGGAGCCGCCATGACGCCATGGTGCTGGGCGAGCTTGGGGCGGATTACGTCGCTTTCGGCACCGATGCCGCCCATGACGCGGGAGAATGCGAGGAGCGCGCCGAATTGATCGCCTGGTGGTCGGAGACTTTTGCGGTGCCTTGCGTCGCCTGGAACGTCGAAACCGCGGCTGAGGCCGAGAAGCTTGCCCGCCTCGGCGCTGATTTCGTCGCCCTGGCGCCAAGCATCTTTGACGCGGCGGAGCCCGCGAGGCGCATTGCCGAGATCGGCGCGGCCTTGCAAGGCGCCAGGAGGGTGGCATGAGGCTGTCCCCGCTGGTTTGCGGCCTCGTCCTTGCCGCCTCGTTGCTCACCGGCCCAGGCAGGGCGGAGGAAAGCCCGGCCTACACAGCCTTCGCCAGGGGCCAGTATCTGACGGCGCGCCAACTCGCCGAAGGCGAAGCAAAACAGGGTTCCAAGGAGGCCTATACCCTCCTCGGCGAAATCTATGAGGGTGGCCTCGGTACCGCCCAAGACCTGACAAAGGCTGCTGACGCCTATGCCAAGGCCGCCGACCTCGGCGACGCCAATGCCCAATTCGCCCTTGGTATTCTCGCGCTGGAAGGTCGCGGCGTGAAGCAGGACCAGAAGCGCGCCGCCGACCTGTTCGAGTTGGCGGCCAAGAGCGGCAATGCCGAAGCCCAATACAATCTCGCCTTGATCTATCTCGACGGCAAAGGGCGCCCTGCCGACGAGAAGAAGGCCGCCGAATGGATGCAAAAGGCCGCGAGCCAGGGACTTCCCACCGCGGAATACGACCTCGGCGGTCTCTATCAATTCGGCCGCGGCGTCACCAAAGACCTGACCAAAGCCGCGGACTGGACTGGCAAGGCCGCCGAGGTCGGATTGGCGGCGGCGCAAGTCGAATATGGGGTGATGCTATTCAAGGGCGAAGGCGTCGCCGTGGACCACGAGCGTGCGGCCAAGATGTTCCGCATGTCGGCCGAACAGGGCAACCCCGTGGCCCAGAACCGGCTCGCTCGCCTTTACGCCAATGGCGTCGCGGTCAAGGCCGACCCGGTGCAGGCGGCCAAGTGGCATCTTCTCGCCCGCGAAGCCGGCGTCAGCGACTTCACCCTCGACATGTTCCTCGCCAAGCTCACCCCGGAACAGCGCGCCGCCGCGAACAAGGCAGCCAATGAATGGCGTGACGAACGCCTGACCGAATGACCCGCTGCCCTTGACACAAGCGGGCGCCCACGTCTTAAAGGCGGCCACGCCAATTCCACCGAGAGCTTCATGAAGATCAACGGGAACGAAATTCGCCCCGGCAATGTCATTCAGCACAAGGGCGCGCTATGGGTCGCGATCAAGACCCAGCACGTGAAGCCGGGAAAGGGTCCGGCCTACGCCCAAGTCGAGCTCAAGAACGTGACCGAGGGCACCAAGCTCAACGAACGCTTCCGCTCGTCAGAGACGGTTGAGCGCGTGCGCCTCGAGCAGCAGGAATTCCAGTTCCTCTATGCCGAGGGCGACATGCTGGTGTTCATGGATACCGACACCTACGACCAGATCGAGCTGCCGAAGGAATTCCTCGAGGAGCGCGCGGCGTTTCTCCAGGAAGGTATGAAGGTGTCGATCGAGAGCTATGAGGGCAAACCGCTCGGCGTCACCCTACCGGATCAGGTGACGCTCCAGGTGGTTGAGGCCGACCCCGTGGTCAAGGGCCAGACCGCGGCCTCTTCCTACAAACCTGCGATGCTCGAGAACGGCGTCCGCGTCCTGGTGCCGCCCTTCGTCGTCGCCGGTGAGAAGGTGGTGGTCGACACCAACGAGCTGACCTACGTTCGCCGCGCCGACTAGCAGGTCTTCCGGATATGGCCGGGTCTGTCCCGGCCAAACAGGGTTTTTCATTTGTCATGCCCGCAAAAGCGGGCATCCAGTAACGACCGGCGCAGACTATTATGCGTGCTCCGGGGAGCACTGGATTGCCCGGTCTAGCCGGACAATGACAATTGCCAAGAGCGTGACATGCCTGCTTCAGCCCTGATGAACGTCATGATCGGCGCCGCCCGCAAAGCGGGACGAAGTCTCGCGCGCGATTTTGGCGAGGTCGAGCAGCTCCAGGTCTCGCTCAAAGGTCCGGCCAATTTCGTCAGTGCCGCCGACACCCGCGCCGAGGAGATCCTGCACAAGGAGCTCGCCCATGCACGGCCGGGCTACAGCCTCCTCATGGAGGAGCGTGGCGAAATCGAAGGCGCCGACCGCACCCACCGCTTCATCGTCGATCCGCTCGACGGCACCACCAATTTTCTCCACGGCATCCCGCTGTTCGCGATCTCCATCGCGCTCGAGCGCGACGGGGAGCTTGTCGCCGGCCTGATCTACAATCCCGCCAGCAACGAGATGTTCACTGCTGAGCGCGGCAAGGGCGCCTTTCTCAACGACCGGCGCTTGAGGGTGTCGGCGCGAACGGAGCTCGCCGATTGCGTTATCGTCACCGGCGTTCCCCATCGCGGCAAGCAAGGGCACGATCTGTTCCTACGCGAGATGCAAGCGCTCATGGCCATGACCTCGGGCATCAGGCGCACCGGCGCGGCGGCGCTCGATCTCGCCTGGGTCGCGGCCGGACGCTTCGACGGCTTCTGGGAGCGCAATTTGCGGGCCTGGGACCTTGCTGCCGGGATCGTCGTGCTGCGCGAGGCCGGCGGCTTCGTCAGCGATGCCGACGGCAAGGATCGTATGCTGGAGACGGGAAGCGTCGTCGCCGGCAACGAGGCCATCCAGCGCAAGCTGCTGAAGCAGTTGCAGACCGCTTCGCAAACACGCATGCCTGCCGCTGTCGCCGATCCGTCATCTTGATCGGCCTCATCCCGCGGTCTAGTGCACGCGCGCGCGCTCGCGGCACGAAAACATCGATGCGCCCTGAGGTTGCCGTTTTGCCAATCTTAGTATTTGGTTAATCTCTGCCTGCCCCCTGCGACTCAAAATGACGGCCCCCAATGGCAGCGACCACGTACAAGCAAAAGCTTTCCTACCCGCAAGTCTTCCTGTGGCGGATGAGCCTGTTCCTCATTCTCGCGATTCTGCTCGCCATCATCCTCGACGGCCAAACGCAGCAGCTCCGCAACAGCTTCCTCGCCAATCCGGGCCTGAACAGCCTGATCCTCGGCGTTCTTTTCGTCGGCACTGTCTACGCCTTCCGCCAGGTGCTGCGGCTCTATCCCGAGGTCCGCTGGGTCAATAATTTCCGCATTTCCGATCCTGGTCTTGCCATGGACACCACGCCGGCACTGCTTGCGCCGATGGCGACCATGCTGCGCGACCGCACCGGACATCTGTCCTTGGCGACGGGCGCGATGCGCTCGCTGCTCGATTCTGTCGCCTCGCGCCTCGATGAGTCGCGCGAGACCACGCGCTACCTCGTCGGCCTCCTCGTGTTTCTCGGGCTGCTCGGCACCTTCTGGGGCCTGCTGCAGACCGTGAGCTCAGTCGGCGCCACCATCGGCGCTCTCGACACCAATGGCAGCGAGAGCGTGATGCTGTTCGATCAGCTGAAGGAAGGGCTCGCGGCGCCGCTGAAAGGTATGGGCACCGCTTTCTCCTGCTCCATGTTCGGTCTTGGCGGCTCGCTGATCCTCGGCTTTCTCGACCTGCAAGCCGGCCACGCCCAGAATCGCTTCTACAACGAGCTCGAGGATTGGCTCTCGGGCATCACCGAGCTGCAGTCTGCCGAAGGCGCCCCCGTCACCGGCGTGCCGCCGCAGCTTCGCGTCGCCCTGATCGACATGCAGCGATCGCTCTCCGATCTCAGTGAGAAGATCGAGCTCCGCGTCCTCGGCGACAACACCGGCGACGCCGTCAAGGACCTTGCCCAAGGCGTGGAGAAGCTGATCCGGCAGATGCGCGCCGAGCAGAAGGTAGTGCGCGAATGGGCCGACGAGCAGGCTCAGCAGCAACATGAGCTTGCCACCGCGCTGAAGCAGATCACCGGCAAGGTGAAGCTCCCGGTCCATGAGGAGCAAAGCTGATCATGGCCGTGGCCCGCGGACGGCGACGGCTGACGCCGACCAACTATTGGCCTGGCTATGTCGACATGCTCTCCACCCTGCTCTTGGTGGTGACGTTCCTCATGTCGATGTTCATGCTCTCCAACTATTTCATCACCACGCAGACGAGCGGCAAGGATACGCTGCTGTCGCGTCTCAACCGGCAACTGTCGCAGCTGACCGAGCTGCTCGCCCTTGAGCGCTCCAAGAAGGCGTCGCTCGAGGACAGCCTGTCGGCGTTGCAGGCGACGCTGGCCGATAAGGAGAAGGAGAATGCGCGCCTGACCGGCCTGGTCGGCGAGCAGGGCGGCAAGACCGAGGGCGCCGAAGCCAAGGCCACCGCGCTCGGCGGTCAGCTCGACCAGCAGAAGAAGATCACCAACGAGGCGCTTGCCCAGGTCGAGATCCTCAATCAGCAGCTCGCTGCGCTCCGCACCCAGCTTGCGGCATTGCAGGAAGCGCTCGACGCCTCCGAGGCCAAGGACCGCGAGAGCCAGGTCAAGATCGCCGATCTCGGTCAGCGCCTCAACGTGGCGCTGGCCAAGAAGGTCCAGGAGCTCGCGCGCTATCGCTCCGACTTCTTCGGCAAGCTGCGCGAGGTGCTGGGCGCCCGCCCCGAGTTCCAGGTGGTCGGCGACCGCTTCGTCTTCGCCGCCGACGTCCTGTTCGACTCCGGCTCCGCCGACCTGAAGCCTGAGGCCACGCCGCAACTCGACAAGTTGGCCGATGCCTTGAAGGAGCTCGAGACGCAGATCCCGAGCGACATCCCCTGGGTGCTTCGCGTCGACGGGCATACCGACATCAAGCCGATCACCAATGCCGCCTTCCCGTCCAACTGGGAGCTGTCGTCGGAACGCGCCATCACCGTGGTGCGCTATCTGATCGACCAGGGCGTGCCGGCGAACCGGCTGGTTGCCGCTGGCTTCGGCGAGTTCCAGCCGCTCGCCAGCGGCGATTCCGAGGAGGCGTTGGCCAGGAACCGGCGCATCGAGCTGAAGCTCACCGAACGCTAGCCGGGCGTCCTGCGTCTCTTTGTCCGGGTCACATGACAGCCGCTTGACGCCTCCGGGCGATGTTATGTTATATCATCGCCCATGAACGCCCATCATCACCACGAGCCGAAGCTGTCGCGTAATCAAGGCCAGGTGCTCGCGGCCTTGCGTAAGGCCAAGGAGCCTCTGAGCGCTTATTCCATCCTCGACCGGGTGCGCGCGTCCGGCATTTCCCATCCGCCAACGGTCTATCGGGCGCTGAACGAGCTGATACAGCTTGGCATGGTGCATCGCTTGGAGTCGCGCTCGGCCTTCGTCGCCTGTGGCCATGGCGCCTGCGACGGCAAGGCCGCCTTCGCCATTTGCCGCAAATGCCAGAAGGTCGTCGAAATCCCGCTGAGCCACAAGGACGAGCGGATGTTGCTCGCACTGTCGCCGCAGGACATCGCGCCGGAGCAGATCACACTCGAGATTGCCGGGCTGTGCGAGGCCTGCCGCCCCGGCACGGGAGCCTAGGCCGGAGGCTCCGGCGCTCCTGCCGGCGTGCCGCCTGATTTTGCATGGATGGGGAGGAGACGGGGGCCGTCATGGACCAAATCAGCGGCATTGGCCAAGAACACGCTCTCAAGCTGACGCCTCCGCGCTCAGGCTTTTCACTCCTGCGGCTTTCGGTGCCGGCGCGGCTCGCCATCGTTGGCATCATCGCGACGCTCCTGTGGGTCATGGTGTGGCTGTGGGCGCTGCAATGACACAAGACCCGCGCCCAGCCATCAGCTTTCACAATTTGACCCTCGGCTATGACCGGCATCCTGCCGTGCATCACATCACCGGCGACGTCGCCCGCGGCGAGCTGCTCGCCCTGGTGGGGCCGAACGGCGCCGGAAAGTCGACCCTGCTCAAGGGCATTGTCGGGCAGATCAAGCCGCTTTCCGGCAGCCTCAGCCTCGACGGACTTAAGCTGAGAGAGATCGCCTATCTGCCGCAGCAGATCGACATCGACCGCAGCTTTCCGATCACCGTGTTCGACGCCGTGGCCATGGGGTTGTGGCACGAGATCGGCACGTGGCGCGGTGTCGACCGCGGCCGCACGGTTGCCGTGCGGGATGCACTCCGCACGCTCGGGCTGCAAGACCTCGCCGGCCGAAGCGTCGGCGCGCTCTCCGGAGGGCAGTTCCAGCGCGTCTTGTTCGCGCGCCTGCTGCTGCAGGACGCGGCCATCATCCTGCTCGATGAGCCGTTCCGCGCCGTCGACACCAAGACCGTCGACGATCTCCTTCGCCTTATCAGCCGCTGGCACCAGGAAGGGCGCACCGTAATCGCTGCGCTGCACGATCTCGATCAGGTGCGGGCGCACTTCCCCAGGACGCTGCTGCTCGCCC
>Ga0315540_10001706_pt1 | contig 12532 bp, 14 predicted proteins | sample SalMarSW160110MG_FD_203677 | JGI IMG/M metagenome (GOLD analysis project Ga0315540, IMG submission 203677) | Salt marsh sediment microbial communities from the Plum Island Ecosystem LTER, Massachusetts, United States - Salt Marsh Sediment SW1601-10 ... | reverse complement strand
ATTTTTCCGTCCACCATATGCAGTTGACGCGAGGCGCGTCCGCCGAGATTCGGATCGTGCGTCACCAGGATCAGAGCAACCCCCTGCTCGACCAGTTGCTCCAACAGGTTCATCACTTCCTTGCCGGTAGTCTGATCCAGATTGCCGGTCGGTTCGTCGGCCAGCAGCACCGGTGGATGCATGATGGTGGCGCGCGCAATCGCCACACGCTGACGCTGCCCGCCGGAAAGCTGCTCGGGCCGGTGATCAGCGCGGTCGGCCAGGCCGTAGCTCTGCAGCAGTTGCGTTACGCGCTCGCGCCGCTCCTCGACCGGCACGCCGGCCAGGATCAGCGGCAACTCAATATTCGTCGCCGCCGACAGCCGCGGCACCAGATGGAAGAACTGGAACACGAAGCCGATTTTCTCGCGGCGCACCCGTGCCTGCTGCGCATCGTCCAGCGTGGTGACGTCCTGGTCGTCCAACCGGTAGATGCCGGAGGTCGGGCGGTCGAGCAGTCCGATCAGGTTGAGCAATGTGGACTTGCCGGAGCCGGACGGCCCCATGATGGAAACGTATTCGCCAGCACCAAGTTCGAGGCTGACGTTGCGCAGTGCGGCGACCTGCTGGTCACCTACCTTGAAAATCCGGCTGACGTCGCTGAACTCGATCATTTGCCCTGGGTCGTGTCCGGCTGCGCGCGTGCGCCGGCCTTGACTCCCTCGCGATCCAGAGACAGCACCACCTGGTCGCCCGCGTTCAGCCCGGATGTGATCTCGGTATATTCCCAGTTCGACAGGCCGGTCTTGACCTTGCGGTCTTCCAGCCCGCCGTCGTGATACAGCAGCACGTGGTTGCCTTCCATCAATGCCGAGGTCGGGATGCGCAGCACATCCTTGTGCGAGTCGTAGACGATCTCGACGTCCGCGCTGTAGCCGACCAGCAAATGATCAGACTTCGGCAGGTTGTTGAATTCCATTTCGACCTCTACAGTGCGCGCCTGCTTTTCCAGATCCAGCACATAAGGCGCAACGCGGCGTACCGTACCCGAAAACTGCTGACCCTTGATCGCATCCAGCGTGATGCGTCCCGGCAGCCCCGCCCTGACATGCGAAGCATCGACTTCGTCGATCGGTGCACTTACATACAGGCAACTGTCATCGATCAGGTCCAGCGTGGGCGGTGTGGGAATACCCGGCGGCGATGGCGTAGCAAACTCGCCCTGTTCGCCGCTGATGTCCGCCACGATGCCGGCAAACGGCGCGCGCAGCGTCATCCGTTCCACTCCGGCGCGCGCCACGGCGATACGCGAACGGCTCTGCCCGACCATGCTGTGCGCCGCAATACAGCCAGCACGGGCAACCTTGGCCGCGGCGACCTTCTGATCCAGACCTTCGGGAGAAATGAAATGCTGTGCCTGCAACTGGCGCGCACGCGCCGCTTCCTTCTCCGCCAGATCGGCCTGCAGGCACGCCTGCTGCGCCTGCGTCTGTGCGGTGCCGAGTTGTTCCTGCGCCAGCTTTTCCTGTGCCTGCAAATCCTTGCTCCACAGCCTGAGCAGCACCTGCCCGGCCTTTACCCGCTCGCCTTTCTTCACCAGCAATTCGGCAATCTGTCCACCTGCGGGCGGCGCCATTTTGGCGCGGCGGCAAGCCTTCACCGTTCCCGCACGGGTGTTGCTCACCGTCGCCTCTACCGTACCGCGCTCGACTTTGGCCAGCACCACCGCAACCGGTTTAGTGCGGGTGAAGTACCAGCCTGCTGCAGCCAGTGCCACAACGATGGACAGGATGATGGCGATACGGGAGATGGAAGAAGATTTATGGGACTGTGCTGCGGACATTCAGGCTCCTGTTCTCTCGGCAGGCTGCAACAAGAGGCGCCACGCCGTGCTTGCAGTAACAGGTGAATACTACCGCATAGCGCAAATTTTTCCACGGACTTTTCGCGTATGCCGCCCATCGGACTCTTCCCTGTTTATGCGTTGCGGGCATTGATGCAATAATGCCCCATGGTTTCCGTTCATCATCACCCCTCCACCTTGTCCAGCACCGACAGCGAAAATATCCGGCACTGGCTGGCCTCGCTGACGGCAAATTTTTCTGCGGTAGAAATCGAAGCGATCCACAACGCCTGCGAATTCGCGGCACCGCTCTATGAGGGACAATCCGAAGTCACCGGCACACCGCTGTTGCAACATGCGCTGGGCGCGGCCTCCATTCTGGCCGGCATGAATCTGGATGCCGAAACCATAACTGCCACCGTGCTGCATGCGGTGCCCGAATATCTGGATGACTGGGAAGAAGATGTGGCAATGCGCTTCGGCTCCAATGTCAAAGGATTGGTCGAGGGTATTTCGCGCATGGAGCAGATCCGGCAGTTCAGCGAAATGCGCGGATTCCAGACCAGGGAAAAAAAGAAAAGTGATCACGGTCGGCAACTGGAAGGCCTGCGCAAGATGCTGCTGGCCATGGTCGAAGACATCCGCGTAGTGCTGATCAAGTTGGCAGAACGCACGCAGACACTGCGTAGCCTGTCCGGCGCAGATCCCGAACAGCAGCAGATCATCGCCCACGAAACCCGGAGCATATTCGCGCCGCTGGCCAACCGCCTCGGCGTGTGGCAGATGAAGTGGGAGCTGGAAGACCTGTCGTTGCGCTACCTGGAGCCGGAACTGTACAAGAAGGTGGCGCGACTGCTCGACGAGCGCCGCGTGGACCGCGAACAATACATCGCCGCAGTCATCGCACAACTGGAACAGTCGCTGGGCAAGGCCGGTATCCGGGCCGAGGTCAGCGGCCGTCCCAAGCACATCTACAGCATCATCAACAAGATGAAGCGCAAGCACCTGGACTTCAGCGAACTGTACGACGTGCGCGCGGTGCGCATCCTGGTGGACAAAATCGAGGACTGCTATGCCGCGCTGAGCCTGGTGCACGAACTGTGGTCGCCGATCACCAGCGAATTCGACGACTATATCGCCAATCCCAAAAGCAACAACTACCGTTCGCTGCACACCGCCGTCAGCGGGCCGCGCGACCTGGCGCTGGAGGTGCAGATACGTACCCACCAGATGCACCACGATTCGGAGCTGGGTGTAGCCGCGCACTGGCGCTACAAGGAAGGTGGCAAAACCGACAGCCGCTTCGATGAAAAAATCGCCTGGTTACGGCAGATTCTGGAGTGGAAAGAAGAGGTCGCCGACCGCAGCGACATGGCGGAGCAATTCAAGAGCAAACTATTCCACGAACAGGTCTATGTACTAACCCCGCAGGGCAAGGTAGTCGGCCTGCCCAAGGGTGCAACGCCTTTGGATTTCGCCTATGCGTTGCACACCGGCCTGGGCCACCGCACGCGCGGCGCCAAGGTGGACGGCAGTATCGTACCACTCAGCTACAAGCTGCAGAATGGACAGCGCGTGGAAATCCTCACCACGAAACAGGGTGCGCCGAGCCGCGACTGGCTCACCCCCGGCCTCGGTTACCTGCAGAGTCCGAGCGCGCGCGCCAAGGTACGCCACTGGTTCAAGCAGCAGGACATGGCAGAGCATGTTACCCAGGGCCGCGCCCAGCTCGACCGGGAACTGCATCGCCTGGGTATTGTTTCGATCAACCAGGAAAAAATCGCCCAGAAACTGCACTTCCACAAGCTCGAGGATTTTCTTGCAGCTATCGGGCGCGGAGAAGTCTCGCAGCGGCAACTCGGCAACGCCATCCAGCAGGAACAGCCCGCCAGGACGGAAGAAAAAACACAACCCATCGTCCTGAAACCAGCCGCCGAACCCATAGCGCCGAGTGGCATTCTGGTCGAAGGTATCGGCAACCTGATGACCCGGATGGCCCGATGCTGCAAGCCGGTACCGCCGGATGAAATTGTCGGTTACGTCACGCGTGACAAGGGCATCACCATCCATCGCCGGGACTGCCCTTCCATCCAGCACCTGATGAAAAATCGCGGCGAGCGCATTCTCGATGTGCAGTGGGGCCGTAGCGACAACAGCAGTTTCACAGTCGAGGTCGAGGTGACCGCCCATGACCGCCCGGGACTGTTGCGCGACATTGGCGACCTGTTCCTGCGCGAAAAGGTCAATGTCACCAAGGTAGGGAGTTTGAGCAGAAATCTTGAAGCAAAAATGCGCTTCACGATTGCGGTAGCGAATACCGATCAGTTAGGGCGCTTGCTTACGCTGATTCGGCAGCTTCCAGGCGTCAGCGCAGCACGGCGTTATCCCTGATGCCTCCGCCCGGACAGGGTTCGGAATCGGTTTTTTCTAGACGCCCCGATGGGCATTTTTCTGCTCCACCGCATACATCACAGCGGCTTCGACGCGCGAAGTCAGGTTGAGCTTGTTGAGGATGTGGCGAACATGCTGTTTAACGGTGTCGTTGCTGATGCCCAGCGTCATGGCGATGGCCTTGTTGGATTCGCCGCCTGCCAGCAACTGCAGGATTTCACGTTCGCGATCGGTCAGCTGTTTCAACGAGTTCTGGTATCCCCGCTCTTTGTCACCATGCTGCATGATACCGATCATTTTCATGGTCATCGCGGGAGCAACAACCATTTCGCCGCCGGCGATGCGGCGGATGGCATCGGCCACATCGTCCGGCGCCATATCCTTGAGCAGATAGCCGCGTACCCCGGCGCGCATTGCTGCGGCAAGATCGGCCTCGGCATCGCTCATGGTAAGCATTACCACCGGAGTTTCGTCGCCGTCCTTGCGCAGACGCTCTATGATCTGCAGTCCGTCGAGAGGTTCCATGCGCAAATCCATCACTAACAGATCCGGCTTGTATTCGCGCAACACATCTTCCAGTTCGGCGATATTATCGGTGGCGCCAACTACGTTAATGCCGTAACGGTGAGTGAGCAGTTCGGTCATGCCGCGCCGGCACAGGCTATGGTCATCCACCAGCGCAACTCGTATATGTTTATTCTCTTCTTGCATTTTTACCTGTTCCGTCTTCATTAGGGTGCGTCCAGGCTCAGGCGCACGCATGTGCCATGCCCTTCCGTACTTTCCACTTTGATCTCGGCACCAATACGCTGCGCCCGCTCGCGCATGATAGTCAGGCCGTAATGCCCTTCCAGCGGAATATTGCCAGACATTCCCGCACCGTTATCTTCAATGATGAAGACATAGTGCCTTCCCTTGCGCGTCACCTGCAGACTGGCATGGCTGGCGCCGGAATGGGTAGCGATGTTCGCCAGCACCTCACGCACGATATGGAACACCTGCAATTCATGTTCAAGCGGCAATCCCGGGTCAGGCACGCGGTTGGAATATTCCAGCGCAACACCGGTACGTTCGCCAAATTCGTTGACCAGGACCTGCAGTGCATGCTGAAGCCCCAACGGATCCATCTGGCAGCGGAAATGAGTAATCAACTCGCGCACCGATTTCTGCCCGCTGTCCAGTGCCTCGTTCACATCACGCATGCATTTGTGTGCCAGCAGTTCATCCTGGTTGCGGACGGCCTCCTGCAACATGGTCATGCGCATCCGGCCGTATGCCAGGTTTTGCGCCAGCGAGTCGTGAATTTCATTGGCAATTGCCTGCCGCTCGGCCATCAGGTTCATGCGCCGGTTCTCGCGAGCCAACCGGGCGTTCTCCAGTGCAATGCCGATCATTTCGGCAAAGGAACGGAGCAGTGCCGCCGCCTCGGCGGTAATCTCCTGTTCATCCTCGAAAAACAGATTGAACACACCAATCAGGCTGTCGCAATATTCCAGTGGTACGGCAACGATGCGTTTGCTGTCCTCGCCGAAAAAGCGGATATCGTAGCGCTGCGCACAGAAAGCCATCTCTTCCGACTGTACGCCACCTTCGCTCACCGCTTTGCCGCATACCCCGCAATCCAGTGCAACATTGCCTTCGTGCTTGAAAATTTCCGGCGGCAGGCCGACCGCGCCGGCGAGGTGCAATTCTCGCCCATTGGAAGACAGCAGACGGATGGCGCCGGCCTTGGCGCCAACAGATTTGATGATGGTTTCGAGAAAACCGTCCAGCAACGATTTCACTTCGCTGCCAAAAGAGGCTATCGAGCCGTCGTTGGTGGTTGCGGTTTTGGGCACAACAGAATCTTCAGCCCGCTCTGGGAAGGGCTGTACAGGAGCGCTGCTTTTCTTGAGCCTGGGATTATTCAATGTCTGTTTACCGTATATCCGAACTACCTGTTTTAGTAGTTTTTTAGTAGTTTTACAGTTCAGTCTGGAACTTTACTGATGCATCCTCATATCGATATTGCCGGCAACCCCCTGCCGGATATGGTGCAAATAGTTTCTGCGCTCCCCAAAACTGTAGAAAGTATATCAGACATCCCCCAAATGGGCTATTCCCACTCCCCCCCACATGGCTATTCCCACTCCCCCCCACATGGCTATAGACACCATGCTTACCCATTGCGCCTAATATCATGGGACTGGGACAGTCATTTCTCATGACTATATAAGACTATTCTAATCATATATTGACAACTTGAAAACAATCTTTAATGAAAATCTGCATCGTTTCAGACAGTCATGACCGCTCCGACCCGCTTGTTGCGGCAATAACGCAGGCGCAGGCAGCCGGGGCACAGGCGGTCATCCACTGCGGCGACCTGATCGGCGCCAACACGTTGCGCGCCTCGCTCAAGCTGGGCATCCCGGTGCATGCGGTGCACGGCAACAATGTCGGCGACTTCATGGCGCTGCACAACATGATGAAGAAAAACCAGGGACAATTCACTTATCACGGTCAGGATGCAACGCTGGAACTCGGCGGACGTAGAATTTTCGTCACCCACATGCCGCATTATGGCCAAGCCATGGCCTGCACTGGAGACTACGACCTGGTCTGCCATGGCCATAGCCACACTGCCCATATCGGCACGCAGCCCAACGTCAAGGGCGGCCACAGCTGGCTGATCAATCCCGGCTCGGTTGCCGGAATCGACGCGCCCGGTGTGGATGCTGCGCCCACCTGGATACTCGGCGACCTCGAACAGATGAATTTCGAGATTCGCACCCCGAAGCATTGAGCGATGCTTTTTGCCACATACCATCGGAGATCGGCATGACAGCCACTATTGCAACCAGCCAGACCATACTCGTTGTCGGCGGCGGCATCTTCGCAACATCGTGGAATCGGCCTATGACCACGGCGCCGAAATGATCGTCACACCCTGCCAGTTATGGCAGGCAAACTTCGAGATTTACCAATCCGAAATCAACAAAAAACAAGGCACCAAATTCAAGATGCCGGCTCTCTATTACTCGCAAATGATGACCGCAGCCTATGGCGAAAGCCGGAAGGACGCAAACCTTGACGGCCAATTGATTTCCGCCACCGGCCTGGAAAAATCATAGATAAAAAATGAGTCCTGAATGCCCTTGAGGCTTTGCAACCATATCTGCCTATGAGAAATCCGGATTCTTTTTGATTTCTTCCGGGTTGGCGTTCCAGTACATGCGCGCCAGGTCCGCAAGATTGGCTGCCCCGGTTTTTTGCATGACATGCGCCCGATGAATTTCCACAGTGCGGTGGCTAATATCCAGCCGCTGGGCAATTTCCTTGCATGTATGTCCGGCAATAATCCCCTTCATGATTTCCCGTTCGCGGTCGGTAAGCTCATTTAGTCGCCGGGCAATGTTTTGCTGCTCCATGAATCGCTGCCTGGCCTCCTGATTCTGCCTTAATGCTTCTTCCACCAGCGCCAGTAATTTTGAGCCGTCTACCGGCTTGAGCAGGAAATCCATTGCGCCAGCCTTGATTGCGCGTACCGTTGTGGGAATTGTGCCATGCCCGGTGAGAAACAATATCGGTAGCCGTATGGATCGTTTCAGTAACTCCTGTTGCAGCGTTGGTCCATCCATGCCGGGCATGCTGACATCCAGAATGAGGCAGCCGTCACAGCCTTGGGTGCAGGCATCGAGAAAACTCTCCGCATCCGCAAATGCCACGACCTCATGACCCGCCGATCTGAGCAGCATGGCAAGCGCGCCTCTCACCGCCTCATCATCATCGACTACAAATACTTTATCCTGGTTGTTCATAATGCAAATGGCAGAGTCAGGTGGAAAGTTGCCCCGGGCTTACCATGCGGGTCTATCCAGAGCTGGCCGCCGTTTGCTTCTATCAGCGAACGACTGATTACCAGGCCCATGCCTATGCCGGCTGGCTTGGAGGTGAAAAAAGGCTCAAATAAATGAGGGACGCTTTCCTCCTTGAAACCCGGTCCATTATCCCTGATTGTAACCTGCACAACGTTTTCATCCCTCTTGGCCCGTACCGTAACGAAAATCTCCGGCTCGGACATATGAGCCTCCCGCATTGCCTCAACGCTATTATGCAGGAGATTGAGCAATACTTTCCGTATATGCATGCTGTTAGCCTGGATCAATGGAAGTTGCAGATCAAGGTCAAGGCGGGACTGGAATTGCAGTTTTTGTTCGGTTTTTGCGCCGGCTATAACTTCCCTGATCTCCTTGTTTATGTCAAAGCTTTCAACCGGGAATTCTCTCATGCTCAATACCTCGAGCATATTGCGGATTGATTCGCCCGCACGCAATGCCTGCCGCTTGCTTTCTTCAATCGCTGTCCACAACTGCTCCGGGTCAGGCTCCCCGGATTTCAACATGATCAGCGCAGCTTCGATATATGTGGAAATTGCCAACAAGGGCTGATTCAGTTCATGGGCAAAGGCAGCGGCCGTCTGGGCCGCAACATGAAATTTCTGCAAGGTTTCCATCTCATTGCGGCGTTCATGAATATCCAGCTCCATTTTCTTCCGCGCACTGATATCGCGCAACGAACCCTGAATGAAAACCGCCCCATTCAATTCCATACGCGTAAGCAAAACTTCGGCGGGGAAAGTCGAGCCATCCTGTCGCTTATAGGTCCATTCAAAGAAGTTGGAACCGTCACGCAAGGCAACCGCCACCACCTGCTGCGCCTTTTCGGCGGAAGGAATGCCATCTGGCTGATATTCAGGAGAAATATCCCAGGGCGCCAATACAGCAAATTCCGACTCTCTTTCCACTCCGAACATCTTCACTGCAGCACGGTTGGCCGCGGAAAAACTCCATGATGGAGGAGCGATTACCAACAACGCATCGCGTGAATTTTCAAACAGCATGCGGTATTTTTTTTCGCTTTCGCTTACAGCCTCTTCGGCCTGTTTGCGCCTGGAAATATCTTCGGAAAAAATGACGATGCCACCCACACTACTATCACCTGCATACCATGGGCGGATTCCACAGCGCAGCCACAGTAGCGAACCGTCCTGCTTTTCCATACAGTCTTCGACGGCTTGCAATGCTTCTCCGTCCAGTCCACGGCGCAGCAACGGCGCCCAGCGATCCGGAATTCTGGCCGAGACCTCACCAAAGAATTTTCCAATGATGTCTTTTCCAGCCAGGCCATACACTGCCATCCAGTGCCGGCTGACTGCCAGATAGCGCATTTCCCGGTCCAGCATGGCAAGCGCTACGGGAGCATGTTCGATAAACAGCTTGAGTCGTGCTTCGCTTGAGCGCAATTCATCTTCAATTACCGTCTGTCGGTCGAGCACACGCTTTACCAGGAAATACACCAGCAAGGCAGTTACCAGAACATAAAACCACTCTACATAGGTATGGTAGCGGGAAAGCTCGGCCTTGCCTGGCGCGAGTTCGGACAGGAAGCCATTGCTGAGGGGCACCCATAGCACGCCAAATGCCGCAAGAACAAGGGCGAGACGTAAGGCTAAACGAACCGAGTTGTTCAATTCCCCTCCTGTAATGGATACTCCCAGCTTGCCGAACCACTGCTTTTTCCTCATGACATCATCTCGCAGAATCGTCCCGCCCCCAACCAGCATCTTTATGAAATAGTTTATCTTTACCGTACTTGAAACAGCAAGCCGACAATATATTGGTTGTTTTCCCTCTGATTACGTATCACTACCTATAAGTAATTCCCTGTATTCAGGATATTACCCGAGGTGGTTTATTCTACGCCTCCCGGACTTCAGGCCCGGAGTATTCTGGAGTTGCAGGATGAGATCAGCCAAAAAAACTAAATGTGAAAATAGCTTTACCCCTGAACCCGTTTTCCCTTTATTCGGTCTGCAGCGACAAATCGCTGAAAAAACCTGTCACAAGGCAAAAGCGCCGGACTGAATAACAATGGACTCCATCCAACCGAACTCGGTGGCGCGCACTTGCCGGCTACAAATCGAAACCCTGATTGCAGGATCTTCACGAGAAGAGATCGTTGACGGTCTGAAAAAAATCCTTGAAGGCTACGGGAAAGTGGTTTCTGTTGAAATATTGCCTTCAGGCTCGAAAATTTATGCGTTTCTGGTGGATTTCGAGAGTGCGCAAGACGCTATAGTCGCATCACAGGAACTGGATTATTTATTGTTCGGACATTCGACAATGGTGATTCATGCCCTCCCGGAAGCTTTGTGAAATAAAGCTTCAACCCCGGTGATCCCGTGGCCAATCTCCCCCTCAGTGTTCGCCTACAGTTTCCGCCATCATTTAACGCGCTATAATAACGCCAGCGAGTTAACCGGAAACCTTACCATGCAACACCTGACGCCCAAACAGGCACATGAATTCCTGCGATCCAACCCGGAAGCAGTGTTCATCGACGTACGCAGCGAAATCGAACACATGTTCGTCGGCCACCCGGAAGGTTCGCTGCTGATTCCATGGGTAGACGGACCGGACTGGGAAATCAATCCGGATTTCGTCGCACATGTCAAAAAGGCCGCCAGCGTAAACCGCCCGGTGGTACTGATCTGCCGCTCGGGCCGGCGCTCGGTGGATGCGGGCATGGTACTGGAGCAAGCCGGACTGACCGAGGTGTACAACATACTGAACGGCTTCGAAGGCGACCTGAACGAACACCACCACCGCAACTCCATCAACGGCTGGCGGCACGAAGGTCTGCCTTGGGCACAAACCTGAGGAATTGCTTGAATATGGACTCTGTTATTTCCAATTTCGCAGAAGCCGAACAGGAACTGGTCACACAAGCCAGCTGCTCAAACGTTACAGCAAACGCATCCCGCTGCAACTGGCTGACTGTGAACCACAGCTCGGGTCCAATCCGCAGGATTAGTAGCCGCGCGACCTTTCAGGATCGCGCGGCTGATTATTTTTGCTGATTACCTCAGGGCTTCTTGGGGGTGGTGTAAGGCACTTCTTTCTGGTGCGGTTCCCAGGTGGTTTCATAGCCAACAAAAAACTGCCCTGGCACAATTTCTTTCTGACGGGTAGTCACGTGGAATGCGTGGCCGTCGGGAACCTTGGGGCGGGTAAAAGGCTTCTTGTCATCACTCATGATCATACCTCCTTAGATTGTAGAAAACGGGGGGTTGAAAACGGGAGGCCGGCATGTCGGCCTCTCCCACTTAACTGGCGAAATTATACTATTTAGCGCGTGTAATGTCCCTTATTTGGGATCACATGTCGCACTCCCCCCTGGGGATTCTCAACGTCCCCTTTGTAGCGGGGGATGATGTGAATATGGACATGGAAGATACTTTGCCCGGCCGCCGGTCCCACATTAACGCCGATATTGTAGCCATCCGGACTGAACTCCTCATCAATGTGTTTTTTTTCCTCTTTAATGAGGCCCATGCAGGCAGCCACTTCTTCCGGTGTCAGGTCGAAAAAGCTGGCGACATGCCGACGCGGGATGACCACGGTGTGCCCCGGACTCGCCGGGTAGGAGTCACGAGCACTGTAAGCAAGTTCATGCTGTATTGATACCCCACGCGGATCTGTGCAAAACAGGCATGGATTATTGGGGTCTCTTTTCTTTTCTTGTGTTGCTTCAGACGACAACGGAACACCTCCTGTTCAGCCCATACGTTATACTTTGGGCACGGAATATCTTATTGAGGAAACCATCTTGGCATCGAATAAGGGACGGGCTTACTTTGCACTGCTGGGTTATCATTTTAACCCCGACGACATTACACGCCTGCTTGGGATAGAACCCACCTCCATCAATGCTGCTGGCGCATACAGTGGCCTGGATAAGCCCGTAATCAGTTCATGGGAGTTATCAACGGAGACCGTTACTAGCGATGAGGCCGAGGTGGACGTTTTTGCCTTGACGGACATCATCGTAAAGCAACTGGAACCCATTAAAGAAAAAATCGTTGAAGTCTGTAAAAGCCACAATTTATCCCCAAGGTTGGGCGTGGCGCTGACTTTATCTATTGATAAAGATGAATCAAGCCCGGAAGTCGGGTTTGGCGCCAGAACGATCCGCTTCCTGGCGGATACCGGTTCATTTATTGAAGTGGAAAATAAACTTTCCGAGCGGGTTTGATTCATTCCTCTCTCAACGACCTAGCTGTTAAGCACTTCTAGCTGTGCCTGTGCCTTTTTCATCTGTTCCTCGCAATGCTTTAAACAGAGTGGTTGTAGCGCGTGAGGAAAACATTCCATAATCACTTCAAATTCATCTGCAATTTCTTCTGCAAGCCCGGCATCGTTTGTCAATTGAGCAAGTACGTTTTGTGCTGTCGCCTTATTCACTCGGCAGATGACTGCCAAATGGATAGGCAGCTGC
>Ga0315540_10001705_pt1 | contig 12534 bp, 16 predicted proteins | sample SalMarSW160110MG_FD_203677 | JGI IMG/M metagenome (GOLD analysis project Ga0315540, IMG submission 203677) | Salt marsh sediment microbial communities from the Plum Island Ecosystem LTER, Massachusetts, United States - Salt Marsh Sediment SW1601-10 ... | reverse complement strand
TGCTCGAGGTGAGATTGCCCGAAAGGAGTGGCCTCAAAGTTCAAGAGGATCTGGCGAGAGCTGACATCCACATGCCGATTGTCTTCGTCACCGGCCAAGGAGACATCCCGATGGCCGTGCGCGCGATGAAGGCGGGAGCCGTCGACTTTCTGATCAAGCCTTTCCGGAGCCAGGACTTACTCGATGCGGTTTTTGCGGCTCTGGAACGCGATCGGGCCCGCCGCAAAGAGCAACGATTATACTCACATTTACGAAAGCGCTTTGGGTCGCTGAGTGCGCGCGAACGAGAAGTGGTCGCACGGGTGGTGGCCGGAGACTTGAATAAGCAAACTGCGGCCAAGCTGGGGTTGAGCGAGGTTACGGTGAAGCTGCACCGTGCCCATGCCATGCACAAAATGGGCGCCAAGACATTGCCAGACCTGGTGAGAATGATTGAGCGCTGCAACAACGGAAGGCGGCGAAACAGCCGGCACTAAGACATTCAATTCATTCGTCGTGGCGGGTGCGAACGAACTTGGCGATTTCAGTCGCCGGATCATGTCCTGTCAGACGCACCAAGTCGGCGTAGGCAGAATCAGCTTGATCGCTTGACGCATCTGCATGCGCACTCAGGACGCTATGCAGTCCAAGCTTTACCACCAGCCCGTAGAGCCCTTCGGCGGGTGTCGCAGCGATGCGCAACTCGATCTCAGTGAGGGCACGCAGCGCAACTGTTTCTTCGTCGCCTGTTGCGGCTTGTGCCTTTTCGAACGCGGTGAGCCATTCCCGAAACAAATTGGCGAGCATCTGGTCCTCCATACTTTTCCCGCTCAATTGTTCGGAAATTATCCGCTCACGAGGAAGGCAATCGTTAGGGGATCCCGTGTTTCCCGATCAGGCGCCAGTGCTGCTCTAAATCCGTGCGAGAGATCTGGGTGGCCATCCGTCAAGCTTTCAACGAACACTTCAACCACCCCACCGGTTCCGGGGCATCGGTTTCGACCGACGCCCCTCTTATTGAGAGGTCTTTGGCGTGCGCCTTAGGTCTGACGCTGGAAACCTAGCCAATTTTGCCTGCGATCCATCTTGCAGCAAATCAAGCGATTACTGGTTTGAACCACGGTGGCTTGCGGGGGCGGATCTCCCCCAGGGGCTGTCGTGGCGCACAAGTTCTACGGGATCCACTGGGGCCTGAATGAATCGGCGCCCTCCATTGCACCGTTTGCGGGTGCGTCTCCAAATAATTAATCGATTAATTATTTGCGTCAAGTTCTGATTCTGACGTGGGCGACACGGATCCAGTTGGGGACTCACCCTAGGCTGATGACCGGCAACGACGGCGATCTCATACGCCGAGCTGTCTACTGCCGCTCAGGGACTTTTGGCACGTTGCGTTTGGTCGAGCTCGCTTCTGAGCCGCTCAAGCTCCGATCCGGCCTTATCCAATTTCTCCTGAAGTTCAATCGCTGGCCATCCGACGTCTGAAGCTCTGAGTTGAGACTTGCGGCCTTTTGCGCAAGCTCTGCCACCTGCTCTTTTGCCTGATCAGCCGCCTGCTTGGCGCTCTCGAGTTCGCTTCGGGTTGCTTCCAGTTGAGACTGCATCTCCTCAAGCTGGGATTGGGCTGAGTTAGCCTCTGACGTGGCATCATCCAATTTAGTCTGTAGCGCCTTGCGCTCAGCGGCCGCTTTCTCCACCGCCTGCTGAGCGCTCTCAAGTTCGCTTTGGGTTGCCGCCAGTTGAGACTGCGTCTCCGCCAGTTGCGATTGGGCTGATTTGGCCTCTGCGGTAGCCTCATCCAACTTGGTTTGGAGCTTGTTGGCCTGACCATTTGCCTTATCAAGCTCGGACTTTAGGCTCTCTGCCTGATTTTTTAGATCGGCAACTTGCCGCTCGCTTTGAACACCTCGTTCCTTGGCATCCGCAAGTTCCGTTTGCACCGCCTGCAAATGCCTTTGTACGAGAACGACGCGGTATGAAACGAAAGCAATAACTATCAGGAGCACCGCTCCAACGATCGACGCCCACGCGGCGATCCTGCTCACTTTGGAGGGCATTGCGTAACCTCCCTTTCGTGATGATTTTTCTTACTCTAGCGCGCGATAGGAACGCGTGTAACCTGCATGAGGGCTCTTATTGAAGACGAGCGCGCCTGATTACCTCACGGCCACCAATCACGGCACTAGGTAGGAAGGCAACCATGACAGTCGCGACAGTCGCGCTGATGTCGCGTTCGGTCGCGCCTGCCCGCGTTGAGTTCGTGAGCCAACTGCTTAATGAGAGTGTTTTTCCCGCTGACCAAGAACGTCAGCTTTGGGTCATCAGCGGACATCGGAACTCAGATCAGAGATGTCCGCTTCACAGCCAAGAGCGCACATACGCGGCATCTGCATTAGGGTCCGCTAAGTGCCAAAAAACCGACTGTGTGCAAGCTGCTGTCGCCCTATAGGAGCGGAACCGATCTCGGCGAACCCCGGAAAGTACGGGTCGAGCTAAAATCGAAATAAGACAAAGCGGACTTCGCCAGGGCGGCGACCCGAGTTATCATTGCCAGTCAAACGGAACGAGCCGCAAGTTCGAACGGTCGACTTGTCTTCGTTTCCCAAATCTTGAGGTTGGCGATGAAAGCAAGATCACGAAACGTCGGCGGACGCACTCCGCCGAAAGGATCTGGAATTGGCGCTCCGTCGAGGCGAAAGCTGATTTTCTCTCTGCTATGGGCTGCCTTCTTGGCCAACGGCGCCATACTGCTAGGCGGAAGCGAGCCGGCCAGAGCGCAGCAGAAAGTCAGCAAAGAGCAAGCGAAGTACCAGGACACCCCGAACGAAGGCAAGAAGTGTTCTGAGTGCACCTTCTTCGTCAAACCCAACGCGTGCAAGGTGGTCGAGGGGGACATCAGTCCCGAGGGCTGGTGTCAGCTTTGGGCCAAGGCCGCCTAACACCAGAGTTCGCTGCGCCCCGAAGATCCCGAAGATAGTGTCCGGTAGGAGTCCCTAGCAGACCTTTAGAGCGCGCATTAGCGATGTCCGTTTTACCCCACTTAGCGGATATGCTGAGCCTCAGAATCGACGTCCGCTTTGTGCCGTTAGCTGACATGGACGGACCGCTCCGATTTTGCCAGTGCGAGTCTTGACCGCTCTCTAGCACCTTTAGGTCTTCTTTCTGTGCAATGTGGCGCCGTCCGGTTTCGAGGATGATCTCGACCTCCTTTTGGAGGACTCGGCGCTGGGTGGCATTCGCTTGGGCGAGAAGCTGGCCAAGGCTTTCGACCAGGCGGATCAGCACCGCAGGTTGATTCTGGCTGTGCTGACGGAGTTGCCGAAAAGCCTCCTCGACAGTGTCGGCGAAGGTCGACCCAGGTGCCAAAAGCCGAACGGTGCCGTCATCATCCGTCCACACGCATTGGGGGGGTGCCCCGCTGCATTATCTTACGGAGTAACACTGTAAGGCGGTCGACCACAGCCATGGCGGAAAACGGATCGTTGGTGCTGGGTGAGAGGGCTCTCAACGCGACCTCGACCAGTTGGCGGATCGAGGTCTCAAGATCCTGAATTGACGCCCGCTCGCCCCCGAGCACCAGGCACTTCTCAAGCTCGGTTCGCACTTCGTCAGTAGCTGCGTCAGGGGGGGCAATCCAGGCGAGTACACCTCCTTCAATGACGTGACGACCCGGTTTAAGCGAAAGCTCGATCATCGCGTCCGCTTCTTTTGCGATCTCAACCATGCCGTGATGATTGATCGCCTGTACGTAACCGCTGTGATGAAGTGCTAGCGGCGCTCCGCCCCCACGCGGGCGAGTAGAGGGTTCAGCAGGTGCCTCAAAATCGGCAGCGGGCAGAAGGCGCTCGACATCTGCATCCAGTGCCTCACCCACACGGTCTATGATCGTGTCGACGACAATTGAGCGAGCGAGGTGGTGCACGAAGACGAGCAGGGCCACAAGACAGAGCAGCACAAGAGCAGTGCCGCCCGTCACCGCGAGATTGGGCACCCCATCGGTCCCGCCGTACGTCGAACGAAGCACTATCAAAAGATACACGACGGTGGCCACAAACAGCCCCAGCGTCACCTGGGTCCGTCGGTCGGCCATAAAGCTGCGGATCAGACGCGGCCCGAGTTGCTGAGCGGCAAGCGCCAGCACCACCATTGTGATGGAAACCACTAATGTCGCCATGGTTATCATGGCGGTGACCAGGTTAGAGAGGAATTGAGGGGCTTCTTCGGCGTTGCCGCTATAGAGAAACCAGACCGGGTCCTCGCCCTGGCGAAGGGGGAAATGGACGGCGAGAACAGCGGCGGCCCCCGCTACAACCACCATTAGTAACGGCAGAGCCCACAGGCTTGACCGCAGATCACGCCAAAAGCTCAGGAGTCGTGGGAGCATCGGCAAGGCTGGGAAAAGGATAGAGATTTGATTCGAAACCTGACCACTAGTTTATACTCGAACCCTTGGTATCCAGATTCCGTCCGTGGCGGACATTGGAGGGTCGATTGAGGATGTCCGCTTTGGGTCATTAGCGGACATCAGGGAGCAGACCAGTGATGTCCGCTTTATCCCTAAGAGCGGACATGCTCAGCGTCAGGATCCGCTAAGTGCCAATCGCCAACGTGTGAGCAATGCCCTCCATTTTCCGCCTTGGGCCACAAAGAAAATCTGAACGAAACAGACGCAGTGGGCGCTCCGTGAACACGCGGCGCGGGCTGAGTGGATGTGTGCCCATCGATCTTTGGGGCTACTGTTGCCGCAAAGCCACAGGATTTAGGTTGTCCGCTGATACAATGCCTCTCCCTCGGTAAGGGATCACTCGACCGCGCATTGCACTGATGGAGGTCGACTCGCGCGGGGCCGGTGGTGAATTTCCTCGACCTAGCCCCGCGGATTAGCCCCCGCGGGGCTTCCTAATTCAGCGTTCCGGCTTCACTGAGTACGAAAGATCGCAGCAGCAACGCGGTCTGCCGTCCAGATTCCGCCACAGCCGCTGTACGACTCCGTCGACTATGTTGGAAAGAGGCGATCGGTGCGACCGAGGACGCGGTAGACCAGCAACCCCAGCCACTCATGGAGAGCCTGGCTAAGCTTAGTCATCTCCGGCAGTTTCTGGTCGTAAACCGGCCACGGCTTGACATTGAAACCCGCCGCGCGGAACGAGGCGAGGGCTCTCGACATATGGAGGGCGCTGGTGACCAGTAGCCAGCGTTGCTGCGGCGTCGGCTTCGCCAGGTCGGCGCAGAAGCGCGCATCTTCGTAAGTATTGTTCGATCGCGTTTCTAACTCGACGCGGGAGGGATCGATCCCGCCACCGAGTTGCACAATAGCGCCAGTCATCGTGGCCTTGTCGCTAAGCAGTAGCCTCGCGGTGGGATAGTGGCGCGCCAATCGACCGGCTTCGGCGAACCTTGCGGCACCCCCAGCAAGGGCGATGATGCCCGTCGGCGAGCCCATCGACACGAGATCTGTACGCTGGAATCGCTCCTCGAGCGGCGTAACGAGGATGTTGTTGATTCGCTGTGGCGTCGCGCTGATCAGCGACACTCCTGCGAGCGCGGCGCAGGCGGTCGCGTTGAGGACGAAGTTGCTGGCCTTAATCATTCTTGAGGTACGTCACGCCGCGCCTTCTACACTAACTGGTCCGCGAACGCGCAGGTTACAAGGGGAAGCCTTAAAATTGCGCTGCTCCCGAGGTGCAAAGGCTCAGCAGGTGACGGTCAGACGCACTTAGCGCTACCTTGGCCGCTTCGTAGTCAAGCCATAAGTCACCTGACTCGGAGTACGCTGTCGCCTCCAAGTTTGCGGTGTAGAGGAACGTTACACCTTCCACCCCTGGTGTGCCCTCAAGCGAAACAAATGCTGGTGCTGATTTCTCATAGGGAAGTTGAGCCAGCCACGCGTCGACCTGCTTCTCGATGGGTATCCAGCCGCTCAACGCTTGGCGAGGAAGCTCAAGGCGCCCCGAGGGTAGCGCGTGCACGAGCACCCTGCCGTCGTCCCCGTAGATTATCAGAACGGCTTTGGCCAACGTCGCCCGCTGTAGGCGCAAGAGGATGCGCCAAAGCTTGATCACCCTCCGTCGAATAGGCGGCGACCGAGATAACCACGTTGGCCAGCTACTAAACGTCTCAACCCCCCGCCAAAGTAAAAGAGTGACCGCCGCCGGCCCCTCGACTTGGCAACCCTATCACAGGTAGTTAGATTACAACCAGTACGCGGTCTTATGAGTGCTGCAGCGGGCAATAACTAAAGCTTTAATCTGAGAATAGCAAATTTTTTGCCAAGTTTAGCCATTGAAGCTAGGCGCTTGGCTGACTAAGTGGGTTGCTTGTCGAAGCTGCCGATCAGAGGCAGCTTGGACAGGGGATAACAACCGTGACGATATACTTTCAACACGTGGGCGAGCGCCTCAGCAGGCGTGACCTACCGAAGACGATTGGCACGCGAGAGAGGGGGGTCGTCCGTCTCCGTTGGCCTAATGTGGCGCCTTACCTGAGCGACTTATCTGAGACTGAGCGTGCTACGCTTGAGCGAGCTCTGACTAAGGAGGCGCCCGGAGGATTTCAGATGTGGGGCAGTGCCCTGAGGGCCAAACGGGTTTTGCGGCAGCTCTCTCCTGGCGACTATCTTCTCCTACTAGAGACAACCCGCGGCGGAGGGCGATTTGCGTATGCCGGGCAGGTGGTGGCTGCGCCGACCACCGACTGTCCGGCGTTGTCGCAGCACTTCTGGGGCGAGCCTGGTTGGCCGGTTATCACTTTCATGGTGGGTGGGCTCACAGACTTGAGCTTCGTTGCGTTCTGCGAGGATTTTGGTTTCAGTTCGTACTGGAACCCTGCCGGTCAAACGCTTCGCCTTGATCCGCATCGATTGCAGTCGTCACCTCATGACACTGAGGAGGGGTTCATACGCCAAATCGTTCGTGGCTCTAGCTTCGCGGGTGTCGGGGAAGAGGATTTCAAATTTTGCGATCCCGCAGAGGTGGATCTTCCGGTTGGCCAGGAGCGAGACCTACTCAGACGTCACCTCGCGGTGGAGAACTCCAAACGCCTCCTGCAAGAATTCAGGGCCAGGCTCGACAAACCTGTTTGTTGCGTGTGCAAGTTCGATTTCGAGCGCGTGTATGGCCCCAGCGGCAGGCAATTCATCGAAGCCCACCACACCAAGCAGCCGAACGAGATAGGCGAGCGGCAGCCGTCAGCCGACGAGATGGTCCCGGTGTGCTCCAACTGCCACCGCATGCTGCATCGCTACTCGCCGATGTTCGATTGGACGGAGTTGAAGCAGATCGTCGCGAACCAATACGCGACGTGGCTCGAAAGCGACTAGCTCCGAGAGCCGGAAACTCACGCAACATCCCGTGCTGGCGCAAGCAGCGACTGCGGGATGGCAACGCGGACTTTACCACCCATGATCTCGAGTAGGACCCGGACGCGGCCGTTGTCATCGAGACGCTCGAGTTGCCCAACGAACTCCGCGAAGACGCCTGCGGTGACTTTGACACGTTGACCCTCTTTGAGGTCGGCATCGAAGTGAACGTTGCCGCCGCCATCTGCTGCGGCGATTAGGCTCTCGACGACACCACTTGGGACGGGCAGGGGCTCTCCCCCCTGCATCAGCAGCCGCTCGACGCCAAGGGTGCCGTTGATGCTGCGCCAGCGGTCGACGGAGCGGTTGAGGATGACAAAGAGGTAGCGCGGAAACAGCGGCGCGGAGATGGTTTCGACTTTGCGGGCGTGACGGCGGTTTTTCCAGTATCGCGGCACAAACGCCCTGAAGTCTTGGTTCTTGAGTTGGGTTGCCGCCCGCAACTCCCGCTGCGGCAACGTGCGGGCGACATACCACCGCTCGTCCTCTGAAAGCGGTAGCCAAGCGCTGCAACAACCTGAGTTTGACGCAACGCTACTGTGAACGGTCATCTGCTTCCTTGTCTCGCCGGTATCGGCGTGCGCTGCTAAAGTTGCATATTCTCCGGCTGCGCGAGACGTTAGCTCCGAACCGAGGCCAAAAAAAGAGGCGGCGAGGGACCTCCACAGCCCCTGTCGACCTCAGATTTTCGTCACCATGGTGCTGTCTGAGCTGCTGCCCGAGGGGATGAAATGGCCCGCCTCAAGTTCGTTTGCCTAGCCGCTCTGGTGTTTCCCTGGCTCGTACTACTTCTGGTTTTGGCTCCCAAAGCATGGGAAGAGCTTGCCGTTCCACCTCGGCCAACGCCCGAGGGATAGCCAAAGTGACTGGTCAGGTGGCCCAGCAATACCCCTTTTCGGAACTTCAATTTCGATCTCTCGGTGCAAGATTAAGTTGCGTTGGGGTGACGTGTTCCGTTCGCTCCCCCCGAGCAACGCCCTGATAGAAGCTCGGCTGCCCCCCGTCAGGCTTCCATATTTGTCTGAAGCGCGGCTCCGGGGAACGTCAATCCGCGCGGCCCATCGGTTCACGCTCTGGCAAGTTTCCCCAGTCGCTGTGGATAAAGTCTCGGAGCCTCACCCGCACAAAACTTTTGTGACGATTGGTGCGCTCTCCCCACACTCGCAAAACTTGCAGGATCTGTCGCCGCTTGCGGCGGTGAGCTGTCGCGAATTTGTAACGCGCTGGGAAGCCAAATCTCAGGTCCACCATCCCGGGTACTGAGGAGTCGCGCTAGAGTTCTGGAGCGGTTCAGAAGGAGGGGGCACATGCGCGACATTCGGGCCGACTTGCAGCAGCGTGCGAAGTTCATCGATGCCGAGATCAGTTCTGCCAATGCGCATTTTGAGAAACTTCTCGAGCAACTCGAGAGCGAAATTTGAGCTCGAGGCAGTCACAAGGCTGATGGAGATTGAGCACCGGCGGATGGGTGGCCCGGCTGCCATACAGCCGCCTGCTATCCACCAACCTGGGCCGCCACCCGCAAATTTCTTGGTTCACAAAATAAGCGAGTTCGGCGCGCTATCCTCAGCTGAGGCTTCGCGATCTCGCGGCGCAAGAGGGGGTGCTGCCTGAGTCAGAGAATTCAGCGCGGGCGGTGGTGGCGGCCCCCGCCGGGAGTATCAGGGAGGAGCGCATCCGGCAACTGCCTGATGGTCGTTTCGCGCCGCTGACCATGTCGCAAGCCATCGGGTTCAGGAGGGCGGTGTGACTGCGGTTGCCGCGATCCGGCGCAGTGCCCGCTCGTAGCATCGGCGGAGGCAAACCTTGAGCGACGCCGGCGAGATCATAAGCCCCTTCCTCCGGAAGATCGTGGGGAGACGCGGCATCGAAGATGAGCACGTCACGAGCCTCATGATCGTTGAGCGCTACCGGCGGAAGCCGGAGCCAAGCAACCCCGTCGTTGCTTATGCTGGCCTCGATCCACAGGGAACTGGCCGCTCGAGGCGGCGATCGTCAGCCGCGAGGCCGAACTGGGAAGGGCGCTGACGGAGCAGGAAATTGAGAAGGAAATCGAGCGGCTTAAAGCCGTGCGTTCCTGCCGCAGTGTGTAGGCACGCTCGTTGTTCGGCACCCCCACCCCGCGGAAGAGCAGCCTCGGAGTTGGGATGCACGCGGGGCTGCCAAGTGTGACGAACTAAGTTTAGGTGTCTTGGCCAGCGGTCGTTTGCCAGCGCCGAAGATTAGCAGTTCAATTTCTCCCTACTATATCTTCTTTACTACAAGTGAAGTTTGAGGCTGTTCGAGCGTCGCGCGCGTGTAAAGCGCAGCGGCACAGCTGCCTAATCCGTGCACACTGAGATCATGCAACCCTAAGCGTGTCTCAGGGGGCTCTGCCGGACCTAAGGCGGTACCGGAGAAAGGTCGCCCGCACAGGTTTGCTTTCGTTTCCCCCTCAGGGCGACCCGGGATCACCGAACTGCTTGAGCCAGTTACGCTCCGCCTCCATGAGCGACTCCCGCCGCGACACACCGCGGCCGTAGGCCGTTCGTTCACCATCGGTGATTTTCGTCTCATACGTCTTCTCGCAGCCCTTAAGGCGCTCGAAGACGTTGCGACGCGCACGCCAGGTTTTATAGGTGAGGTCGTCCATGCCTCCAAAGACACGCAACTTCCGTGCTGCAGTTGCCCGCGCCGAAGAAGCCCGTCCAAGAGCTTGCGGCGCTGAGGTGTCAAAGAGGTGACGCCTGAGGAGGCGTTTTGTCGCTGCAGCCGAAAGTCGCCGTGCCAAGGGTGGCGCCGTCAATAACCTGCGGGCTGAGGAGCTCGTTTACTCCTCGGCGCTGCGACGGTAGATGTCCTCGAACCGCACGATGTCATCCTCGTTGAGGTAGGCCCCCGATTGCACCTCGATCAGGAAGGCAGGGATCTTCCCCGGATTGGAGAGGCGGTGCTTCTCGCCCAGGGCGATGTAGGTCGATTGGTTCTCGGTAAGAAACGCCGTCTCCTCGCCCTTGGTAACTTCGAGGGTGCCGCTGACCACCACCCAGTGTTCCGAACGGTGGTGATGACTCTGGAGCGAAAGCTTCGCCCCGGGCTTCACCATCAGGCACTTCACTTGGTGGCGCTCGCCACGATGAAGCCCCTGGTACCATCCCCAGGGCCGGTAGACGCGGTCGTGACGCAGCGTGATGTCGCCGCCGTTGCTTTTGAGCTCAGCGACCACCGACTTGATTTCTTCGGCCTGCTCCTTCGACATCACCAGCACGGCGTCGCGCAACGCGACCACAACCAAATCCTTGACGCCCACCAGGGTAACGTAGGCGTCGTCGCTGTAGACGAAGCAGTTTTCGCTGTCGGCGATCGCGACCTTGCCGTTGCTCTTGATCACGTTGCCGCGCTCGTCTTTTTCTGAGTAGCTCCACAACTCCGACCAGGAGCCGACGTCACTCCACCCCGTGGTCAAGGGGACACAGACGATGTTATCGGCCTTCTCCAGAATGGCGTAGTCAAGCGAGATTGAGGGTGCTTGCGCGTAGCTCTCGCCGAGAGAGCGGAACTCAAGGTCCATCACCGACTCATTCAGTGCCCGGCGGCAGGCCGCAAGAATTGAGGGAGCATGTGTCTCGAACAGCTGCAGCAGCGCGACAGCCGAAAACAGAAAGATGCCGGCGTTCCAATAAAAGTTGCCGTCCGCGACATAGGTCTCGGCAAGGTCACGCGATGGCTTCTCGACGAAGCGCTTCACATTGAGCGCAGCATTCGCGCCCTCCTGTGGGCTCGTCTCGATGTAGCCGTAGCCGGTGTGGGGGCAGTCGGGTTCGACGCCAAAGGTGACGAGCTTGCCCTCTTGCGCCGGGCCGATGCCGAGCTCGACCGCCTGGCGGAAGGCGCTTTCGTCGACAATGGCGTGATCGGAGGGTGCCAACAGCACGAGAGCGTCGGGATCGGCACGGGCAGCGATTAGAGCCGCGATGCAGGCCGCGGGCGCCGTATTGCGCGCCACGGGCTCGAGCACGATGTTGTTGAAGCTCGCGCCAATTTCCTGGAGCTGCTCCAGCACCAAAAACCGATGCTGGTGGTTGGTGAGGACTGACAGCGGCGCGAAGGGATCGCCCATCAGGCGCCGGCAGGTCTCCTGAAACAGCGACAACGACCCGGTCAGCCTGTGGAACTGCTTCGGGAAGGCCTCGCGGGAGAGAGGCCACAGCCGCGTCCCGGCGCCGCCACAAAGGATGAATGGCAAGATTTCACGCATCTTCCACCGACGCACAACCAAACCGAGCACCTTCAGACCTTAGATGAGTTGGTTGCTGAAAGCCAAGCCTTCAGAGGGATCCCGCAGGGGTACCTAGTTGGGGAGACACGTTCCAACGACCTCAAGCGCGGGACGGAGCTCCGTCTTGCCCCTTACTGACATGGCGCGAAGTTAAGACAGTTCACGCTTTCTTCAGAACTCCTTGCTTCGATTCGCGAGGGACGAAGGCGGAAATCGGCTGGGCTTGGTGCCGTTCTTCCGGGGCCGCGACGATGGGGAGCACGCTGATCGGCACCATCTCAGACACAGGCACTCGACCATCATGCCTCATGAAGCGCCTGATCGGCCTTCAATATTGGCTCGTCGTCGGGGCAACAGTCGTGCTCGCAGCGACCGCCAACGCCGGGGTAACCGTGGTGGCGAAAACGAAAACGCCACACATCTTGCAGCGACACGTCGCGGCCCCAGGTCGTTCCAATCTCCCTCCCGGTTTTCGTCTCGTCAAAACCGAGCTGCCGCGTGGGTCGACCTTCGACCAAAGCGTGTTGGGGTTGATTCTCATGGCGGACCATCCGGTCTCGGATCCAGATCCGGCTAGCGTCGCGAAGGTGACCGTCTCCCCGAAGTCGAACCGCTCCCCCGTGCGCCCTAGGACGATGATGAAAGCGACTGTCTTGGGCAACGAGCTTCCTTGGTTGCGCCAGGCTCGCTAGCATAAATTGCGGCGGCAGAAGGCGGCGCCAAAAGGTTGGCAGCTCCGTGCCTGCGCCCAGCACCCACTCCTCTCCATCGCAGTTTTGGATGACCGATTGCGACAGTGCCGCGAATCCGAACACATGCTAGGTTCGCGGGGGTGGCAGACTTTTTCGAAGATCAGGCGAAGCGACTTTACGGGCTTGGCGAACTTGAAGCCGAGGTACTCGCGGTGCTGCGCCTTGTTGTTCGGCAGACTGAGCGTGGT
>Ga0315540_10001704_pt1 | contig 12535 bp, 13 predicted proteins | sample SalMarSW160110MG_FD_203677 | JGI IMG/M metagenome (GOLD analysis project Ga0315540, IMG submission 203677) | Salt marsh sediment microbial communities from the Plum Island Ecosystem LTER, Massachusetts, United States - Salt Marsh Sediment SW1601-10 ... | reverse complement strand
ATCTTTATCACTATAATGTCTCCAAAACTTTTATTTGTTCTTCCGTCAAATCTTCTTTTTTAGGAAGAACCATATGTAGTTGTACTAATAAATCCCCATTCGGGCCGCCGTTTAATCCTGTGCCAGCAGCGCCTGGAAGACTAATGACACTTCCATCTCTTAAATCACTATTAAGTTTGAATTTAACTTCTCTATCTTTAACTTCTTTGTTGCCGCTACCATTACAACTGTCACATGAGGTTACAGTAACAGAGCCCCTACCGCCGCACGACGGACAAATGGTTGTTGACTGCATAAAAACACCTTGTCCTTGTTGTGTTTTCATAATTGTTCCCGAGCCGGAACATTCTTCACATATCTTAGACTCACTTGCTCCCGTACCATTACAGTCTGTACATATATCAATAAAATTAATTTTCAATTCCATTGTCCCATTTAAAAGAAACTTGCTAAGAGGAACATCTGCAATTATCTTTATACTGCCACCTTTCTTAGGAGCATTTGGGTCTCTTTGGCGAGCCTGGAAGGGCCTTCTATGCATTCCAAAATTGTTTTCAAAAAAACTAAAAGGATCAAAACCACTCATTGGGTTGTCATATTGAGCTCTTTTCTCTGGATTTGATAAAATCGCATTAGCCATATTGATTTCTTTAAATTTTTCTTCCGCTTCTTTATCTCCTGGATTATGATCAGGATGATATTTTAAAGAAAGCTTTCGATAGGCTTTTTTGATATCTTCCTGTGTAGCGCCTTTATCTATCTCTAATATTTTATACAGATCCTTAGCAGTCACAACCTACAACCTCCCAAGAAAACTCACACTTTGAGCATTTATACAACACATAAATTTTTTCATTAGTTTCTCTACAACGTTCAATTTCTGTTTCATACGCCAATTCATTACATGCTAAACATCTATGAACCAAATCAGCCATTGGACTTTCAGTCATAATTAAATCTCCTCTGGATCTTTAAGGGTTTCAGTTTCTAACATATCAATAACCTGTCCATAAATTTCAACTTCGTTCTCACCAACAACCATATAAAGTGGTGCGAATAGTTGATAATTAGCCAAATCAGGATATTTTTTCTGGGCGAAAAGAACCTTAGAAATTGCTGGAAAATAAAGCACTCCCTTTTCTTCATCATATAATTTAAATTTTCCATCTTCTTCGCCGAAGAATTCAGGATCTAAATCACGGTAAGTTCCTTCCCTATTTAAAGTTATTTTATGAATTTTCTTACTAACTTTAAAAGGATAATTCCTAGAAGGAAGCAACACCATACTCGGGGTTCCTAACTGTGCTCCGCCGTCGGCCCAATCAACTAAATCACTTTTTAACTTATTAACTTTTTTCTTTGCCATATTACCCCTCTTCCAAAACTTTGAAATAATCTATTTGCACTTCTGTCCAAAATTTTCTATCATAACCACCACAATGTCTGCACTGGCCCTCATAACTTCTTTCCTCTATATGTCCATGTACTTCTACAAATGTACCATTAGGCACTTCTCCTAATGCATCGGCACATGAGAAGGATGAAATTTTAATATATTGATAGCCATCGAAATCAACAGCGGGGATTGCCAGAGTTCCTTTGAATAAAGTAGTATTATTCTCCCCCACCATTTTCACACTGGCGTTCCGGATTTCTCCCTTCAGTCTCACGAAATTCTCGCCCTGCATCTTTAACCTCACTTTCTAAACCTAAATATTCGTATACAATTTCTTTTGATAAATCTGCTGGACCTTTACCTTTTCCATCATCTTCAACTTCTGTAATATAAATAGGTAAAACATCCATATCATCTTTTAATTCTTTAACAGCACTCACAGTTCCCATCATGCCCGCTTCGTCACTATCTAACATAAGAATAATACCTTTAAGTGCGAAAGCCCGTAATAAATTGGCTTGGCCATGCGTTATACTACTGCCCATACAAGCTACGACATTTGGAATCCCGTAGTCCCACATTCTCCATACACTTTTCTCCCCCTCAACAATAATTAGTGGGGCCGTTTTGCCATATTCTTTGGCTTTGTCTAAATTATATAACACATTCTCTTTATCAAATCCTTTTGAATGAATATATTTATAATCGTCATCAACATCTATTCTAACATCTCGTAAATGATATCCTGCCAAATCACCATCCACATCTCTTATTGGTATAATATCTCTTATATAACCGTAGCCGTCTTTATAGCCGCCGGCAACTTCAAAATGGTCCAAAGTTTTATTTGAAAACCCATCATTATTAAAATGGCCGGATCTAAATGGCTTAAATTGTCTTAAACATTCTTCTGTAACTATCGAATCACTAACAGTTTTAGGTTTGAATTTATTAATAAACTCGTCCCGCTCTCTGCGGCGCTCGTATTCAATATATTTTTGTTCTAAATCTCCTACGTCGCCTACCAAATCCTGTAAATAACGAACAGCATCGAGAAAACTATATCCCATGGCGGACTGTATCAACCCGATTATATCATACCCATTTACCTCATGACATTTACGAGTAAAACAAACCCATGTTCTTGATTCTTTATTAAATCTAAAAGCAGTTTTATTATCACCGCCGTGAATTTTACATTCACCCCGAATCTCTTTAGAAGTTTCTCTATCAATTTTAAACCCTAAACTTTCTATTAAATATCTAGGATCAACAATGGTTTTAAGTCGTCTTAGATTTAACCTTTTCTCTTCAAACTTAGATGGGGGTTTCATCATCATAAAATGCGCTTCCTTCGTTGATTACTCTGCTATAATCAACAGCTTGTTTTTCAATGCCAACTTCTTTAATTCTCAATTGCTCTTTAAAGAAATGATAACCAATTCCTAACGGCGGGGTCTGGCCGCCTCTTCTTGAATTTTGAACTACTAATTTATGAGAACCTGCCTCTAAGCCGTACTTATCAATTTCTTCTTTATCTCTTGTTGACCACAAACCAATTATATCAGCGTATCTTGCAATTCTATCACTGTCAGCAATTTCTTTTGCTCTGTTCAGCTGAACTGCCGTTACCGCTGGGATATTCAGCTCGCCAGCCAAATCTTTTAGTGCTGTTGTGACATCTCCTAATAACTGATATTCTTTTCGTTGTCTGTCCACAGAATGAGAATCAGGTTCTTTTAAATAATCAAACATAATTAATCCTAAATCATGCTTGACTTTATATTTTTTATACAATGCAATAATCTTATCAACACTGTACCCAGGCATATATTCATGAAACAATTTACTATTATCAACTCTTTCTATACATCTTTTTACAATTTGTCTATGAACTTCATCTGAATATCCACCATGAATTATCTGTCTTTCCTTTACTCCACTCATAGCAGACACAGCCCTTGGGCGCCACTGCTGATAAGGCATCTCGGTGTCGATATACAAAACAGTTTTTTCTTCAATAAATGCTACATGTAATGCCATATTTGTTAAAAATGCACTCTTACCTTCTTTCATTCTTGCACCAATAACAAATAATGTTGCCGGGACAAGCCCGTCAATTTGTTTGTCTAAAACAACATGGCCTGTTGACAAACCTATTTGTTCTATTCTATTTTCTTTTCTTTCTTCTATATATTCTACAAGACCATCAGCGAAATCTTTTGGCTCGTTTACAGCTTTGCTTTCTGTAGATAAATTTAATATGTTATTTTCAACAGCGCCCATTAAATCGGCGCTATCTAAACCGTCCTTTGCGTTATCAACAACTTTTGCTAATCCCTCTTTTAATAGACAGTGTAGTTGATATTTTGTGCTGGCCTCAAGAACATTATTCATATAAACATTAAAGTTCCCATCAGCAACTTCCATGTTATTTATAGTTTGTAAATAATCTATACCACCAATACTTTGTAAACATCCTTCATTTCTTGCAACTTCAACTAACATGGTGATATCAAACTTCTCGACACCTTTATTCAACAAAGATTTTAACAATACAAAAAGCGTAGAATGTTCTGGATAAAGAAAATCTTTTTCGTCCATCTTTGAAATTATAGTATAAAAATTATCTATACGTTTAAAAGAATAAGACATTAAAGCTCTTTCATCTGTAGCTTTCCAAAAGAGATGTTTCAAATTAGAATCTTCCATTATAATTTTCTCTCCTGCCGTACAGTATATAGTTCATTCTCTCTACGTGTTAACTCTCTTTTAAATGCTGCAATTAACTCGCTTATAGATTTATCTAGGCCATCTAACATAATCAATTCGTCCTGCAGTGGATTAATTTCATTTTGTAAATTATTTATAGTTTTAGAATTTTTAACTATATCATCAACCGCATTTGTTTTAGTTTTAAACTTTTTAATTAAAGCAGGAGTTAACCTTTGATTGATAACGTTTTCTAAGAACCGCTTTTTTTGAGTCAATTCCGCTCTGGTTTGATTGGTTTGATATCTTAAATAAATAAGATATTGCCCAAGAGCGATACAGTATTGACTAACTTCTAAGCTATCCGTGTGTTCGAGCTTTCTCACGTCAAATTGAAAAATCTTTTCAATATAATTTTTGTTGATTTTTAAATTTTCAAACAAACTTTTTTCTATCATTATGACACCTTATCATCATCTATACGTTCTTTTTTGGATCTTAAATCATGTATGCCTGTACAAAAATATTTCCATTCCATAACTTCGCCCGTGGGCAAAACAACTGGTAAATAATGTGCTTCCATTCCAACTGTTGTGCCATCAGGAAGAATGTCTATTTGCCGGCATATATCACTCAATGCACAATATTTTTTCTCTCCTGCTTTCGTACCGTCATCCATAGGAGTAAAATCACAACAATCTTTATCTAATATCCCCTTTTTCTTTCCAGGAATTATTATGTCTGTCATTATACAAAACCCCTTTTCGACTCCAAAGCACCATGAATTTTTTTAAGAAGCATCTTTTTAGTTATTCTTTCATTATAAAAAATTCTGGCTAAACAATATCTATCATGCTCTTCTACATATTGTATCTTCAGATTGTCCCTATTTTTATACTTAAGGTATCCTTTTTTATCTCCATGAAAGTGCGGAACATATTCAACATGTTGTTTGCCCTGCACCTCAATAAAAATACCTAAGTCTTTTATAAAATAATCAAAAAATAAACGTGTTCCTTTATAATATAAGTATTGTTCTTTTAATATAATATTATGAGGAAATAATTCTTTTAATAAATCGTAGACCTTATCCGCTTGTTTGCTCATTATAGAATTCTCTCAGCCCTAACATATCAATTATTTTTTCTCTTAATTCAGTATACAGTCCCTGATTATCCTCAACTTTCAAAGCTTCTTTAGCATTCCACTCGCCCTGAGCAAAATTTTCACCCTCGTATTTATACCATGCTCCTGATTTCTCAACAAGACCTAGTTGTTCTGCTAGAATCAATGTTTCCCAATGAGTATCATAACCAACTCCGTAAATTAGTGGTACAGCAGCGTCTTTAAATGGTGATGCTAATTTATTTTTCTTGACATGGAAGTTGGTATAGTGACCAACAACATCAGCAGTTCCAGGCTGAGTTATTCTAGAGCTAACAGCTTCCCCACCCTTTACTTTTATCCTTCCTGTTGCCCAAAAATCTAAAGCAACGCCGCCAGTAGTGGTCTCTGGATTTCCATAACCACCTATTTTTGATCGGATTTGATTTACAAATATCAATAAAGTGTTTGTGGAACTGGCAACTGGTGTGAGTTTTCTTAAAGCTTTACTCATAAGACGTGCTAACAACCCCATAAATTCATCACCTATAGAAGCCAAAGCCTCTGACTTAGGAATTAATGCAGAAACACTATCTATTACAGCAACATCAATTTCATTTGTTTTCATAAGCATTTCTAAAGCATCAAGGTTGTCGTCGCCGGCAAAAGCTTTAATTGTTAAAAGATTCTCCAAATCCACGCCCATATTTTTAAATAATTTTGAGTCTGCTGAATGCTCAGCATCAACAAATACACACTGCATATCACGTTTTTGAGCTTGAGCAATGACACTCATAGCTAATGTTGTTTTACCACCACTTGGTGCACCATATACTTCATACACTCTTCCTATAGCCATCCCTCCACGGCCCAATGCGGCATCGAGTGATATACAACCAGTCGAAATAGTTTTAATTTCTAAATTGTCCTGCTCTGACATGGGTTTTATAACATCCCCATATTTCTTTTTTATCGCTGCTCGGGCTGCCGTCATCGTACTATGCACTTCAATCTTCTTCTTTTTTGCCATCCTTCGCCTCCTCAATCTCGGTTAAAAAAGCAATGCTTTCTGTGCCGTGTTTTTTTATATATTCTTCATTATATTCATCGATCATCCTATCAATGACCTCTGCCTCTCTCTTTGCCTTTTTATCATTCATTATGCCGATAGCTTTCTCTGTTATCCAAGCACAGTTTGCTTGGCCGAACATCTCAAAAGTCAAAGGCAAATTAAAATTAAAATCCTGTTCATGCTCGAATACAGTTAGTATAATCTCTGCGCATTCGTTTAAAGCATACTCCTTACTAACATCTTCTAATTCCATACGTGCTTTAACAAATCTACTTGCTATTGCTCTGTCCCTTTTTAAATTACTATAAACACTCGAATCAGGATGATAGTATTTCAACCGATCATAAAACAAATGGAACAAATCATCTTCTCTGGTTGCTTTAAACCGTGGCTTCAATGGTTTAACAACCCTATAACCAGCTTCCAGTAAGAACTCTTTACAATGATTTTCTAATTCTGAATAATCAGTTGGTAAAAATCCTGGCTGTGTCATTATATCCTTAGAGCACTTCGCAATTTTTTCAACTATATCAGATTGTTTGCTCAAACTATCTCCTTCTGATAGGTGTAATCAAAGATTTCTGATTTTCATAATTTGCAGAATCAAATATCAACACGCCAGTTGCATTGGAGAATTTCATCAAAACCTCATCATCTATAATAGACTCTATGGCTTTCTTGACAAGCTGGCCGTTCACATCAATAACAAAATCACCGTCAAATGCAAGATCCATACTTGATTTGAATTTAACATTGTCATTGTATAGATTTAATTTACCATCTTTTACTTCAATGGTCAGTCTAAAATGGTCATCAGAATCTAAGATGCCTTGAGCCGGCACCAGCACATTCAATAATGATTTTTTATTTAATTTTAAAAAGTCAGAAAATGCGCTTAGAGCTGTTTTATGTGGTGGGTATTCCCGCCCTATCACCTGGCTTCCCTCAATCAAAATATCATTAAATTTTGCTTTAATTCTATTAGGTGTAACTTCTATAAATAATTGTGTGTCATCAAGTGGAAGGGTTTTCTCCAAGGCAGACATGAGGTCATATTTCAGAATGAAACTATTATTTTTTTCGCTGCTTAAATTTGGCATCTCATATTCAGACAGAGACACCCCATTTGTGCCGACAAAAGTGATTACATCATCTTTAAATTCAACTTTAACATTCTGTAAATACTCTCTTACTTCATCAGGATTGACCGCATACAGCACTTTTGCAACTGCTGATTTCATCAGTCCACAATTTAAAATAAAATTTGCTTTGTTAAATGGTTTTGGACGTTGAATTGAATAAGTATCCCAGATACTTAACTTCAACTCACCATCAAAATTTGTACCGTCTTCTAAAACATTATCGACATATACAAATACAGATTTTTCCAAACCTTTTTGTTTTATTTTGAATTTTGTTTCTTTGGAACCGAACTTATCATTCCAATTATTAAAAGGTAGGATGAATGATTGTAGTTTGCTGAATATTATGGCAGTTTTGCCCTCGGTCTTGACGTCTGCTGTTGTGGAAAGGTATTCAATAGCCACACTATTATTGTTTACCAAAAACAAAACGCCTTCTTGTGATGCCTCAATTAAAATGCGGCCGGGGCCATCTGTCGTACTTGGCACCACCGCCGCTGATAATAACTTGATCACATACTTTAATTCACTGGTCTCAATTTTAAATTCCATTCTATATTCCTTTTCTTTTTATTTATGGTTTCTGTATTAATAGAGGTTACATTAATAACTTTTTTATACAAAAACGCCTTCTCCAGTAAAAATAATCACTTTTTTTGGTTTGTCAAGGGGTGTTTTAAAATTTTTTAATTTTTTCAGATGATACTAATATAATCATCAATTTTAGTTTGTCAAGCCCCCAAAAATTTTTATGTCCATTGGGCGGACAGATTCAAAAATCCTCCTCTCGAACCTATTGATGCTGAGATATCAGCCACAGGATAAGATGTGACATAATCTATTGCTGCTCTAACAGCGTCATCCACGCTAACATAACGAGAGATATCAGATAATAGTTTGAATTTATGAAGTTTTCGTTTGACATTGATTGAAATATTTTGAGGTATATAAGATGAGATATCGAGTATCCATTTATCCTCTTTGTTAGCTTTCCAAGCCGAAGTTCCAACATCACTGTAAAGATATTCCTCAACAATTGAGCTAAATGAAAGCTCAACTAATTGTAAACTTTCTTTTACGCCGGCATATGTTCTATTATAAAAACGTTCTTTATTTTTAGTATTTGCAAAATGATGTGGCTCTAACCATGTTCCCGTCACCGTTGCTGGTAAGTTATTATACAAATAAGTTCCAACAATGGTCGCCCCTAAATTATAATCCTGTTTGAATATTTTTATAATAATAGGCAACATATTTATAAATCTATAAGAATCCGTGCTTATTGTTATATTTAAAGGCAATTTATCAATGTAAGAATACGTATCCGCGTAGCCAATTTTTGAAGGAAGATTTTTGATTGTCGTATCGTATTTCTTACCTATAAATACAGCCCCCAAATCTAATTTGTAAACTGTCCGTATATATGCAGCAAGGTCCCGGATTTGAGATGAGAAACATGCATTTATTACACCATATAAATCAGCATGGCTCATTGTGATAACATCAAGAACTGAGGTTAATCTTATTGTTTTTGCCACAATGAGAGCATTCAAATCTCTTATATTTCCAATTGGATTCCACGAAGCCGCCAAATTTATTGCGGCGATGGCTTCAACATAAAGTTTCAAATCCAAAGTTTGATATCCTTTTATTCTAGCCAATAAATCATATGGAACTTGTGTAGCTATAGCTGATTTAAATATCGCCCCAAGATTTTTAAAGTTATAAGTAGCCAAATAGCTCGCCTGTAAATCATAATCTCCATAAACACCAGTTAAAATTGCAGCTAAATCCAAAGTTTGCCATCCATGAATAGAGGCTGTTATATCTTGTGGGGCGACAGCATACAGATAACCTGGCAAATCTTTTAAATATGTAGCTCTAATTGTGGTAGGCAAATCATAAAAAGTAAAACCTCTGATGCTAAGGCCTAAATTTGCCTGTACTTCTCTCGCCCAACCTTTTAAAAGAACACGAAGATTCCTAGGCCCAGTAGCGCCTATTGTAGCAGATAAATCTCCTTTTTGAATTGCATATAATGCCCCGCTTAAATCTTTTATGTCCCAACCATAAATATTGGCCGGCAATTGTTTCATCGGCCATGGTTTTATATAAGCAGATAAATCTGCTGGGGGAAGACCGGCTATATCTGCCGGCAAATCTACATAAGACATTGCACGTATATAAGCTGCTAAATTTCTCTCAATAACACCACGGAAAAATGCAGGCAAATCTCCATATGCAAAACCCCTTATTGCAGCGGACAAGTTAACCGCAAATACCCTACCGTATGCGGCCGGCAAATCAACCATACCACTATAAGTTATTTTCCGCACACCTTCTATAAAAGTTCCTAAATCCCTTATACCTCCATAATAACACCTGCCTTTGAGAATCTGTATATTATAACCACCGTAACCTATAATATATTCTTCACAATATTTTAAATAGGTATAAGTACTATTTTGATATGGGCCATTTTCAACCGCAGTTATAGCGGCCCCTATGTTTCCCATTGAGGAATAAGTTGTTCTAGTTTCCCAATTAAGAACCACATTCTCAAGTTTTGTTGGGCTATAAGTCCCAGGATAAAACTTAAGAATAAGATTTCTCATTTGTTGTGCTGTGTAATCACCAACTATAGCCATATTACCCTCTTATTCTGGAATAAGCCAATCTGCTATTACTGCGTTTGTATTGCTTAAATCGTATAATGCCACCGCATAATGATAATCATTATGTGGTGTTTCTATATAAAAAGTGCCGCTAACGCCGGCGCTTGTATCCTCACCTATATATTCCCCAGTTTCTCTTAAATAAAGTCTAACAGGAATGCCTGAGGCCGCTGTGTTGTTAATTTGTGTTTGGCCTGAACACATAAATCTATTTATAAAAGTGTAAACATCACTTGTATCTTGTGAGCCGCTGCTCGTAGCAGTTATATACCATTGATAATTTATACCAGACGGAGTACTTATTAAAGCATCTGCTGGATAACCACTTTGTATTCCAGAAACAGTTCCTATAACACTATCATCATAAGCATTGTAAAAGGTAGCATCATAAAGATATTCAGAGGCGTTGCCAGTAACAGTTGTCGTTAAATATAAAGTATGTGAAGTCCCATAAACAGTTGCCAAATCTGCGGGGTTTGGGCTACTAAAATAAAAATAAATACCCTCAGCCACAGCAAATGTCATTAAATTATTTGTATTACTATAATAAGTTGCCCTCATCCAGGCATCAGATCTTAAAATTTTAGAAACTCGAAATTCGTTTATACTTCCATCCCAAAAATCAACGTTAGTGGTGCTTTTATAACATCCTATTCTAACCGGATAGCTAGAGCTGGATAATGCTACGGGCATGTTTTCAACAGGATCTAAATTACCATCTATCCAAAAATATGAATCAAGTTCACTATGATCATAACCAAAAGCAACTGTAGTTAATTGCCCTGTAGGAACATCCGTATCTGAATACACAAATCTATAACTACCATTAAAATATTGAAGCGCCAGACCGCCATTAACACTATTGGACAAACCAAGCCGCCATCCCTGGTTGTTGGCGGCCGCATAATCTCCTTGATGAAAAAGATTATGTGCTGTTCCTGATGTGGCTGTAAAAACAGCCTCAATAGTTTGGTCTGCAGCATTTATTTCACTTATGTTCGGACCTATTAAATAATCATCAGAAGCATCGAAATATAAACCTTTTCCTGGTTCAGCGTCAATTAAATTACTACTTGTCATGTTAGTATGTACATCTAAATGATTAATGTTATTAGTTGAATCTAAAATACCATCTGCGGGGTCTCCACTAGGATTTTGCGCCATGTGCCAAACAGCCATAAAATCATCATCCCACACAGCTTGTGCTTGGTATTGCCCTGTATACCCAACATACTCTATGTTTTCAGTAAAATTACTATCATAATATAAATAAAGAGTGGTGTTTGTACCGGAAACTATGGTAGGAACTTTAGTCCACAAAGACGCCTCTTTATTAATCCAATCCCAATTTTCTATCTCTACATATAATTGGGTATCATTAGAATCAGTTATTGCAAGCTTTTTATTATTATTCTCATCAATAACACTATATGTATCAAAAGCAGAAAAACCAGATGGAATACTATGAGTGAAAGAGGAATTTCCAAAATTAACACTAATTTGAGATGGAGAATTAGTTACTGAAGCCATAGCATATATTTCCCCAGAAATTCCAGACGCAGCAGGAGAGGTTCCTAACGCTGGATCTCCAGTTACCCAACTTCCGTTTTGAGCAAACCAAACTTTTCCATTATCCATATCCAAAGCAACACTGATTATATCACTCACCGACCACTGAGAACCATAATTAATAGAACTATCGTGATAAAATAAGCTGCCTGGGTTATAATATCCACGCCAACCCCAGCTTTCAGCGGCCGGATCTCTACCAACACCCAGAGATAGAGAACTATTAGAATCAGCTATACCTATAATTTGATCTCTTGTGCCTACAATGGTGTGCTCCCAATACCATTTTCCGCTTGTAACTAATTTGTAAGATCTAGCAGAAACATATCCTCCATTAGATTGTGTAAAATTTAAGTTACCGTTTGTAAAACTAATATATGCATGCGCATCGTCTGGATTCCAAGTGTTACTATAATCTGTATAATTTAACAGTTCATCAAATACAAGTGACGAATTGAAGTTATTTATACCCGTTCCAGAAGAAAGAGTTATATTAACAGGAAAATCTGTTAAATCTTCATCTACTTTTGATCCATCTATAGTTAACACTAACTTGTTTGTATAAGGAATACCAACAAGATGTGGGACTATCTCTCCAATACCACCACTCAATTCCCCTGGTTGAAATGCCATAGTAGTTGAATCTGTATAAACTATTTTGAAAAATCTGGCTGTTTGATTTGCAGAAAAAGCTAATTCAAACCCCCATTGTAAAGCAGCTAAATGAATCAGCGGTGGGCCATCGAAACTTTCTACCAGAGTCCATGTAGAATTATCATCAGATTTATATACACTAAAACTATCATTAGAAGAAGAATACCAATCTGTTGGGGTAGAGGCCGCAACAATACCATACACAGACATA
>Ga0315540_10001698_pt1 | contig 12568 bp, 12 predicted proteins | sample SalMarSW160110MG_FD_203677 | JGI IMG/M metagenome (GOLD analysis project Ga0315540, IMG submission 203677) | Salt marsh sediment microbial communities from the Plum Island Ecosystem LTER, Massachusetts, United States - Salt Marsh Sediment SW1601-10 ... | reverse complement strand
TCGCTACGCTCCAGGCGGGCCGTCGCCGAAGCGGGACTCCTCGCCGGGCGGCAGCTTGCCGTCGCGGCCTACGTAGCCGTCCTTGCCGCCGACGACGACGTAGACGGCGTCCTCGCTGTCGCTCAGGTTGCGTAGCTTGCGGATCGTCGAGGCGTCGACGCGGGCGAGGCCGCCCGCCTCGAGGCGGTGGGTCGAGCCGTCGCCGAACTCGATCTCGACCTCGCCGCGGTGGACGAAGTAGAGCTCCTCCTGCTCCTCGTGCAGGTGACGGCCGGTCTCGTAGCCGGGTGGGATGACGATCGCGTTGACGCCGAAGGCGCTGACGTCGAGGCCCTTGCGGATCTTGCGGAACCCGTATCCCTCGCCGAGGTCGGAGAGGTTGCCGACCGCGTAGCCATCGCCTCTCGTCGCGCCGCTCTGCTCGGTCTCGGGCATCCCGGGATCCTATGCGACCGCGGCTCGCCGAGGTCAACCCGCGCGGGTCAATAACCTTGGCCGCCGATGGCGACGACGACCTCAGTGCAGATCCCGGCGGAGCTGAAGCCCGCCGACGGGCGCTTCGGCTGCGGACCCTCGAAGGTCCGCCCGGAGGCGCTGGCGGCCCTCGCCGCGCGCGCCGACCTGATGGGCACCTCGCACCGCCAGGCCCCGGTACGCGACCTGGTCGGCCGTGTGCGCGACGGGCTGGCGGAGCTGCTCGGCCTGCCCGACGGCTACGAGGTGGCGCTCGGCAACGGCGGCACCACCGCCTTTTGGGACGCCGCTGCGGCCTGGCTGATCCGCGAGCGCGCCCTGCACCTGGCCTACGGCGAGTTCTCCGGCAAGTTCGCCAAGGTGACGACGGGCGCGCCCTTCCTCGCCGACCCGATCCTGGTCGAGGCCGAGCCCGGTGACGCGCCGGAGCCAGTCGCCGACCCCGGCGCCGACATCATCTCCTGGGCGCACAACGAGACCTCGACCGGCGTGATGGTCGGCGTGCGGCGACCGGACGATGCGGGCGATGCCCTCGTGCTGGTCGACGCGACCTCGGGCGCCGGCGGCCTGCCGCTCGACGCGAGCCAGGCCGACGCCTACTACTTCGCTCCCCAGAAGGGCCTCGGCGCCGACGGCGGGCTCTGGCTGGCGGCGCTCAGCCCTGCCGCGATCGAGCGGATCGCGGAGCTCGACGGCGCAGCCGGGCGCTGGCAGCCTGCGTTCCTCTCGCTGCAGACAGCGGTTGAGAACTCGCGCAAGAACCAGACCTACAACACGCCCGCCCTGGCCACCCTGCTGCTGCTCGCCGACCAGATCGAGTGGATGCTGGCGGAGGGCGGACTCGAGTGGTGCGTGCAGCGCACTCGAGCCTCGTCCGGGCACCTGTACGGCTGGGCCGAGGAGGCCAATTTCGCGACGCCGTTCGTCGCCGACCCGGCGAAGCGCTCGCTGGTCGTCGGCACGATCGACTTCGCCGAGGAGATCGACGCCGCATCCCTCGCTGCGACCCTGCGCGCCAACGGGATCGTCGATGTCGAGCCCTACCGCAAGCTGGGGCGCAACCAGCTGCGCGTCGGCATGTTCCCGGCGGTCGAGCCGGCCGACGTCGATGCGCTCACGGCCTGCATCGACTGGACGATCGAAAACGCTCCCGAGGTGACCGAGTGAAGGTCCTGGTGCGCGAGAAGATCGCCGACTCGGGCGTCGAGCTGCTGCGCCAGAGTTTCGACGTCGACCTCGGCCTTGAGATGAGCGAGCAGGAGCTGAGCGACGCGATCGGCGCTTACGACGCGCTGCTGGTCCGCTCGGCGACCCAGGTGACGCCGGAGCTGATCGAGCGCGCCGAGCGGCTGAAGGTGATCGGGCGCGCCGGCACGGGCGTCGACAACGTCGACATCCCCGCCGCCACCCGGCGCGGCATCGTCGTCGCCAACGCGCCCGAATCGAACTCCGTCGCAGCCGCCGAGCACACGCTGGCTCTGATGCTGGCGCTCTGCCGCAACGTGGCTCGCGCCCATTCCTCGCTGACCGGCGGCGCCTGGGAGCGGCCCAAGTTCAAGGGCACCGAGCTCTACGGCAAGACGCTCGGCGTGATCGGCTTCGGCCGCATCGGCCAGCTCGTCGCCAAGCGCGCCCAGGCCTTCCAGATGGAGGTCATCGCCTTCGATCAGTTCGTCTCCGCCGAGCGCTTCCGCGAACTGGGAGTGGAGGGCGCCGAGCGGCTCGAGGACCTGCTCGCCCGCGCCGACATCGTCACCCTGCACGTGCCGAAGACGCCGGACACCGTCGACCTGATCGACGCCGGGGCGATCGCCGCGATGAAGGACGGGGCGCGCGTGGTCAACTGCGCCCGCGGCGAGCTGGTCGACCTCGACGCCCTGACGGCCGGCCTGGAGTCCGGCAAGCTCGGCGGCGCGGCGCTCGACGTCTTCCCCGCGGAGCCGTTCACCGACCATCCGCTCTTCGGCCGCGACGACGTCGTCGTCACGCCGCACCTCGGCGCCTCGACGGCCGAGGCGCAGGACCGCGCCGGCGTGGTCACGGCGGAACAGGTGATCGCGGCGCTGAACGGCGGCGTCGTCACCAACGCGGTCAACATCGCCGCCGTGCGCCCCGAGGAGATGGAGGCGCTCGCCCCCTTCGTGCCGCTCTGCGAAAAGCTCGGGCGGCTCGCGCAGGGGCTCGGCGACGGCTCGATCGGTGGAGTCACGGTCGAGTTTCGCGGCCGCATCGCCGCCCACGACACCCGCCTGCTCGGCATCGCCGTGCTGGTCGGCATCCTCTCCGGCCACACCGAGGAGCCGGTCAATCTGGTCAACGCACCGCAGATGGCCGAGGAGCGGGGAATCGACCTGGTCGAGACGAAGGAGAGCGGCTCCGAGGACTTCACCGAGCTGATCACCGTGCGGCTCGGCTCCGGCTCCGATGCTGTCGAGGTCGCCGGCACCGGCGTCGGGCCGCGCAACGAGCCCTATCTGGTCTCGGTCTGGGGCGAGAGCTTCTACCTGCCGTTTGCCGACCACCTCGCGGTTTTCCGCTACGCCGACCGCCCGGGGATGATCGGCCGGGTCGGCTCCTGCTTCGGCGAGGAGGCCGTGAACATCATCTCCGCCGCGGTCGGCGCCGAGCCCGGCGGCGAGCAGGCGGTGATGGCGCTGACCACCGACGCTCCGGTCCGGGCCGAGACGATCGAGAAGATCCTCGAGCTCGACGGGTTCACAGTCGGCCGCTCTGTGGACCTTTAACGCAAGGTAGTCTCCGCACGATGAAGGCAGTGGTGCTGACCGGCGCGGGTGGCTACGACGTCCTGCAGGTGCAGGAGCGTCCCGACCCACCGGTCGGACCGGGCGAGGTGCGGATCGCGGTCAGGGCGGCGGGGATCAACTTCGCCGACACGATGGCGCGCGTCGGGCTCTACCCGGACGCGCCGAAGCCGCCCTGCGTGCTCGGCTACGAGGTCGCCGGCGAGGTCGAGTCGGTCGGCGAGGGCGTCAACGAGCACGCGGTCGGCGACCGCGTCGTCGCCGGCACCCGTTTCGGCGGTCAGGCCGAGCTGGTCACGGTCGCCGCCTCGCAGGCCTGGCCGCTGCCCGAGGCGCTGAGCTTCGAGCAGGGAGCGGCGTTCCCGGTCAACTACGGCACCGCCTACGCGGCGCTGGTCGTGATGGGCGGGTTGCGCCAGGGCGATCGGGTGCTGATCCACGCCGCCGCGGGCGGCGTCGGCATCTCGGCGACGCAGATCGCGCGCAACATCGGCGCCGAGGTCTTCGGCACCGCCTCGGCCTCCAAGCACGAGGCGATCGAAGCTCAGGGCGTTCGCCACCCGATCGACTACCGCACGCTCGACTTCGAGCAGGAGGTGATGGGCATCACCGGCGGCGAGGGAGTCGACCTGGCGATCGACGCGCTCGGCCCGACCTCGTTCCGCAAGGACTATCGGCTGCTGCGTCCGGGCGGGCGCCTGGTGATGTACGGGATCTCGGAGAACTCGCGCGAGGGCCGGCGCGATCTCGGCGCGACGCTGAAGGGCCTCGCGGCGATGCCGACGGCGACGATGCCCTGGTGGAAGAGCTTGATGATGATGAACGAGAACAAGGGCGTCTTCGGCCTCAACATGCTCAAGTGGTGGGACGCCGAGGGTGACTTCGACCGCCTCGTCGAGCCCCTGATGGCCGATCTGGAAAGCGGCAGCCTGCAGCCCATCGTCGCCGAGACCTTTCCCTTCGAGCGCGCGGGCGACGCGCACAGATTTATCGCCGAACGCCGCAACGTAGGCAAGGTCGTGTTGTTCCCTAACTAGACGCCTCGACCGGATCGAGGGCGGGGACGACTCTGCGATGAAGAGGATCATGCTCATCTCGCTCGCCATGCTGGCGCTGCTTGCGCCGGCGGTCGGCCATGCCGCGACGAAGACCTACACGGTGCTGCTGGCCGGCGGCGAAGAAGCCAACACGATCAAAGTCTGGCTCAGCCAGGACGGCCGCCAGTACGCGATCGACTCGGTGGTCCAGCTCGAAGTCGGCGGCGAAGTCTGCGAACACCCCGCCGAAGACCCCTACCAGCTGGTATGCGACGCGCCTTCGATCGCCGGCTTCGAAGTCAACGCGGGCGGTGGCGAAGACCGCGTCCACGTCTCGGCCTCGGTCAAGGTGCCTGTGACGATGCGTGGCGGCGGCGGCGACGACACGCTGATCGGCGGCTCGGCGGCCGACAAGCTGATCGGCGGACAAGGAAACGACCGGCTGATCGGCGGCCGCGGCGACGACCAGCTCTACGGCGGGCCGGGGGATGACGTGCTCGTGGGCGGACCCGGCAGCGATCTGCTCAACGGGGGGAGGGGAAGAGACAGGCTGCTAGGCGGTCCCGGAGCGAATCGCGTCCGTCGGCCTTCGCCTGAATAGCCTGCCGCCGACGAAGAACAGGGCAATCAAAAAGCCGACCAGGGAGAGGCCGGCGTCGAGCCGGAATGCGGCCTCGATGCCGTCGACGAACGACCCCTGCGCGGAGAAGACCGTCGTCGTCAGGCCGAGGCCGATCGCGCCGCCGGCGATCTGGCACATGTAGAGGATGCCGCCCGCGAGGCTGCTCTGGGATTCGTCGACCGAGGTGACGCCGGCGGTCGTTGCGGTCGGGTAGAAGGCGCCGATGCCGATGCCGAGCACGAACATCCCGGGCACCAGTGCCGAGTAGGTCGAGCTTTCGCTCACCTGTGAGAAGAGGAAGGGAGCAACCGCGATGCAGGCCGCGCCGAGGACCGCCAGTGACTTGGCGCCGACGCGGTTGTAGAGCGGGCCGGCGATGAAGGAGACGACTGCGAAGGTGGCTAGAAAGGGCAGCACCCCGACACCGGCTTCGAGCGGCGAGTAGCCGAGCTGCTTCTGCATGAACTGCGGCAGGTAGAGCAGCGCCGCGAAGAAGGTCGCCGACATCAGCGTGACCGCCACGCAGGAAGCGCGGAAGCTCTCATTCCTCATCACCGAACGGGGCACCAGGGCGCTCGCCCCGGCTCGCCGCTCGATCGGCACGAAGGCCGCGATCAGCGCCGCCGCGAGCGCCAGCATCGCGATCACGCGCGGGTCGCCCCAGCCCCAGTCGTCGACCTGGTCGAGCGCGACCAGCAGCGAGACGAGGCCGACCGAGATCGTCGCGATTCCCGGGTAGTCGATCCGCTGCTCGCCAGCCTCGGGCTCCTTCACCTCGACCAGGTAAGTCGTTGGCGATCACGAGCACGCTCATGCTCATCGCCAGCAGCGCAAGAACGGTGGTGCGATCGAGCCTTGCGATCCGGGCAGCCTACGCTAAGCTGGAGCGACGAATGACGCATCGGCCCGACAGCCTGGCGCTTCTCCTTCTCCTCCCCCTTCGGGGGGAATAGCGCTGGGCGGCGCGATAGCCGCGAGAGACAACGTCATTCGGAAGATTCGGAGAAGGAGGTAGCAGTTCCCATGAGCTCAGCAGGAGACGCCAACCGCGTCCACATCTTCGACACGACCCTGCGCGACGGCGAGCAGTCGCCGGGGATCTCGCTCAACACCCAGGAGAAGGTCGAAATCGCCCAGCAGCTCGCGCGCCTGGGGGTCGACGTGATCGAGGCCGGCTTCCCGATCACCTCGCCCGGCGACTTCGAGGCGGTCGAGGCGATCGCCCGTGGGGTCGAGGGCCCGACGATTTGCGGCCTCGCCCGCACCCACAAGGCCGACATCGACGCCGCCTGGGGGGCAGTCCGCAACTCTTCCCGGCCGCGCATCCACACCTTCATCTCGACCTCCGACATCCACATCGAGCATCAGCTGCAGACCGACCGCGAGGACGTCAAGGGGCAGGCCCGGGCCGCCGTCGCCCTGGCCCGCTCCTACTGCGAGGACGTCGAGTTCTCGCCGATGGACGCGACCCGCGCCGACGTCGAGTTCACCGCTGAGGTCTGCGCGATCGCGGTCGAGGAGGGCGCCACCGTGGTCAATATCCCCGACACCGTCGGCTACACCACGCCCGAGGAGTACGCGGACTACTTCCGCCGCCTCTACGAGCTGGTCCCCGGCCTGTGCGATGTCGAGACCTCCGTCCACTGCCACGACGACCTGGGGATGGCCGTCGCCAACTCCTACGCCGGCCTGCTGGCCGGCGCGCGCCAGGTCGAGTGCGCGGTCAACGGGATCGGCGAGCGCGCCGGCAATTGCGCGCTGGAGGAGATCGTGATGCTGATCGGGACGCGCGAGGACGTGCACGGCCTGACCACGGGGGTGCAGACGCGCGAGCTGGCCCGCACCAGCCGCATGGTCTCGCGCCTCACCGGCTACCCGATCCAGCCGAACAAGGCAATCGTCGGCCGCAACGCCTTCGCCCACGAGTCCGGCATCCACCAGGACGGCGTGCTGAAGGAGCGCACCACCTACGAGATCATGGACGCGACCGAGGTCGGCCTCGAGTCGAACTCGATCGTGCTGGGCAAGCACTCCGGTCGCCACGCCCTGCGCGACGCCCTGGAGCAGCTGGGCTTCAAGATCGAGGGCAACGCGCTGAACGCCGCCTTCAAGCGCTTCAAGGAGGTCGCCGACCGCAAGAAGCAGGTCACGGCGCTCGACCTGGAGGCGCTCGTCTCCGATGAGATGCGCGACCGCGAGGACGCCCACGAGCTGGCCTGGTTCGAGGTCGAGGCGGGCTCGCGACGGGCGCCGCTGGCGCGGGTCGCGGTCACCCTGCCCTCGGGCGAGGAGTCGCTCGGCGAGTCCGCCGGCGACGGCCCGGTCGACGCGATCTTCCGCGCGATCCAGAAGGCGACCGACACCGAGTGCGAGCTGCGCCAGTACACGGTCGAGGCGGTGACCGGGGGGGAGGACGCGCTCGGCGAGGTCAGCGTAATGCTGCGCGCCGCCGGCCGCCTGGCCACCGGGCAGGGGGTCGCCACCGACATCCTCGAGGCCTCGGCGCGAGCCTACGTGCGGGCGCTGTCCAACGCGCTCGAGGGCGCCGCGATCCGCGAGGCCGAGGCGGCGACCGCCGAGGCCGCGGTCGAGCGGACGCCCGGGCCCTAGTCGTCCTCGGCGCCGCCGTCGAGGCGGTGCGCGAGGTCGATCTCGAGGCTGGCGATCGAGAGGTACAGCGCCGTGCCGACAAAGGCGGCGAGCGGCCAGGCGGCGACCCCCGGGATCAGCCCGATCAGAACCGTGGCGCCGAAGGCGGCGCCGATCGCGAAGACGTGGATCATCCCGGCCTTGACCAGGTCGCCGCGGCTGGCCGGCAGCGCGCGCGGCGCGAAGCGCTGCGAGAGCAGCGCCAGCGCGGCAAAGGCGCCGATCGCCCCGACCACGAAGAGCAGGATGTCGAAGGTGGTCGGCGGGCCGTGGCTGTGGGAGATGATGCTGTGGCTGGAGAGGATGGTGAGCGTGTAGCCGTACGGCACCGCGCTGCCGCGCACGACGGTCGCCAGTGCCTCCAGCGGCTGCCGCGCAGCGCTCGGCTCGCTCATGCCGGCGCGGGGGTCTGCCTCTTCGGCGATCCGGTGCCGCCGCGCCGCGCTCGCTCGAGCTTCATCCGCTGATCGTAGACGCGCAGGATGTCGCGATGGGAGAGCCAGCCGACGACGCGCTCGCCTTTTTCGTCGAGCACGGCGAGGCCGGCGCTTTCGGATTTGACCAGGGTCGCGGTTGCTTCGGCCAGCGACTCGGTCGGCGTCAGCGTCGGGAGCTGGCGCATCAGCGAGCCGGCGTCGGACTCTTCGTCTTCCTCACCCAGCGCCTGCTCGAGCTCGTCGTCGAGCAGCACGCCGAGGAAGGCGCCGGACGCGTCGACCACCGGCAGCGCCGGCTCATCGGTAGCGCTGAGCCGGTCGAGCACCACGGCCAGCGGCGCCGCCGCGGGGACCGGCTCGGGAGTGGGCCGCATCGCCTCGGCGACGGTGATCGCTTCCATCGGGCTCGCCGGGCGGCGGCGCAGCAGGTCGATCCCGCGCCGCGCCAGCTTCAGCGTGTAGATCGAGTCCGGCGAGAGGCGGCTGGCGAGCGCCGTCGCGATCACCACGGCGAGCATCAGCGGCAGCATGATCCGGTAGTCCCCGGTCAGCTCGAAGATGATCAGGATCGCCGTCATCGGCGCCCGCGCGGCGGCGGCAAATACCGCGCCCATGCCGATCAGGCCGTAGGCGCCGGCCGGTCCGGCCAGGCCGGGGAGGACTTCATGCGCCGCGAGGCCAAAGGCCATGCCGAGCATCGCTCCCATGAACAGCGACGGCGCGAAGACGCCGCCGGAGCCGCCGATCGAGAGCGTCAGGCTGGTCGCCAGCACCTTGGCGCCGAGCAGCCCGAGCAGGAAGAGCAGCGCGTAGTTGCCGGCGATCGCGCTTTCCAGCACCTCGTAGCCGACACCGTACATCTGCGGGACCGCCAGCAGCAGCAGGCCGAGCAGCACGCCGCCGGCGGCCGGCCGCCAGGACTCCGAGAGGCGCCAGAGCCGATCGGCGCGGTCCTCCAGCTCGTAGAGGAAGCGAATGAAGAAGACGCCGACCACGGCGGCGAGCAGTCCGAGCACGAGGTAGAGCGGGTAGCCGGCGACCGAGCCGACCCCGACCTGCGGCAACTGCAGGAAGGCTTCGGAGCCGAAGGCGGCGCGGCCGATCACGTCGGCGGTCACCGAGGCGATGACGACGGCGCTGAACGAACGCGTCTCGAAGTCGCGCAGGATCACCTCGAGGGCGAAGAAGACGCCGGCGATCGGGGCGTTGAAGGTGGCCGAGATGCCGCCTGCGGCGCCGCAGGCGACGAGCAGGCGCATGCGCGCCTCCGGGGCGCGGGTGATCTGGCCGATCGTCGAGCCGAGCGCCGAGCCGATCTGCACGATCGGCCCCTCGCGGCCGACCGAGCCGCCCGAGCCGATGCAGAGCGCCGAGGCGAGCGACTTGACCACCGCGACGACCGGCCGGATGCGGCCGCCCTTGCGAGCGACGGCGAGCATCACCTCCGGCACGCCGTGGCCACGCGCCTCGCTGGCGAAGCGCTCGACCAGGGGCCCGTAGAGCAGGCCGCCGACGATCGGCACGAGGGCGACGAACCAGATGCCGAGGCCCGGCACGAGCGGGTTGGCGACGTGCCCTTCGACGCCGTAGGAGTCGTGCCCGGTGAAGACGTAGGTGAAGCCCTCGATCAGGTAGCGGAAGGCAACGGCGCCGAAACCTGCGCCGAGGCCGACGCCGACCGCCAGCGCCAGCAGGCCGCCGGGTCCGGCCATCCAAGCGCCCAGCCGCACCCGCCCGCTGGTCGGTAGACGTGGCCAGGGGGCCCATGCGCGACGTTGTTCGCTCACTTCCCACTGTTATATCAAGTGGCTACTTACATCCGTACGTGATAACGTACAGCGATGCCAACCGCGACCGCCACGCCGCTAGCCAAGGCGCCGACGATCGGCCCTCGCATCCGCGCCCTGCGCGAGGCGATGGGCCACTCGCTGCGCGACCTGGCCGAGCGCAGCGGCGTCAGCGCGCCGATGCTCTCGCAGGTCGAGCGCGGCGAGACCAGCCCGACCCTGGCAGTCGCCGAGAAGATCGCCGCCGGCCTCGAGCTGACGCTCTCGCAGCTGCTGCGGCTCGACGAGGGCGACCACGTCTCGCTCAGCCGCGCCGGCGAGCGGCGCCGCTTCGAGCGCGGTGGCCACCGCTTCGAGGAGCTGACCCCGCCGCTGCCGGGCCAGCGCGCTGACGTCTCGCTGCACACGCTGCGCGCCGGAGCGACGACCGGGGGCGCCGACGACCCGCCGATCCACGAGCCGGGGAGCCGCGAGACCGCCGTTGTGCTGACCGGGGTGATCGCGCTGACCGTCGACGGGACCCGCCACGAACTGCACGCCGGCGACAGCGTCACCTTCGACGCCGACCTGCCGCACCATTTCGAGAACGACGGCGAGGAGCAGGCACGCTTCCTCGCCGTGATAGCCGCCGGGCTGAGGAGGAGCTAGCGATGCCAAGCACCATGTTCGACAAGATCTGGAGCGCCCACGAGGTCTCCGACGGCCTGCTCTACATCGACCTGCACCTGGTCCACGAGGTGACCTCGCCGCAGGCCTTCGACGGCCTGCGCCTGGCCAAACGCCCGGTGCGCCGCCCCGACCGCACGCTGGCCACCGCCGACCACAACGTGCCCACCGACGGCACCAAGGCAGCCCGGCTGATCGCCGACCAGCTCTCGCGCGTCCAGGTCGAGACGCTGGAGCGCAACTGCGAGGAGTTCGGCATCCCGATCTACTCGCTCGGCTCCGACCGGCAGGGAATCGTCCACGTGATCGGCCCCGAGCTGGGCGTCACGCAGCCCGGCATGACGATCGTCTGCGGCGACAGCCACACCTCCACCCACGGCGCCTTCGGCGCGCTCGCCTTCGGCATCGGCACCTCTGAGGTCGAGCACGTGCTGGCGACGCAGTGCCTGGTGCAGAAGCGCCCGCAGACGATGCGCATCCTCTACTCCGGCGAGCTGGCGCCGGGGGTGACGCCGAAGGACCTGATCCTGGCGACGATCGGCCGCCTCGGCACCGGCGGCATGGTCGGCCACGCGGTCGAGTACGCGGGGCCGGCGATCGAGTCGCTCTCGATGCCGGGGCGGATGACGGTCTGCAACATGACGATCGAGGGCGGCGGCCGAGCCGGGATGATCGCGCCAGACGAGACGACCTTCGAGTGGGTGCGCGGCAAGGCGGCGGCGCCCGACGACTTCGACGCCGCGGTCGAGCGCTGGCAGCAGCTGCCGACCGACGACGGCGCCGATTTCGACCGCGAGCTCGAGATCGACGCAGCCGGGATCTCGCCGATGGTCACCTGGGGGACCAACCCCGGGATGGTCGTCGAGGTGACCGACTCGGTGCCCGACCCCGGGGCGATGGACTCGCCCGCGGACCGCGAATCTGCCGAACGGGCACTCGCCTACATGGACCTGCGGCCGGGGACGCCGATGACCGAGGTCAGGCCCGAGCGGGTCTTCATCGGCTCCTGCACCAACTCGCGGGTCGAGGACCTGCGCGAGGCGGCCTCGATGGTCGACGGCCGCAAGGTCGCCGGCTCGGTGCGCGCGATGGTCGTCCCGGGATCCCAGCAGGTCAAGGCGGAAGCCGAGGCGGAGGGTCTGCACGACGTCTTCCGCTCGGCCGGCTTCGAGTGGCGCGAGGCGGGCTGCTCGATGTGCCTGGGGATGAACCCCGACACCCTGATCGAGGGCGAGCGCTGCGCCTCGACCTCGAACCGCAACTTCGAGGGCCGCCAGGGCAAGGGCGGGCGCACCCACCTGGTCAGCCCGAGGATGGCCGCGGCGGCAGCGGTCGAGGGCCATTTCGTCGACATCAGGGACTGGAGCTGAATATCAACCGCCGGCTGCTCTGCTCTCACGAGACCAAAGAGGAATCAGATATGGATTTGGTCTCGTTTCCGCGTCCGCGCCGGCGGGCGAGGACCGATATGGAGGTCAACTATGAGACCAATTGATGTGATTGAGGGGCGGGTGTCTGTTCTCGACCGCCACGATGTCGACACCGACCAGATCATCCCCAAGCAGTTCCTCAAGCGGGTCGAGCGGACCGGCTTCGGCGAGTTCCTCTTCTACGACTGGCTGCGCTCGGGGGAGATCGAACTGGAGCCGAACCCGATCCTCGTCGCCGGTCGAAATTTCGGCTGCGGCTCCTCGCGCGAGCACGCGCCCTGGGCGCTCGAGGACTTCGGCTTCGAGGCGATCGTCGCGCCCTCCTTCGCCGACATCTTCTACGCCAACTGCACCAAGGTCGGCCTGCTGCCGGTCGAGCTCGACGAGGCGCACTGCCGGGCGATCGCTGAGGCGGGCGAGGCGCGGATCGACGTCGACGACCAGACGGTGACCTGCGCCGCCGGCGTCTTCGAGTTCGAGATCGAGCCCGACATCCAGCACCGCCTGCTCAACGGCCTCGACGACATCGGCATCACGCTGGAGAGCGCCGTGACGATCGACGAGTTCGAGGCCGCCCCGGGCGCCGCCGCTGGGCCGGCCACGACGGGGCTCTAGGCCCGGATGGCCGTGTCGATGAACAGCGGCCCGCGCGAGTGGGACGCCGAGACCTACGACGCGGTGTCCGACCCGCAGTTCGAATGGGG
>Ga0315540_10001697_pt1 | contig 12571 bp, 10 predicted proteins | sample SalMarSW160110MG_FD_203677 | JGI IMG/M metagenome (GOLD analysis project Ga0315540, IMG submission 203677) | Salt marsh sediment microbial communities from the Plum Island Ecosystem LTER, Massachusetts, United States - Salt Marsh Sediment SW1601-10 ... | reverse complement strand
CCAGCGCCAGCCAGGCGCAAAGCAGCAGTCCTACGGATCTGGCAAAGTCCCTGGTCGTGATGGCCATGGATGAGAGCCAAGTGGCTGCATCGGCGAAGGTGGTCAAGACCTCCGATGAAATACTGGGGACCATGTTGGATGTGACCGCCTGACGGAGAACAGTCGGCCGCCCGGTTTGTCTTGAATCACCGCCCCCACATGGAGACGGCATGTGCGCCGTCTTTGCGCTATTTATCCAGGCCTGACCCTCCCGTGACAGATCTCACCTACGGGGCGTCATCAAATATACCGATTCCTCCAGCCGGGTCAGGCCCTTGTCCCTGAAACGGGGATTCTCGTCCAGTACTTGCATGGACTCCAGCAACCGGATATCGAAATGTTGTTCGTACAACCCGCGCAGCTCTTGTTCACTCACTGCAAACGGCGGTCCGGTCATCTCCCCGGTGGGGTAATCGAGGGTTACCAGCAGCACTTGTGCATGGGGGCAAACCAGCGTAATCAAGTGGTCGGCATAGCGGCGACGGTCCTCCACGGGCAGCGCGATCAACGAGGCGCGGTCATACACGCCGCGGACCCCCGCCACATGCCCGGGTGTCAGGGCAAAAAAGTCACCGCATAATATGCTGATACCGTCCCCGCGCCAACCCTTGAGCGGCGCGGCCTGAAACAGCATGGGTTGCATCCCCTGCTCCGCAAAAAAATCCTTAACGGCGATGGGACTGACCTCCACCCCCAATACCGGGTGCCCTTGGTCACGAAGCCAGCGCATATCCCGGCTCTTGCCGCACAGCGGCACAAACACCGGGGCGGCCGGATCCAGGCGTAATCGCGGCCAGTACCGCACCAGATAAGGATTGACGGTGTCCTGATGAAACCCGATCTCGTTACGCCGCCATCGCTCGTGCCAGTGTTCCAGAAGCATAAATTCAGCGTTAAAGATTAAATGTATGAAGGGATAAAAGGTAAAATACCACTTCAAACCCGATGGCAACAGGCGTCTACCCGATATTTGTCACATGTGACTTACAACCTGTTATTTACATGACCCAATCCGCCAACAAAACCTCACCCGACGCGGCTGCCCTGATGCGGGGCTATCTGCAAAAGATCGCCACCGGGCCGGAAATGAGCCAGGACCTCAGCGAGGACGAGGCCCGCACCGCCATGACGCTGATTCTCGAGGACAAGGTGCACCCGGTCCAGACCGGCGTGTTCCTCATCGCCCTGCGCATGAAGCGCGAAACCGATGCGGAAAACAATGGCGTCCTCACGGCCATCCGCAATGCAACCCATGCCGCAGTCGCTCCAGTGGACGATATGGTCGACCTCTCTGAGCCCTATGACGGATGCCTGCGCCACCTGCCCGCATCGCCATTTCTGCCCGCGGTGTTGGCTGCCTGCGGTGTCCCGGCACTGTCCCACGGTCTGCGACAGGTCGGCCCAAAGTTCGGCGTGACCCACCATGAGATTCTCCATGCGGCCGGCGCCGACGTTGCCCTCACCCCCGCCGAAGCCGCGGCGCGAATCGCCCATCCCGACATCGGCTGGGCCTATGTGGATCAGCGCCAGGCCTGCCCCGCCTTGCACCGTCTGGTCCCGCTGCGGGATTTGATCGTCAAGCGGCCTTGCATCACCACAGTGGAAGGTCTGGCGGGGCCGGTACGCGCCGGCGGGCGCACCCACCTCATACGCGGTTATGTCCATGAAGGCTACAGGGCCATCTACATGACGCTGGCGCATCGCGCCGGTTATGCCAGTGCTCTGATCGTTCGCGGCATGGAAGGCGGCATCATGCCCCTCCTGAACAAGACGGTGATATGCTGCGGGTATGACATCGGCGGAAACGGGTTCGAATATTCCCTTGATCCCCGCGAGCTGGCGCTTGGCGACCTCCCGCGAGCCGTCCCCCTGCCCAATGACGCCGCCAAATCTAGCGCAAAGAACAGGCAATCGGAAAACACCATCAACACCAATACCGCCCTGGCGCAAGCCGCCGCGACAGCGGGCATTCAAAGTCTTGAAGGGCGACACGGCCCCACACGCGACAGCCTGATCTATGCCGCTGCCGCTTGCCTGCGACACGTCAACCGTTACACCGCCCTCGCCGACGCCGCTACAGCGGCAAAGGAGGCCATCGATTCCGGCGGTGCACTGGCCCGCTTCAACGCGCGGCTTGATAGGAATCAGGCGGGATCCGGCCAGGACTGATCATCGAAGCCTCCCTGATCAAGGCATTGAATCAATGCAGCCACCGGATACTCAGCTCCATGACCGCCGTCCCCGGCAGCATTGCAATTTAGGCCATGCCAGCCGATACCGCTGTCCTTGAGGAACACGTCACGAATAACCACACGCAAGAATATACTCGAATGTCACAGTTACGGTCCCACCGGCACAATACACGGCCAGGCTCGGCGGTGATGGCCGCCCCGAGCACTGATCGCCGACAGGGTTGTCACCATCGCTGTTAAATAATTTGCATAAGTATATTATCCGGAAATCGAGGCAACACGACCGGCTGTCACGGCGACTCGGCCCCAGCAGGCCACATGCCGGCTTCAATACAAGGACTTGACAGACAGCGGTGGTTTATTTTAATTGATTAATTGTGACAAAGGTTCCAGACTGAATTGTCTGCTTGGCTTACTGTCTGACAACACGGGGGTGGAGGTGGCGCTGGCAACGGTGAGCGATATGACTGGACATGAAAACATCCCCTCCCGACTGCAGCAGATCCGCTAGCCCGATCACGACTTTTTAGATAGCACTACAATCACGACATGAGTGATAAACGGCAAAACATCCGCACTGAGGTCAACTTGAAGTTGAGCATCACTCACCCGTCGTTCGGCACCATTACGGCCACGACCCGTGATATCTCCAACGGCGGAGCGTTCGTCGTCCTGGATGGCCGTCGCAAACTCCCTATCGGCAGTATCGTGGATGCGCAGATATTGGACTCCCCCCTGAAGGCGCCGGTACTGCGCATGCGCGTGGTGCGCCACGAAGGTGATGGAATCGGCTTGGAGTTTATGGACCCCGGCGCTCAACTATAGCGGCCCTTCGCAAGCACCCGGATGTGATAAACGGGTTAAGCCTTCATGCGGTATTACGCGCCTTGGCCAGTACCCCGCTATTGGATGAGCCGGTGGCCGGCGCATTTCTTCTCTGATCCAGCACGCGGTAAATCAGCAGCAGCGCAAGCAAAATCCCGTAAATGATAGGATCGCGGGTATCGGCCTTCACCAGCCACAGATAGTGAAGCACGCCCCCCGTGGCAATGACATAGACAAGCTTGTGCAGCTTCTGCCACCGGGCGCCGCCGAGACGCCTGACCATCTTGTTGGTCGACGTGACGGCCAAGGGGAACAACAGTAGGTAACTGGCAAACCCCACCGTCACATAAGGATGCTTGATGACATCCCTGGCGATTTCCCCCATGTCAAAAAAGTGGTCGAACACCAGGTAGACGGAAAAGTGCAGACACGCATAGAAAAAGGCATACAGCCCCAACATGCGCCGCACGCGGATGATGGCGTGCCAGCCGGTCAGCTTGCGCAGGGGTGTCACCGTCAGGGTGATCAACAGCAGGCGCAGCGTCCAGTCGCCGGTGACATGTGTCATCTTTTCCACGGGATTGGCACCGAGATCGTGATGCAGCCCATCCCATACCAGCAGCAACAGGGGGATCAGGCACAGGACGAAAAGCCCCGGTTTGACAATGATTCTGACTATTTGATGTTGATTCATGGCCCGACCTGACAGCATTACTTCAATACAACTCCCGGCAACACATAACAAATCGCGTCAAAAATACTTGTGCAGATCCATACCGGTATACAGGCTTGCCACCTGATCAGCGTAACCGTTGAACATCTGCGTGGGGCGCTTGAAGAAATCGCCGATACGGCGCTCCTTGGCCTGGCTCCAACGCGGGTGATCCACATGGGGGTTGACGTTGGCATAGAATCCATACTCATCGGGGGCCGCCTTTTGCCACGTATTGAGGGGCTGATTCTCCACGAAGCGCACCTTGACGATGGCCTTTATACTCTTGAATCCGTACTTCCACGGCACCACCAGCCGGATCGGCGCCCCGTCCTGGTTGGGCAGCGTCTTCCCGTAGAGACCCACCGCGAACAGGGTCAGAGGGTGCATCGCCTCATCCATGCGCAGTCCCTCCACATACGGCCAGTCCAGCACCGCGCGCCGCTGTCCGGGCATCTGACGGGGATCATACAGGGTGGTGAATTCTACATATTTGGCGCGTGAGCCGGGTTCGAAGTGTTTGATGATCCTGTGCAGGGGGATGCCCACCCACGGAATCACCATGGACCACGCCTCCACGCAGCGCAGGCGGTAGATGCGTTCTTCCAGGGCGTAAGGCTTGATGAAGTCCTCGAGATGATACGTCCCGGGCTTGCCGCACTCCCCCCCCACCTCGATGCTCCACGGCGCAGTCTTGAAGTCCCTGGCATATTCGGCCGGGTCTTCCTTGTCGGTACCGAATTCATAGTAGTTGTTGTAAGTGGTGACGTCCTTATAGGGCGTCAGTTCATCCGGCGGATCCAGCGGTTTGGCAGGCCTGTAGGTCAAGGTCGCCGCTGCGGCGTATGCCTCCACGGGGTTGAGCAGATCCGCCACGGCGGCGGCGGTGATCAGCCCCGCCGAGACGCGCAGAAACCGGCGCCGTTCCAGATACAGGGCCGGGTCGGTGACTTGGGATTCTTTGATGAGACTGGAATCATGATGCTTGATCAACATGGCAGGTCACCCGTTTGTAGTTCGATCATGACACTCTGACATGGTCCTAGTCTGCGCCGGAAATGTCACATATTTATCACGGACGTATACTGATTATGCCAGCCATTTCCTGGCGTTGCGGAACATGCGCAGCCACGGCCCGTCTTCAATTACGGGGAACCCGTCACCCACGCCGTCCGACGCGGCCCAGCGCTGCGGGTGCCAACTGTGCTGTATGGCGCGGAATACCCGTTCCGGGTGGGGCATCATCACGGTAAACCGCCCGTCGGGGGTAGTGAGTCCGGTGATGCCGGCATTGGATCCGTTGGGATTGGCGGGATAGCGCTCCGTCGCCGCGCCGCGGTTGTCCACATAGCGCAGTGCGATAAGACCGGCATCGGCCAACTTAGCCTGATCCTCACTCCCCAGAGTAACCCGCCCTTCACCATGAGCCACGGCGATGGGCAGAAGCGAACCCGCCATACCGTCCAGAAATATCGACGGCGAGTCCGCCACTTTTACCAGGGACAGGCGCGCTTCGAACTGCTCCGACTCATTGCGAGTGAAGCGCGGCCACTGCCCGGCACCAGGGATGATTTCGTTCAGATAGGACATCATCTGGCAGCCGTTACACACCCCCAGGCTGAAGGTATCGCCGCGCCGGAAGAACGCGGCGAACTCGTCATAGGCGCGGGGATTGAACAGGATCGAATGCGCCCAGCCGCGGCCGGCGCCCAATACATCGCCATAGGAAAACCCACCGGCGGCGGCCAGCCCCTGGAAGTCCGCCAGGGAACTGCGCCCCTCGAGGATATCGCTCATGTGGACATCCACAGCGGTAAAGCCCGCGCGGTCGAATGCGGCCGCCATCTCCACATGACCGTTGACCCCCTGCTCGCGCAGGACCGCCACACGCGGGCGCACGCCCGTGGTGATGAAGGGTGCGGCTACGTCTACATTGGGATCAAAACTCACTCGGACGTTCAATCCCGGGTCACCGGTATCCAGAATCGCATCGTATTCCTGCTGAGCGCAGCCCGGATTGTCCCGCAGGGTCTGCATACGCCAGGAAGTCTCCGACCACAGACGCTGCAGCGCGACACGATCGTCCCCCACGACCTCTTGATGCTCATAGGTGAACGCTATACGGTCGTCGTCGCTCAACTGGCCAATGACGTGACTGTGGCGCGCCAGACCGGCACTGCGCAGCCGCGCCAATACCGTATCCGTATCGCTGTGACGGACCTGGATCACCGCACCCAGTTCCTCGTTGAACAAGGCGGCGCCCACGTCCGTGCCGAGGTCGTCCAGCGTCACCGTTACCCCCACCCGACCGGCGAAGGCCATTTCACACAGAGTGACGAACAGGCCGCCGTCAGAGCGGTCGTGATAGGCCAGGATCAGGCCATCGCGGCTGAGGTCCTGTACCGCCTCGAAAAACGCCTTCAGGGTAGATGGGTCGTCCAGATCGGGGCACAGGTGGCCCACCTGTTGATACACCTGGGCCAGGGCCGAGGCGCCCAGGCGATTGCGTCCCTTACCCAGGTCGATGAGGATCACATCCGTGTCGCCGTGATCAGTACGCAACTGGGGAGTAAGGGTCTTGCGGCAGTCGCTCACCGGGGCAAAGGCGCTGATGATCAGAGACAGTGGCGCCGCCATGTCACGCGCCTGGCCGTGCTGGCGCCACACCGCCTTCATGGACACGGAGTCCTTACCCACGGGGATGGCGATGCCAAGCGCGGGACACAGCTCCATGGCCACGGCCTTGACCGTTGCATACAGACCGGCGTCTTCCCCGGGGTAACCCACGGCCGCCATCCAATTGGCGGAGAGCTTCACGTCACCGAGCCGGTCAATGGGTGCCGCGGCGATGTTGGTCAGCGCCTCGCTGACCGCCATGCGCCCCGAGGCCGCATGGTCGATGAGGGCCACGGGGGAGCGCTCGCCCACCGCCATGGCCTCGCCGAAATAGGTATCGTACCCGCGCGTGGTCACCGCCACATCGGCCACCGGTACCTGCCAGGGACCTACCATCTGATCCCGGGCCACGCGCCCGGTGACGCTGCGGTCGCCGATGGTAATCAAAAAAACCTTGTTCGCCACGGTGGGCAGACGCAGCACCCGCGCGGCCGCCTCGCGCAAATCCACCCCCAGGTGCAGTGCCGGCTTGTGAAACGGCTGATGGGAGGCGTGGCGCAGCATCTTGGGGGGTTTGCCCAGCAGCAGTGACATGGGGATATCCACCGGCAGGGTGTCGAAATAGCCGTCGCCGAGGATCAGCTGCTGTTCGGCCGTGGCCTCCCCCACATTGGCCCACGGGCAACGCTCGCGCTCGCACAGGGCCTGGAACAGCTTGCTGTGTTCCGGCCGTATGGCCAGGACGTAGCGCTCCTGGGACTCGTTGCACCAGATCTGCATGGGTGACAGGGCCGTGTCGTCGCTGGGGATGGTACGCAGTTCCAGGCGCGCGCCGCGCTTGCTGCCGTCCACCAGCTCGGGGATGGCGTTGGACAGGCCGCCGGCGCCCACGTCATGAATGGATATGATGGGGTTGTCCGCGCCGCGGCGCTCGCAGGCGCTGATCACCTCCTGGCAGCGGCGCTGCATCTCGGGGTTGCTGCGCTGCACCGAGGCGAAGTCCAGGTCCTCGGAGCTCTCGCCGCCGGCCACGGACGAGGCAGCGCCCCCGCCCAGGCCGATGAGCATGGCCGGCCCGCCGATCACATACAGCTGCGCGCCGGCGGGCAGGTCGCCCTTTTTGACCTGGCTCTCGCGTACTTCGCCGAGGCCGCCGGCCAGCATGATGGGTTTGTGATAGCCGCGCAGGGCCATGCCCTCGGCGGACGGCGCCAAGGCCTCGTAGGTACGGAAATAGCCGCACAGACCGGGGCGGCCGAACTCGTTGTTGAATGACGCGGCACCGATGGGACCCTCTAGCATGATATCCAGCGCCGAGACCATGTGGGAGGGCCGGCCGTAGTCACCTTCCCAAGGCTGTACCGCTCCCGGCAGGCGCAGGTTAGACACCGAAAACCCCGTCAGCCCTGCCTTGGGCCGGGCGCCGCGCCCGGTGGCTCCCTCGTCGCGGATCTCGCCGCCCGCACCCGTGGCGGCGCCGGGAAACGGCGCGATGGCCGTGGGGTGGTTGTGGGTCTCCACCTTGATGACCAGATGCATGTCTTCCTCGCGACGGCCATACGCCCGGCTGTCTGCGTCGGGACATAGCTCCACGGCGGGACCGCCCTTGATGACCGCACCGTTGTCATGATAAGCGGACAGAACCCCGTCCGGGTTGGCGCTGCTGGTATGGCGAATCATGGCGAACAGGCTGTGCGCCTGAGGCTTGCCGTCAATCACCCAGTCAGCGTTGAATACCTTATGGCGGCAGTGCTCGGAGTTGGCCTGGGCGAACATCATCAACTCCACGTCGGTGGGATTGCGGTTCAGCGCGCAGAAGCTGTCCACGAGGTAATCGATCTCGTCATCACTCAGCGCCAGCCCCATGCCCTGATTGGCCTTGACCAGGGAATCGCGTCCCTGGCCGAGCACGTCCACCGTTGCCAACGGCGCGGGGGCCATCTGCAAAAACAGACCCTCCGCCTCTTCCAGCCCAAACAAAACCACCTCGGTCATGCGGTCGTGAAGCCCTCGGGCGAGGGCATCAATTTCCTCCGCGGTGAAATCTGCGCCGTCCTGACGGGTGATGTGATAGGCGATGCCCCGCTCTACACGCCGTACCTGGCTTAGCCCGCAGATCCAGGCAATGTCCGTGGCCTTGCTCGACCAAGGAGAGATGGTCCCCAAGCGGGGGACCGTCAACAACAACCAGCCGGATGTGACGTCATCCACCGCGCCATCGTGGCCGTCAAACAGCGTCGCGAGCTTGCGCCGGCCCGCCACATCCAGTGGGGCCTCAAGGTCTACGAAATAGATGAACTCCGCCTCGATCCGCTCAACAGGCAGGGAGGCGGCCTTCAACTCGGTCCGCAGCTTATCCAGCCGAAAGGTTGAAAATGCCTGTTTGCCGCGCAATTGCAACATAATCGTTATGAGCGTAATGGTGACAATGCGATTACAAGCGGCCGGCCGAAGGCGGCGACAGGCCCGTTCACGCTACGATTGTATGCCGAGGCGCTGGGCGACTTCCTGATACGACTCGATGACATCGCCCAAATCCTGGCGGAATCGGTCCTTGTCGAGTTTCTTGCGTGTCTTGGCATCCCATAGGCGGCAACCATCGGGGGTAAACTCATCACCCAATACCACCTTGCCGTGGTAGCGGCCAAATTCGAGTTTGTAATCCACCAGCAGGATGCCCGAGGCCTCGAATAACTGCTTGAGAACGCCGTTGGCCTCGAACGTCAGGGCCTGCATCTGCGCCACTTCGTCGTCGCTGGCCCAATGAAAAGCACGGATATGAAACTCATTGATCATCGGATCATGCAAGGCATCATTCTTGAGAAAAAACTCGAATGTAGGCGGATCCAGTTCCAGGCCCTCGGTCACACCCAGGCGTTTGCAGATGCTGCCGGCGGCGATATTGCGCACCACGCACTCCACTGGAATCATATCCATGGCCTTGACCAGAGATTCATCTTCGCTGATCAGCCCCTCGAAGTGGGTGGGAATCCCCGCCGCCTCGAGCTTGGTCATGACAAAGGCATTGAATTTGTTATTGGTGGCCCCCTTGTGCTGCAACTGCACCACCTTTTCCCCGTCGAAAGCTGACGTGTCGTCGCGGAAATGCATGATCAACCGGTCGGGATCGTCAGTGGTATAAATTGTTTTGGCCTTGCCCGAATAGAGTTCTGTTTGCTTTTCCATTTCGTCTATACCAGTATGTCGATTTGAATCGCGAATAATACTCGGCCCCCTGAGCCCGCACCCTCAGCGCAGCTCGTCATATATCTCATCCAGAATTTTACGGGCCTGGCCGGGGTCTGCGCCAGTACCCGGATCAACGCCCGTCGTGACAACGGTTCCGGAATCCTGTCCGGGCTTCAGATTGACACTGTACACCGGCACACTTGACTCGTTGTCTTTATTGGAGAAAAACAGCCGGGACAGCCAGCCCGCCTTCTTGGCCACCTGCGGGGGAAGGCCGCCCAGGGTAATCAGAAATTTGTGGTCGGTACGATCCTGGACCACCATGGTAAAACCGAGCCGGTCCAGGGCCTGTCCCACATGGCGCCATGCCAATTCCAGGGGCTTGTTCAATACCAGGGAGGGCTGAGCGCCATCTTCAACCCGTTTGACATACCCCTGGCCAGGCGCCTGGATGGTCACTTTTTGTGTGCCGGCGGCGTCTCCACCCATGAACGCCAGCAGCCGATTCATCACGTCGGCCTCAAGCGCCGGGTTGGAGGGCAGCGGCACCCACTTGATACCGCCGTCACCAGGCACCTGTTGGCGGCTGCGGCAGCTGATGAAGATCTCCGTGCCGCCGGTATCTGAATAGTGCTCGAGACGCACGCGGTACATATTTTGTACAACCGGCCCTGGTCCCCCCGGAGCGTTAGTCCCGCCGGCCGCCGCCTGAGCATCTGACGCCTCCTGAGACTGCCAAACGGTTTCCATGATACCGTGACTGGCGCTCTGATAAGCCAGGGCGATGCCGTTTCTTTCCCAGAAATCGCGGATCTGCCGCCAGGCATCCTCTTCGGATTCCCGGATTACCAACCAATTCAGGCCCGCGTCGCTCTGTAACTGTATATCGCTGCTCTCCAGCGCCACGATGGGCGGTGCGGCGAGGTTCGGTTCAGCCAATCCCGGCACCTTGGTTGCGGATGCCTTGGGGATGAGGGTTTCGTGATCAGGCGGGGGATTGGTCAATCCAGACGGTACATGCAAGGGTGGCAGGGTCTGAGCACCTTTGTATTCCTCTTGCTTTTTTGCCATCAGGCTGCAACCGCAGACAGCAGCTGCGAGCATCATGCAAATCGCCGCCTTGAGCGGACGTGATGAAAAGACAAAGTTCATGTGATGGAGCTATATGACACCGGCTGTCATCATGGCTTGGCGCACGTTTTCATGATAGCGCTCGGAGAGAACCGTCAGTGGCAATCGAATCCCAGCGGGGATGAGTCCCATCTCGTGCAGCGCCCATTTGACCGGAATCGGATTCGCCTCGACAAATAACTGGCGATGCAACGGCATGAGACGCTCATTTAATGAACGGGCCGCTTGCGCATTGCCGGTCAGCGCCGCCGTGCAAACGTCGTGCATGGCGCGTGGGGCCACATTGGCGGTCACCGACACCACCCCCTTAGCCCCCAACAACATGGCATCCAGGCCCGTGGCATCGTCGCCGCCGTATATATCCAAGCGGTCTTCACAACACTCCAGGATCTGGCGCACGCGGTCCAGATTCCCGGTGGCCTCCTTGATGCCGACGATATTGGAGATCCGGGACAGACGCTCGACGGTCTCCGGCAGCATATCGCAGGCGGTGCGCCCCGGGACGTTATATAGGATCTGCGGGATGGGTACCGCCTTGGCCACCGCCTCGTGATGCAGAAACATCCCCTCCTGGGTGGGCCGGTTGTAATAGGGCGTCACCAACAGACAGGCATCGGCGCCGGCCTCCAGGGCGTACTGAGTGAGTTCGATGGCCTCTTTGGTCGCATTGGAACCGGTGCCGGCGATGACGGGGACCCTACCCTTGACCAACTGCACCACGCGACGGATAACGTGGCAGTGTTCATCGAAGTCGAGGGTAGGCGATTCGCCCGTGGTTCCCACGGCGACGATGGCATCGGTACTGTTTTCCAGGTGGAATTCAACCAGACGGTGCAGGGCCTCGTCGTCCAATGCGCCGCCCGGCTGCATCGGGGTCACCAAGGCCACCATACTCCCATGAAACATCAGGGCCACCAGAACAAAAAAGAAGCCATCATACCACGCCCACAGCGCCTAATTTAATATGCCGCACGCTGATTTGACTGATCGTAGAGTCGCCGCAGAGAGACTGTTACCGGCGGATAGGTTAAAATTCAATACTCGGGTAGCCACACGGCATACCCACTTCACGGCATCACCGCGTATGATAATAACATATTATAAAACGGCTTAAAGAAGATGGACAATTACCTGGTAATCTCCGCCGTCGGACAGGACCGCCCAGGCATCGTCAACGAGCTGTCACGGGCAATTCTGGAATATGGGTGCAATATCGTCGATAGCCGCATGACGGTGCTGGGAGGCGAATTCGCCATCATCCTCATGGCGTCCGGTCACTGGAATCAGATCGCCAAGCTGGAATCGGCATTGCCGAAATTCGAGGCCAATCTCGGCCTGACCCTCAACTATAAGCGCACCGGTGCGCGCAAGGCCCAGCCAGACCTCATCCCTTATGATATCGAGGTGGTGGCCATCGATCACCCCGGCATCGTTCATCAGCTGACCAACTTCTTTTCCAGCCGCCACATCAACATCGAGGACCTGTCCACCAGCAGCTACTATGCCGCCCATACCGGCGCCAAGATGTTTACTCTGAATATGATCGTAGGCATCCCCTCTTCCATGTCCATTGCGGATATCAGGGAGCTCTTTTTTACCTTCTGTGACGACCTGAATCTCGATGCCACCATGCAGCCCCACAAGGCGTGACTGCGCAACAAGGAGAAGCCATGAGTAAGCTTAAGATCGGCCAGAAAGTCCCCGATTTCGAACGTCCCGCCACCGGCGGTAGATCCATTAAGCTGTCTGACCTCAAGGGCAAGAATGTCGTGCTCTATTTCTACCCCAAGGACGACACACCGGGGTGCACTACCGAGGGCCAGGATTTCAGGGACAGCAAGGCCAAATTTTCGCGCAATAATACCCT
>Ga0315540_10001696_pt1 | contig 12573 bp, 13 predicted proteins | sample SalMarSW160110MG_FD_203677 | JGI IMG/M metagenome (GOLD analysis project Ga0315540, IMG submission 203677) | Salt marsh sediment microbial communities from the Plum Island Ecosystem LTER, Massachusetts, United States - Salt Marsh Sediment SW1601-10 ... | reverse complement strand
GGTGGCTGCCCGACCTACGCCTACGTCTATCCGGGCGGCACCCTGGAGTCGGCGAGCGTCGGCGAACTGACCGCGGCGCAGCTGAGCGTACGGGTCAAGAGCCTGCTGAAGGCGAGTCGCCTGGCGGGGGTGAGTCCCGGATGACCTCCCCCGCGCCGGGATCGAAGCCCGCCTGGGAGCCCTCCCCGACTCTCGGCTGGGTCGCGCCGCACGTGGCGGCGGAGTTCCCGGGGCTCGGCATCTCCTGGGTCGAGGTCGACGGTCGCCCCGGTCGCAGCCCCGAGCCGGTGGACCGCCGCCTGCGCGAGGCATCCGACCGCTTCTACGGCGCCCACGCGATCCACATGCGCGAACGGCCGATCCCCTGGGCCTACCGGGTCTTCTTCCGCCAGATCGGCCTCGACCCCGACCGCACCCGCACGCCGGTCGAGCAGCTCGCCCTCGACCGCCTCCAGGACGGCGGCTTCAAGACCCGTGGCCTGCCCGTCGACGCGCTGACGATCGCCACGATCGAGACCGGGATCGCCCTGCGCGCCTTCGACGCCGAGCGGCTCGACGGCCCGCTCTGCATCCGCGACTCCGCCCCCGGCGAGTCGCTGGAGGGCCGCCCCGGCAAGCTCTCCCACGGCACCCTGGTGATCGCTGACCAGCGCGCCCCCACGGGCCTCCTCTTCGGCGCCACCGCCGGCGGCCGCGAGGTCAGCCGCGACACCCGCCGCATCGCGATCGCCGCGATCCAAGTCGACGGAGTCCCCCAGATAGCCGTCGACGAGGCCCTATGGATGGTCGCCGCGACCCTCTCAGCCGCCTAAACCAGCCCCCTCCTGGGCGCGGTAGAGGTTTGAGTCGCTATGCGGTTCAAACCTCGACCACGCAGCCGCTGTTCAGCCGTGTAGGCCGCCGGCTCTGAACGAGAGGCCACCGGAGGCGCGCTGGAAGGCGCGGCGCAGGAAGTAGAAGGAGACGGCGAATGCCACGGCGCCGGCGATCAGGCAGGTGGCGAGGATCAGCCCCGCCAGATAGAAGAGGCCACCGGTGACGAGCACGAAGACGACCCCGGAAAGCAGGGTCGTGTGCGAGCGGTAGCCGGCGAAGTGCTCGCGGGCCGAGACCTCGAGGCCGCCGAGCGCGGCGAGCACGACGCCGATGCCGATCGCCGTCGGGCTCTGGCTGACGACGCCGATGACGAGCATGACGATTCCGCCGAGCACGGTCAGCTCGGCGAGCGGAAACGAGCCCCACGGGGCCGGCGGGCGCTCGCCGGCCGTGCGTCTCCGCTCCGTCCGCTGCGCTCTCTCCGTCTTGCGCTTAGCGCTGCTCAACGGCCGCAAGCCGCCCGGCTAACGGGCATCCAGAGGAGACCTTGACCCGCCACCAACCCATCAGCATCCCCAGCGGACCGAGGCGCGGGCGGGAGTGCCAGTGGCCGCAGCCGGGCTCGCCGACGTCGGCGCGGCTGATCCGCAGCCACCTGTGCTCGGCCGGCGCGTCGAGCATCCGCTCGAGCAGCTCGCGGTTGCGGGTCTCGAGCTCCGCCCGTTCGCGCAGCTTGATCCGCGCCTCGGCGATCCGGTCCGCCAGCGAATCCCGAATCGCCTCAAGCTCGCCGAGGCCCAACACCCGCGGCTCGCTGGAGATGGGAGCTATCGCGGCATCGACCTCGACCCGCGGAAACGCCTCTGCGAAGAGCGACCCGAGCTGAGCTTCCAGCCGTCCGATCTGCCGCCGCAGCTCCGCCCGCGCCAGCCGCTCGTCGCCACCAATGAAAACCGCGTCATGTCGGTCGAGTAGATCCTGCATAAGCCCATACGAGTGTAAATCAACCTTACGACCGGGCCACGATGGTCGCGTTAAGAGTCACTTTCAAAATCAGCGCGAGACCGGGGAGGTCTATGACCAAGCGAGATGGTCACGACACGACTCCCGCGTAGCAGCGCTACGCGGGATGTCGGGGAGGGGCCGTATCGCGCAGTGTCATTCGACCTCATCCGGGCCGCGATCATTTTGAATGGGGCTCTAAGTTAAGTGGAAGCCCTGCCGGGATCGCTCTCCGCCGACGCCTCAGGCGAGCAGCGCGTCCCTCGAGCGCGGGCTCAGCGCGCTCCTCAGCAGCGCCCGCTGGCGCGGGGTCAGCGTGCCGATCCGCTTGTTCTCACTCAGCGCCAGCGTCTGCAGGAGCTTGCGGGCGCGGGTGCGGCCCCAGCGGCGCTGGCTGGTCAGCAGCTCGGCCAGGGACATGCTCTCCGTCTCCCAGGGCACGTCCTCGATCACCTCTGCCACGTCGAGCTCGCCCCGGCCTATCGACCGCTTCAGCTCCGCCCGCGCGAGGCGCACCCGGTTGGCACGGGCCAGCGCCTGCATGTGCTGCGGTGTCGGGGCAGCGGGCGGGCTCGTCGGGGCAGGGGCGATCATTGCAGCAGCTTCCACTGGGACTCCTCCCTATCAGGGTTCGTTGACTGGTTCTCTGCACCGGCCGGCGGCTGACCCGGCCCGGTTGAGTTGAAGTGCCCGCCGCCTCCTCCTGTCCCGGACGCGCGGCGAGGGGGGGCAAGCTACGCGCTGGGGGCGGCGACCGTCAACCCGGAATCCAAGATGCGTCCGCGCCCCGGTCGCTAAGAGCATCTTTTTCCCGGCCGGCGCGCCTTGTCCCGAAATGGACAAGGCCGAAACTACCCCCGCAGGGGTAGAAACAAACGGCCGCTTCCTCTGCTCGCGTCAGTGCCTGAAGAATCAGATATGGACAGGAACTGACTCCCGCGTCCGGGAGCGGCCGGTATCACCCTTTTGGTAGATCGGGGAAATCGGCAATGGTGCGGCCGATCGTCGCCAGCGCTCGGTCGAGCTGCTCGCGCTCGTGGGTGGCCATCAGGCTGGTGCGCAGCAGCGCGCCGCCGGGCGGCACCGCCGGGTGGATCGCGACGTTGGTGTACACGCCGGCGTCGAACAGCGCCTTCCACAGCAGCACCGCCTGCCAGTCGTCGCCGACCATCACCGGGACGACCGGGGTCGTGACCACCGAGCCGTCCGCCAGCTTGCCGGGCTCGACCACCTTCAGCCCGAGCTCACGCAGGCCCTCGCGCAGGTACTCCGCGTTGCCGAGCAGCCGCTCGAACAGCTGCGGGCCCTCGGCGCGGATCACCCGTAGCGCCGCCAGCGCCGCGCCGACCGCCGCCGGCACCGCCGAGGCGCTGAAGACGAAGGAGCGCGAGGAGATCCTCAGGTACTCGATCACCTCGGCCGGCCCGGCGATGAAGCCGCCGCAGGAGGCGAGGCTCTTGGAGAAGGTCCCCATCCGCAGGTCGACCCCGTCCTCGAGCCCGAACAGCTCACAGGCGCCGGCCCCGCGCTCGCCCAAGACCCCGGCTCCGTGCGCCTCGTCGACCATCAGCCGCGCCCCATGGCCCTTGCAGAGCTCGACGATCCGCGGCAGGTCGCAGACGTCGCCCTCCATCGAGAAGACGCCGTCGACCACCACGAGCACCCCGCCGCCGTCCTCGCCCGCCCGCTGCAGCATCTTCTCCAGCTTGTCCATGCGGTTGTGGCGGAAGGGGCGCAGCTTCGCCCCCGAGAGCTTGCAGCCGTCGAGGATCGACGCGTGGTCGCCGGAGTCGCAGACCACCGTGTCGCCGGGCGCGAGAATCGTGCCGATGCAGCCGACGTTCGCCTGGTAGCCGGTGGTGAAGACGATCGCCTCCTCGGTCCCCATCCATTCCGCCAGCTCGCGCTCCAGATCGAGGTGCAGCGGCGTCGTCCCGTTGAGCAGGCGGGATCCGGTCACCCCGGTGCCGTAGGTCTCGAGCGCATCGCGCGCTCCCTGCTTGACCCGCTCGTCGCCGGTCAGGCCGAGGTAGTTGTTGGAGCCGAGCATGATCGTCTCGCGGCCCTCCATCTCGACCACCGGACCGGCCTCTGAGGTGAGCAGTCGGAAGTAGGGCAGGAGGTCGTGCTGCTTGGCCGCTTCGAGCTGCTCCAGCCGGTCGTGGCTGCGCGCCTTCTCGAACACGTCGACGGGGGTCCTCACGGTTTCGCTCATGCCGAAAGTGTAGGTTCCGTGAACGTGGAGCGAACAAGCGTGCATATCTGATCCTTCGCGCCGTGAGCGAAACGTGAACCATTTATGAATCCGGTGCCCGGTGTCGCAATCAGTCCAGTCCGCTCGCGCCGCGAGCTGAAGCAGTTCGTCGACCTGCCCTACCGGCTGCACGCGGGCACCCCCTGGGTGCCGCCGCTGAAGCTCGAGCGGCGGATGTTCCTCAGCCGCCGGCTCAACCCCTACTTCAAGCACGGCGAGGCCGAGTACTTCCTCGCGCGGCGCGGCGAGCGCGTCGTCGGCCGCGCCAGCGCCCAGGTCGACCACGCTTTCAACGAGTTCCACGACAGCCGCTGGGGGATGTTCGGGTTCCTCGAGCTGGAGGACGACGAGGAGGCGATGGCGGCCCTGCTGGCGGCCGCCGAGGGCTGGCTGCGCGAGCGCGGCTGCGATCGCATGGTCGGCCCGATGGACTTCTCGATGAACGAGGAGAGCGGCGTGCTGATCGAGGGCTTCGACCTGCAGCCGCTGGTCCGCCAGCCCTGGCAGCCGCCCTACTACCAGCGGCTCTGCGAGGGCGCCGGGCTGGAGAAGGCGATGGACCTCTACTCCTGGGCGCTCGACATCTCCGACCGCGAGGACATGCTGCCGGTCCTCTTCGAGCTCGACGAGAAGGCCCGCGAGGAGCACGGCGTGCGGATCCGCAAGATGTCCCGCCGCCACCTGCGCAGGGAGATGGACGGCTTCGCCGAGATCTACAACGCCGCCTGGGCGCAGAACTGGGGCTTCGTCCCCTACTCGAAGGCGGACCTCGACGCCTACACGATCGACATGCACCTGATCTTCTCGCGCGAATGGTTCATGGTCGCCGAAAAGGACGGCGAGACGATCGCCGTGGCGATCACGCTGCCCGACCTCAACCAGGTGCTGAAGCGGATGAAGGGGAGGCTGCTGCCGTTCGGCTGGTGGCACTACCTCAACCGCAACCGGATCGCCGACCGGGTTCGCGTCGGCTTCCTCGGCGTCAAGCCCGAGCACCAGCACACCGGCGTCGCCGCCTCGCTCTACGTCGAGCACTTCGACACCGCCGCCCGCATGCCCCAGGACCATGGCGAGGCGGGCTGGATCCTCGAGACCAACGAGGCGATGAACCGCGGACTGGAAGCGATGAGCGGCGAGATCGTCAAGCGGTACCGGGTCTACGAGAAGCCGATCGCATCGCTACAGTCGAAACGGTGAGTGAGTTCGAGCTCGAGCCGGTTCGCGTACGGGTCGTGGAGCAGCAGCCCCCCGGCCGGCTCGCCCTGCGCAACGAGGCCCGCACCGCGGCGGTGGCCGCAGTCGGCGGGATCGTGCTCGGCGCCGCGACCGTGGCCGCGGTTCGCGCGGTCGGCGCGGCCGCGAAGAGCTCGCAGGGGCGGCTGCTGCCCGGCCGTAAGGGCCGCCCGAAGGTCGTCGCCAGCCGCTCGTTCCTGGTCGACGTCCATCTGCTCGGGAAGTGACGAGCCTCGAGCTCGAGGTCGCGCCCCCCTCACCCTTCCGCCTCCCGTCCTACAGCAGCGAGGACCGGACGATGTCGGTGCGCGACGGGGTGCTCTCGCGGCTGCTGCGGGTGGACGAGAGCCCGGTCCTCGTCCGCGCCTGGGAGCCGGGTCGCGGCCGGATCGCGCTGCGCGCCGAGCCGGTCGACCCGGCGGCGCTGAGCGCGCCGCGCTCGTTGCCGGCGCGCGAGAGCCGCCCCGCCGGCGAGGCTGAGCTGGGGCTCGCGATCGAGCGGATGCGCTTCGCGCTCGGCGTCGACGACGACCTGACCGACTTCTACCGGCGCTTTCGCCGCGACCCGCTGCTCGGGCCGGCGCTGCGCCGCCGGCCCTGGCTGCGCCCGCGCCGCCGGCCGTGGGCCTGGGAGGCGCTTGCCTGGGCGGTCGTCAAGCAGCTGATCGAGACCGAGCGCGCGGCGGCGATCCAGCGCCGCATCGTCGGCCGCTGGGGGCTGCGCCTGGGCGGCCAGTCCCCCTCCTCGCGGTCGAGGTTTGAACCCGATAGCGGACGGAACCTCGACCGCGCCCTGAAGGACGTGCCGGACGCGGCGACGATCGCCGCCCGGGCGCCTGCCGAACTGGCGGCGATGGACCTCTCGCCGGCCCGCTCGGTCGCCCTGCGCGCGGTCGCCCGCGAGATCGCCGCCGGCCGGGTCCTTCCCGGCGAGGCCGCCGCAGACGCCCGGCTGCTGGCGATCCCGGAAATCGGCCCCTGGACCGTCCAGTGCCTCGGCCTGTTCGGCCGCGGCGATCCCGACTCGTTGCCGGCCGGCGACCTGATCTACCTGAAGCTCGTCGGCCGCGTCGCGCGGCTCGGCCGCCGCGCCACCGTCGAGGAGGTGGAGGAGTTCTACGCTCCGTACGAGCCCTACCGCGGCCTCGCCGGCCTCTGGACCATCGGTCTGTACAGGTAGGCGCAGGCTTCAAGGAACGGCTCCGACTGCCGATGAGGCACGCATGGATCCCGCGGGCGAGCGCGCGAAGGGCGATGTCCGGCCCGAAGGCTGGCCCGAAGAGCGCGTCGCCGAGTTCATCGACCAGATCTCCTCGGCCGGCGACGACTACCGGCGCCTGGTCGAGCGCCTTCCGGCGATCGTCTACTCCTGCGAGCTCGGCGAGCGCGGGCTCTGGCGCTACGTCAGCCCGCAGATCCAGGACATCCTCGGCTACTCGCCGGAGGAGTGGATGGCCGACGCCGGCCTCTGGGCGGAACGCCTGCACCCCGAGGACCGCGAGCGCGCCCTGGAGCAGGAGACGCGCAAGGCGCACGGCGAGGGCAACGGCGCATCGCCGATCGACTACCGGATGATCACCCGCGACGGCGACGTCGTCTGGATCCTCGACGAGGCGGTGCTGGAGCCCGACGGACAGGGCACGCCGATCTGGCACGGGGTGCTCTACGACATCACCGAGCGCAAGCTGGCCGAGCAGGAGCTGCGCCGCGCCGCCGCCCAGCAGGCCGCCGTCGCGCGGCTCGGGCGCTACGCGCTGCAGGACGGCGACCCGGCACGGCTCGCCAAGCAGGTCGTGCCGCTGATGACCGAGATCGACGGCGTCGAGGCGGCCTGCGTGTGGGAGGCGGGACGCGAGGGCCGGCGGCTGCACCTGCGCGCCGGACTGGAGGAGCGCGGCGGCGCCGAGCGGCGCGCCTCGGCGGCGCGCGACTCGCACGCCGGCGCCGCGCTGGAGTCGGGGCTGCACGTGATCGTCGACGACTGGTCGAGCGAGAGCCGCTACACGATGCCGCCGGCCCTGCGCGTACTTGGGGTGCGCAGCAGCCTCGCCGTGCCGATCGCCGGCAAGGAGCGCCCCCACGGGGTGCTCGATATCCACTCCACCGAGCCGAGCCGCTTCACGCCGCAGGACGTCCACTTCGTCCAGGCCTCGGCCAACGTCCTCGCCGACGCGCTGGAGCGTCACAGCGCCGACGAGGCGCTGCGCCACCGCGTCCTCCACGACGCACTGACCGGCCTCCCCAACCGGCTCAGCTTCGTCGACTCGCTGCGCGACGCGCTGCGCCGCGGCCTCGCCTCCGGCTCGCCGGTCGGCGTCCTCTTCCTCGATCTCGACCACTTCAAGCTGATCAACGACAGCATCGGCCACCACGCCGGCGACGAGCTGCTGCGCGAGGTGGCGCCGCGGCTGCGCGCCCACCTGCGCCCCGGCGACATCGTCGCCCGCTTCGGCGGCGACGAGTTCGGCATCCTGGTCGATCGCCTGGCCGACGAGGACGAGGCGCTGACGATCGCCGATCGCGTCGCCGGAGCCTTCTCTGAGTCTTACTCGATGGGCGGCGCCGACCACTTCGTCACCGCCAGCATCGGCGTCGCCGTCGCCCGCTCGACAGGCCGCGAACCGATCGACCCCGAGCTGCTGATCCGCGACGCCGACGCCGCGATGTACAGGGCGAAGGAGCGCGGGCGGGGGCGCTGCGAGGTCTTCGACGCGGCGATGCGGGCGGGCGCCGTGCGCCGGCTGGAGACCGAGCGCGAGCTGCGCCACGCGCTCGACCGCGACGAGCTCGAGCTGCACTACCAGCCGGTCGTCGCGCTGGGCAGCGGCGAGATCGTCGGGTTCGAGGCGCTGGTGCGCTGGAACCACCCCGAGCGCGGCCTGCTCGACCCCGGCGAGTTCGTCTCGATCGCCGAGGAGAGCGGCCTGATCGAGCCGATCGGGCGCTGGGTGCAGGAAACCGCCTGCCGCCAGGCGCTGGGCTGGCACGAGCTGCGCCCCGACCAGCGGCCGCTCGACGTCGCCGTCAACCTCTCGGTGCGCCAGGTGGCGCACCGCGACCTCGCCGACCAGGTCCGCGAGCTCCTCGCCCGCACCGGCCTCGACCCGGTGAACCTGAGGCTCGAGGTGACCGAGAGCGCGCTGGTCGACGAGTCGGCGAGCGCCCTGGCGACGCTGGAGGCGCTGAGCGAGCTCGGCGTCCGTCTGGTGCTCGACGACTTCGGCACCGGCTACTCCTCGCTCGCCTACCTCAACCGCTTCCCCTTCGACGCGCTGAAGATCGACCGCTCCTTCGTCGACGGGCTCGGGCTCGAGCAGGAGCGCACGGCGATCGTCGAGGCGGTGATCGGCATGGCGCGGGCGCTCTCGCTCGACGCGATCGCCGAGGGCGTCGAGAGCGAGGAGCAGCTCTCCGAGCTGCGCCGTCTCGGCTGCGACTTCGCCCAGGGCCACCTCTTCTCGCGCCCCCTGGCGCCGGCGAAGGTGACGACGCTGTTGCGCGAGGACGGCTTCGGGCTGATCGGCGAGGTCGCGCGGAAGGTCGCCGGCTAGCCCGTCACGTTGCCGGCAAGGTATTCGTCGCTGAGCACTTCGGCGGCAGCCGGACGGCCCGCGATCAGATCGTTCCCGCTCATCCAGGCGATGAAGGCCTTCCACTCGGCCGTGTTCATCGCGCCGCTCCTCGAGAGCAGCGGCAGCGTCGCTTCGACCTCGGCGCGGGTCAGCTTCGGGTCGAGGTCTGAGTTGGCGGCGAGCAGCGCGTCGGTCGTCGCGCCGGGCCGTTCGGCCGCCGCCGCGGTGCCGCGCGCCAGGGCGCCGAGGAAGAGGCGCACCGGCTGAGGGTCTTCTTCCAGCCGCTTGCGGTTGGCGACGAGGACGAGCTCGTCGTAGGTCGGCACGCCGAGCTGGTCGACTGGGGTGACGACCGGGTCCTTGCCGCGCAGCTTCAGGTCGACCCCCTCGACGTTGCTGAAGCCGCCGAGCATCGCCTGCGCCCGCCCGCCGAGGAGCGCCGGCAGCAGGCCGTAGCCGACGTTGACCGTGCTCACGTCGGACGGCGTCAACTTGGCGCGGGCGAGGATCGTCTTCAGGTAGGCGTCCTGGTAGGGGATGCCGGCGGTCGCGATCGTCTTGCCGCGCAGCCCGCCGACGCCCTTGATGCCCGACTTCTTCAGCCAGATCAGCGAGGTCAGCGGCCGGTCGACGAGCGCGCCGACGGCGAGCACGTTCAGCCCCTGTTCGTGCGCGAGCAGGACCTCGGGCTCATAGGAGATCGCCAGGTCGGTCTGGCCGGCGGCGACCTGCTTGATCGGCGCCGCCGGGTCCGACGGCGTGTGGATCGAGACGTCGAGCCCGGCGTCTTCGAAGTAGCCGAGCGTCTGCGCCATGTAGATGCCGGCGTGGTCGGGGTTGGGGTAGAAGTCGAGCGTCAGGCTGAGCGGTTCGCTCGCGCCGCCGGTCGTCGAGTCGCTCTTCTCGCCGCAGGCGGCGAGCCCGAGGGCGAGGACGAGCAGGGCGATGGCGGCGGAAATCGCCGGCAGGCGGAGGCGCTTCATCCCCTGATTTCTATCGCCAGGTGACGACGCGGCGCTCCGCGAGGGCAATCAGGCCGTAGAGAGCGAGCGCGATGACCGACAGCAGGAAGGCCGCCGCGAAGACCCGCGCGGTCTCGAGTTGCGCGTTGTCCTGGAGGATCAGATGGCCCAACCCGGAGTCCGCGCCGACCCACTCGCCGAAGACCGCGGCGATCGGGGCGAAGGTGACGCCGATCTTGGCGCCGCTGAAGGTGAACGGAAGGGCGGTGGGTGCTTCCAGTCGCCAGAGCAGCTGACCGCGGGAGGCGTCGAGCGAGCGCATCATCTTCGTCGCCTCGGGGTCGACCGAGCGCAGCCCGTCGGCGGTGGCGACCGCGATCGGGAAGAAGCAGACGAGGGCGACGACCGCCAGCTTGGGGCCGATCCCGTAGCCGAACCAGACGACGAGGATCGGGGCGAAGACGATGATCGGGATCGCCTGGGAGCCGACGATCAGCGGGTAGAAGCTCAGGCGCAGCGCCTCGAACGGGCGCAGCAGAAAGCCGAAGGCGAGGCCGACCGCGAGGCCGACCAGGAATCCGAAGAAGATCTCCCGCAGCGTCACCCAGGCGTTTTCGGCGAGCAGCGAGCGGTTGTCCCAGAGGGCGGAGGCGATTTCGGCGGGGGAGGGGACGAGGAACGGTTCGACGTTGAAGACGTCGGCGAGCGCCCCGGTCGAGGCGAGGACCTGCCAGAGCCCTACCAGCGCCACGAGCACCGCGGCGGGCAGCAGCCAGCGCCTCATCGAGACCCCCCGTGCAGGGCGGCCATCGCGCGCTCGCGGGTGGCGACGAAGGCGGAGTCGGTGACGGCGGCGTCGCGGTCGGGGGCGCGCGGAGTGGGGGCGCTCAGTTCCGCCACCGCGCGCGCCGGGCGGGCTGAGAGGACGGCGACCCGGTCGGCCAGGTAGAGGGCCTCCTCGACGTCGAGCACCACCGTGCGCGGGTCGGTCGCCAGCGCCGCGGCGAGCCAGGCCTGCATCTCGGCGCGGGTGATCGCGTCGAGCGAGGCGAAGGGCTCGTCGAGCGCGAGCAGCGGCTTGCCGGCGACGAGAGTGCGCAGGAAGGCGACCCGCTGGCGCATCCCGCCGGAGAGCTCGGCGGGCCGCGTGCGCTCGAAGCCCGCCAGGCCGAAGCGCTCGAAGAGCCGCCCCGCCTCCGACCGCGCCGCGCCGCGCCGCGCGCCGCGGTTGCGCAGGGCGAGCGCCGCGTTGTCGACGGCGCTCAGCCAGGGCAGCAGCGTGTCGCGCTGTGGCATGAAGGCGCAGTGGGCGAGGCGGCCCTCGGCGCCGGTCGCGCCGCCGACCTCGATCGTCCCCTCGCTCGGCTCGCGCAGCCCGGCGATCAGCTCCAGCAGGGTCGACTTGCCGCAGCCGGAGGGGCCGACCAGGCCGAGCACGCCGCCCGCCGGCGCCGCCAGGTCGAGGCCCTCGATCGCCGTCAGCTCGCCGTAGCGGTGGGTCAGGCCGTGGATCGCCAGCGCCGCGCCGGCGGCAGGCGATGCGGGCTCGGCGGCGAATTGCCCAGTTTCCGCGTTCACGCTGCTATCCTGGCGCACTCCGCGCTTCTGACTAAGAAGGTCAAGAAAGTCGATAACCAGTCTGCGCGGCGGCAATCATGGATCCAGCGATCATCGTCTTCGGACTCGGAATCGGCATCCTGGTCGGGATGACGGGGATGGGCGGCGGCTCGCTGATGACGCCGATGCTGATCCTGATCTTCGGCATCCAGCCGACGACCGCGATCGGCACCGACATCTTCTACTCCGCCGTCACCAAGACCGTCGGCGGCTGGCGCCACCTGCGGATGAAGACGGTCAACATGGACCTGGTCAAGTGGCTGTCGCTGGGCAGCGTGCCCGCGGCGGTGGCGGGGGTGGCGCTCGTCTCCGTGCTCGAGAAGCACATCAACCCCGACCGGCTCGACTCGCTCGTCTACGGCGTGCTCGGCGGCACCCTGCTGATGGTCGGCATCATCACCCTGACCCGGGCGCTGATCCTGCGAAACCTGGTCAGCGAGCGCGACCGCTTCGAGGTCGAGCGGCGCCACAAAGTCGCCGCCGTGACGATCGGCGCGACCACCGGCTTCGTCATCGGCATCACCTCGGCCGGCTCGGGCACGGTGATCGCGATCCTGCTGATCGCCGTCTACCGGCTGGCGCCGAAGAAGGTCGTCGGCACCGACGTCTTCCACGCCGCGGTGCTGCTCTGGGCGGCGGGCATCGCGCACTGGGTCGGCGGCAACGTCGACTTCGTGCTCGCCGGCAACATCCTGCTCGGCTCGGTGCCCGGTGTGGTGATCGGCGCCGCGCTCTCCGACAAGGCCCCGCAGGGCTTCCTGCGCACGGCGCTCGGCGTCGTCCTGGTCGGCTCGGGCATCGTCACGATCCAGAAGGGCGACCCGGTCGTCTGGCCGATCGCGGCGCTCCTCGCCGCGCTCGGCCTCGGCGCGATCCTCGCCGCGCCGCACTGGCTGCGGCGACGGCGCGAGCGGGAGGAGCAGCGGCGCCTCGAGCGCGCCGGTCAGGTCGCTCCGGAGTACGGCGGGTAGGTTCCGGGGCATGCGCGTCTCCGCCAAGGCCGACTACGCCGTCCGCGCCGCCGCCGAGCTGGCCGCGCCGCACGACGGGCCGATCAAGGGCGAGCAGCTCGCCGATTCGCAGGACATTCCGCTGCAGTTCCTCGAGCACATCCTGC
>Ga0315540_10001695_pt1 | contig 12576 bp, 9 predicted proteins | sample SalMarSW160110MG_FD_203677 | JGI IMG/M metagenome (GOLD analysis project Ga0315540, IMG submission 203677) | Salt marsh sediment microbial communities from the Plum Island Ecosystem LTER, Massachusetts, United States - Salt Marsh Sediment SW1601-10 ... | reverse complement strand
AGTCCGGCGACCAGCGGCGCCTCGGGCCCGACGGCGACCAGATCGACCGCCCGCTCGCGCGCCGCGGCGACGATCGCCTCGGTGTCCCCGGCGCCGACCTCGGACAGGCACTCGGCGTCGGCGGCGATCCCGGCGTTGCCCGGCGCGCAGAGCAGCTCCGGCGCCCGCGGCGAGCGCGCCAGCGCCCGCACCATCGCGTGCTCGCGACCACCGGCTCCGACAACCAGCACGCGCTCTGATTCTTCAGGCATTCGCGGGAGCAGAGGAGGCGGCGCCTGATTAAAGCGAATCCGACAACTCGTCGGCGGGCATCGCCGCCAGCGTCTGGCTGGTCATCGTCCCGCGCGAGCCGAGCTCGACCGAGACCTTGGCCATCGTCTTCTCATCCGGCGCCTCGACGATCGTCACGAAGTCGTACTGGCCGAGCGTGGCGTACTGCGCCTGCACTTTGGCGCCGATCTGTTCGACCTCCTTGTTCACCTCGGCAACCCGCGCGGGGTTGTTCTTCAAGGTCCGCACACCCTCGGCGGTCAAGTTGGTCAACATCACATAAGTAGGCATCTCGTCCCCTTCGGCTAGCGAATCACGACCACGACAAAGGTACTGCTTTTAAGCAAAACAGAAGGAAGCCTTCGTCGTCCGCCTCAACGGCTTGTTTCGGAGGGTCGGGTGGCCCCTCCCAAAAAGCTCAAGAAACCCGGCTAGAACCCTTTCGCCGGATCAGCTGCGCGACGGCTTTTTGGGAGGGGCCACCCGACCCTCCCCCTCCTAGTACCCAGTCGGATGCCGGACGACGAAGCCTTCCGGATACGGCGGCTCGGCGTGCCAGCGCGGGCCGCTGCCCGACGCGTCGCCGACCGTGTCCCAGCGCAGGCCGGCGATCTCGGCGTAGGTGTGGGTCGGGCTGGCGTAGATCGTGATCCAGCGGCCGGGCCCGGGTTCGCCGTAGCGCTCCAGTTCGCCTGAGGTCAGCGGCCGGTCGAGCAGCCCGGCGCCGTAGAGGGCGAAGCTGACAGCGCCCGAGCAGTCGTAGCCGGGCGAGATCCAGGAGCCGTGGCCGCCGCCCCAGATGTAGGGGGTGGTGGAGATCGAGTTGGCCGCCGCGATCGCCGCCTTGACCGCCGGCGGAGCGCCGCGCGGGGCGCTCGCCAGGTTGCCGGCGAGGACGGAGGTCGGGCCGGCGGTTTCCAGGCCCGCCGGCAGCGGCGCGATCTTCCACTCGACGTAGGAGACCTTGCACTTGCCGCGCAGCTGGGAGGCTTCCTGGAGCACCTCGTGCACGTACCACTCGGCGTGGTTGTGGGTGAAGAGGCCGGCGCTGAGGCTCTTGCGCGACCAGATCAGCCGCGCCAGCGTCGCCGCCGAGTCGGCCGGGTCGGCGTGGCGGATGCGGCCGTCGTCGTCGCCGTCGACGGCGTAGCGCTTCCACTCGCTCGGTTCGAGCCCGAGCGGACCGGCGTGGCGCAGTTCGCGCGCCGTCATGCCGTGGCCGAAGTTCGACTCCAGGCGGGCGACCGCGGCCAGCGCCCAGACGCCGCGGCGGCCGAGTTCGTAGCGGCCGGCGGCGTCCTCGAAGGCCTTCAGGTAGGCGGCCGGGATGCGCTTGCGCCAGGACTTCGCCGGTTCGCACTCGAGCACCGGCAGCTGCGGTTCGAGCAGGCTGGAGACGGCCGATTCGACGCCGACGTCGCCGGCGTAGCAGGCGGCGTCGGCGAGCACCTCGGCGACGTACCAGTCGGCGTGGTTGTAGGCGAAGATCGCGCCGTAGGTGTCGGTCGGCATGCCGGCCGCGTGCAGGTAGCTCGCCGCGGCGAAGATCGCGTCTTCGGGGTTGTACGGGTCGGCCTTGCCGTCGCCGTTGGCATCGACCCCGTAGGTCGCCCAGGTCGAGGGCATGAACTGCATCCAGCCCTCTGCGCCGGCCGAGGAGACATTGACGTTGGTCCCGAACGCCGTCTCGACCGCGTTGATCCCGGCGAGGATCGCCGGTCCCTGCGGCCCGAGCGCGTAGGCGCTCGCCGCCCGCTGGTAGATCGGGACCAGCACCGGCGGCACCCCGGAGGTCGCGCAGGACGAGCTCGGCACCGAGGGAATCAGCAGACTCGCGCTGGGGGGCGCGGAGGGCGATGCGGTCGCCGGTTCGGAGGGCGCCGCCGTCGCGCCGCCGGTTTCAGCCGGTTGCGGGTTCGGCTTGGTGGCGGCGGTTCCGCCCGCGGGCGCCGGGCTCGGCTTGGGTTCCGCGGGCTGGGCTTCGGGAGCGGCGAGCGTCGCGCCCTGCTCGAGGCCCGGCGCCGCGGGCGCGCTTTCGCTCGACGGTGGGGTCGCTTCGGCTTCGCTCGACGGCGCTTCGTCGGCCACGGCGCCGGGCGCCGCCAGGGCGAGCCCGACCGCCGCACCCAGCAGGGCGCGGCGCAGCCGCTCCAAGGTCAGCCGAGAATTTGCGCGACCCGCCATTGCCCGTCCTTTTCCTTCCGCAGGGTGATCCGCAGCTCGCTGGTCGTGCCGACCCGCAGCAGCGAGACGCTGACCGTGTACTGCTTGCCGAAGCGCGGCCCGGCGACAAGGTTGAGCACCTTCGCCTTCGGCACCTTGCCGTTCGAGGGCAGCCGCGGGGGCCGTTCCTGCAGCGCTTCGGCGAGCTGTTCGGTCGCCGTTTCGCCGAACACGGTCTTCGCCCGCGCCGGCTTCTTGCCGATCTCGTAGAAGACGAAGGCCTCGGAAAAGCGGCGCGCGGTCTTCATCGCCACGGGCCCGGCGGGGACGGGCTTGCCGGCGGCGGATGCGGTGGCGGCGGTTTCTTCTTCGCCGGCGGGGTCGGTTGCGCTCGCGGTCGGTTGCGACGCAGTGGAACCGGCGCTCGACGAGCCGGCGCCGGCGTCCGAGCCTTCGGCGCTCGCCTCCTTGCCGCCGCTCTTCGCGACGCCCTTGCCGACGCTGAAGTGGGGCTCGACGCCCCGCAGTGTCGGCCCCTGCGATTCGACGGCCTGGGGCTGCGGCTCGCTCGGCGGGACGATCGCCACCCGCGCCGGCCTGGCGACGCGCTCGGGCGGCGCCTCGCCTCCGCCCGGAAGGATCAGCACGGCGACCAGGATCGCCGCCACGCCGATCGCGGCCAGCCCTGCCGCGGCACCGAACCGGTGACCCAGCGGGCTCCGGCCGGCGAAGCGCCGCTGCAGCGGCCACAGCACCCGGCGCTCAACCGACCAGGCGGCCCGCTCGAACGGCCAGCGCGCGACATCGAGCGCGCCAGAGGCAAGGCGCCTAGCACGCCCTCCCGGATCGCCGTTGATATGCCCTCGTCGTCGTCTCAACATCTGTTCGAAGCCCACGCACAGCTTATGTCGGAATTGCCCCCGGAAACCTGTAGTCCGGCCAGCTGGATTGTGTATCCCAGATAACCGCCCCGGCACTGCTTAGCAGCGGTCCTTCAGCGCCGGGTAAAGGCGCGTGTGACAACTACGCACTTATGAGGCTTCAATTGCGCGTTCATGAGATGCAAACTGCGCGTTCATGAGATATAATCTGCGCGGTTGACCATGCCTCTCTATGCGAGACACGCCACAGACCAGGTGGAGACGGCCCTGACCGATACCCCCGTGGTGGCGATCGTCGGGCCGCGCCAATCCGGCAAGAGCACGCTTGCCGAGCAGATCGCTCTCGACCGGGGAGCGAGCATGGTCTCGCTGGATGAGGTTGCGTCGAGGGCGGCTGCGAATGCCGATCCGACCAGGTTCATCGAGGAAAGCGATCTGCCGCTGTTCATCGACGAGTTCCAGAAGGCGCCGGCCTTGCTCGATGCGATCAAGAGCCGGGTGGATCGCGCGAGGCGCGGCGGGACACGCCCGGGGGGAATGTTCTTGCTGACGGGCTCGGCGAACGTCTGGTCGACGATGAGGATCTCGGAGTCGCTCACCGGCCGAGCGGAGCGCATCCACCTCTGGACGCTCTCACAGGGGGAGATAAACGGTCGTCGGGAGACCTTTCTCTCCGAGCTCTTGAACGGACACCCTCCGCGCGTTGAGGGGCAAGCCGTCGGGCGTGCCCCGATTGCCGAGGCAGTCGTGCGCGGCGGCTATCCAGAGGTGGTCGCCCGACAACCCGGCGCGCGCCGGTCCCAATGGCTGCAGAGCTATCAGGAGATGACCTTGGAGCGGGACGTTCGCGACCTGACCGATCGAGCTCGGCAGCTCGACGATCTGCCGAAGCTGCTCCAGGTCGCCGGGTCCCGCATCGGCAGTCTCGTGGATCTGACCTCGATGGGACGGGCGATCGAGATGAAGCGCGATTCGGTGCGGCGTTACCTGCGGTTGCTCGAGCTCTTGTTTCTCGTGCGTCAGGTGCCGGCCTGGAGCGAGAACCTGACGCAGCAGCTGATCAAGCGGCCGAAGCTATGGACCACCGATAGCGGACTTGCGTGCCAGCTCGGCGGCTTCGACGAGGACCGATTTCTCGCCGACGAGACCGGCAAGGCGGGCCTGCTGTTCGAGAACTTCGTCGCTTCCGAAGTGCTCAAGCAGGCGAGTCGTCTCGATCGGCGGGTCGGGCTCCATCACTTCCGCACGCCCGGTGGGCGAGAGGTGGACATCGTCGGCGAGACGAACGATGGCTCGGTGATCGGCATCGAGGTCAAGATCGGAGCGTCGCCGAGAAAATCGGACTTCAGCGGGCTCGCCCATCTGCGAGACGCACTTGGCGATCGCTTCAAGGCGGGTGCGCTTGTGAACACCGGCGCCGAGACGCTGCCATTCGGCGACCGGCTCTGGGCTGTGCCGGTGGCGGGCCTTTGGTCCTGATCGGAATTCAGGCAGCCGCCGCCGGGCGCGCGGCCTTCTCGAAGACCAGCTCGCCGTCGGCGGCGTCGACGCGGACGGTGTCGCCGTCGGCGAACTCGCCCTCGAGGATCTTCAGCGCCAGCTTGTCGACCAGCTGCTTCTGCACGACGCGCTTCAGCGGGCGGGCGCCGTAGGTCGGGTCGTAGCCGAGGTTGCCGAGCAGGGTGCGGGCGTCGCCCGTCAGCTCGACCTCGATCCCGCGCTCGCGCACCCGGCCGACCAGCTGGTCGACCTGCAGCTCGACGATCCGGCCGATGTCGGCCTTGGAGAGGCGGTGGAAGATCACCGTGTCGTCGATCCGGTTGAGGAACTCCGGCTTGAAGGTCGCCGCCAGCACCTCTTCGATCTGCTCGCGGATCTTCTCGTCTACCGACTCGCCGACGATCCGGTCCGACCCGACGTTCGAGGTCATGATCAGCACCGTGTTGGCGAAGCTGACCGTGCGGCCCTGCCCGTCCGTCAGCCGGCCGTCGTCCATCAGCTGCAGCAGCGTGTTGAAGACGTCGGGGTGCGCCTTCTCGATCTCGTCGAGCAGCACGACCGCGTAGGGGCGCCGCCGCACCGCCTCGGTCAGCTGGCCGCCCTCCTCGTAGCCGACGTAGCCGGGCGGCGCGCCGATCAGCCGCGCCACCGTGTGCTTCTCCATGTACTCGGACATGTCGAGACGGACGATCGCCTGCTCGGAGTCGAACATCAGCTCGGTCAAACTCTTCGCCAGCTCGGTCTTGCCGACCCCGGTCGGGCCGAGGAAGAGGAAGGAGCCGATCGGCCGGTTCGGGTCCGATAGCCCGGCGCGCGAGCGGCGCAGCGCGTTCGACACGGCGGCGATCGCCTCGTCCTGGCCGATCACCCGCTCGTGCAGGCGCTCCTCCATCTGGATCAGCTTCTCGACCTCGCCCTCCATCAGCCGGCTGACCGGGATCCCGGTCCATTTGGCGACGACCTCGGCGACGTCCTCCTCGGTCACCTCGTCAGCCAGCATCGAGCCGTGCTCGCTGTGCAGCGCGGCAAGCCGCCGCTCGCCCTCGCCGACGGTCTTCTCGAGCTCCGGGATCTCGCCGTAGCGCAGCTTCGCCGCGCCCTCGAGGTCGCCCTCGCGCTCCGCCCGCTCGGCTGCGCGCCCGGCCTCCTCGAGCCGCGCCTTCGCCGATTTGATCTCCTCGATCGCGTCCTTCTCGTTCTGCCAGCGCGCTTTCATCTCGCCCGAGCTCTCGCGCAGCTCGGCCAGCTCGGACTCCAGCGCCTCGAGCCGCGCCTTCGAGGCCTCGTCGCTCTCCTTCTTCAGCGCCTCGCGCTCGATCTCGAGCTGCTGCACCCGCCGCTCGACCTCGTCGATCTCGGTCGGCACCGAGTCGATCTCGATCTTCAGCCGCGAGGCTGCCTCGTCGATCAGGTCGATCGCCTTGTCGGGGAGGAAGCGGTCGGCGATGTAGCGCTCGGAGAGGGTTGCCGCGGCGACGATCGCCGAGTCGGCGATCCGCACGCCGTGGTGCTCCTCGTAGCGCCCCTTCAGCCCGCGCAGGATCGCGATCGTGTCGCCGATGTCGGGCTCGCCGACCAGCACGGGCTGGAAGCGCCGCTCCAGCGCCGCGTCTTTCTCGATGTGCTTGCGGTACTCGTCGAGCGTCGTCGCGCCGACCGCCCGCAGCTCGCCCCGCGCCAGCATCGGCTTCAGCAGGTTGGCGGCGTCGACCGCGCCTTCCGCCGCCCCGGCGCCGACGATCGTGTGCAGCTCGTCGAGGAAGAGGACGATCTGGCCCTCCGCCTCCTGGACCTCGGAGAGCACCGCTTTCAGCCGCTCCTCGAACTCGCCGCGGTATTTGGAGCCGGCGAGCAGCGAGCCGATGTCGAGCGCGATCACCCGCCGGTCGCGCAGGCTCTCGGGCACGTCGCCGTTGACGATCCGCTGCGCCAGGCCCTCGACGATCGCGGTCTTGCCGACACCCGGGTCGCCGATCAGCACCGGGTTGTTCTTGGTCCGGCGCGAGAGCACCTGGATCACGCGGCGGATCTCCTCGTCGCGCCCGATCACCGGGTCGAGCTTGCCGCTCTGCGCCTCGGCGGTCAGGTCGCGGCCGAATTTCTCCAGCGCCTGCGCGGTCGTCTCCGGCTCGGGCGTGGTGACCCGCTGCGGGCGGACTTCGCCGATCGCCTTCTCCAGCGCCGTCGCATCGGGCAGCAGCTCGGCGAGGCCCGAGCCCTCGTCGGTCATCGCCAGCAGGATGTGGTCGGTCGAGATGTACTCGTCGCCGAGCTTGCCCATCTCGCGCTCCGCCCCCTGCAGCACCGCGAGGAAGGCGGAGGACGGCCGCACCTCGGGCTGCTCGGCGCCGCTCAGCTTCGGCAGCGCTTCGACCGCCTCGTTCGCCCCCGCCCCCACCGTCGCCGGATCGGCGCCGGTCTTGCGCAGGATCGGCGCCACCAGCCCGTCGTCCTGCTGGACGAGGGCGAGCAGCAGGTGGGCGGGCGCGACCTCGGAGTTGCGCCGTTTGGCCGCCAGCTGCTGCGCGGCGGCGACGGCTTCCTGCGACTTGACGGTGAAGCGGTCCGGCTGCATCAGAGTCCTTTCCTCGCCATCCGCCGTTCGAGCTCGGCGGCGTGGCGGCGCATCCGCTCGAGCTTGGCCTTCATCCGCTCGACCTCGGCTTCCATCTCGAGCACGATCTCCACGCCGCTGAGGTTGAGGCCGGCGGCGGTGAGCCGCTGGATGTGGCGCAGGCGCTCGACGTCGCGCTGCGAGTACAGGCGGGTGTTCTTCGCCGAGCGCTGCGGCTCGATCAGCCCGCGCGCCTCGTACATGCGCAGCGTCTGCGGGTGCATTTCGGCGAGCTCGGCGGCGACCGAGATCATGAACACGCCCTGCTCTTCGTCGACCGCGATCGTCGCTGTGACCCTTTTACGTGCTTCAGCACGTCGAATGTCCGCAGCGCTGCTCACTGCGCCGCCTTGCGCAGCAGATCGGCGCGCGGGTCGGCGCCGTTGAGCGACTCGGCCAGCTCGCCGACGATCTTCTGCTGCTCCTCGGTCAGCTCCTTCGGCAGCTCGATCTCGAGCCGGTAGCGGATGTCGCCGCGGCCCTTGCCGCCCGCCTTCGGCGCGCCCTCGCCGCGCAGGCGCTGGATCGAGCCGTGCCGGGTACCGGCCGCGACCTTGATCTTCTTCGTCCCCTGCAGCGCCGGCACCTCGATCGTGCCGCCGCGCAGCGCCTCGGCGACCGTGATCGGCACCGTCACCTCGAGGTTGCCGCCGTCGAGCCGCTTGAAGACAGGCGAGGGCAGGACCCGGGCGACGACGTACAGGTCGCCCGGCGGGCCGCCGCTCGGGCTCGGTTCGCCCTTGCCGGCGATCTTGATCCGCGATCCGTTCTTGACCCCGGCGGGGATCTTCGCCCTGAGCGTCTTCCCAGCGGCCCCGGGAACCCGCACCTCGGTTCCCTCGATCGACTGCTTGAAGCTCAGCGGCGCTTCCGTTTCGAGGTCGGCGCCGCGCTGGGGGCGCGGCTGCCGCCGGCCGCCGCCGCCGGTGAACATCGAGAAGATATCGCTCAGGTCGCCGAGGTCGACGAAGTTGCCGCCGCCGGCCGGCCCGGCCGTGAACGGCCCGTACCCGGCGCCGCCGGCCCCGGCGCCGCCGAACATGCCGCCCGAGTCGTACTCCTTGCGCTTCTCGGGATCGGAGAGCGTGTCGTAGGCGCCCTGGACCTGCTTGAACTTCTCCTCGGCCGCGGCGTCGCCGGGGTTGCGATCGGGGTGGTACTTGCGCACCAGCTTGCGGTGCGCCTTCTTGAGCTCCTCGTCGGAGGCGCCTTTGGCTACACCGAGGACCTTGTAGAGGTCGTCCGCCAAGCGCTCCTCCTACTCCGCCACCACGACGCGCGCCGGCCGCAACAGCTGCTCGCCCAGCCGGTAGCCCTTCTGCATCGTCTCGACCACGGTCCCCGACGCGACCCCGTCGGCCGCCTGCATCGAGAGCGCCTCGTGCCACTGCGGATCGAACCGCTCCCCGGCCGGATCGACAGCCTCGATCCCATGCTTGGTAAGCGACTCGCGCAGGCTGCGAAAGACCAGCAGCACCCCATGCGCCAACCCGTCATCGGAGTCCCCCTCCGGATCCAAGCCAGCAGCCTGAATGGCCCGCTCCAAGTCATCGAGCACAGGCAAGACGTCCCGCAGCACTTCAGCTTTCCCCCGCCCCGAGGCGGCCAGAACCTCCGCGCTCATCCGCTTGCGAAAGTTCTCGAAGTCAGCCTTGGTCCGCTTCGCCAGATCCAGATACTGATCACGCTCTTCGAGTAGCGCATCGAGATCGTGCTCCACCTCATCTCCGGCGGGTGGCGGGGGAGGGGGGACCGCCCCTGAGGACGCTTCAGCGACCGGAGGGGGCGGTGGGTCCCCTCCCCCGACAGGACCCGCCGGCCGGGACTCCCCGGTCCCTTTCTCGTCCCTTTCCTCGATCACGACTCATCGCCCTCGTCGACCACCTCAGCCTCGACAACTTCCTCCTCGTCATCCGAGCCCGACTCGCCGCCGGCCCCGTCCTCGGAGGCCGCCTGTGCCTGCTCCTGCGCCGCCGCGTAGATCTGCTCCGACACCTTGGTCATCGCCGCGGTAAGCGCCTCGGTCTTCGACTCGATCTCCTCTTTGCTGTCGGAGTCGAGCGCCTCGCGCAGCTCCTTGACCGCCGCCTCGATCTCCTCCTTGTTCGAGGAGTCGACTTTGTCGCCCAGCTCCTCGACCTGTTTCTCGGACTGGTAGGCGGCGTTCTCGCCGAGGTTGCGCGCTTCCGCCAGCTCGCGCTGCGCCTTGTCGTCCTCGGCGTGGGACTCGGCGTCGGCGACCATGCTCTGGATCTCCTCGTCGGAGAGCCCGGAGCCGGATTTGATCTCGATCTTCTGCTCTTTTTCGGTCCCGAGGTCCTTGGCGGCGACGTGGATGATGCCGTTGGCGTCGATGTCGAAGGTGACCTCGATCTGCGGCAATCCGCGCGGCGCCGGCGGGATCCCGGTCAGCTGGAACTTGCCGAGGCTCTTGTTGCCGCCGGCCATCTCGCGCTCGCCCTGCAGGACGTGGATCTCGACCGAGGGCTGGTTGTCCTCGGCGGTCGAGAAGACCTCCGACTTCTTCGTCGGGATCGTCGTGTTGCGCTCGATCAGCTTCGTCATCACGCCGCCTTTGGTCTCGATCCCGAGGGTCAGCGGGGTGACGTCGAGCAGCAGCACGTCCTTGACCTCGCCGCCCAGCACGCCGGCCTGGATCGCGGCGCCGACGGCGACGACCTCGTCCGGGTTGACGCCCTGGTGCGGGTCCTTGCCGGTCAGCTCCTTGACCTTGTCGCGCACCGCCGGCATCCGGGTCATGCCGCCGACCAGGACGACGTGGTCGATCGAGGCGTCGGCGTCGTCGAGCGCCCGTTTGACCGGGCCGACGACGCGGTCCAGGAGGTCGCCGGTCAGCTCGTTGAGCTTCGAGCGGCTGAGCTTCATGTCGAGGTGCTTCGGCTGGCCCTCGACCGCCGTGATGAAGGGCAGGTTGATCTGCGTCTCCTGCGCCGAGGAGAGCTCGATCTTCGCCTTCTCCGCCGCCTCGTAGAGGCGCTGCAGCGAGTTCTTGTCAGCGGCCAGGTCGACGCCCTGGTCCTTCTTGAACTCGGCGACCAGCCACTCGACGATCGCTTTGTCCCAGTTGTCGCCGCCGAGGTGGTTGTCGCCGGCGGTCGCCTTTACCTCGAAGACGCCGTCGCCGATTTCCAGCACCGAGACGTCGAAGGTGCCGCCGCCGAGGTCGAAGACGAGGATCGTGTGGTCGGCCTCCTCCTTCTCCAGCCCGTAGGCGAGCGAGGCGGCGGTCGGCTCGTTGATGATCCGTTTGACGTCGAGCCCGGCGATCTTGCCGGCGTCCTTGGTCGCCTGGCGCTGATCGTCGTTGAAGTAGGCGGGGACGGTGATCACCGCGCTGTCGACCGTTTCGCCGAGCTTCGCTTCGGCGTCGGTCTTCAGCTTCTGCAGGATCATCGCGCTGATCTCCGGCGGGCTGTACTGCTTGTCACGCACGTCGACGCGCACGTCGCCGTTGGGGCCCGCCTCGACCTTGTAGGGGACGATCGTCTCCTCCTCTTTGACTTCGGCCTCCTTGCGGCCCATGAAGCGCTTGATCGAGAAGATCGTGTTCTCCGGGTTCATCACCGCCTGCCGTTTGGCGACGGTGCCGACGAGGCGGTCGCCGGAGTCGGCGAAGGCGACGACCGAGGGGGTCGTGCGCCCGCCCTCGGAGTTCTCGAGCACGGTTGGCTCGCCGCCCTCCATCACCGCCACGCATGAGTTGGTCGTGCCCAGGTCGATGCCGATCGTTTTCGCCACTTCTTGCCTACCTCCAGGGATTTCGTCTTGACTGGCTGAGAGCCGCCGCGCGGACTCTAAAAATCTAAGTCGGAGTGTGGCAGATTTTCACTCGATGTCAAATCGACCTGCGTATATTGGTTTCGCGCACCGTGTGGCGGGCACTTGGGGAGGCGCCTCGACCAATCACGGAATGAGGAGGAATCTCTTGAGTCACGCTCACGCACCGAGCCGGCGCCTCTGGCTTGCGGCGCTCGCGGCAGCCTTCGCTCTCGCCCTCTTGCCGGCCATGGCGGCCGCGCACGGGCGCGGGCACGGAGACGACCGCGGCCACAGCCACAAGGGCAACCACCACGGCCATGACCATGGCCGAGGCCACCATCACGGCCGCGATCGCCATCACGGCCGCGGACACCACCATGGCTACGGTCACCACGACAGGGGCAAGCGCGACCTGACCGTGATGACGCAGAACCTCTATCTGGGCTCCAGCCTCGGGCCGGCGCTCGCAGCGCAGACCCCGGAAGCGTTCGTCGAAGCCGTCGCGCGGATCTACACGACGGTGCAGTACACGAACTTCCCGGCGCGTGCCGAAGCGATCGCAGGCGAGATCGAGGAAAAGCAGCCCGACCTGATCGGCCTGCAGGAGGTGACGAAGTGGACCACCGGCGGCGTGAGCCCACCCCCCGGCTACGACTTCCTCGCGATTCTGCAGAGCGACCTCGAAGCCCGTGGGCTGCACTACTCGGTGGGCTCGATCTCGGATAACGCCAACATCGGGCCGGCGCCGCTCGCCCTGGCCGAACAGGGCTGCGTCCAGCCGGGGCCGGAAATCACCTGCTCGGTGCAGCTCCAGGATCGCGACGTGATTCTCGTCAACGACGAAACGCCGGGACTGGCCTGGAGCAACCCGCAGAGCGGCCAGTACAGCGCTCAGCAGACGATCGCTTCGCCGGTCGGCCCGCTCTCGTTCGACCGCGGCTGGGCCAGCATCGACGCGACGCTGAAGCACCTGCCGTTCCGCTTCGTCGACACCCACCTCGAAACCGAGGAATCGCCGCTGGTGCAGCAGGAACAGGCGGCCGAGTTCCTCGCCGGCCCGGGCAACGGCGGGACGATCGTCGCCACCGGCGATTTCAACTCCGCCGCGGACGGCTCGACGACGACCTCATACGCGCAGGTCACCGCGCCCGGGCAGTTCCGTGACTCGTGGGACGAGGCCCAGCTCGGCCCCGGCAACTCCTGCTGCCAGGAGTCGAACACCCCGCCGCTCGCGCCGGGAGCGCTGAACAACCCCGGCTCGACGTTGAAAACCCGGATCGACCTGATCCTCAGCCGCGGCGCCGCCCGCTCGAACGGGCACGAAGCCGAGCTGATCGGCGACACGCCGTTCCAGGCGGAACCCCCGTT
>Ga0315540_10001694_pt1 | contig 12577 bp, 13 predicted proteins | sample SalMarSW160110MG_FD_203677 | JGI IMG/M metagenome (GOLD analysis project Ga0315540, IMG submission 203677) | Salt marsh sediment microbial communities from the Plum Island Ecosystem LTER, Massachusetts, United States - Salt Marsh Sediment SW1601-10 ... | reverse complement strand
CGTGACGGCGGCGTTCCTGTTTCTCGCCCAGGCCATCGTGGGCGGACTGCAGGTGTTCACCGATCTGTCCGCCTGGTCGCAGGTCGTGCACCTGTCGCTGGGCGCCGCGATCTGGGGACTCCTGGTCGCCGCGGCGGTGATGGCCCACTACGCCGCGCGTCTCGAGGCGGAGCCCGCCGTGGACGCCACGCCGGAGGGCGCGCCGGCGCCCGGCGCCGACCCCGGCCCCTCCCGCGTGGACCTGCTGCGCGCCTACGTGGCCCTGACGAAGCCGCGCATCATCGAGCTCCTGCTGGTCACCACCCTGCCCACCATGGTCCTCGCCGCGCGTGGCATCCCCTCGCCCTGGCTGATGGCCGCGGTGGTGATAGGCGGGACGCTGGCCGCCGGCGGCGCGAACGCCATCAACCAGTACGTGGACCGCGACATCGACGACCTGATGCGGCGAACGCGGCGCCGGCCATTGCCGCGGCATGCGATCCACCCGCGATCCGCGCTCCTCTTCGGCATCGGCCTGTCGATCGTCTCTTTCGTCTTCCTGACCGTCACCGTCAACCTGCTCAGCGCGCTGCTGGCGGCGAGCGCCATCGGCTTCTACGTGTTCGTCTACACCCTCTGGCTCAAGCGCTCCACGCCGCAGAACATCGTCATCGGCGGTGCCGCCGGCAGCGTCCCGGTGCTGGTCGCCTGGGCGTCGGTGACCGGAACGGTCGGCGTTCCCGCGCTCGTCCTGTTCGCCATCGTCTTCTACTGGACGCCGCCGCACTTCTGGGCGCTGGCGCTCCGCTACAAGGGCGACTACGAGACCGCCAGGGTGCCGATGATGCCGGTGGTGCGCGGCGAGGCGGAGACCGCGCGCCAGATCACGCTCTACTCGCTGCTGCTGGTGGCGGTCAGCCTGCTCCTCTTCCCCGCGGCGCAGATGGGCCTGATCTACCTGGGCTCGGCAATCGCGCTGGGGATCGCGTTCGTCTGGTACGCGCTCCGCGTGCAGCGCAACGCGACCGACGGGCGCGCCGCCATCGGCCTGTTCCGGTACTCGATCAGCTACCTGACCCTGCTCTTCGCCGCGGTCGCCGTGGACAGCCTCCTGCGCCTCAGCATTCACTGACCGCGCGGAGGGACGCGCCCGATCGCGGCGTCAGGCCGGCTCCTCTCGGTCCCGGGCTTCGTGCAGGCGCTCCTCCTCGTCCAGTCGGGCGTCGAGCCTCGCCGTCCGCGCATCCTCGAAGCGCATCCAGGCCCAGACCACGCCCAACGTGGCGGCCAGGAAGACCATGTCGCCCATGACCCACATCAGCGTCCCGCCCAGCTGCTGATCTGCGAGGGGATCCGGACCCCAGTCCCGGACGGTGGTGAGGTAATGGCTGTAGAGGACCGATTCGCTCGACAGCAGCGCGACGCCCAGGAACGAGTTCTGGGGCAGGGCCAGGAAGAGGTACAGGAGCCGCACCGGGTGCGGCATCCGCCAGGGCATCGGATCGGGGCTGATGGCCGGCCACCAGAAGAGGAGCCCGGCCCCAAGCATGGTGAGGTGCTCGACGTAGTGGACCAGGTCGTTCTCGAGCGCCACGTCGTACAGGCTGCTGAAATGCCAGCCCCAGTTCACCGCCGCGAAGAGGAGCCAGGCCGTCAGCGGGAACGCGAGCCAGCGCAGGACGTGGCTGTGGAGCACGGCCAGGATCCAGCCGCGCCCACGTGGCGACGCAACCCGCAGGGCCAGGGTGATGGGGGCGGCCATGACGATGAGCGGCGCCGCGACCAGCTCAAGAAGCATGTGCTGGACCATGTGGATGCTGAAGAGCTGCCCCTCGTACGCGTCGATGGGCGAGACGAGCGCGAGCAGGATGGCGAGCAGCCCGCCCATGAAGAGCCAGCGCCGATGGCGGGGGACTGGCGTTTCGCCGTGCACCCGGTCCGTCTGTCGCTCGGCCCACAGGTACGCACCCGCCGCGACCAGGCAGCCGATGAGCGGCAGCGGGTCGAGGCTCCAGTCGAGCAGGACGCCGGGGAAGGAGGGAGCGGGAAGCTCGTCCCCGTGGGCCAGCACGGCCCCGGCCGAAGCGAGGAGCAGCGCCGAGGCTCCGGCGAGCGCGGGGAGCAGTCGCTGATCCATCGACCGGAGCGTGCGCGGCATCACCGGGGCATTGTCCTCGACCGGGCGTGTGTGCGCCGCGGCGACCGGCTGAGTCTCCCGCGGATGCCGCCGAGTGGCCGGGACGGTGCGGTCCGAACGGCCCGCCCTCACCCATCGAACGGCCCTTCGAGTCCGCGCGTTCCGCGGATACCGTGGAGCCATGAGCGAACATGGCCTTTCGGCGCGGCTGAGCGAGTCCTGGTTCGGGGCCAACCTGCCGCCGCATGCGTTGTCGCAGCTCGCCGAGATTGCGCAGCTGCGGTCCTATCCGGCCGATTCGACCGTGATCCGCGAGGGCGTCCCGACCACCGAGTTCGGCATCGTCCTCACCGGGCGGATCTCCCTTCGGACCCTCGTGCCTGAGCGGGGCCCCGTGACCGTGCTCACCGTTGAGCCGGGCGACGTCTTCGGCTGGTCGGCCGTGGTGGAGCCGCACGTTGCCACCTCGACCGTCATGGCCCTGGAGCCGGTCGAGGCGCTGGTCTTCGACGGGCCCGCGCTCCGGCGGCTGCTCGCATCCGACGCAGCCTTGGCCGCTACGGTCTACCCGCGGTTGCTGACCGCCGTCGCGCGCCGGCTGGTGGCCACCCGGACCCAGCTCCTTGACCTGTACGCGGGTCAGGAGCAGGTCGCATGGTGACGGCGGTCGCCGAACGACGATTCCTGCCCCGGCAGGAGCTCCAGGCCCTGATCGACGTCCTCGCTGAGGACGGGCGCCGGGTGATCGGCCCCATGGTCGCCGACGGCGCAGTCGTGTACGACGAGGTCCACCGCCCCGCCGACCTGCCCATCGGGGTGCGGGACGAGCAGGCGCCCGGTTCGTACCGGCTGGTCGAGACAGGCAGCGAGCGCGCCTTCGACGTCACCGTGGGGATGACGAGCTGGAAACGCTACACGTTCCCGCCAACCGTTCCGCTCACGCGCGCCAGCCAGGACGGCGGCGGTCTGAGCCTCGAGCCCGCTCCGGAGCCCGCGGAGCCGATGGCGTTCCTGGGCGTGCGCGCCTGCGAGCTTGCCGCACTCCGTGTCCAGGACCGGGTCCTCACCGGCGGGCCGTTCGTGGACGCGGACTACCGCGCACGCCGCGACGCCGCGATCGTGGTTGCCGCGCAATGCACCCGCGCCGGCAAGACCTGCTTCTGCACCTCCATGGGCACCGGCCCCGAGGTCTCCGAAGGCGCCGACCTCGTCCTCACCGAGCTGGATGACGGCTTCGTGGTCACGGCCGGGTCGACGCGCGGCGCCGACCTGCTCGACCGGCTGCCCACGCGGCGCGCCTCTGAGACGCAGTCCGCCAGTGCGGACGCCGCGGTCGCCGAGGCTCGTGACGCGATGGGCGACCAGGTGGCCACTGACGGGCTCCACGATCGGCTCCTCGACGCGCTCGACAGCCCGCGCTGGCAGGAGGTGGCCGATCGTTGCCTGGCCTGTGCGAACTGCACGCTCGTGTGCCCCACCTGCTTCTGCACGAGCGTGAGCCAGCGTTCCGATCTCGACACAGCCACGGTGGTCGCCGAGCGGTCGTGGGACTCGTGCTTCACCGCGGGATTCGCCAAGGTCGCCGGCGGCAGCTTCCGCAACCGCCGGCAGGACCGCTACCGGCAGTGGCTCACGCACAAGTTCGCGACCTGGATCGACCAGTTCGGCAGCTTCGGCTGCGTCGGCTGTGGCCGGTGCATCGCCTGGTGCCCGGTCGGGATCGATGTTCGCGAGGAGCTCGAGGCGATCGCGCCACCCGCCGAGCGGCACCGCAAGCGTCCGGCGCTCGCCACCGGGACGGGGCCGGCGACCTACTCGGTCGGCACCATTCACTCGGTGACGCCGGAGACCGCCGACACCGTCTCGCTGGTGATCGACGGCATCGACCCGGTCATCGCCACCGGCACCCCGGGCCAGTTCCTCATGGTCGAGCAGCCGGGCTTCCCGGCGTTCCCGATCTCCATCTCGCGCTATGCGCCGGGCCACGTGGTGCTCACCGTGCGTGCCGCCGGCCCTGCGACCGCGCATCTGACCCAGTCCGAGCCGGGGACCCAGATCGGCCTGCGTGGGCCGCTCGGCGTGGGCTGGCCCGTGGAACGGGGGCTCGGCAAGGACGTCGTGATTGCGACCGGCGGCATCGGCCTCGCCCCGCTGCGTCCGCTGCTGGACGCCCTGGTCGCATCGCGCGATCGCTTCGGCAAGGTCTCCCTCTACTACGGGGCCCGAACGCCGAACGACATGCTCTACACCGGTGAGCTCGCCAGCTGGGCGGAGCTCGGCATCGACATCGCCCTGACGGTCGACCGCGCGGGCCCCGAGTGGCTCGGCCGGGTGGGCGTCGTGACCCAGCTCTTCGACCAGGCCGACTGGCACGGCCAGCCGGTCGTCGCCTACCTGTGCGGCCCGGAGCGCATGATGCAGGTGGCGCTCCGTACCTTGGCCGAGCGGGGCATTCCGACGGAGCGCACCTTCGTCTCGCTCGAGCGCCATATGCAGTGCGGCATCGGCCTGTGCGGGCATTGCCAGATGGGCAAGGTCTTCATCTGCCGTGACGGCCCGGTCTTCTCCGTGGCCCAGCTGGGGGATGCGCTGAACGTGGAGGGACTGTGATGCCTGCCCAGGAGAGCCGCGCGCACGCGGGCCGCCAGAGGACACGTGCGGATCGGCCCGCTCGGCCACGCGTAGGCGTCGCCAAGTTGACCTCGTGCGACGGCTGCCAGCTGACCCTCCTCGACCTCGAGGATCACCTCCTCGACATCGTCGACGCCTTCGAGATCGTCGAGTTCCCCGAAGCGACCTCGAACCGCTCGAGTGGTCCGTACGACGTGCTCCTGGTCGAGGGTTCGGTCAGCACGCCGGACCAGGCCGAGTGGATCGGCGAGCTGCGGCGCCGCGCCGGGCTGCTGGTCACCATCGGCGCCTGCGCCACCGCCGGCGGCATCCAGGCGCTGCGCAACTGGGGCAACGAGCCTGCCTGGCGGGCATCGGTCTATCCACGCCCAGACCTGCTCGAGACCCTGCCCACCAGCACCGCGGTGAGCGATCACGTGGCGGTCGACGCGGAGCTCCGTGGCTGCCCCATCGATCCGCACCAGCTCCTGGAGCTGCTCGCCGCCCTGCGAACCGGGCGCCGGCCGCAGCTTCCCGACGAGTCGGTCTGCCTCGCCTGCAAGCGACGCGGAACGGTGTGCGTGGTGGTCGCCGAGGGAATCCCCTGCCTGGGCCCGGTGACCCAGACGGGATGCGGCGCCATCTGCCCGGCCTACGGCCGAGGCTGCTACGCGTGCTTCGGGCCGCATGAGCAGGCGAACGTCGAGTCGCTCGCCGGCTGGTTCCGCCAGCACGGGGTCGACGACGCCAGCGCCGCGCGCCTGTTCGCCGGATTCACCGCCTATGCACCGCCGTTCCGCTCGGAGGCGGAATCGGCCACGCGTACCGCCCACCGGCAGGAGGACCCGAGCCATGCATGAGTCCACGGGGGCCGGACCCGGTCTGGTCGTGCCGCCGGGACCCGACGGAGAGATCCGTTACGAGGTCTCGGAGCTTACCCGCGTCGAGGGCGAAGGCTCGCTGAATCTCGTCGTGCGCGGCGGCGAGGTGGTCACCGCGCAACTCGCCATCTTCGAGGCGCCCCGCTACTTCGAGCAGCTGGTCGTGGGCCGCACGCCCGACGAGGTGATCGACATCGTGGCGCGCATCTGCGGGATCTGCCCGGTCGCGTACCAGATGTCGGCAGTGCATGCCTTCGAGGATCTCTTCGGGGTGGCCATCGACCCGGCGGTGCGCACCCTGCGCCGGCTCCTCTACTGCGGAGAGTGGATCGAGAGCCACGCGCTCCACATCTACCTGCTGCACGCATCCGACTTCCTCGGCTATCCGAGCGCCATCGAGATGGCGGCGGATCACCGCGAGCTCGTTGCGCAGGGGCTTCGCCTCAAGCGCCTGGGGAACCGCCTCATCGAGGTGCTCGGTGGACGTGCCATCCACCCGGTGAGCGTGCGGGTCGGCGGCTTTTCGCGCGCCCCGGGTCGGCGCGCGCTGGAGGCGCTGCTGCCGGACCTCGAGGCCGCGATCCCGGAGGCCCAGGCGACCCTCGACTGGGTCGCCACGCTGGTGCCGCCGGACTACGTCCGCGAGCCGCAGCTGCTGGCCCTCCGACATCCGGAGGAGTACGCCTACAACCACGGCCGGATCGTGTCGAACGATGGGATCGACCTGGCCCCGGGTGAGTGGGGGACCGCGTTCCGAGAGGAGCAGGTCGCCTGGTCGCACGCGCTGCAGGCGCGATCGCACAGCGGCGGCGTCTACCTCCTGGGCCCGTCGGCCCGGGTAACGCTCTCTTCGGAGACGCTCCATCCGCTGGCCGCCGAGGGGCTGGCCCGGACCGGCCAGGCGGAGATGATCCGACGGAACGTGTTCAGCAGCATCGTGGCCCGCGGGGTCGAGCTGCTGCACGCGATCGCGGAGGCTCGTGACATCGTGGCCGACTACCGCGAGCCGGAGGTGCCCAGGGCCTCGTGGACTCCGCGGCCGGGAATCGCCGCCTGGGCAACCGAGGCGCCGCGCGGGCTCCTCTTCCACCGCTACGAGCTCGACGAGCAGGGTCTGATCCGCCACGCGCAGATCGTCCCGCCCACCAGCCAGAACCAGGGCGCCATCGAGCGGGACCTGGCCGGCTTCGCGCCAAGCATCATCTCGCTGCCGCACGAGGAGGCGACCCATCGCTTCGAGCAGCTGATCCGCAGCTACGACCCGTGCATCAGCTGCGCGACGCACTTCCTGGACCTGCGCGTGGATCGAGAGGACGAAGCGGCGCCATGACCCGGATCCCGGTCCTGGTCTGCGGCACGCCGCTGCGGGGCGACGACGGCGCCGCCCTGGCCGCCGTGCGTGAGCTACCCGAGGTGGTCAGCCGCGCCACGGATCTGCGGATCGTCGGCCAGCTGGACGCGGACCTTCTCCTGGAGCCCGGGATCGAGCCCTGCGTCGTGGTCGACACCGTGGTCGGCGTGCCGCCCGGTTCGCTGGTGCGCCTGTCGCTGACGGAGGTGGCCGAGGTCGGCGTGGGGCAGCTGCCTCATTCGTCGCACAGCCTCGGCGTTGGCCGGGCGATCCGCCTGGCCGAAACGGTGCTGGGCCGTCCGCTCAGCGGACGCTTCGTCGGCATCGGCGGGGTGGAGTTCCACGCCGATGCGGATCTCTCGGAACCGGTTCGCGATGGCCTTCCCGCGTTGCGCGACGCGGTGGCTGACGCGGTCGCGGCGCTGGCCGACCCGGTCGCGGCGCCGGCGGCCAGTGGATCCTGAGCCATGTGCATGACCATCCCGGGACGGGTCCGGGCGGTTTCGGCGGGCACCGCCAGCGTCGAGCTGGAGGGACGCATGCGCGAGGTCTCGACGATCCTGCATCCCGAGATCGAGCCGGGTGACTGGGTGATCGTCACGGCGGGAACGATCCTCGAGCGGCTGGACCCCGCGGAGGCGGCCTTCATCCGCGCCGAGCTCGAGCGCGCCGAGGCGGCCGAGGCTGCTTCACGACCCTGAGATCGGCACCGCCGTTCGCGAGGGGGTGACGCGAGACCGCGGCCATCGGTAGAATGTGCCGCGTGCCGCCTCCAGCCCGCCTGGACGCGTGACCCTGCGCTTTGCCACCCGGTCGCATTGGGGCATCCGCGATACCCCCGGCCCCATGCGCGCCGACCGAGACGGTTGAGGAGCCTCGAGACCAGCTGATGCAACGACTGGCGGCCCGACTGCGGCTGCGGACCGTGATCCGCGTCGTAACCCCGCTCCTGCTGATTGTCGTGCTGGGCGGGTGCCTCATCCCGCCCACGCCCGAGACGACGCAGGCGAAGGACATCTTCTCGCTGTACACGATCGTCTTCGTCATGGGCGCCATCGTCTTCTTCGGCGTGGAGGGGATGATCGTGTGGTCGATCATCCGCTACCGCCGCCGTGACGACCGCCTGCCCGACCAGCTGCACGGGAACACGCTCCTCGAGATCGTGTGGACCGCCATCCCCACCATCATCGTGCTGGCCCTGTTCGTCATCTCGACCATCACCCTGACCCAGATCGACGCCAAGTCGAGCAACCCGGCGGTGACCATCGAGGTCGATGCCTTCCAGTGGCAGTGGACCTTCCACTACCTCGACAACGACAACGACCCGAGCAACGACTACTCGGTCACCGGCACTGCGGCGGATCCGCCGGTCATGGGCCTGCCCACCGGACAGCCGGTGAAGCTGATCCTGCATTCGCAGGACGTGATCCACTCGTTCTACGTGCCGCACTTCCTCATCAAGCGCGACGTCATCCCGTTCCCGGCGGGCCAGCAGGACAACACGCTGGAGTTCACGATCACCGAAGCCGGCACCTACGCTGGGCAGTGCGCCGAGTTCTGCGGCGACCTGCACTCCAAGATGACCTTCAGCGTGCAGGCCATGGCGCCGGCCGACTTCGCGACATGGCTGGCCGACGCGAAAGCCGGCAACACCCCTGCGCCCTCGGTGTCGCCGCCGGCCAATGCCACGACCGTCAACATCACAGCGGAGCAGATCGCCTTCGACACGTCGACGCTCGAGGCGCCGGCCGGGCAGGCCTTTGTGATCCACTTCGTCAACAAGGACACCGTGCAGCACAACGTCGCGATCTACGACGCGAGCGGCAAGGCCCTCTTCACCGGGGAGATCATCGGGCAGGGCAGCATCGACTACCAGGTCCCGGCGCTGGCTGCCGGTGACTATCACTTCCAGTGCGACGTGCACCCCACCATCATGTTCGGCACCCTCACGGCGAAGTAGGCGGAGCGCAGACCGATGGCGACGACCACCCTTTCACCACGGACGGACAGCTACCGCCGATCCTGGGTCCTCGACTGGTTGACCACCGTCGACCACAAGAAGATCGGGATCATGTACATCGTCAACTCGTTCCTGTTCTTCTTCCTGGCCGGGATCCTGGCCCTGGTCGTGCGCAGCGAGCTGGCGGTGCCGGGCCTGCAGTTCCTCGACGAGCGCACCTACAACGAGGCGTTCACGATGCACGGGACGATCATGATCTTCCTGTTCGTCGTCCCGGTCCTGGCGGGCTTCGCCAACTACATCGTGCCGCTCCAGCTCGGGGCGCCGGACATGGCCTTCCCGCGGATCAACGCCCTCTCCTTCTGGCTCCTGCCCCTGGGCGGCGGCCTGATCCTGTCGGGGTACCTGTTCGGCGGCGCCGCCGCCGAGGGCTGGACCGGCTACGCGCCGCTCTCCGGCCCCAACTACTCGTCCGGACCGGGCACCGACCTGTGGCTGATCGGCCTGATGCTGGTGGGAACGGCCTCGATCCTGGGCTCCATCAACTTCATCGCCACCATCTTCAAGATGCGCGCGCCGGGGATGACGCTGTTCCGGATGCCCATCTTCGTGTGGACCGTGCTGGTCACCGCCACGTTGATCCTGCTCGCCACCCCGGTGCTCACCGCCGGGCTCATCGCGCTCTTCATCGATCGCAACTACGGCGGCAGCTTCTTCGAGCCGGCCACGGGCGGGAACCCCATCCTGTGGCAGCACATCTTCTGGTTCTTCGGCCACCCGGAGGTCTACATCGTCATCCTGCCGGCCATGGGCGTGGTCAGCGAGGTGATCCCGACGTTCAGCCGCAAGCCGCTGTTCGGCTACCGGGCCTTCGTCTTCGCCACGATCTCCATCGGCCTGCTCAGCTTCAGCGTCTGGGCGCACCACATGTTCACGACCGGCGTCGTCTTCCTCCCGTTCTTCAGCTTCATGACTGCGCTCATCGCGGTGCCGACCGGCGTGAAGATGTTCAACTGGATCGCGACCATGTTCCGCGGCTCCATCAGCTTCACGACCGCCATGCTCTTCGCCGTGGGCTTCCTGGCCATGTTCCTGATCGGCGGGATCAGCGGCGTGATGATGGCCGAGGCGCCCATCGACTTCCATCTGCAGGACACCTACTTCGCGGTCGCCCACCTGCACTACGTCTTCTTCGGCGGATCGGTCATGGGGGTCTTTGCGGCGACGTACTACTGGTTCCCGAAGATGTTCGGCCGGCGCCTGAACGAGCGCCTGGGCAAGGTCCACTTCTGGCTGATGATCATTGGCTTCAACGTGACCTTCTTCCCGATGCACATGCTGGGGATCCAGGGCATGCCGCGGCGCATCGCCGACTACTCGCCAGATGCCGGCTGGACGGTCCTGAACTTCATCGCGACGCTCGGTGCCTTCATGATCGCGCTCTCGATCCTGCCCTTCCTGGTGAACATCGTCGCGACCTTCATCAACGGCGAGCGCGTGGGCGACGACCCGTGGGAGGGAAACACCCTCGAATGGGCGACCAGCTCGCCGCCGCCCGCCTACAACTTCGACCGGATCCCGCCCATCCGATCCGAGCGCCCGGTCTTCGACCTGCGCCACAAGCATGACCGCGAGCACCTCGCCGCCGAGGCCGCGATGACCACCGTGGAGGAACAGGCATGAGCGTCGAGGCACCGGCCGTGCAGACCCCAGCGACCCCGGCGGCCGCCCAGCACCGCTCCGCAGGGATGCCCACTCCGCTGCTGGGGATGCTCCTCTTCATTGCGTCCGAGGTGATGTTCTTCGGTGGGCTGTTCGCGGCCTACTTCAACAGCCGTGCCGCGCACCAGGGTGAGTGGGGGCCACCAACCTCCGCCCCACCGCTCGAGATCCTGCCCATCGCGCTGCCGATCACCATCATCCTGATCAGCTCCAGCTTCACGATGCAGCTGGCGGTGTGGGCCATCCGTCGCGGCGACCAGGCGCGGATGCGCTTCTGGATTGGCGTGACCCTGGCGCTGGGCGTGATCTTCCTGGCCGGCCAGCTGTACGACTACTCGCAGCTTGGCTTCGGGATCGGCGACGGGATCTTCGGGACCACGTTCTACACGCTCACCGGCTTCCACGGCGCGCACGTCTTCGGCGGTGCCATTGGTCTGACCATCCTCCTGGCGCGAGGCATGCAGGGCCAGTTCAGCCAGCGCAACCACGTGGCCGTCGAGGCGATCAGCATGTACTGGCACTTCGTCGACGTGGTGTGGATCGCGCTCTTCAGCACCCTGTACTTCCTGCGCTAGGCGAGAGGTCGACCGCATGTCCGATACGCAGCTGGGCTACCTGATCCTGGGGGTCGGGATCCTGTTCGTGCTGGGCCTGGTCTTCGCCATCTCGAGCCGCGTCCCTGCCGCTGGATCCCGTGCTGCACCGCCGCCTGGCGTGCACCTCCCGTCCCCGAGCCTGCTCCCCGTGGTGATGTCGGTGGGTGCCGGGCTGCTGGGTGCCGGGCTGGCCTTCAAGCCCGACAGCCAGATCATGAACTGGTTCCTGGGCGTGCCAGGGCTGCTGGTGATCGCCTACGGAGCCGTGAGCTGGGTCCGCGCCGCGGGTCACGAGTGGCGCGAGACGGAGCAGCGACCGCACGACGACGCCAAGGGGCACTGAGTGACCGCCGTCCCGGCGAGCGAGCGGTCACCGCGGGTCACGCCGCGCCGGCGGGGCCTTCCCATCGCCTATCTCCTGGCTGCGGCGGTCCTGCCGGTCATCCTCCTCGCGCTCCTCGCCTGGCGGCTGCTGGCCGCGCCCGCCCCGGCCGCCACCATTGGCTCCGCGGCGCCGGCGTTCAGCCTCACCGACCTCGACGGCAACGCGGTCTCCCTGGCGGACCTGCACGGACACCCGGTGATCGTCAACTTCTGGGCCAGCTGGTGCGGTCCGTGCATCGAGGAATTCCCCCTTCTTCAGCAGGCCGCGAGCGAGCACGCAGCGGACGGGCTCGTGATCGTGGGGATCGTGTACCAGGACCGCGCCGATGCCGCCCGCTCGTTCATGTCGCGCATGGGGGCGCGGTGGGCGACCGCCATGGACCCGGGCGGCAGCGTGGCCGCCAGCTACGGGATCTACGCCCCGCCCGACACGTTCTTCATCGACCGGAACGGCGTGATCGCCGGCCGGCAGATCGGCCAGCTCAGCCAGCAGGACCTGGCCCGCCAGCTGGACACCATCCTGGGCAAGGAGTAACCATTCGCACCAATGGAACCCAACCTTCCCGCAGCACCCGATGCGCATGCCGATGCCGTGATCGACACGATCCACGACCTGCACCCGGACCACCGCGACCCGCAGCGGCAGACGGTGCAGCAGAACCTGTGGGTGGCCGTGCTTCCGCTGGCGCTGGTGGCGCTGGCGGTGCTCGTCTTCGTCGCGGCCGCCTGGACGATCCTGGTCGCGCAGTGACCGCCCCCCGGTGACGGCACCGGAGACGCACTCTCCGCCGGCCCTGCGGCGCGCGGTGGCCGAGCCCACCCTGAGCGAGCCGCCCGACGCACCCGCGATCCGCGTGCGGGGCCTCCGCAAGTCGTACGGGGAGCTGCAGGCGGTGCGCGGGATCGACCTGGAGATCAGGCGCGGGGAGGTCTTCGCGCTGCTGGGTCCCAACGGCG
>Ga0315540_10001693_pt1 | contig 12577 bp, 7 predicted proteins | sample SalMarSW160110MG_FD_203677 | JGI IMG/M metagenome (GOLD analysis project Ga0315540, IMG submission 203677) | Salt marsh sediment microbial communities from the Plum Island Ecosystem LTER, Massachusetts, United States - Salt Marsh Sediment SW1601-10 ... | reverse complement strand
GCCTGAGTACGGGACGCAGGAGGACGACTTTACCCGCGCCGTGGTCCAGGCGAACGAGCAACGCCGAAGCTGGCGCGAGCGCCTCGGCTGGGTCCATGAAACCTTGACCCATGCGGATTTCGATCCGAGTCCCGAACGCCTGGCCACGCTTGCCGTCTACCTGCGTTTCCTGGGAACGGGCGAGGTCGCCTGCGAAGAGGACGGCAGGCACTTCCGGCCCAACCACCATGCGGGCGCTGCGGCCGACATCCAAGGCGTGCTCGAAGCAGCCACCGGCGCGGACAATGCCTGGATTCTGAGGAAGATCTATCCCTGGCTGCCCTCGTTTGCCGACGACTTTCGCCGCAAGGAGCCGCTCACGCGCATCCGCGACATCGCGCACCGCAACGATATCCCGCACGACCTCAAGAACGAGATCAAGCACCGGTTGCAGAATAAGCTGCATCGCTGCGCGGGTCCGGAGGACTTCCAGACCTCCGAAGAGATCCTGGAGCGCATCACCGCCCCGGGCGTGAGCTATTCGCCGGAGTTCGTGCAGCAGTTCGAGATCTTCCACGAGGAGCTCGGCGAGTTCTTCAACGCCTCGGCGCTGGACGTGCGTCTGCGCGACATCCAACCGAGCCTGGACGCTGAGCAGGCGGCGCAGGTCGAGGGCTTGCTGGCGCTCAAAGCAAAGCGGGATCGCAGCGACGGCGAGCTGCTCGCCTTGCTGGAGGCACTGACCGCAGTGCGTACCCTCATCGACGCGCGCTCGAGCACGGCCGAAGGGGCACAACGACAACACTTGCGAACCACCGACATTGCGCTCGAAGATTTTGCCTTTGTGCTCATGAGCGAGGCGGCCAACCGCTTCGAGGACGCAACTGCTGCCGGCTCCTGGGCCGGTCTGCTCCAGGTGCTGGCCTTGGCGCTCGCGAACGTACGGCTCAGCCGAATCGAGTCGGAGGAGACCGCAGTCCTCGAGTCGGAGCTGGCTGCCTGGGCGCCGGATCTCGCTGGGGGGCTGGAGAACGCGGATCGGTTGGCCTTGCTGCGCATCAAGTCGACGCTGGAGCGTGCCGAACGCCTGGCAGAAGGCTACACCGACCGGGTGCTCTCCTTGTTTCCTGGGCGGGTCACCAGCCTCGGCCGCTCCCTGCATGTGGCCGGCCACGCCATCGCGGTGTTCTGCGAAGGGGACATCCGCGGCAATATCGTCTTTCAGCTCTCGAAGCTGGTAGGAATGCTGCGAAAAGGTGTGCGGGCCGCGCTGGGGCTATCGCCTTGGGAGACGGTCGTGCCCGCCGAGGCCCATGGCCTGTTGGTCGAGGCCAATACCCTGTCGGCCCTGGAAGGGCGGTCTGCCACCGATCCGCCGGTGATTGCTTTGGTCCAGCGCGCCGAGGGCGACGAGGAGATACCGACCGGCGTGCGCGGCATCCTGTTGGGACACGCCATACCGCAGCTCTCCCATCTCGGTGTGCGGGCTCGGCAAGCCGGTATCGCCTTTGCCGCGGCCGACGATCGGCAGCTCCTGGAGACCCTGAAGGACCATCTGGGTAAAAGCGTGCATCTGCAGGTCGGCGCGGACGAGATGTCGCTGCAGGAATCGGAGTTGCCGGCAGAGACGGTGGATGTCGCACCAGTGCCCCGGAAGGTGGAGCTGCCAGAGGCCAGGCTCACCAACACACCAAGCTGGGTGCCGGCGATTGACGCGACCAGCGAGACTTGCGGCGCCAAGGGAGCGGGCGCCGGGCGTTTACTCGAGCTTGCCGAGGAATCGGAGGGGTTGTTCGCGGAGCCGCAAGCCCTCGCCCTGCCGTTCGGTGTCATGGAGCACTGCCTGGAGCTGACGTCCAGTCTGGCCCCGGAATATCGAGCGCTACAGCAACGCCTGACCGATGGGTCCGATGCGCGGCTGGATGAGGTGCTGAAAGACCTGCGCGAGCTGATCGAACGAATCGAGATCCCCGGTGAGCTCCTAGATACCATTGGAGACACCTTCGGCAAGGAAACCCTCTTGGCCGTGCGCTCCAGCGCCAACGGCGAAGACCTGGAACAGCTCGCCGGTGCCGGGCTCTACGACTCGGTGATCGGGGTCCGGCCAGAGGAGGGCGCCGCGGCGATTCGCCAGGTGTGGGCCTCCATTTGGACGCGCCGTGCGACCCTGAGCCGTATCCAGGCGGGTATCGCACATGAACGGATCCACATGGCGGTGCTGGTCCAGGCGCTGGTGGAGCCGGAGCTATCCTTCGTCATGCACACCCTCGACCCGGCGACCAAGGACCCCGAGATCGCCTACGTGGAGCTTGCGATCGGCCTGGGCGAAACCCTGGCATCGGCCTCCCAACCGGGCACGCCGTACCGGCTCAGGTGCAACCGTACGACGGGGGAGACGAGCCTGGTCAACTGCGCCAGCTTTTCCTATGCCCTGCGACCCGGACCGGGAGGCGCCCTCGCCAGAGAACGTCTCGACTACAGCGATGGGGCCGTTGCGGCGCATACGGCGGCGCTCCAAAGCTTGGGGGCACGGCTCGCCGCCGTCGCGTCCATGCTCCAGGAACGACTCGGCTGTCCGCAGGACGTCGAAGGTATCCTGACCTCGGACGACCAACTGTACATCGTGCAGACGCGGCCGCAGCAAGGCATTTGACATGACCCCCAAGCTTCTCACCATGATGCACATCCAGCCGCCCATTGCGGGCGACGAGGCCCTGCTCCAACTAGCGCGCGCACGCCTCCAAGAGGCCGGCCTCGGCGGGGAGCTCTATCCGGGTAGCCTCGAGCATCTAGATGCGCTCCTTCCCTTGCGACCCGAGCCGCAGCCTTGCACGGCACACCTGCCGCGGGACATCGACCTGCTCGGCACAGGAGGGCAGAATGCGGTGCTTGCCTTCGCCGAGCGCGCTGCCGGCAAGCTCTATGGTCTTGTGGTGCACGACCAGCGGGCATTCGACGGCCGGCTCCAGGAGGTCGCCGCCGCCTTCCGCACCCTCGACCAGCGCCTGGGCGAGATCGAGGGCTCGCCACTGTTGTTCGTGGAATATGCTGCCGGCCTCGAGCCGGATTACTTCGCGCTCTTATTCGAGGAGACCCGCGAGCTTATCCGGGTCGGTCCCTGCATCGACATCGGTCACGTGGCCATTTTTAGTTGCAGAAACCGCTTTGCCGAGCGGTTCGACGGCCAGGATGTTTGTGGCCTGCGTCCGGACACGGACGATCTGCCGGAGCGCATCGAGGGCGTCCAGGACGCCGTTCGACAGACCCTGCCGACCGTTGTCGATCTGATCGGCCGCCTGGCCGCACTCGGCAAGCCCATCCACTTCCACCTGCACGATGGCCATCCCCTGTCCACCTTGAGTCCGTTCGGGGTATCGGATCATTTGAGCTTTCTGCAACAGATCCCAATCCCTTTCCCGTACCGGGGCCGACAGTTGCTCGATGGCATCTTCGGGCCGGAAGGATTGAACAGGGTCATAGCTACCACCATGTCGGGGTTGCCGGCGGACAAACTCTCCTTCATGCTCGAAGTGCATCCCCAGCCCGGGCACAAACCTCTGGACCGGTATGCCCACCTGTTCGAGCAATGGACGGACAAGACCAACGCTGAGTGGATGAATTATTGGCTCGACAGGCTGATCGAGAACGGCACGCTTCTGCGCAATGCTTGCCATTCAGGCTGAGTGGTATGGGGCTCAAATGCAGGTATGAGAGACTGGTATGCCTGTAACTCCGTTAAGGGCTCCGACCCGAATGGCACTGATTGGTCGGTAAACTGGGTAGCGAACGGCTTGCTGCACCTGCTCGGCGTTCGGCCTGAGGACGATCAGGGCAATGCCCTCTCCCGCGAGGAGCTGCGCACCGTCCTCAGCGAGGCCGGGGCCATGATCCCGAAGCGAAGCCAAGGCATGTTGCTGGTGATCCTGGATCTGGAGAATGCGACGGTCGAGGACATCATGATCCCCCGCAACGAGGTGGACGGAATCGACATCCGGGACCCGGAGGAAGAGATCCTCACCGCACTCAAGAACGCCGCCTACGCGCGGCTTCCCCTGTTCGACGGCAGCATCGACAGCGTCATGGCATGGTCCATGTGCGCGATGCCTTGCGCATGGTCTTGGAAAAGAGGCTCGACAAGGAGCAATTACGCGAGATCGCCCACGAGCCCTACTTCGTCCCCGAAGGCACACACCTCTACCTGCAGCTGCGCAACTTCCAGGGCGAGAAGCAGCCCGTCGGCCTGGTCGTGGACGAGTACGGGGACTTCCTGGGATTGATCACCCTCACGGACCTGCTCGAGGAGATCGTGGGGGAGTTCGCATCAGACCCGGCGGACACCATCGGGGAGATTCATCGCACGGGGGACGGCAGCCTCTTGATCGACTGTGGCATCAGCGTCCGCGAGCTCAACCGTGCCCTGCGCTGGAAGCTACCGACCGACGGCCCCAAGACGCTGAACGGCCTGATCATCGACTACATGGAAACCATCCCCGACCCCGGAACCAGCCTGAAGCTCTACGGCCATCCCTTGGAGATCATGCATACTGCGGAAAGTGCGGTGAAGACTGTAAAATTCTATGGCTGAGGCGATATGTCATCCACAGTCATCGCCCGAGCAGACTTTCGATCGCAACAACCACAGGCGCCTGTAGCTCAGATGGATAGAGCATCGGCCTTCGAAGCCGACGGTCGGGGGTTCGAATCCCTCCAGGCGCGCCAATACAGATTCGGTGATGGGCCAAGCGTGCCCTGATCCCGAAAATCCATGTCGTTTACGCCGGATGGGACGGGCGTCTCGAGATTGTCGACGTAGCCTGGCAGAACCGACGTGCGAGTCGGCGAGGTAGCAGCTATGACAGTGAGTTCTATCGAAAGCCTGCACACACACCTTCAATGGGCCATCCAGGTCGAGAGCACCACCATTCCCCCCTATCTTTGTGCACTTTATTCGATCAAAGACGGACATAACCAGGAAGCAACCGAAATCCTGCGCAGCATATTTCTCGAGGAGATGCTGCACATGACTTTGTGCGGCAAATATCCTCAATGCAGTCGGCGGCAGCCCGCAATTGGATATGCCGGGTTTCACTGCCACTTATCCTGCCTATCTTCCTCATAGCAACCGCAGCTTCGAGATGGCCCTGCAGAAATTCTCCAGGCCTGCCATCGAGACGCTGATGAAGGCTGAAAAGCCCGAACCTGCAGGTGCACCACCTGAAGACGACCGTTACGAGACGCTTGCCCAGTTTTATGCATCGATTGAAGACGGGTTGATACGACTATCCAGGGAGATCGGACAGGAGCGTTTATTCTGCGGTGACCCGGGCAGGCAGATTCATGATCACAGTTTCAGCTATGGTGGGAGCGGCAGGATTATCGCGGTCACTGACCTGGGCTCCGCGCTCGAAGCCTTGGAGGAAATCATCGAGCAGGGCGAAGGAATGGATTACGGCTCGATCTGGGATGGCGATCGCAACATGTTTCACCATGAGCGGGAAGAGATCGGCCATTATTATCGATTGAGCCAGATTTTCGAAGGACGCTACTACCAGCAGGGTGATACGCCACAGAGCGGACCCACAGGCAAAACCTTCAAGGTGGACTGGGACGCGGTTTACGACATGCAGCCCAATCCGCGCTCGGGCGCCTATCCGGCAGGAAGTGACGTCCAACTTGCGATGTCACGGTTCAACATAGCTTACAGCGAGATCCTGGGCGGCATGCAGCAGGCCCTCAACGGGGCGCCCGAGAGGCTTGTTGCCTCCATCGGTGCAATGATGGAGCTCAAGAACCTCGCAGTCGACTTGATGCAGTTGCCCATGGGAAACGGTCAGAGCTACGCCGGGCCGAGCTTCGAGTACATAGCGCCTGAGCATCGAGCGTCCGGCGACACTTCAAGAGCAAAAATTTCCATCAGCAAGAATGGACCCTATCGAATACAGGGCGGCATCGCCCTGAGCAGAAAGGAAGTTATCAAATCTGAAATGAATGAGCCGCTGACCTGGCGAAAAGTAAATGCGATTGCAGTACCGGCCGACTATGCATTGTGTCGGTGTGGCGAGTCGAAGAATAAACCGTTCTGCGACGGGACCCACACCAGAATCCCCTTTGACGGAATGGAAACGGCGGATACCAAGCCCACAGCCGAGCGCCTGAAAGTCATCGAAGGTGAAGACATCGAGGACGGGACCAATATTCGCGTGAAAAGCGATCTCAGCCTGTGCGCACATGCCGGTTTTTGTTATAACCACTTCGGCAACGTGAATGACATGATGCGCTCGGCAAGCGATGTGCGGATACGAAGCCAGGTAATTGCAATGGTGGAGCGGTGTCCGTCCGGCACACTTACCTACGAGGTCGAAACTGGCAAGGATACTTGCGTTGAGGACCTGGCATACGAGCCCGACTTGCCTGCAGCGATCGCAGTAGTGACGGATGGCCCACTGTGGGTGACGGGCGGCGTCCTTGTCGAGCGCTCCGACGGGCAGCCGATTGAGATTCGCAACCGGATGACGCTATGCCGATGCGGACATTCGGAAAACAAGCCATTCTGTGACGGCACTCATCATACGATCGATTTCACCGACTGATCGGCTTTGAGAGAGCGAGCCTGTGGCTCGGCGTTGGGAGCCATCATGCAAGAAACAGTAGACCACCCGGTAACTCCGGTGATAATGTCGTGCACGGACTTGTTGACTTTCCATGGCCTATCTCGTTTCGACCAGTGCTACGCCCGCGCTTTCATCGTACTTCCGCCAGGGTTTTGATCCTACTGTGCCTCTTCACGCTGCAGGCACAGCTTCTCGCGTCCTCCACGTTGGTCTGCAAGCATGCCCGCACGGGCGGTGCCACCCTTACCTGCCCCCTCCATATGGGAGCTTCCGCCGCGACGGGCACAGATAAGGTCGATTCCCTACTCGATTGCCAGAAGTGCGCCCTCGGCGTCTTCCTCGGTTGCTGCCACCAGCTGGTTTCCGTCTATTTGCCGAGCCCTGCGCCCATCTCCCACGTCAAGTCGGCCAGGGGTCCGGACCACTTCTACCACTTCGTCCCCGACCGGTCGATCCGGCCTCCCATCTCCCTTCAGGGCTAGCCCAGAGATCCCGCGACCCTCGAGGTCGCCCTTTTCTCTACCGCGACCGAGGCGTCCCGGAGCCTGACATCCGGGCTCTCGGCCTGTGGTGCCGGCACTTGGAGACAACCATGTCCGATTCACCTTCGCGCCGAATGGCGGGACACCTGTCGGCTGCCTGTCTGCTGGTCTTTCTATCGACCGCTTGCAGCGACGAGACCCCGACCCCGAGCGAGCCCCTCGCCGCTGCCATGGACGACAGCGCCCTGGAGCACGCCGCCAAGCACCTGGATCCGAAATACGTCTGCCCCATGCACCCGCAGATCGTCAAGGACGAGCCCGGGAACTGTCCCATCTGCGGAATGAATCTGGTGAAAAAGCTCATGGACCCGGATGAGGGCAAGCGTCCGGAGGTCAGGCTGAGCGATGCCGTGATCCAGAACATGAGCGTCCGCACTGCGAAGGTGGAGCGCGGTACCCTCTGGAAGTACATCCGCACCCTGGGCCGGGTGGAGTACGACGAGACGAGTCTGGCCCATATCCACCCCAGGGCCGAGGGCTGGATCGAGGGCCTGAGCTTGCGTGCAGAGGGCGAGCCGGTGAAAAAGGGGCAGCGGCTGGCCGAGCTCTATGCACCCGAGATCCTGTCGGCCCAGGTTGACTTTCTGCTCGCCCTCGAGCCCCGAGAACGGGGCGTTGCAGGCGTCAAGGCCGAAAATGCGCGCAACCTGCTGCGTCTGCTCGACGTCCCGGACACCGTCATCACCGAGATCGAGCGCACCCGGCAGACCAGGAACCGAATCCCGGTGCTCGCCCCCACCGACGGCATCGTGACCAAGATGATGGCCCGCGACGGCATGTACGTGACCAAGGCCACGGAGATGTTCACCATCGCCGACCTGAGCCGGGTGTGGGTCATGGTGGACGTCTTCGAGCACCAGATCGCCTGGCTGAAGCCCGGAATCGAGGCCGAGATCAGCGTCCCCGCCTATCCCGGCAAGAAGTGGAAGGGGGTGGTGGACTACCTCTATCCCGATCTGGACCCCAAGACCCGCACCCTGCGCGTGCGTCTGGCCTTTCCCAACCCGGACCTGGTCCTGAAGCCGAACATGTTCGCGGACGTGGTGATCTACGGCGGCCCCAAGAAGGAGGTGCTCAAAATACCGGGCGAGGCGCTCATCGTCACCGGCGAGCGCGAGAGCGTGGTCACCGCCCTCGGCGGGGGCCGGTTTCGGCCCGTGGACGTGGTGACCGGAATGCAGGAAGGCGGCGAGGTGGAGATCCTCTCCGGGCTGAAAGAGGGCGACGAGATCGTCGTCTCTGGGGAGTTCCTCATCGATTCCGAGTCCAGCCTGCAGGCGAGCTTCATGCGCATGTCGGAAGCAGAAAATGCTCCGGATTCATCACCTCCGGATAGCCAAATGCATTCCGGACACTAAGGGGGCTCTACAGATGATCCGGCGACGTATTTTCCATTCCAGAAGACCAGGGTCCGTAGGATGTGGTGAGGAACGAACCGCATCGATCGTGGAAGAGGAGTTTCCCTTCGCTCTCTACATCATTCGGCCTCATCCTAGGTTTGTCAGGGGGCATCTCCCAAATCCAGCCGACGTTCTATCCGCTCGATGCGTCGCTGGAGGTCATCGAAGTCCGACTTTCCAACTTTCCGGCATAGACGGCCGACGTCAGCCCTCCAAGCTGCTGACCCATCGCTGCCAATTGCAGGTTGGTCGCCAGGGTCTCTCGCTTCAAATCGGCGATGTCCGCGCGAATGGCACGCAAGTGCTCCAGCACCAAGTTATCCATTTTGGCAGTCATTGCGCCCCCCGGTAACAAATAGATCGATGACAAGAGAAGTATTTGGGGCTTTCGACGGCCTGTCAAACTTTTACTTGTCTTTCAATCGCCTCTATGAATGCGCGAGTAAGCTATGGAACAAGTCATCCGCTGGTCGATAAAAAACCGATTCCTGGTCCTGCTCGCCACTCTTATGCTCACGGGGTGGGGCATCATCTCGATCAAGCAGACGCCCCTGGACGCCATCCCGGACCTCTCGGACGTCCAGGTCATCATCCGCACTAGCTTCCCGGGGCAGTCGCCGCGGGTCGTCGAGGAACAGGTCACCTATCCCATCACCACCACCATGCTGGCGGTGCCGGGGGCGCAGACGGTACGCGGCTACTCCTTCTTCGGGGACTCCTACGTCTACGTCATCTTCGCCGACGGCACCGACCTCTACTGGGCACGGTCCCGGGTCCTGGAATACCTGAATCAGGCCGCGTCCAGCCTGCCGGCCGGGGTCCAGCCGCGGCTCGGGCCCGACGCCACCGGCGTGGGCTGGGTCTACAGCTACGCCCTAGTCGACCCCACAGGGAAGCACGACCTGGCCCAGCTGCGCAGCCTCCAGGATTGGTTCCTGAAGCTGGAGCTGCAGACCGTCCCCGGCGTGGCCGAGGTGGCCACGGTGGGCGGCATGGTGCGCCAGTACCAGATCGTCGCGGACCCGGAGAAGCTGCGCGCCTACGGCATTCCGCTCGCGAAGCTGACCGCCGCGGTCCGCGCCGCCAACCAGGAGGTAGGGGGCTCGGTAGTGGAGATGGCGGAGGCCGAGTACATGATCCGCACCCGCGGCTACATCCGCGGCGTTCAGGACATCGAGACCATCCCGGTGGACGTCGATGCCCGCGGCACCCCCATCCTGCTGCGGGACCTGGCGACGGTGCAGATCGGCCCGGAGATGCGCCGGGTGGTCTCGGACCTGGACGGCGAGGGGGAGATCACCGGCGGCATAGTGGTCATGCGCTACGGCGAGAACGCGCTCAGCACCATCGCGGGCGTCAAGCGCAAGCTCGAAGAGCTGCAGAAGGGCCTGCCGGAGGGGGTGAAGATCGTCGAGACCTACGACCGCTCCGAGCTGATCCTGAATGCGGTGGACAACCTCGAGGAGAAGCTCGTCGAGGAGTTCATCGTCGTGGCCCTGGTGTGCCTGGTCTTCCTGTTCCACCTGCGCTCGGCATTCGTGGCCATCGTCACCCTGCCCCTCGGGTTGCTGACCGCCTTCGTGATCATGCATCACCAGGGCATCAACGCCAACATCATGTCCCTGGGCGGCATCGCCATCGCCATCGGCGCCATGGTGGATGCGGCCATCGTCATGATCGAGAACGCCCACAAGCACCTGGAGCGCTACCGCCGGTCCTACGGGCACGCGCCCAAGGGCAAGGAGCACTGGGTGGTAATCGCCGCGGCCGCCTCCGAGGTGGGTCCCGCCCTCTTCTTCTCCCTGCTCATCATCACCCTGAGCTTCCTGCCCGTGTTTACCCTCGAGGCCCAGGAGGGGCGACTGTTTGCCCCCCTCGCCTACACCAAGACCTATGCCATGGCCGCCTCCGCCGGTCTGGCCGTGACCCTGGTGCCCGTGCTCATGGGCTACTTCATCCGCGGACGCATTCCGCGGGAAGAGACCAACCCGCTGAGCCGCTTTCTGATCTGGATCTACCGCCCGCTTCTGCGGCGCGTGCTGGGTGCGCCGCGGGCCACCATCCTGGTGTCCGTCCTGGTCCTTCTCAGCCTGCTGATCCCCATCTACGGAATCGGCGGTCTTCTGGAGCCCCTGAAGTGGCCATTCGAAGCGATCGGGCTGGTGCGCCCCGAGGGTCCGCCACAGCGCGCAGTCGCGGCCATCGAGGGCTGGCAGGCGTCGCTCGTGAAGCGCTGGCGGCAGGCGACCCGCGGGATTCCCCTGCTGGAAAAAATGGGCTCGGGTCTGGGCTCGGAGTTCATGCCCGAGCTCTACGAAGGCGACCTCATGTACATGCCCACCACCCTGCCCGGGATCTCCATCGGCAAGGCCCGGGAGTTGCTGCAGCAGACCGACCGGCTGATCGCCACCCTGCCCGAGGTGCACCGGGTCTTCGGCAAGGTCGGCCGGGCCGACTCCGCGACCGATCCGGCACCCCTGACCATGATCGAGACCCTGATCCAGCTGAAGCCCGAGTCCGAGTGGCGCACGGGCATGACCATCGACAAGCTGATCGCCGAGCTGGATCGGACCGTCGCTTTCCCGGGGGTCACCAACGCCTGGGTGATGCCGATCAAGACCCGCATCGACATGCTGGCCACCGGGATCAAGACCCCGGTCGGCGTCAAGGTCGCCGGACCGGACCTGAAGGAGATCGAGCGCATCGGCAAGGACATCGAGCGCACGCTGCGCGGTGTGCCGGGGACCGCGTCCGCCTTCTCCGAGCGGGTCGCGGGCGGGCGCTACGTGGAGATCCGTCCCGACCGTATCGAGGCGGCCCGGGTCGGGCTCAATATCGAGGACATCAACCAGGTCGTGGCCGCCGCGGTCGGAGGGATCAACATCACCCAGACGGTGGAGGGGCTGGAGCGCTACCCGGTCAACCTGCGCTTCCCGCGGGAGAGGCGCAACAATCTGGTAAAGCTGCGTGAGCTGCCCCTGGTGACCCCCACCGGCGCCCAGGTACCACTCGGGCAGATCGCCGAGGTGAAGATCGTCGACGGGCCGCCCATGCTCAAGAGCGAGAACGCCCGCCTCAACGGTTGGACCTTCGTCGACATCCGCGGAGTGGACGTAGGCACCTACGTCCGCCAGGCCCAGCCGGCGGTACGCGACCAGGTGCGGCTCCCGCCCGGTTACTCGATCACCTGGTCCGGCCAGTACGAGTACATGCTCAGGGCGAAGGAGCGGCTGGCCCAGGTCGTTCCCTTCACCCTGATCATCATTTTCAGCCTGCTCTACCTCACCTTCCGCAGCAGCGGCGAGGCCCTGCTGGTCATGCTCTCCCTGCCCTTCGCCCTGGTCGGCGGCTTCTGGCTCATCTACCTGCTGGGCTACAATCTCTCGGTTGCAGTGGCCGTCGGCTTCATCGCCCTGGCCGGGGTAGCGGCCGAGTTCGGCGTGGTGATGCTGGTCTACCTGGACAATGCCTTGAAGGGATTCGAGGAGGAAGACCGGCTGCACAACATCTCCGACCTCAAGGCCGCCATCATGGAGGGAGCGGTCATGCGCGTGCGTCCCAAGGCCATGACGGTCGCCGTCATCTTCGCCGGCCTGCTGCCCATCATGATCGGACACGGTACCGGCTCCGAGGTCATGCGACGCATTGCTGCTCCCATGGTGGGCGGCATGATCACCGCGCCCCTGCTGTCCCTGTTCGTCATCCCGGCCATCTACCTGGTTTGGCGGCGGCGGGAGATCGGGCAACGGGAGGTGAGCCTCGTTCTGGAGACTGAGCCAACCGCCGCAACGAAAGACGCGTAGGGTGGGCATCGCCCACGAATGCCTCTATTCGCCAAACTCCCTTTCGCTGAAAGCAGAAATTCCCGCCGGTACCCCCGAACAGAGTGATAGGCAAGCTGGAAGGGTGGCGGGAACGGCAGGGCCACAGAAGGACTGGTCCGTCGACAGGGACGGAGTCGATTTGCTGGCGATAACGTTCCTCAAACCCTCACTTCGCGCACGGACGATCACGGCATAGCCTCACGAGGTGTCGAAGCCCAAGT
>Ga0315540_10001692_pt1 | contig 12578 bp, 10 predicted proteins | sample SalMarSW160110MG_FD_203677 | JGI IMG/M metagenome (GOLD analysis project Ga0315540, IMG submission 203677) | Salt marsh sediment microbial communities from the Plum Island Ecosystem LTER, Massachusetts, United States - Salt Marsh Sediment SW1601-10 ... | reverse complement strand
CAATTCGAGCGTGAAGCTGATGAAGATCGCGTCGAAAGTCTCGTCGTTAAATGGCAATTGGGTCGCATCGCCCAGGCGTAAATCGATGCTTTCACCCAGGCCTGCAGCCCTGACCCGTTCCTGGGCCACGTGCAGCATGCCCTCAGACAGGTCCACTCCCGAAACGGATTCAGCCCCGGCCTGTGCGAGTTCGATCAGGGCCTGTCCCGTGCCGAAGCCGATTTCCAGGACGTGTTCTCCGGGTTGGACGTTCAATTTTTGCAAGCCAATCCGGGTGAACTTTTTCTCGCTGCCGGCGAACAGGTCGTACCAGCGCGACATGCGATCATAGCTCTGCTTGGTTTCCTCCCTTGAACGCTCCACACGTTGGATTTGAGTTCCCATCATCCCTCCCGATATTTCGGACTCTGATAAAATAGCCCGATATTCTGAGTATAACAAAGGTTGCAGCCGAGATGCCTGACGAAAAAGAAGTCTACCAGCAGCATGCCGATCGATATGAAGCCCTGGTGTCACGCGAGGATTACCAGGGCAACATCCTGCGGGAGATCCGAAAATTAGCACCGCTTTCCGGTAAGGATGTGATCGACCTGGGTGCTGGAACCGGACGCCTGGCCTGCCTGCTGGCGCCGTTTGTCCGTTCGATATATGCATTTGATTTGTCGGCGAACATGCTGGCTGAGGCTCGTACTAAATTTAAAGCTGATGGGCAATCCAATTGGCAGGTTGCGGTGGCTGACCACCGCTTTGTGCCCCTGCCAGTTGCCAGTGTGGACTTGGTGGTCTCGGGTTGGAGTGTCAGTTACCTGGCTGTCTGGAATCCTGCCAACGAGCGGGAAGAGCTGGATCGCTGGTTGGGGGAAATGAAGCGTATTCTCAAGCCGGATGGTAGAGTGATTTTGTTTGAATCATTGGGGACGGGGGGCGACACGCCGCAGCAGCTGCCGCACCTGGAGGCAACTTATCACTGGCTGGAAGAGAATGGTTTCTCGAATAGCTGGATCCGCACCGATTACCACTTCGAAACCCTCGAACAGGCTGTCGATCTGGCCGGATTTTTCTTTGGTGAGGAGCTAGCCGGCCGGGTGCGGGATGAACGCTTGACCGTGCTGCCGGAATGTACCGGCGTCTGGTGGCGCACGCTGGATTAAACAAAAACAGCCCCTCGCTAGATGCGAGGGGCTGTTGCTAATTATTTTCAACCTATGAACAATCCGATCGCCAGTAAGGCCGGCGTGACCAGGTTGAGGATGACATTCATGCCCATGGAGGGGACCAGCGCCGGTATATTGTCGGCATTACGATGCGCTCCACGATACGCGCGTATGGCCAATACCCCGGTCAGTAAGGCGAGCAGGCTGAAACCGGGCAGCAGATGAAGGATGACACCGATCACGATGGACAGATAAGCTCCCAGCAGGAATACGCCGTAGATCAGGCTGCTGGCTCGGCGTCCCAGGGTGATCGGGTAATGGCGGCGGCCGATGCTCCGATCGGCTTCGGTATCCGGAAACTGGTTGAGTAGCAGCAGGTCGCTGACCAGAAAGGTCGGCACCAGCGAAGCGATGAAAGCGGTCCAGCTATAGCTGCCGGTCAGGGCGAAGTGCGTACCCATGACCATCAATAAGCCAAAGCCAACGCCAGGGGCGATCAGGCACAGAAGCGGCTGGTAAACCCACCAAATTGTGTAAGTGACTAACAAAATTAAACCCAGCAAGCCCAACGGAAGTAATGCCCAGCCGCGCAGCCAGGTGAAAAACACACCGACTGCTCCCGTGATGCCAAAGGTCAGCCAGGAGAGGATCAAGGTTTGGCGCGCCGCTTGCGGTTGAGTCGGAAGCGTTCCGCTGCCGCCGCTGAAGGGAGTACGCTGGGTTTTGGAATCCAGCCCGCTCTTGAAGTCGAAATATTCGTTGAAGGCGTTGACGCTGATATGGGCTGACAGCGCGCCGATCAAAACCAGCAGGACTTGCAGCCAGTCTACCCTGCCGGTCTGCCAGAAAGCCGTCCCCACACCGACTGCTACGCAGGATGGCGTTAGGATCAGAAACGGCACACGCATCGGCCCCAACAGTGCTTTGAAATTCATGCAGTTCCTCCCGAAAAAATTTATCGAACGAAGGCAGACATCTGGCCAGCCAGCGTATCTTTAATGCGCTCTTTGTGTCGGCCCAGCAAGGTCATACCCTCGATTTCGTCATGGGTGAAAAAGTTGGCCTCAGTGGTCTCATCGCTCAGGCCTAATTTCCCCCCGCTGATTTGCGCTTCGAAATGCAGGACGACAACCTGAACGCGATTGCCATCCGGGTAAACCACCAATTGGTCGGGATTACTGTACACGCCGACCAGGCGTATCGGACTCACCTCCAGGCCGGTTTCCTCATTTACCTCACGTTGGCAGCATTCTTCGGCCGATTCGCCCGGCTCCATCGCCCCACCGGGCAGACACCACTGGCCGTTATCGCTGCGCTTGGTGAGCAGGATTTTGTCACGGTTTTGGTTGAAGATGGCGGCCGAACAACCCAACCGCAATTTGCCGGTCTTGCCGATGCGCTCGCCAAACAGAACTTTTGTCATGCCCCCGATTATACGACCATTGGGACGGGGAATACCCGTCCCAATAGATTTATTCCTTGATGAAAGTGCCGTTGCGCAATTCGGTCAATGCTTGCTCGATTTCCTGACGCGTATTCATCACGAACGGGCCGTATGGCACGATTGGCTCTTTGAAGGGCGCGCCGGCCATCAGCATAAAGCGCACTGGATCAGTTGTGCCGGTTTGAACGCGCAAGCTTTCTCCATCGCTCAAAACAGCCATGTGCACTGATTGGACAAACTCGGCTCCTTGCTCGTTGGCTCCACCGAAGGAGGCCTGGCCTTCGAAGACGTACACGACCGCCGTGTGGCCATCCGGGATGGCCTGTGTGAAAGTCGTACCGGGCTCGAGGGTTACGTCCATGTACAGGGGCTGGGCGGCGATTTCGGTTACGGGTCCCTTGATGCCTTCATACTCCCCAGCTACCAGGCGGACCTTGACGCCGTCCTTTTCGTCCGTCGGGATGCTTTGTGCGTTGACTTCCTGGTAGTGCGGGGTGGTCATCTTTAAGGCTGCGGGCAGGTTGACCCACAATTGAAAACCATAGATCGTCCCTTCCGGACCGCGGCGGGGCATTTCTTCGTGCAGAATACCGCGCCCGGAGGTCATCCATTGCACATCGCCGGGACCGATCAGCCCGGCATTGCCCAGGCTGTCGCGGTGCTGGGTGGCGCCTTCCAGCATGTAAGTCACGGTTTCGATCCCGCGATGCGGGTGCATCGGGAAACCGCGGATGGGCCCTTCGACCGGATCGTTGAAGGCGAAATGGTCGAAAAGCAGGAATGGATCGTACTCGTTTGAAGCGCGCGGTGAGATCGAGCGCCGCAGCAGCACGCCAGCGCCTTCGATCACGAATTGCGGCTCGATAATTTGTGAAACACCACGAAATTTAGGCATGCATACCTCTTATCAGGGTTGAATTTATTTTCGATGGTAGTGGATGTGCCAGAGCAGGGTCCAGGTTTGACCATTATCTTCGGATCGTTCCCAATTCCAGTCAAGTTCATCGGGGGCGATGTTGTACCAGCGCATACGTTGTTGGATGGGCTTGCCCTCCATCATGACCTCGCGCATTAGGATCATATTGTCGTCCCTGAACTCACCGGTGAAATCCAGGTAACTGCCCTGGGAATCGACCCAGGTCTGGCACCATTTGTCCCGCCCCGGGTCGTAAACAGAAACGCTCATCCCTTGCATGGCTAGCGATGGACGGCCGTCGAAATTTTCCTGAATGATCATTCCGTCGAGAATGCGCTCGATACGATTGGTACCGTGTTCATGCTCACCCCAGGTCACCTCCCAGGTTCCGAGCCAGAAGTCAAATTGGTGTTGTTTGTTTTCGGCCATTGCAACTCCTCTTGGTCCAATTATAGACGCAGTTGTCGGTTTGGTTTTTACGTATAATGCAACTGACCAGTTTTCACTGGTCAGTTTTGAATTATATTGAAAATTATTAAAGGTTAAATATTTTCGACTTGCAGGCTGTGAGATTCACGTAATAGCGCTTTGAGCAGCCAGGCCAGACCGCCGAGTACCATCAGGCTACCAGCGATATTGAGCGGCGCACCAAGTACGTAGACCCAGTTTTGACCCATGTAGGTGTGCGTTGGCCCAGCCCACATCGGTGTGGACAGGGTCAGCAGCCCGGCAATAAAGGTTGCCACGCCCGCTGCAGCACTATTCCCTGCTCCACCCTGTTTTTCGAAATCAATCCATTTCCGAATCCCGGGGAATCCGCAGATCAGGAAGACAATCAGGGTAAAGGTGTTGAGGTAGAACTTGACATTGGCGGGCGCGGCTGCTCCGCGCAGTGCCAGGGAAGTGAAGTATTGGATGCCTCCCAGCAGGGTGCCGGTTATCAGTACGATCAGCGTATTGCGGTAATATTTTTCCTTGCCACGGATCAAGCCGACTGTGGCCCAGATACCGGCAATGCCGGTTGCAATGGTGGTTACGACCAAAATCTGGTAAAGCCACTTGACGCTGGCCAGTGCGGCTAAGGTTGGGTACTTCTCGGTGAAGAAGGCGGCGCAGGTCGTACCGGCGCCCCCAAGCAGGTTGAAGGCGGCTGTCAGGATCAATAGGATGATTGCAACAGCGCGCAGGATCTTTCCCGTGATTTTCATGGATCATTCTCCTCTTTGAAGCGGGTGAAATCAGAGATTATGCAGCCCTTCTTTGTATAAGATATCACAAATCGTGCGTTAAGTTATTGACATTTGTTAACTTCTGATCTGATTGGCGGCCAATTGGATAAATAGAAACGCCTCGCGTTCAAGCGAGGCGTTCAGAGATTTTTTAATTTACTGGCGGGCGGCTTGAATGGCTGCCTCGATCTGATCCAGGTGTGCCAGGGTGTGAAATTGTCCTTCCAGGAAGGGCCAGGCAACCTTGAAGTAAGTGCTTTTACGGGCGACGAATTCCGGAGGGAATTCCCGGATGAAGGCTACTACCTCGTTGGAGAGCCGGCGCAACTCCCTGAGCAAATTTTCGGTTGTATTGAAGACAGCTACGGTAGCGCGAACCTGCGAGTCCAGGTTGTTCCCGAATCCATCCGCCTGGCGCTCGAAGCCGTTGATCGCCTCGGCAAAGTAGGATAGATTGAAGCGCTCACCATGGATTAAGTGCGCCAGGACTTCTTTGGCAGTCCACTCACCCGGAGCAGGGACATGTGCAGCTTCGGCCTGGCTGACACCGGCGAAGGCTTTCTCAAGCGCGGATAAGGCTTCCTCATAGCGGACGTGGATAGCCTCAGCCAACACCGCCGGTTCGAACGAGACCTCGGGGATGCGACGCCGCGAAAGCGTCATCTTCACAGTTTGTTTCTCTGCTCCCCGATAAATGACTACATCGACCGTCTCACCGCCTTTGCGGCCTTCCAGGGCTAACGGCAGGCTGTTGAAATCGGTGGTAACTGGTTTATCCGCCATGCTGACAATCACATCATTGTGTTGCAAACCCGCCAGTTGTGCGCCCATACCGTCAACCACATCGTCGATGCGCATCCCCTCGGTGACTGGCACCCCGAGCTGCTCCGCCTGTTCGCCGGTGAAATCGCCGGGTACGATGCCCAGCATCGGGCGGTCAAAGATGCGCTGGTCGATGCCGGTTTGCAGCACCGAGGCCAGGTTTTCCAGGCCGCTGGTCCACTCGTGACGAAAATCCTCGGCCATCTCATCCCAGGGCTGTCCGTCCGGGATGGTGTGCGAAAGGACCACGTTTGTCAGCCCGCCCTTTTCAGAGAAAGCGACGTGCACTTCACTGGGGGCGATTTCGCCGCGTCCAAACCATTGGAAGGTGACAGATTTGTTCGGTTCCAAAGCTTTGATCTCGCCGCTGGAATAATAATCGCCTTTCCACCATAAATAATAGCGTCCGCCGGGATAAGCCTTGACGCTGGCCATGTCGCATAGCCACTCGCGCAGGGTACTGCTGTTCGTAAATGCTCGGTAGGCTTGCTCGAGTGGGGCTTGGATTGCCTGTTCTACTGAAATTGTGGTCATCGCATCTCCTCGTAAGGTTGTCAATCCATTTCATTTTAGGCAACCATATAACGGAAGGCAACCAACCTGAAGATGGAAATTCCCCCTCCTGCGGAGGGATTTTGGTTACAACAAAAAGCCGGAGGCTCGATGCAGCCGGCTTGGTTCGGGAAAGGACCAGGAAGTTCTATCGGTACCCGCTGGAGGCGCGTCAAGGACGCACAAAGAATGAAGTAAATAGCTTTTGGATATTTACGCTTCCCACCCCGCAGCCGAGAGCCGCCGGTCGATGTCGTAAGCGGCGCTGATCAGGGCCAGATGGGTGAATGCTTGCGGGAAATTACCCAGGTGCTCGCCGCGCGGACCGGTCTCTTCAGCATACAGACCGAGATGATTGGCGTAGCCCAGCATCTTCTCGAAATACAGGCGCGCTTTTTGCAGTTCCCCCGCGCGTGAGAGGCATTCGACGAACCAGAAACTGCACATGTTGAAGGTGCCTTCGCCACCTTCCAGACCGTCGGTTGCTGCCTCCTCGATCTTGTAGCGGTAGACGAGCGAGTCGTAGACCAGGTCTTTTTCGACGGCTTTCAGGTGGGAGAGCCAGCGTTGGTCGGTCGGGCTGATGAAGCGCACCATCGGCATCAACAGGCTGGCGGCGTCCAGGGCCTTCGCGCCACGATACTGGACGAAAGCGCCCAATTTGTCATCCCAGAAGTTAGTGAAAATATCGTTATAAATCTCGTCGCGAACAGTGTGCCAGCGTTCAAAAGGAGCCGGGAACGAGCGCTTCGCTACCAGGCGCAAGGCCCGGTCGAGAGCTACCCAGCTCATCAGACGCGAATAAAGGAAATGACGCTGCCCGCCGCGTACTTCCCAGATGCCGTTGTCAGGCTGGTTCCAGTTTTCGCACAGCCAGTCGATCAAGCCGACCAGATTCTGCCACAGGTCATGTGAGATCGGTTTGCCGTATTTGTCGTAAAGGTAGACCGAATCCATCAGTTCGCCATAAATGTCGAGCTGCAGCTGGCTGGCGGCGGCGTTCCCAACGCGAACCGGCTTTGAGCCTCGATAGCCCTCCAGGTGTGTCAGATCAAGTTCCTTTAGGTCATGCCGCCCATCCAGGCCATAGACGGTTTGCAGCGTGCCGTCTGGACCGAGATCCTTACAGCGTTCTTCGATCCACCCCATGAAAGCACCTGCTTCTTCGGTGTACCCCAAGCGGATAAAGGCATAAATCGTGAAAGACGCGTCGCGGATCCAGGTGAAGCGGTAATCCCAGTTGCGCTCGCCGCCAATCTGCTCGGGCAGCCCGAAGGTGGGTGCGGCCAGAATCGGTCCGTGGTGCCAGGAGGTCAGCAGCTTGAGCATCAGCGCTGAGCGGTTGACCATTTCGCGCCAGCGGCCCTGATATTTGGACTTGCCGATCCATTCGCGCCAGTAATTGACCGTGTCCTTGAAAGCTTTGGCAACGTATTCTGGGGCGGACGAATCGCCGACCGACTCTTTGGCGTTTTCGAGCACGAAGGAAGCCGTCTCGCCGGTACGCAAGGTGAATTCCCCCACGGCTGCGCCGTCCTGTTCGTGCAGCGGTACGCTGGAGCGCAGGCGCAAGACAGTGCCATCCTGCCCTTTGGAGCTGAAGATGACCTCCCCGTCGCGAATATCGATTGTATGTCCGGCGCGCGCGTAATCGAAGGCCGGTTTGCAGACCACGCGATATTTGATCTCACCGCGTACTGTCTTGGCTCGGCGGATCAGGTTGTGTGCCTGGGTGGTGGCCTCGACGGGCATGAAGTCAGAGATTTCGGCCACGCCCTGCTCGGATAGGAAACGCGAAAGCAGCACATTGGTATCCGGGATGTAAAGTTGTTTTTGATGCGCGTCCTGTAGCACCGGAGCGAGCGAAAAGTAGCCACCCTTTTCATGGTCGAGCAGGCGCAGAAAGATGGAGGGTGAGTCGAAATTGGGGAAGCACATGTAGTCGATCGACCCGTTCATGCCGACCAGAGCTACCGTGTGCAGATCGCCGATCACGCCGTAATTTTCGATGGGTTGATAGCCCATATTCACCTCGTTTATTTCAATATAACCTTGCTGCTCTCCAAAAAAGATTATACAACATTGCCCCCAAGTAAATTCCCGATACGCTTGCCCGCACCGGGATTTTATTCGGAGTACAATTATCCCAAAAATGGAGTCAATCATGGGTAAATCGACACAATTCGGTACACTTCCCGGCTACCTGGCGCAACCTGCAGGCGACGGTCCCTGGCCGGGGCTGGTCGTCATTCAGGAATGGTGGGGGCTGGATGACCAGACCAAATCAATTGCCGATCGCTTCGCCGGAGCCGGCTACCTGGCTTTTGCCCCCGACCTGTATCACGGCGAGCTGGCGCAAATCGGCGACGGCGAGAAGGCCAGGGTGCTGGTGCAGAAATACGGACCAACTGCGCCGGATGACCTGAAGAAAATTTACGATGCCTTCCGGCAAGATCCTGGTTGCAGCAGCAAAGTTGGCGCGGTCGGGTTTTGTTTCGGTGGGCGCATGGCGTTGTCGTTGGCTATCCGCCGTCCGCTGGACGCGGTCTGTACCTTCTACGGGGGCGGCATGCAGCAAATCTTCGACCAGTTGCGCGAAAAGTTGAGTTGTCCGGTACTGGGTTTGTTTGGGGATGCGGACGTCTCCATCCCGGTCGGGACGGTGGAAGAATTCGACCGGCTGCTGGACCAGGTCGGCGTGCAGCATGAGGTAGTCGTCTATCCCAACTCCGGTCACGCTTTCTTCCGCGACAGCGATCCCAACGTCTACCGACCGGAAGCAGCTCGAGATGCCTGGGAGCGGGTGACCAGTTTTTTTGAGGCGCATCTAAAATAATCGCTGCAACATGATCGGGAAACCGGTGGCGGCTGATCTGACCGTCACTTGTTTGTTGACAAAACCTCTGCACTCGGCTAATCTTGAAACATGCTCACGCCTGCGCAAACCAAGCTCGTCGGCTCCTCTCGAGACGCCAAAATCTTCCTCTCCGGTCCGGCCGGCTGTGGCAAGACGACCGTCGGAGTGGAGCGGATGCGCTTTTTGTTGGAGCAAGGTGTGCCGGCCGACTCGCTTCTGGTGCTGACCCCGCAGCGCACACTGCAGACACCGTACCAGGCGGTGCTGCGAAGTCCCGGCTTCGCTGCGGGCGGGGAAGTGACCCTGGCCACAGTTGGCGGACTGGCGCGGCGCATGGTGGAATTATTCTGGCCGCTGGCTGCCGAGGCGGCTGGCTTCGCCCACCCCGACCAGCCGCCGGTCTTCCTGACGCTTGAAACGGCGCAATACTACATGGCCCATCTGGTGCGGCCTTTACTGGATCAGGGCTATTTCGAATCAGTCACCATCGACCGCAACCGCCTGTACTCGCAGATCATCGACAATCTGAACAAAGCCGCCTCGGTCGGTTTTGATTACCGCCAGATCGGGGAGCGGCTGGAAGCGGCCTGGGTCGGCGACCCCGGTCAGCGCCGGGTCTATGCCGACGCCCAGGCCTGCGCCACGCTCTTCCGCGAATTTTGCTTATCACACAACCTGCTGGATTTTTCCCTGCAATTGGACACTTTCTGGAACGTGCTCTGGCATGACTCCACCGCCCGCGACTTTCTGAAGCGCAGCTACCACCACCTGATCTATGACAACCTGGAAGAAGACGTCCCGCGCGCTCATGACCTGGTCGCCGAGTGGCTGCCGGATTTCGAGTCGGCGCTGCTGGTCTACGACGAAGGCGGCGGCTACCGCAAGTTCCTGGGCGCCGACCCGCAGAGCGCGTGGGCATTGAGCGAACTGTGTTCCGAGCAGGCGACCCTGGCTGAGTCGTTTGTCACCTCACCAGGGATCGATTATTTATCCAACGCTCTGGCACAGGCCATCGATCCCATTTGGGCTGCCCAAGCGGATGGAGGCGAGTCGCTGGATGAGGTGTTGACTTATTCGGATGCCCGTTTTTATCCCCAGATGCTGGACGGTATCGTAGCAGAGATCGCCCAACTGATCGAGGGCGGGCTATCGCCGTCCGAGATCGTGGTGCTGGCCCCGTTCCTGTCCGACGCGCTGCGTTTCTCGCTGACAGACCGTCTCGAAGCGCGCACCATCCCCTGGCGCTCGCACCGCCCATCGCGCTCATTGCGGGACGAACCCGCCACGCAAGGGCTGCTGACGCTGGCGGCGCTGGCCCATCCGGGCTGGGAGATACGTCCCAGTCGTTACGATGTCACCCGCGCCTTCCTGCTGGCCTTTGATGGCATGGATTTGGTGCGCGCCCAACTGCTGGCCGCGATCGTCTACCATCAGAAGGATCTGACGCTCTCGGAATTCGAGCGCATCAAGTCAGACGTACAGGAACGCATCACTTTCGTGCAGGGCGAGCACTATACATATCTGCGTGACTGGCTGCTGGCCTATCGCGAGTCCGAGCCCCAGCCGCTGGACCACTTCCTGCGGCGCCTCTTTGGGGAAGTCCTTTCGCAGCCGGGCTTCGGCTTTCACCGCAATTTCGATGCGGCGCGTGTGGCGGCCAGCCTGATCGAATCGATCCAGAAGTTCCGCTGGGCGATGGAACCGACCCTGGTGGGTACGGACGGGTTCGACCTGGGCCGCGAGTATATCGCCATGCTGCAGGAGGGCTTGATCGCTGCCCAGTATCTGCAGGCCTGGCGCACGGAGGAGAGCGAGGCAGTGCTGGTCGCGCCGGCTTACACCTTCCTGATGATGAACCGCCCGGCGACGGTGCAATTCTGGCTGGACCCCGGTGCCAGTGGCTGGGCCGAGCGCCTGTTCCAACCCCTGACGCAGCCCTACGTGCTCTCGCGCCACTGGGAGACTGGCCGTCAATGGACCGATGCCGACGAGGTCTCCGCCGCCCAGGAAACCCTGGCGCGCCTGGTGACAGGGCTGCTGCGGCGCTGCCATTCGCGCATCTACCTGGGCTTGAGCGAACTGGGCGAAACCGGCTTCGAGCAGCGTGGGGTCTTGTTGAAAGCCTTCCAGAAAGTGTTGGTTGAGGGGCAGGCGCAGGATTAACCACGAAGAGCGCGAAGCAGCAATCTTTTCCGCAAGGGTGTCGACGTCCGTGCGGGTTCAATAAAATTGGCTCAAGCCGATTATAGACCGATGGTTTTGCGAAGCACCCCTAAGAGGTAACATCGGGCGCGAGAAATTTTCGACTTTGTGATAAAAAACTTATGCAAATTTATAACCTGCGACCCACCCAAGAATCGATCCTGGCTTACACTGGCGGCAAGCTGGGCATCGCCGCTGTGCCTGGCAGCGGCAAGACCTTCGTGCTCTCGGCCCTGGCCGCGGACCTGATCGCGCGCAGCGAGCTTGATTCGGAGCAGGAAGTGCTGGTGGTCACGCTGGTCAATTCGGCGGTCGACAATTTCTCGGCCCGCATCAGCAGCTTCATCGAGGCGCAGGGCCTGCTGCCGCGCCTGGGCTACCGCGTGCGCACACTGCACGGACTGGCGCACGACATCGTGCGCGAAAAGCCCGAGAAGGTCGGGCTGGAGGAGCGTTTCGCCATATTGGATGAGCGCGAGGCTGATTTCATCCGCAAGGAAGCTGCCCAGGCCTGGCTGACAGCCAATCCCGGCCTGCTGGATGACTATCTTGACCCGGGATTGGACGACTCCAAGCGCGACTGGGTGCGTCGTTCGCAGTTGCCTGACCTGATCCACAGCCTGGCGCTGGCCTTCATCCGCTCGGCCAAGGATCGCCGCCTGGCGCCCGACGACCTGCGCCGCCGCCTGGACCAGGCACCCGCCTCATTGCCGCTGGCCGAGATGGGTTGGGCCATTTACGCCGATTACCAGCGCGCGCTGGCTTACCGCGGCGCGGTCGATTTCGACGACCTGATCCGCCTGGCGCTCGACCTGCTCGAGTCCGACCCGGAGTTCCTCGAGCGCCTGCACTTCCGCTGGCCTTACATTCTGGAGGACGAAGCCCAGGATTCGAGCCAGCTGCAGGAACAGATCCTGCGTCTGCTGGCAGGCGAAAATGGGAATTGGGTACGCGTTGGAGACCCCAACCAGGCTATCTTCGAGACTTTCACTACCGCCAGTCCGCGCTACCTGCGTGCCTTCATCACCGGGGAGGCCGACTACCAGCGCGAATTGCCGGACTCGGGTCGCTCACAGCCGTCAATCATCAAGCTGGCCAACTCCCTGGTCGACTGGGCCATGCAGGAGCATCCGGTCGAGGCCGTACGCGAGGCGCTGGCACCTCCCTACATCAGGCCTACGCCGCCGGGTGACCCGCAGCCCAATCCACCCGACGATCCGGCCGGCATCCATTTGATCGGCAAAAAGTTTACGCCTGATGAGGAGATCGCCGCGGTGGTCGACTCACTTGAGAAGTGGCTGCCTGATAATGCGGATGCGACTGTGGCGGTGCTGGTGCCGCGCAACACGCGCGGCGTGGAGTTGATCGAGGCGCTCAAGAAGCACGACATCCCGACCCACGA
>Ga0315540_10001691_pt1 | contig 12581 bp, 13 predicted proteins | sample SalMarSW160110MG_FD_203677 | JGI IMG/M metagenome (GOLD analysis project Ga0315540, IMG submission 203677) | Salt marsh sediment microbial communities from the Plum Island Ecosystem LTER, Massachusetts, United States - Salt Marsh Sediment SW1601-10 ... | reverse complement strand
CATTGCATCGCCCTGACAAAGGACAATATCAGGCAGATCAAATGGCTGCCCGACAGCTGCGCCTACCGCCGCCTGGCTGAAAACAGGCCGTTGGAAGCCTGGCATCCCCTGCTGTCCGGCGATCCTGCCTCGGTTCACAAAGCAGGCGTATCCGTTCGCGACCAATGCATATCCAGCCGATTCGTCCATCCCGATGATCTCGATCTCAATATCAAAATATAAAGGCGTTCGCTTTAATACATGGATTTCATTGCGTCAGAGGATCGAGCTTAAGAATCCTGCGATTAATGTACCGACTTCAAATTCTCAAGATAGCAAAAGGAGACGACATGGCCGCCAAAGAAACGGCGTTAACTATTAAACGCGATTTTACACGAACGGCCCCGGAATTGGTTGAAAAATTTATGAACCTGCCCACCGGCAATGTTTGCGACGCCCAGGGGCGGATCGGGGCATTGGATTACCGGATCAAGCCGGTGAGCGCGGCGTCGCAATTTTGCGGAACCGCCCTGACCATCGACAGTGGACCGCGGGATAATCTGGCAGCGTGGGCCGCACTGGAAATTGCCCGACCGGGAGATATCATTCTCATCACCACCGGTGGACATCTGGAAAGTTCCGTGGTCGGTGATCTTTATGTGGGCATGGCCAAAAACGCCGGCGTTGCCGCAATCGTAACCGACGGCGTCGTACGGGATCTTTCCGGCATAAACAACGTCGGTATTCCGGTGTTTGCACGCGGCATTTGTCCCAACTCGCCGTGGAAAAACGGGCCGGGCCGGGTAGGCCTGCCGATCGTTATCGGGGGTGTGGGCGTCAGCGCGGGTGATATCGTCGTCGGCGATCAGGACGGGGTGGTTATCGTGGCGCGCCGGACAGCACCTGCTGCGGCCGAGGGGCTGACGGCCGTCCTGGCCAAGGAGAGAAAGATGGAGGCGGCCGTAAAGGCCGGGCTGACGGTGCCGGACTGGCTTAAGGAGGCCTATGCTGCCAAAGGCGTGAACTACCTGGATTAGGGTCTTAGCTGTCAGCCCAGCCTCCGGCCAAAACAACGGCCGATCTGATCGAAAACGAAACTTTAATAAAAAAGCAAATAACGAATATCGAATGTCGCCTCATAAAGTCTTTTATTTCAGCCATGCTCCGCAAAATGTTTACGATATCATTCGTGAAGAGGTCCCGGAGGGATTCGAACTGGTAACCCTAAGGGAAGACGCCGACGAGGAGCGCAAAGAAAAACTGGCGGATTGTGAAGTCGTCATTGTGGCCGCCCGACCCATGACCCGTGAATTTGTAAAAGCCGCTCCGAGATTAAAGCTTCTGCACCACCAGGGCGTCGGCTACCAGGACACGGTGGATGCGGCCGCCTTAAAAGCGCACAACATCGCCCTGGCATTGACGCCGGCCGGCACATCCGTCGGCGTGGCCGAGCACACGCTGCTGCTGACCCTGGCGGCCTGCAAGCGCCTGCCCTTTGCCGACAGCGAGCTGCGTCAGGGCCGCTGGCATATCAACAGCCTGCGCCCCTATTCTTTTGAACTGTGCGGTCGCACGGTGGGCTATGTGGGCATGGGACGCATCGGCCAGGAAGCCGCCGCAAGATTCAAGGCCTTCGGCACCCGCGGCATTTATTGCGACCCGCTCGCAGCTCTGCCGGCCGACCGGGAAAAAGAACTGGGGGTCAGCCGCATGGACCTCGAGGCGCTGCTGGCAGCCGCCGACATCGTCACCCTGCATGTGCCGTCGGGTGCGGCCACCTATCACATGATCGGGGAAGCGGCCCTGAAGCGGATGAAGCCCCATGCCATTTTGATCAACACCTCCCGGGGAAGCGTCATCGATGAGGCCGCTCTCTGCCGCGCCCTGGAACAAGGCCGCATCGCCGGTGCCGGTCTGGACGTCTTCGAAGAGGAGCCCTTCCGGCCGGATAACCCCCTGGCGGCGATGCCGAATGTGGTTCTGACACCCCATATTTCCGCCGGTACCCGGGATGCCCTCAAAACCAAAATGCGCGCTCTGTTTAAAAATGTCCGGCGTTTCTTCAACGGTGAGGCTATGGAAAACCAGGTTGAGTTGTAAACTCAGCTGCCATTCGGATCCTGATCGACCATCTGGGGCGGCCGGACCCGCAGCTCGGCCCCGAAGAAGCCGGATTCAAATCAATTCTGGCACTGGCCGACACCGGCCTGGCTGTGGTGAAACTCTCCGGAGCTTTTCGGGAATCGCACCGGAACTATCCCTTTGCAGACCTGGACCCGTTTGTCGAAGCCATTTTAAAGGCCTACACAACGGAAAACTGCGTTTGGGGCTCGGACTGGCCGTTTTTAAACATCGATCCAAAACCAGATTACAGTGAAACGATGGCCTGCCTGGAACGCTGGCTGCCCGATGAGAATCAACGCCGCCAGGTTTCGTGGGAAACGCCCAGGCGGCTGTTTGGCTTCGAGTAGTTTCCAAGGCTATTGCGGGCGGGGATCAATTCCAAAAGCGCTGAGTTGTTTTTGCTCAGAGAGGAATAAAAGAATAACATCGAACACCCGCCTGCCATGCATCGTGCGTTGAGTTGGCGTAATCATTAATTTATAAATCAAATGGTTAAATTTGCCTCACACCGGCTTCAAGGCATTGCGGGCAGGTCGAACGTCCAACATCGAACTTTAAATTGAAATGGAAGTTTGACAATGACGACGAAAACCAGACTTAAGGTTGCCATTGCCGGGGCGGGAATGGTCACGCGCCACCATCTTCTGGCATGGCGCAGTCTGCCGCAGGTCGAAGTGGCGGCGATCTGCGCCCGGCACCTGGAAAATGCGCAATTCCGGGCGGCCGAATTCAACATCCCGGCAGCCTACGACGATGTGGCCGCCATGCTGGACCGGGAAAAACCGGATGTCCTCGATATTGCCACCCCGCCCGCAGTCCATCGCACCCCGGCAATGATGGCGGCGGACAGAGGAATCCATATCCTGTGCCAGAAACCCATGACGCCGGATCTGGCTGAATCCGAACGGCTGGCGGCCGATATCGGCGACCGCGTGCGGTTCATGGTCCACGAAAATTGGCGATTCAGGCCCCAGTACCGTCAGGCCGCCGCCTGGCTGGCAACCGGCCGGGTCGGACGGCTGTGTGAGTTTCAGTTGACGGTCCGCAGCTCGGGCCTGCTCACCCGGACGCCATCCGGCCAACCCTTTGCGCTGGCGCGCCAGCCGTTTCTGGCCGGGCTCAAACGCTTCATTATCATGGAGCTGCTGATTCATCACCTGGACACCATCCGTTATCTGGCGGGCCCGATGCATGTCCGCCATGCCGCCGTCGCCCGGGTCAGTCCGGATGTCATCGGAGAAGACATGGCCCTGATCAGTCTGCAAGCAGACAGCGGCGCCTTGGGAACGGTCGGCGGCAACTTTTCCGCAGCCGGTTTCCCGTCCCTGCCGGCCGATCGATTGGAGCTGATCGGCCAAAAGGCAAGCATCCTGTTTGAAAATAATATCCTGCGCTTGAGGGGCGAGCCCGAAGAAACCTTTGAGTTTGACATTGAACAGGCCTACCAGCAGTCCTATGACAACGCCGTTGCGCATTTTGTGCAGGCCCTGGAAAACCAGACCCCCTTTGAAACCGACGCAGCAGATAACCTGCAGACGCTGAGGCTCGTGGAAGACGCGTACAGACTGTGCGGATCCGGCCCCCCCGTCGAAAACCCGATGGGACTATGAATTCAACTTCATAATTCTATAGATCGACTTTCACAATACGACCCGCCGTAATCGTGGCTTTTATTATAACCTGCCAAATTCATTTTAAATTTTACATTCGCTGAAAATGGCATGTGATTTGCTTTGCGTCATAGATCAAGGGGGGCGGGTTTAAGGCTTATGCACAGCTTCAAAATCATTTGCGAACTTAGCCTTAAAATCGCTGATGCGAATGCGACGCTATAAAAGCAAGATTGCAGAACGCTGTGCACGTGATCAAGTTGATTTGCGGCGATATCTCTAGTGCTCTCGGAACCGGACGAGTTTTAAACCCCTACCCCTGTTTTAATACGGCAGCCCTAAATTAGGCTTGGGCAAGACGGATCGCTGAAGTCAAATCCCGCTCCTGAGCCAAGTAATTTTTTCACGGTTAACTGTTGGGCAAACAGGGGAGTACCCATGATGCTCATCTGGCGGTGGATTAAAATCTGGCTGTTCATCGGAATACTGTATGCTGTTTACTACGCAATCAGGAGTGCCACGGCGCTCAAGCGCGTCGAGATATCCCGGAACAGTTAGGACGGAAAAAGCTGACGGCCCTATGTGGTTGACCTTCTCCGACAAACTCAGAATTGTGATGCGCCTCTTACGCAGGCGCCTTGCGAAGTACATCCTTGACCGATCTCGCCGGCTGCGAATAACCTCATAGTATCGGCTGACCCATCCATTCTGAAACCGCTTTTTTTGGAGGCGGATTATTTAAAAACCCGCAAGGACCCCATACCGCCATCCACATGAAGGATCTGCCCGGTAATCCACGACCCGCTGTCTGAAAGTAAATGAGCAGCTAATAGGGCAATTTCCCGCGGGTGACCGATTCGTTTCAGCGGATACATCGAGGGCCAGATGATGGACACCCGCTATTTCCGTCAACGTCTTGTTCGTCCTAGATCCAACGTAGAATTCGTGCCTATCATCATGCAGCGCTTTGGCCAGCTCTAAACCAATTCCTGAACTTCCTCCCACAATAAATATTCTGATAGTTTTTTCCTATCAGTATGCATCATATATTTCCTTATTGATTTACCGGGTTTCGTGCTGACAATTACAGACATAAAGACGTGGGTTTAATTCGCCGGATACTGACGGCATTACCTAATACTAAAAGACAAAAAGGACATAGCGGACTCCGGACTATGGATCGCAGGTAAGTGCCGCGAGGAAGCACGCACAAGGAGAATACCATGCTGATTGCAATGCTGCCATATACCGTCATCGCCTTGCTTTTGGTCAGTACCCTGTTGCTTGACCTGATCTACGCGGGTCTTGAGCCGGCTGCGCTCAGGCTGAGTCCTGCAGCGGACCGATACCGTCGTTTCCGACGCTGACCCGGGCTGCAAAATGTTAAACAGCGCGACATACCGGGTTCCGCTCGCCAAAAAAATCAGCTATGCGGTGCCGGCCTTTTTTCTGGCGGTCGTCGGCATACCGGTGTATGTCTACATTCCCAAATTTTACACGGATGTGGTCGGTGTAGACATTGCCACCCTAGGTTATATCTTGTTCAGCGTTCGTATTTTCGATGCAGTAACGGACCCGGCGCTTGGCTATCTGTCCGACCGAACACAGACCCGGATGGGCCGACGACGCCCGTATATCGGGGTGGGTTGCGTATTTGTTGCCCTGACAATGTTAATGCTGTTTAACCCGCCTCGAATTTCGGCATTGCTCGAAGCCGTCTGGTTTGCAGGTTGTATCTATGCCCTATTTTTAAGCTGGACGGCAGTTGTGGTTCCGTACGAATCGCTGGGGCCTGAGATAACCTTCGATTACGATGAACGCACCAGTTTGTTTGGGATGCGCGATGGGTTTCTTATCGCCGGAACACTGGCAGCGGCAAGTTCCCCCGCCGTCGTGCAGTGGATGTTCGGCCTGGACGACGGCGCAGATGGCGAGCGATTCAAATTTTTCTGGATAGCCGTCATATATGCGCCGCTGCTGATCGGATCCTGTTGGTGGTGCGTCCTGGTGATCAAAGAGCTTCCGCAAGCATCCGTGCGCCGCACCTCCAGCATCCTGAGCGGGCTTCGCGCAACCGGACGCAACCGGCCCTTTAGGATTCTGCTGATTGCCTACACCGTAAGTGCCATTGGCAACAACCTGCCGGCAACGCTGATTCTGTACTACGTTGAGTATGTGCTGCAATCCAAGCTGGCCGATGCCTTCCTGCTGCTCTACTTTGTTACCGGGATTTTGTTTTTGCCGGGCTGGATCATGATTGCGCGCCGGACCGGAAAAAAAGCGGCCTGGCTGGCTTCCATGGCCGTTAACACCGGAGCATTTATCGGCGTATTTTTTCTGGGACCGGGGGATGAAGCCATTTACGGCATCCTGGTTTTTCTGTCCGGGATCGGTTTTGGTGCAACCCTGGCAATCCCCTCGGCGATCCAGGCCGATGTGATTGACTACGATGAACTTCTGACCGGTGAGCGACGGGAAGGGCAATATATTGGTTTGTGGTCGATAGCAAAAAAACTCGCGGCGGCGGTGGGTATCGGTGTCGGTCTCTCTGTTTTGGGTTTGGCGGGTTATACCCCCAATGCCGAGCAATCCGAATCGGTGGTACTCGCGCTGCGAGTGCTCTATGCGCTGGTGCCGTCAATCTGCAACTTGATTGCAATATTGATCGCGCTGGCTTATCCGATCAGCGGCAACCTTCACCGAGAGATCCGGCAGGCAATTGTAGAGCGTCAAAACGGCCGGCCGGTCGTTAATCCCCTTGAACCGTCTCAGTCGCCGGCTTAGATCCGGAAAGGAGTAGAACCGCCATGGAAAATCTTTGGCCCGTCATGGGTTCGAATTTAGCGGCCGTCGCTGCCATGATGATCATCGGATGGCTTATCAGTTTGCGCTACCGCAATGTGACCATCGTGGATAGTCTGTGGGGGCTTGGTTTTGTCTTGATCGTCTGGATTACATTTTCTCTATCAGAGGGTTTTCCGGGCCGCAAGACACTCATTGCGAGTCTGGCAACCGTTTGGGGAATGAGACTGAGCATTTACCTAAGCAGACGCAACTGGGGAGCCGGCGAAGACGCCCGTTATGGCGAATGGCGCAAGAAAAGTGGTGAACGATTCCGGGTGGTAAGCCTTTACAAGGTATTTTTGCTGCAGGCGGTATTCCTGTGGACAATTGCCCTGGTGCTGCAGTGGGGCCAGCTTTCGCCGGCACCGGATCAGTTTGTGTGGCTGGACATATTGGGAGTCTTCGTGTGGGTATTCGGATTTGTCTTTGAATCGGTCGGCGACCGGCAATTGGCCCGGTTCAAAGCGGATCCGACCAATAAAGGTCGCGTGATGGATCGGGGACTGTGGGCTTATACCCGCCATCCCAATTACTTTGGTGAATTTCTCATCTGGTGGGGATTTTTCCTGATAACCCTGTCGACTCCCAACAGCTGGTGGACGGTTATCAGCCCATTGATCATCACGGCCGTGCTGCTGAAAATGACCGGCATTCCGTTAACGGAGGCTACCATTGTGAAAACCCGTCCGGGATACAACGACTACATTAAACGCACGAGCGCTTTTGTACCCTGGTTCCCCAGAAAGGAGGCCACGTGAACAAGCTGATTGAGCTGGCTGATCGCGGAATTCTGCCGGATCGATTAATTCGCTTCGGGATCCGTCGGTTGGATAAAAAACGCTTGCTGGATGAGGATCGCGGCAATGAGAGGCAACAACAAGAAGCGGTTGAAAAATTTATCGACTGGATGCGGCAAAGTCCGATAGCGGTTTTACAGCACAAGGCCAATGAACAGCATTATGAATTGCCGCCGGCCTTTTTCCAGCAGGTCCTCGGACGATATCTTAAGTACAGTGGCTGCTATTGGCCGGTGGGCGTGAACAGCCTGGATCAAGCCGAAGCCGCGATGCTGGCAGTGACCTGTGAGCGTGCTCAACTCACCGACGGCCTGCGCATCCTCGAGTTGGGCTGCGGCTGGGGTTCATTGTCACTCTGGATGGCTCAGAATTATCCTGCCAGCCGCATCATGGCCGTCTCCAACTCCAGACCGCAGCGCGAGTTTATCGAATCCAAAATTGCCGAACGCAATTTGCACAACCTGCAAGTCATCACGGTCGACATGAACGATTTTAGCACCGACCGGCGCTTTGACCGCGTGGTTTCGGTCGAAATGTTTGAACACATGCGCAATTGGCAGAGGTTGCTCGAGCGCATCAGCCGGTGGCTGACACCGGAAGGCAGGCTTTTCACTCATATTTTTACCCATCGCCGATTTGCTTACACCTTCGAGGATTCCGGTGATGACAACTGGATGGGTCGCCATTTTTTCAGCGGCGGCATGATGCCGTCGGACGATCTGCTGATGGTTCTCCAAGACCCGCTGATTGTCGAAAAGCACTGGCAGGTCAACGGCCGGCACTACAGCCGGACCGCTGAGGCCTGGCTGGCAAATCTTGATAAAAAGCGCCAAGACATCATGCCGATCATGCAGGCTGTTTACGGGCTTGAGGATGCGGGCCGCTGGTTCCAGCGCTGGCGAATATTCTTTATGGCCTGTGCGGAGCTGTGGGGCTATCGCAAGGGTCAGGAATGGCTGGTGTCGCACTATTTGCTGCGAAAAAAATTATAAATATCAAATTCTAAAAAAGCAGCCTAGGGTCTTCAGTATAATTCCTTTGCATTTTATGAAAAAACATTTTCACGACTAAGACACGAAGACCCGAAGAAGAATATTAACGACAGATTTCCCATTGTGTCTTGGTGCCTTTGCGGCGATCTCTTCCGGGTTGTCAGGGTTAGGCAGCAATAATCGATATATTACTTGAGGTTACTATGTTTCAAAATCTTGATCCCGTTATGTTGGCCCGAATACAATTTGCTTTCACGATTTCCTTCCACATTATTTTTCCGGCCTTTACCATCGGTCTGGCCAGCTGGCTGGCGGTGGTGGAGTGGCGCTGGCTGAAAACCGGTGATCGGATCTACCAGGAAATCTACCGCATGTGGGTTAAAATTTTTGCGGTCACTTTTGGTATGGGCGTCGTTTCAGGCGTGGTGATGTCCTACCAGTTCGGCACCAACTGGTCTGTTTTTTCGGATAAAGTCGGCAATGTGATCGGTCCGCTGCTCGGCTACGAAGTGCTGACCGCCTTTTTTCTGGAGGCCTCATTTCTGGGCATCATGGTGTTCGGCTGGAAACGCGTCAGCCCTAAAATGCATTTTGCCGCAACGGTCATCGTGGCATTCGGAACCCTGCTGTCCGCCTTTTGGATTCTGTCGGCCAACAGCTGGATGCAGACCCCCCAGGGATATCGCGTCGGAGAAAACGGCCTGCTGTATCCGACCGACTGGCTGCAGGTTATTTTCAATCCCTCCTTTCCTTATCGCTTCGCGCACATGGTGATGGCGCCCTACTTAACCACCGCGTTTGTCGTGGGCGGGATCGGTGCCTACTACCTCTGGCGCAAACAGCACCAAAAACACGCTCGCGTAATGTTGGGCATGGCCATGCTGATGGCGATATTTGTGGCACCGTTACAGCCGATAATCGGGGATCTGCACGGACTGAATACCCTGGAGCATCAACCGGTTAAAATCGCTGCCATGGAAGGCATCTGGGAAACCGAACGCGGGGCCGCTTTGAAGCTGTTCGGCTGGCCGGATGAAGCAGAAGAACGAACCAAGTATGCACTGGAGATCCCCAAGCTGTCCAGCCTGATTCTGACCCATGATCTCGACGGCGAGGTCAGAGGTCTGAAAGAATGGCCCCCGGAGGAGCGGCCGCCGGTGGCCATTGTGTTTTGGTCATTTCGGGTGATGGTCGGCATCGGAATGATGATGGGTTTGACCTCGGCGTGGGTATTCTGTTTCCCTTTGCCCCCTCCGAAAAATGCCGCGACCGGATGATGAATTCGATCGCACCTTTTTGGGACGGCAACGAGACCTGGCTGGTGCTCGGCGGCGGCGGTTTGTTTGCGGCTTTTCCCCTGGCATACGCCGTACTCATGCCGGCCCTGTATCTTCCGATCATTGTCATGCTGCTGGGGCTGGTGTTCCGCGGGGTCGCATTCGAATTTCGGTTTAAGGCCGCAGGCCGTTCAAAAAAAGTATGGGACCACGCGTTCCACTTCGGCTCGCTGGCCGCAGCATTCAGCCAGGGAGTCGTTCTGGGAGGTTTTGTGCAAGGTGTGGCCGTGCAGGGCCGCAGCTTCGCCGGCGGAGCCTTCGACTGGCTGACTGCGTTCAGCGTTATGACCGGCCTGGCGCTGGTGTGCGGGTATGCCCTGCTGGGGTCTACCTGGTTGATCATGAAAACCGAAGACGACACCCAGGCGTGGGCGCGCAAATGTGCGGCCTACCTCATGGTTTATGTCGCCATTTTTATGGGCCTTGTCAGCCTGTGCATGCCCTTTATGAACGAAGGCGTCAAAAATCTATGGTTCAGCTGGCCGAATAGCCTTATGCTGTCACCGCTGCCGCTTCTTTCCGCCGGCATGCTGGTACTGCTCTGGCGCGATGTTCGCACCCGGCGCGAATTCCGGCCTTTTTTCCTGAGCCAGGGACTTTTTTTAATGAACTATATCGGCCTCGGAATCAGCATGTGGCCCTGGCTGGTGCCGTTTGAGATCACCTTCCGGCAGGCAGCGGCCGCGCCGGAATCCCAGTCGCTGCTGCTGGTCGGAATCGCAATCATGCTGCCGATCATACTCGCCTATGTCGGCTATTGCTACTATGTATTCAGAGGCAAAGCATCCCATGAAGCGACTTACTAAGAGACAGTCGCAATGGGTTTGGTTTGTCGGGCTGTGGTGCGCCGGCTTCTCGGCGGTTCTGTTGCTGTCCTATATCATCCGCTGGATGATGAGCCTATCCTGAATCAGCGACCACCGGCAGAACTGGGGCATGCGGATGGTGGTCTGATTTTATCTTTTTGATCTCTGCCAACCCGGTAGAAACAGATCTCCTTCCACCAAACGCGTTTTTTCAATATTCCAACACTCCATTATTCCAATACCCCATGGCATTCATTTACGGCAAAACCAATCTTCTCTAACCTGGCCTAAAGGATCAGGCTTTCAATCTGAGAGTATGTTCGTTTTAGTTCTAATTCAATGGATTGAGAATAGTATGTATTCAACTCATTTGAGGTTGATTTTTTGAGTTGGATCCCATCATTGTCAGGATAAACCTTTTTATTTTAAAATATATTTGTTATTACAGTATGTTAATTAATATATACTTTTCCCCACCGAATTTGATCTCCAAACCCTTCCATAAACCGGTTTGAAGTTGCACCCAATATAATTGTTCGTTTACACTCCTCAAACTAACACTTGACAACATATTCAACCATTATATATTATCGCAGACATCGCCTGAACTTCTTTCTTCCTGGAAGATGATATGAAGAATAACCATTCACGGCTTCCCGCCGAACGGCAGCAGCGAATCCTCGAAATTCTCAAAGAAGAATTTTCCATCCGCAGTTCCAATTTGAGTGAATTGCTCGGTGTGTCTGAAATGACCATCCGCCGCGACTTCGATTTACTAGAAAAGCAGGGTCTTGTGGAAAGAACCCATGGCGGGGCGGTTTTCAGGCAGGAGCGGGTGGCAGGTAAATTCCATTACCGGAACAGCATAAGGGAAAATCCTGAAGAAAAAAAAAGAATTGCGCAAAAGGCTGCCTCTATGATTGCGCCCAATGACATTGTTTACATTGGAGAGGGAACAACCGCTTCGATGGTGGTTCGTTTTGTGGAACCCGCCATGCCTTTTGCAATATTTACCAATAACATTGGCGTAATATCGGAATTTGAATTGGCGAACATCGCGGCCGAACTGGTGCTTCTGCCCGGCACTTACAACCCGACGACGCACGCCCTGGCCGGACCGCTGACCATAGAAATGATTAAACAGGTAAACGCCACCAAAGTCTTTTTGGGCGCCGACGGCCTCAGCCTTAGGGCCGGCTTGAGCACACCGGATCTTGAAATCGCCGTCATCGAACGCAGTATGATACAGCAAACGCGCGGTCAGGTGATCGTCATGGCGGACCATCCGAAATTCGGCCTTGTTGCTGAAATGTCGATTGTGCCGCTGAAGCAAATTGATGTCCTGATAACGAACCGGAAAATACCTGTCGATTTTCAGAAAGACCTCGATAAAATGGGTGTTCAGGTCGTGATTACCTGATTCTTTTAATAGCGGGCGAAACTGCGTTGTCTAAAAATGTTCAAAACAATATCGACAAAAGGAAAGGAGCATTAAATGGATCCCAGCGAGTGCTTTGAGAATCTAAAAAATGCAATGGTCGCATTGGAAAAGGATGATGTTATTTCCAACACGGCGAAGGGTCTGGAGGCTGGAATCGAGCCGCTTGAAATCATCGAGCATGCATTGCTGCCCGGCCTCAACACGATCGGAGAACTGTTTGAGAACGAAGATATTTTTCTCCCGGAGCTGATGAAGTCGGCCCAGATTTTTCAAGAGGCGATGGCTCTTCTTCAACCTAAAATCCGGCAAATGGGGACGGTGGTGAAGAAAAAAGGTACGGTGGTCATCGGAACGGTAAAGGGCGACATGCACTATATCGGCAAAAACATCGTCAAACTCCTCATGGAAACCTCGGGTTTTGAGGTCCACGACCTCGGGGTGGACGTCGACCCTTTTAAATTCATCGTTAAGGCCGATGAAGTCAATGCCGATATGATCGCCCTTTCCGCCCTCCTGACGACGACCCTCATCGGCCAGAAAGACGTAATGGAAGCCCTCGAAGGACAGGGCAAACGCCGGAAATACAAGGTGTTGTTGGGCGGCGGCGCCGTTACCCAAGCCTGGGCGGATGAGATCGGCGCGGACGGTTAT
>Ga0315540_10001687_pt1 | contig 12592 bp, 11 predicted proteins | sample SalMarSW160110MG_FD_203677 | JGI IMG/M metagenome (GOLD analysis project Ga0315540, IMG submission 203677) | Salt marsh sediment microbial communities from the Plum Island Ecosystem LTER, Massachusetts, United States - Salt Marsh Sediment SW1601-10 ... | reverse complement strand
CGAACCCAGGCAGCGGTCGCAGTAACAGTCGTTAAAACCGCCCACCTCGTTATCCACCTGCCAACCGGTAATGGCGGGGTTCCCGGCGAAATGTTCGATCACCGCCCGGTCGATACGCTCGGACAGTTCGATAAACTCGGGGTGGTCCAACCCAATCGTATAGCGCAGCCCGTAGGGATTGATATGCCCATCCTCGCGGGTATTGAGCACGCCCGGATAGTGCGTAAACACCCAGGGCGGGGGGGTGCGCGAACAGGTACACATGATGACCTGGATGCCGTGCTGGTTGAGTAGATGAATAGCGCGGTCCATCCAGTCGAAATGGATCTCCCCTTCGCGGGGTTCATAGGCGCTCCAGGCGAATTCGCCCATGCGCACTGTGTTGACCCCGGCGCGCTGCATCATCTGCGCATCCAACTCCCAACGCGATTCGGGCCATTGTTCCGGGTAATATTGAACACCGTAATACATATCGTCTCCTGTTATGGTATTGAGCTACGGACATCCGGGTAGCGGGTGGTGGCAAAAATAAATTACTTTTAATTCGTTTTTATTCTACATGAATTACGGATCGGGTAGAATATATTCATCACACACCAGGATAGAATCCCATGAAACCGATCCGCCTCTACGACACCTATACGCGCAGCCTGCGCGAATTTACCCCGCTCAACCCACCCGAGGTCGGCCTATATACCTGCGGGCCGACCGTGTACGATTTCGCCCACATCGGCAACCTGCGCACCTACCTCTTCGAGGACATCCTACGCCGTACGCTGGAGTTTAACGGCTTGCAGGTGAAGCAGGTTATGAACATCACCGACGTTGGGCACCTGGTTTCCGATGCCGATACCGGCGAGGATAAGATGGAAAAGGGCTCGCGCCGCACAGGCAAGACCGCCTGGGAACTGGCCGAGATTTACACCCAAGAGTTTAAGAAAGACCTGGACCGCCTGAATATCCTCGAACCGGTCATCTGGTGCCGGGCCACGGATCACATCGCCGAACAAATCGATCTCATCCGCTGCATTGAAGAAAAGGGCTTCACCTACCGCACCACGGATGGAATTTATTTTGACACTTCCCGGCTGCCCGATTACGGCAGGCTGGGGCGGTTGGATATCGAGGGGCTGCAGGCCGGGGCGCGGATCGAGATGGGTGAAAAACGCAGCCCGACCGATTTCGCGCTGTGGAAGTTCAGCCCTACCGACCAGCAGCGCCAGATGGAGTGGGACAGCCCGTGGGGGGTGGGGTTCCCCGGCTGGCACATCGAGTGCTCGGCCATGTCGGCCAAATACCTGGGCAGCTTTTTCGACATCCACTGCGGCGGCGAGGACCACATCAGCGTGCACCATACCAACGAGATCGCCCAGACCGAGGCCTGCTACGGCACGCGCCTGGCCAATTTCTGGCTGCACGGCTATTTCTTGCAGATTGGCGAGGAACAGAAGATGTCTAAATCAGGCGGCGGGTTCCTGCGCGTGCAGACCCTGCTGGATAAGGGCTACGACCCGCTGGCTTACCGTCTGTTCTCCTTAAACGCCCACTACCGCGCCAAGCTGAATTTCACCTGGGAAGGGCTGGATGGCGCCGCGAAAGCGCTGGAGCGCCTGCGAGCGGCGGCTTTTGCGTGGGGCGCGCCGGGCGAAATAAACGCGGAATTCAACGAGCGCTTTGCCGAACCGGTCAACGACGACCTCAACATGCCGCGCGCCATGGCTGTGGTGTGGGAACTGGTCAAGAGTGATCTGCCCGCGCCGGTTAAAAAGGCCACCCTGCTGGAATTCGACCGCGTACTCGGCCTGCGGTTGGCCGAATGGCAGCCCGAGGAAGCCGCCGTCCCGGCGGAGATTCTGGCGCTGGTCGAGCAGCGCCAGCAGGCCCGCCAGGAAAAGCGCTGGCAAGACGCCGACGCCCTGCGCGCCCAAATCGATGCCGCGGGCTACCTCCTGGAAGACACGCCCCAGGGCCCGCGGGTCAGAGCCGGCAAAGGATAAGCCTCTCGGCCAATCGATCATTTGGGATCTGTTTGAAATTGCTTCGCAATTTCAAACAGATCCCAACATTAAATGCGCAGGGCGGCGCCGATATCCTCGGCGATCATCCTGCGCTTGCTTTTTTCAATGAAGAAGCTGGGATCGGCCTGCAGGTAAGAAGGAAAAGCCCGCCTGCCGCGGAAGAAGTACGGCTCCCCCCGGATTTTGATAGATGGCCCTGCGAAATGACCAGACTACTTACCTGGTTTCTTATATACCCAGGTATCCTTCACATGAACGCCTGCTTTGTGCAATTCCGGATGCATGCATTCTGCTAACCGCCTGGCGCCGATTTCATCGCGAGGAGGAGCGCCGGCGGAGGCCCATTCAAAGGCAGCGTTCAGGTTGGGCTGTTCCTTGACCAGCCAAAAGAAGGCTTTGAAAGAATTACCGCCCTGCAGGTTCGCTTCATTTTGCTCGGCGGTTCGTAAAAAATACTCGAAATGGCGCTGGTTGACCCGTTCTGTTTCGCCGGCTGCGGATAATTTTTCTAAACCGTATTGGTGCAGCAGGTCATGCAGGTTATAACGACCTTCCGGCGAACCCAATAGGAACGATTTATCGACCAGGCTGGCGAGCAGCCCAAGGGTTGCCCCGCAAACCGCTCCGGCAGACTGGCGATCAAAACCACCCTTGAAAACAGCCACCTGCCTGAACAGGCGCTGCTCTTCTGCCGTAAGCCTGTTCCACGATTGGTCAAAGGCCGCGCGCATACTGGTCGTCTGGTTTTCAAGGAGCTGCCCCGCGGTGGACAGCAAATCGAGGTTGCTTTGCAGCTCTCGAGCAATTTCTTCACAGGGCAGCGTGCGGGCCCAGGTGGAAGCCAGGCTGATGGCTAAAGGCATTCCATCCACCAGACTGCATATGCGTCCCACCGAGACCCGGTTGGCTGACGTGAGTTCAAAACCGGGGTCAGACTGCCGGGCGCGCAGAACGAACAGCTCGACCGCACTGTATTTTTCGATATCATCGTGAACTGCCAGTGGCGGGACGGCCAACCCACCCAATCCCAAAACCCATTCCCCGGGAAGGTTCAACCGCTCGCGCGAGGCGACCAGAACCACCAGGTTTTGCTCTGCCTGGAGCAGCCAGCGCACAAACTCACTGCCTCCCTGAACGTGTTCCAAGCCATCCAGAACCAACAACAAATCCTTCCCCATCAAATATTTCGTCAGCTCTTCCAATATCTCCTGCTCATTTGAAAAAGAGAGATTGGCGTATTTGGCAATTTGGGATGCGAGCGATGTACCCGCATTTTCATTCGAAAGGTCGATGAAAATAACTCCATCTGCAAAAGCAGGGGCCTGCTTTCTCGCGATCTCGATGGCCAACCGAGTTTTCCCTGCTCCCCCAGGTCCCAGGATGGTAATCAACCGCCGGGCAGGATCCGACAGCCAGGCTTCCAGTTCATTTAGCTCGACTCGGCGGCCAATAATTGGGTTGAGAGGGGTGGGCAGGTCCCTGGCAGCAGTTTCTCGGTATGCATCTGGATTTTCCTCACCCGACCGTATTCGTTCATAATAATCGGCCAATGGCCTGGAAAGGGGTTGGCCCATCTCATCCGTAAATCTTTGTTCAAACCAGCGGTAATGCGAAAGAGCCTGATCCGTCTTTCCTGAACAAACCAGCACATTCATCAGGCTCAGGTTGGATCTTTCGTTCAGCGGCTCCAGTGCGACCTGCTGCCGGGCATAGCCCAACGCCCTGAGGTGATCGCCAAGGCGCAGGGCATAATTTGCCAGCCAACCCAGCGCTTCCAGCGCCTGTCCGTGGAGCCGGGCACGTTGGAGTTGAACCCAGTCCTCAAAGAGGTCACTGTCCGGAAAAGTAAGGTCTTCGAGAAATGCACCCCGGTAAATTTTGCATGCAGTCTCAATGTGGTTGGCACAGGTCGGACAGGTCTGGGGGTGGCGGTGAACGTGCTCAGAGCAAAAGGCCAATGCCTCCCTGAAAAGAACGACATCAACCTGAAGGTCGGCTTGCGAGTTGAGGCTTACTTTTTCACGATCCGCAACGAGGAAAGGCGGAAAATTCAATTTATCTTTGAGCGATTTACGCAGGCGCGAAAGCGCCTGGCGCAGGTTGTCGAGAGCAATTTCTTGCGGCTGATCCGGCCAGAGCATGCCGGACAGCTTTTCGCGCGAGACCGTTCGTCCCGGGTCAAGCGCCAGGTAAGCCAGGAGAGCCTTTATCTTGCCATAGGCAAAATCGACAGGCCGGCCGTCCATTTCTGCCGAAAATGTTCCAAACAAGCCAACCATCAATCGAGCCATGCACATCACCTGGGGTCACAAATCCGAATACGCGAACCGATATTTTTCACAGGACCGCGGGAAGGCGCGAACCTGTTTCCTACTTAATTGACTAAATATATACAATTATTATATGATTATTTCGCGTTTTTTTCACGCCGTCTGGATATAGTCAGTCAAGAAATGACCGTTCAATCCAAATTCCAGAAGGAGGTTATATCCAATGTCCGCTTCAGAAAACAAAGAGTTCATTCGTCGTTATCTTGATGCGATTAATGGTAAACCCAAAACGGCAGCCGTTTCCGATCTCTTTATCAGCGAACAGCCCTTGAAAGATCATATTGCCGTCGCGGAAGCCGCTTTTCCGCTTTACCGGCTTGATCCGGAAGAGATCATCGCCGAAGGCGACCTGGTGTGTGTGCAGGGACGGATTCGCGGAGTGCACAAGGGAACGTTTATGGGGATTCCGCCGACGGGCAAAGAAGTCGATTTTTCGATCTTTATCACCTACCGGATCGCGGGTGGAAAAATCGCCGATCACTGGATGCTGACCGACAACATGACCTGCATGCAGCAGTTAGGCGTTCTGCCCGTGCCGCAAGCCTGAACTGAAAATTTACGAGAAAGCAAAGATGATACCAGGGTAATTTTCCGCCGCTGGCGGGAAATCACCCTGGTTTAATTACCATTGCCTGGGGCGTGCTCTTCCATCTACCTCCCTTTCAATTCCTCACAAGTAACTTCAGGTAAAATTAAACTCAAACTTATCGGAATGGGAGGGTTATCATCATGCAGTACCGCACATTTGGCCGTTCGGGCCGAAAAGTATCCATCCTTGGGTTTGGGGCGATGCGCATCCCGACCCACGCAGACCGCACCGCCGATCTTGATCAGGCTGTGCCGCTGCTGCGGCGCGGGCTGGACCTGGGGATCAACTACATCGACACCGCACACGGCTACTGCGAGGGCACCAGTGAAGTCGCCGTCGGCCAGGCCGTCAAAGGGTACGACCGCTCGCAGATCACCATCACCACCAAGGTGCCGGCGGGCGACGCCGAAAAAGCCGGCGCGGTTTCGTGGGGCGAGCGCCTGGAACAGAGCCTCAAGCGACTGGACACGCATATCGATTTCGTGCTCTTCCACGGCCTGCGCTGGGAGATCTTCGATCAGTACGTCAGCCGCCCCGGCATGGCCCTGGAAGTGGCGCGCAAGGCACAGGCTGAAGGTCTGGTGAAGCATATCGGTTTTTCCAGCCACGATACCACCGAAAATGTGATCAAGCTGATCGACACCGGCGAGTTCGAGGGTATGCTGGTGCAGTACAACTACCTCGACCGGCACAACGAGCCGGCGATCACGCGCGCCCACCAGGCCGGCATGGGCGTCTCGATCATGGGACCGGTCGCAGGCGGGCGGCTGGCCGTGCCGGGCGGTGTGATGGTGGACAGCGAGGGCATTCTGGAAATGAAGACCCCCGAACTGGCCCTGCGCTTCGTGTGGGACAACCCGTCAGTGAGCGTGGCCCTCTCCGGGATGAGCAATCCCGAACAGCTCGCAGAAAACGTGGCTTCGGCCAACCGCATGGAGATCTTGAGCGCCGCCGAGCAGGAGCAGATCCGCCTGCTGCTGGATCAAAACCAGAAGCTGGCCGACCTGTACTGCACCGGGTGCAACTACTGCCTGCCCTGCCCCAACGAGGTGCAAATCCCGGAAAATTTCCGCTACATGAACTGGCACAAGGTATGGGGCATGGAAGAAGCCGCCAAAGACGCCTACGCCAAACTGAGTCCGGAGGGAACCTGGACCCCGTGGGGCTACTTCGAGGGCAAGCAAGCCGAAGAGTGCCTGCAGTGCGGCGAATGTGAGTCAAAGTGTCCGCAGAATATCCCCATCATGGACCAGCTGCAGGAAGTAGCGCGCGTCCTGGGCGGGAGCAACCTTTAATAAAATTGGGATGGGCGCGCTGAGCGCGCCCATCCCAAGCTGTCATGTCGGGGGATTTAAGAACCGTCCAGTGTTTTCAATTCATATAGATCTGTGCGGCGCTGATTAAGCAAAGGCAGCTGCCCGCGCACCTGCTCCACGCGATCCAGGTCGAGATCAGCCAGCAGCACGCCGGGTTCGGCTCCCAATCGCTCGATCACCTCTCCCCAGGGCGAAACCGCCAGCGAATTGGCGTAAGACACATAGCCAGCCTGCGGGTCGCGGGCCGGGGCGCAGCCCAGGGTATAGACCTGGTTGTCCACCGCCCGGGCCCGAAAGAGCATCTCCCAGTGGGCCGGACCGGTGGTCATATTAAATGCGCCGGGGACAATAAACATTTTCGCGCCGCGCAGGGCCATCAGCCGGGCCAACTCGGGAAAGCGCAGGTCGTAGCACACCGATACCCCCACCCGCCCAAAGGACGTATCGACCACCGTAACCGCGTTTCCCGGGGTCAGGGTGTCGCTCTCTTTAAATTTTTGTCCGCCCGGAATATCGATATCGAACATGTGCATTTTTCGGTGACGGCCGATCTGCTGCCCGGAGGGATCAAAAATGTAACAGGTGTTGTACACCTTGCCGGCCTGATCCACCTCGGGCATCGACCCACCCACCAGATACACCCGATTGTCATGTGCCGCCGCGGCCAGCGCCTTCCAAAGCGGCCCGCCCTGCTTTTCGGCATAGACGGGAAAATTTTCGGTCTGGTAAGGGCAGCAGAACATTTCCGGCAGGGAGATGATCTGCGCCCCCTGGCGGGCACATTCAGCAATGGCCTGTACAGCTGCCTGCAGGTTGGCCTGCTTATCCACCATCACGTTCATCTGGATTAAGGCGATTTTGACGTTGGCCATCCGATATACCCTTTCTTTGCTTCGAGATCCGGTCAGGATGATTATAGCACCTAGAAAAATTGACAAACTGCCATACCGCTTGTAATTTATTGTACAATATCATATACTATTATTAACAAAGCGGACCCAACTTAAGCATCGAAGCCCTCACACCCACGCGCTCCAATCGACACGAAGAGGTGAGAGTAATGAAGATACCAAACGGGGACACAAAAGCTGCGAGAGAGTTTAGCTGCACTCGTCTCACACCGGCCAAGGATCGAGGCAAAGAAAGCGCCTATTACGTGATCCCGCGGCCCATCACATCCGAAGTATGGTACAGATCAAGCATTACCTACATTAACGTCGACTGGTCGAAGGTTGCACCCTACCGTGCAAAGAAAACCGACTAAGGTCGAACTCGCAGGCTTGTGAAAAATTAAAGATACATTTTCTCACGCGCTGAAACCAGCGCGTATTGGGCTTTAAATCACTTTTCAACCGGAATGCCCAGGCCCGAAAACAAGGTCTTCAGGGTAATCGAGATAAGCATTTTTTCACTACGTTTTTTGCCCGACCTGCCAGAAATAACATACAATGATATGGTGAGGCGTTCACGGCACATATGCTGAAAATGCTTCACCACCTATCTCATCTGGAGGTCTCTTAAATGCCTACCCCCCTCTTTAACGGTCTCGGTCTCAACCTGGGCAACCTGGCCGAGCTTTCAAACGCCCAAACCCGCTCGATCAGTGCCGAGAACTTCACCGGCGCCAAAGGCCAGGCAGGTAAGGCTACCACAGGCACCGGAGCGGTTGCCGCCCGCGAGCTGGGTCAGGGCTGGAAAATATCCCCCTCGATCAACATTCCCGGAAAAACTACCGCAACCCTGGCCGATATCGAAGGGCCGGGAGCGATCCAGCACATCTGGATCACCTGCCATCCTGATTTCTGGCGACGGTTGGTACTGCGCGCCTATTGGGACGGCGAGGAAACGCCCTCGATCGAGGTGCCGCTGGGCGATTTCTTCGCCAACGGCTGGTGCACGCGCTGCAACATTACCTCGCTGCCGCTGGCGGTCAACCCGGCAGGCGGTTTCAACTGCTACTGGGAAATGCCCTTTCGCAAGCATGCCCGGATCACCATCGAAAACCTGTCTCAGGATGAGCTGCGCGGCTTTTACTACCAGGTTACCTATACCCTGACCGAAGTTCCGGAGACCCGGGCCTACCTGCATGCCCAATGGCGCCGCTCCAATCCCTTGAAGTACATGGATGTGCACACCCTGCTGGATGGAGTGCGCGGTCAGGGTCACTATGTGGGCACTTACCTGGCATGGGGCGTGAACAATAATGGCTGGTGGGGTGAAGGGGAGATCAAGTTTTTCATGGACGGTGACGGCGAATGGCCCACGATCTGCGGCACAGGTACCGAGGATTATTTCGGCGGAGCCTGGGATTTCGAACAGCCTCGCGGGCAGTACGGCGTCTTTTCCAGCCCGTATACCGGGCTGCCGCAGGTCATCCTGCCAGACGGCCTGTACCGTGCCCAGCAGCGCTTCGGCATGTACCGCTGGCACGTCATGGACCCAATCCGCTTCCAGCAGGATCTGCGCGTCACCATCCAGGCCCTCGGCTGGCGCTCGCAGCTGGAGGGCAAGAGCCGCTACCTGCCACTGCAGGATGACATCGCATCGACAGCTTTCTGGTATCAGGCTGAACCGCACGCGCCCTTCCCTGACCTGCCAGGCTTAAACGATCTGGAAGTAATTTAAATAATGATGAGGGTTGGACGAATAACGTCCAACCCTCATCATTTAAGATACCAGGACTAGTAGGTTACGTTGTTGAACGTCACAACGTAGACGTAGCCACCGCCCTCCATGCGGAAATCCATGGAAGCCGCGTTGTGCAAATCGGTCGGGATTTCAAACTTGCTGATCGCCACATTGCCCGCGGTGCTGCCAGAATTCAGGTGGGCAATCAATGTGCCGCCAATCCCCTGAGTACCGGCGGCGCCAATGGTGATCGTGAATTCGATATCGACCGGCAGGTTGCTATATTGAATCAGGACCAGCCCACCCTGCACTACATGAACCGCTTTCACCGAGGTTGAGGTTGAGACATACGCCCCGCCGGAACCTGTGGTGGTGGTAGAGGTAGTTGAAGGCACCGCGGTGGGGACAGGGGTCGAGACCACGGTTGTGGTCGATGCGGTGTTGAACGTGAGTGTGGCCGAGGTGCCCGAGTGGTCGTCAATGCGTACATCCGCTGTGGGATCATTCTTGACGTCGGTCAGGATCTCAAACCAGTAGGTGTAAGATCCGGCGCCAGCGGTGGTGAAATGCGCAATCAGGTGATCGTAGCCACCACTGCCGGCTTTGCCCATGGTGACAGCGAATTCGGTGTTCGCCGGCAAATTATCGATGCGCAGCTGCACCATGCTGTTATTCCGCACACCAACCTGGGTGATCACCGGCGAGAGGGCCGCATTAACCGGAAGAAAGGCCCCGCCAAACAGGGCCGCGACCAACGCTGCAATGAGACCCATCGCAAACAACGACCGAGATGAGTATACTTTTTTCAACAACTTTTGCAAAATCATTTTTTATCCTCCACACCTAATTTGACTCTGAATTCACCCGGGCAAATTTGCCCCCAACAACATTCTTGATTATCATTATACATATTTCCATAGAAAAAAAAAGTGTTTTTTTGCACATCTGTTAAGAATAATGAACCACGAAATTAAAGAGGTCTTAAAAATCGCCTGTAGAGCGGTTTTTCAGTAGAATCAGCAGTAAAGGAATTCTTGCTTATGAACATCCCAGACCCGGAACCTTACGGCCCGCTCCCTAGCCAGCGCCAACTGGCATGGCACGCGTTGGCGTTTTATGGCTTTTTGCACTTCACAGTAAACACATTCAGCGATCTGGAATGGGGTTACGGAGACTAGCCGCCAGCATTGTTCGCGCCTACAGATTTTGACGCGGACCAGATTGCACGCACCGCTTCCACCGGCGGCATGACCGGGCTGATTTTGACCTGCAAGCATCACGACGGCTTCTGCCTGTGGCCCTCGCGCTATACCCTGCACTCCGTTGCCAGCAGCCTTTGGCGGGGTGGGCAGGGCGACGCGGTGGGAGAAATTGCCGCGGCCTGCCGGCGGCATGGGTTGAAATTTGGCGTTTATCTTTCACCCTGGGACCGCAACCGGGCCGATTACGGCTCGCCTGCCTATGTAGATGTTTACCGCCACCAACTGCGCGAACTGCTGGAAAATTATGGGCCTGTGTTTGAGGTGTGGCACGATGGCGCCAATGGCGGCGACGGCTATTACGGCGGGGCACGGGAAGTCCGCACCATCGACAAACACAGCTATTACGGCTGGCCGGAAACGTGGAATCTGGTACGCCGGCTGCAGCCCGAGGCGTGCATCTTCAGCGACGCCGGGCCCGATCTGCGCTGGGTGGGCAATGAGGAAGGCAAGGCCGGAGAAATTTGCTGGGCAACTCTTAACCGGAACGACTTTGCACCGGGCGATGCCGATCCGGCGCGCCTGAACCGGGGTGACCGCCCAGGCAGCCACTGGGTGCCGGCCGAATGCGACGTTTCCATCCGTCCAGGCTGGTTCTACCATGCCTCCGAAGATGGGCAGGTCAAGAACGCCAGGGAGCTGGCAGACCTTTATTTTGCCTCCGTGGGGCGCGGCGGATCGTTACTGCTCAACCTGCCCCCCGACCGGCGCGGGCAGGTGCACCCGGTCGATGCAGCGGCCCTGGCGGCTTTTCACCGCGGACTGGAGACTCTGTTTGCCCACAACCTGGCTCGTACTGCCCGAATCAGCGCCCCGGTTCGCGGCGACCAGCCGCGCTATGGCCCGGACAACCTGCTGGATGGCAGCCTGGAAAGCTACTGGACAGTGGACGATGCCCTGTTGAGTCCGGTCGTTATTCTGAACTTTCCCAAAACCGTACGTTTCAACGTGGTGGGCCTGCGCGAATACCTGCCGCTGGGCCAGCGCGTGGAAGGTTTTGCGGTGGATTCCTGGCAGGCCGGGCAGTGGCAGCCGTTGGTCAGCGGAAGCTCGATCGGCGCACGTCGCCTGCTGCGCACCCCCCAAACCATCACCAATGTCGTCCGTTTGCGCATCACCCAGGCCGCAGCCTGCCCGGCCCTCAGCGAGTTGGGATTATGGCAGCAGGATGCGGACGCATGGAAAATCTAGTCCAAACAATCTGCTCAAAGGAAGGGCTAAAAATCCGGGAATTCCGCGCTTTGAGCGGCGGACAGGTCAATCAAGTTTTCCTGATTGATGATGCGTACGTCTTGCGGATTGGCGCAAGGGAAGACGCCTTTCAGCGACTGAAGCGCGAAACAGAACTGCTGCAAAGTCTTATAAACAAAATTCCTGTCCCAAAAATTTTCGCTTTTGGCCAGCAGGATGGCTTTGTTTACCAGATCCAACAGTATTTACCCGGGCAGAAGCTCTATTTGCTCTGGAAGAATTTGCGGCCGGAAACACAGGATCGCCTTGCCGCAGAACTTGCCAGCTATTTGAAAATTCTCCACAGCATGCCGCCGGCATCTCCCGGATATGCCAGCCACGATGGCCAACGGTACGACACCTGGGAAGATTTGATTTCGAAGCAGTTCAAGCATACCCAGGAAGAAATTGAATCATTAAATATTCGCATGGTTCCAGGCTTCATTGAAATGGCGGTGAATTATTTTAACGAAAACAAGCAAGTGCTTGCGGACAGCGCTCCCGCTCTGATTCATGGCGACCTGACATTAGTCAATATTTTGGTGGACCAGGGGAGAATTTCTGCAATACTGGATTTTGAGTATTCGATGCAGGCCCCAATCGACTACGAACTGTTAGTCATGGAAGCTTTTTGCCTTTATCCAAACGATTGGGCAGAAGAAGAAAATGAGGTCTGCTGTACGGCCGATTTCGCGAGTTTGATCCCGCTTCTGCAGAAACATTATCCTACGCTGTTTGAAATCCCGCACCTGCGCAAAAGGGTGAACCTTTACCACCTGCAGTCTGCGCTGAGCAGCTATCTGGCCTGGCGGAAAGACAACCTGAATACAATCCCTCCCGAGCGGATGGCAGCCAAAGACTTTTATATGTCCAGGATCACGAATTTCATCAACCGGCACGGGGTGCGGATGTTTTAAAGGTAAGGATAAGAATAGTTTATAAAAATTCCGCCCATGGGCGGAATTTTTATAAACGGCATTTTTATTATTTTTTACCAGGCGGGATTTAATAGTCGATATTGTAGAACGTGGCGTAATACACGTGCCCTGGCGCGGCAACGCGAATATCCAGCATGTGCGCGCCGCGCAGCATACTAGGAATTTCAAAGGTACCGACCATCGCTTGCCCGCTATTAATGGAAGTGGTCAGCGTGCCCACCGGATAACCGCCTATCCCCTTTGTCCCGGCCAGGCCTATGGTTGTGGTAAATACGGTATTGGCC
>Ga0315540_10001686_pt1 | contig 12596 bp, 13 predicted proteins | sample SalMarSW160110MG_FD_203677 | JGI IMG/M metagenome (GOLD analysis project Ga0315540, IMG submission 203677) | Salt marsh sediment microbial communities from the Plum Island Ecosystem LTER, Massachusetts, United States - Salt Marsh Sediment SW1601-10 ... | reverse complement strand
TAAGCGCCTTTACGGTTTCATCCAGAGCGGTAGATGCGTCGGCGAGAATATTCTTACGCTTCTCTGCGGCCTTGTCGGTCGACTGCTTGTCTACCTCCGGCTGGACGGACTCGGTCGCTTCGGACTCTTCCTGCGGCTTTTCGGGTAATGCGGTAACTTCTTCCGCAATAACCTTGGTCGACACCATCAGCCAGAAGCTGATCAACCCGAGCAAGAGCAATTTGAGCTTGGTCGTTTTCATCTCTTTGCTCCTCTTTCGCTGATTGGGTTAACCGTCGTGCGCTGTTTGGCGTTAGGGTTCAGTCCTCGGCACGGACTGTCGTTTGCCCTCTCGGTCTATGCGTCTACGAGTTCTCACTGGTACGTTAGCGACAACCGTGCCACCAACACGCGATGAAAAGAAACAAAAGGTTACGAGCGTATCGCTCTGTATTCCGGATTCAGCGGCGGCCATGATGACCGCTATCCGAGAGGTAATAACCGGCCAAATTGGCCGGCATCGAAATGAGGGAAAACGCGCGGCGCAAAAGTGAGAATCGAGAACGTCAGAGCCCGCGGCGCCCGCGGGAAATCTCGATGGTCGTCAGGGCACGGAAGGACTGGCCAACTGAGCAGCGTTCGGAAACAGCAACAGCTTGCTTTCTACAGAAATCAGTTTCCCGGAGTTTTGGCGCGGCTGAACCTCGCCGGGGATGGTGCGCCAATCCCAAACGCCGTTGCCACGCCGGCGAGGGTGGCATGGACACCGGATTTCAGCAACGTAGCCCAGAGCAAGAGCTCGAGCACGAAGTAGGGCCAGGGGCGGCGTACGACCACAAGGTTGAACAGCACCAGCACACCGATCCACACCAGGGCCATCAGCAACAAGGGTCCATCGAGCGCTTTCATGTAGAAGAGCGCGATGACGACGAGAGCACCAAGATCATCGACGATGGCCAGTGCGCGCGGGAAGGTGAGAACGCTCCGGGGGAAGCGCGCCCCCAGCAGCACGAGCACGCCGAGGGCGAAGGCGATGTCGATTGCCATGCGAATTCCCCATCCCTATTCTTCACCGAGGACGTCCGTGTCCGTCATGCCATCATTGGTGATGCTTGCAAACCATCCGCTGCAACGACCTGCTCCCGTGAATCCAGATCTATCCCCGGGAGGTGTCCTTGGTGGCGGCACTCATGTCGCCACCATTTCGGTCTTCACCATATCCTGCGCGCCCTACAAACGTCGTCCAGGTCTGGTGGACAGATGCAGCCACGCCGATTACTTGTCCTTGGACACATCCTCGAATTCGGCGTCGACAACGTCCTCGCCCCCCGCGGACGAACCGGCGCCCGCGCTTGTGGCATCGCTATCCGTACGACCCTGGGCATAGAGCCGTTCGGCCATCTTGGCAGAAGCCTCGCTCAAGACTTTAATCTTGCCCTCGATGGCTGCCTTGTCGTCCGCCTTGGTGGCCTCTTCCAGCGCCTTAATCGCCGATTCGATCCTGTCTTTCTCACTGGCTTCCAGCTTGTCGCCGAGCTGCTCCATCGATTTGCGCGTGGCGTGAATGAGCGTGTCCGCCTGGTTGCGGGCCTGTACCAGCTCGTGGAAGCGGCGGTCCTCTTCTGCATGAGCCTCCGCCTCCTTGACCATGCGCTGTACTTCCTCTTCCGCCAATCCGCTTGAAGCCTTGATCACGATGGATTGCTCCTTGCCCGTCGCCTTGTCCTTCGCGGACACGTTCAGGATACCGTTGGCATCAATGTCGAAGGTGACCTCGATCTGCGGCACACCTCTGGATGCGGGCGGAATGCCCTCGAGATTGAACTGACCGAGCGATTTGTCATCTGCCGCCCGCTCACGTTCACCCTGCAGAACGTGAACCGTTACCGCCGACTGGTTGTCATCGGCGGTGGAGAACACCTGGGCTGCTTTGGTCGGTATCGTTGTATTTTTCTCAATCAGCTTGGTCATCACCCCGCCCAGGGTCTCGATACCCAGCGAGAGCGGCGTGACATCGAGCAGCAGCACGTCCTTGACCTCACCGCTCAGCACCGCGCCCTGGATCGCTGCGCCGATAGCCACCGCCTCGTCCGGGTTGACGTCCTTGCGCGGCTCCTTGCCGAAGAATGCCTTCACCCGCTCCTGCACCTTGGGCATCCGGGTCTGCCCGCCGACCAGGATCACCTCGTCGATGTCCGACGCCGTTAGACCCGCATCTTTCAGTGCGATCCTGCAGGGCTCGATGGTGCGGTCGATGAGATCCTCGACCAGGGACTCGAGCTTGGCGCGCGTGAGCTTGACGTTCAAGTGCTGGGCGCCTGCGGAATCGGCGGAGATATAGGGTAGGTTGACGTCGGTCTGTTGCGCCGAAGACAGCTCGATCTTTGCCTTCTCGGCGGCTTCTTTCAGGCGCTGCATGGCCAGCGGATCGCGGCGCAGGTCGATGCCGCTGGATTTCTTGAAATCGTCCGCCAGGAAGTCGATCAGGCGCTTGTCGAAATCCTCCCCGCCGAGGAAGGTGTCGCCGTTGGTCGAATGCACCTCGAACTGATGCTCTCCATCGACGTGGGCGATCTCGATGATGGAGATGTCGAAGGTACCACCTCCCAGGTCGTACACGGCCAGCTTCTGGTCCCCACGTTTCTTGTCCATGCCGTAGGCCAGCGCCGCCGCCGTCGGCTCGTTGATGATGCGCTTGACCTCGAGACCGGCGATACGCCCGGCGTCCTTGGTGGCCTGGCGTTGCGAGTCATTGAAGTAGGCGGGTACGGTGACGACCGCCGCGCTCACCTTCTCGCCGAGATAGTCTTCGGCCGTCTGCCTCATCTTCTGCAGCACCTTGGCGGAGATCTCCGGCGGCGCCATCTTCTTTCCTTTCGCTTGAACCCAAGCATCGCCGTTGTCCGCCTTGACGATCTTGAACGGCACCATACCCACGTCCTTCTTCACTACGGGATCGTCGAAGCGCCTCCCGATCAACCGCTTGATGGCGAACAAGGTGTTCTCCGGATTGGTCACCGACTGGCGCTTGGCCGATTGGCCCACGAGCAGCTCGCCTTCCGCGGTAAAAGCCACGATGGACGGCGTCGTGCGGCCCCCTTCGCTGTTCTCGATGACCTTTGGTTTGTCACCCTCCATGACCGCCACGCAGGAGTTTGTGGTGCCCAGGTCAATACCGATTGTCTTGCCCATGATTCTTCCTCCTATTGTGTTGAGATTCTGTTTAGCCGTATCCGTCTCACGTTTCGGCCGTCAGCGCTTCTGCGATTCAAGGGGCCTTTGACACCGTGACCCGAGCCGGGCGGATCAGCCGTCCGTTCAACAGATAGCCTTTCTGGTGGACCTGAGCCACAGAGTTCGGCGGCAGCTCAGCGATCGGCGCCATGGTCATGGCCTCGTGCCGTTCCGGGTCGAAGGGCTGACCTTTGGGGTCGATCGTCTCGACGCCAAAATCAGCCAGAACCGCATCGAGCTCCTCCAGGGTCAGCTCCATTCCATGCCGTACCACATCGATGGCGGGCTCGGCCCTGGTAGCTCCCAGTCCCATCTCGAGGCTGTCCTTGACTGGCAGCAGCGCGTTTAGGAGTCGTCCCACCGCATATTTTCGGGTGTTCTCCATTTCCCGCGCCGCGCGTTTGCGATGATTGTCAAGATCGGCCCGAGCACGCAGCAGAGCCTGCAGACGTTCTTCAGACTCCTGCTTGCATACAATCAGCGCCTCGCGGCACTCGACGAGATCCGGTGGCACCTCTTGAGGAGACGCTTGTGGCCTTTCGTAGTCCGGCATCAGCTTTACCTCGGATCATCAACAAAACTCTGTTGCGGTTCCTGTCATGCTGCGAGCTTTACAGTCGCCAATCGCCTGCTTTGTCTTTACCTAGTAACATGCAAATTCATTGCCATCATAAAACTTTCTAATTTTATTATGAAAATACGTGTCTCTTGGAATAACCTGCGGTCGTAACGGCCAAGTGGAACTGGATTGACCGGCCAAAATGGCCGGACGGACGAGCCTACGTTGTCGAGGAGGACCGGAAATCTCGGCCCGGTTGGAAATCGAGCCCGGATTCGGCGGTTGCAGGGCTCAGGTCCATTGCCCGGCCCGTGGAAGGACACCGGTGCTGCATGCGCCTCTGGGTCGACGTCGGCGGGATTCCGAGCAAGCGCCGGTGGCGCCCGCTACTGGCTTGAAAGTGTCGGGCCAGCAGCTCGGTCCTGTCGGGCATTCCCGCAGCGGGCCAGGCAGCAGCGCAGGATGTTCATTCAACTTGCGGTTTTGTTGCTGCCACAGGCTCCGGCGATCCGGGTTACCTCATCGCTGGTCAACATACATGCAGCCGGGATAATGTTCACCACATTGCTGTGCGGCCAGACGACGTGCGTTGATTCAGTCATCACGATCTCCTAGCCTTCGAACCTGCGTAACCGTGCCCGCAAGCGCTCGAGCTCATCGAGCAGATCCAGCGCCAATGCCGCGCCCGCGACATTGACGCGCAGGTCCCTCTGCAGCCGTTGGGCACAGCGGACCCGGCGCACGCTGACCCCGAGAAAACGCCAGTGGGCCGGATCGCGGCCGAGCGGCTCGATCACGCCTTCCTCCACAAGCTCGAAGACCCGCTCCACAGGTAGCTGGCAGGCCCAGCTGAGCTCTCCCAGGGTCAGCTCGATCTCCTCGTCCAGCACCTCGCCGGACAACAATGACAGCAGCTCATTCCTCATGACGAATTACACCCCCAGGCGCGCGCGCGGATTGAAAGCAAGCGCCTTCTCCAGCTCGCGGTAGGCCGCCTTCGCATCTTCGGTCTGGGCTGGCGGCACGGCGATTTGCACGACGACGTACAGATCGCCCGGCGGTTTATCCGGAATGCCACGCCCTTTGAGCCGAAGCTTGCGCCCGCCGGACGATCCCGGCGGAATCTTCAGATCGACCTTGCCGGCGGGTGTCGGCACCTTTACCGTCGCGCCCAGCGCCGCTTCCCAGGGCGCTACCGGTAAATCGAGGAACACATCCTTACCCTCGACCTTGTAGAAGGGGTGTGGCCGAAACTCGACCTCCAGGTACAGATCACCCGCTTCGCCCTTTCCCGTGCCGGCCCCGCCTTGCTTGCCTAGCCGAATATGCTGACCCTGGCGCACGCCCTTGGGAATACGCACGTTGAGGGTGCGCTCCTTCACCTGCGGGCGGCCGTCCGTGCCGAGCTCGGTTTGCTTCAGGTTCAGGGTGCGGCTTGCACCCTGGTAGGCGTCATCCAGGTCGATGAGCACCTTGGTGTGGGTATCCTCGCCCCGTGTGTCGAACGACCGCTGCGTAAAGCGACCGAAATCTCCGCCGAAGCCGCCGCCTCCGAAAAGGCTCTCGAAGAAGTCGCTGAACCGCTCGGCACCCGTGAATCCGCCGCCGCGAAACTCGAATCCCTGGTTCCAGTCCGGCGGCGGCCGAAACTCCTGGCCGGCTTTCCAGTTGGCGCCGAGCTGGTCGTATGCGGCACGTTTCTCTGGATCCTTGAGCACCTCGTAAGCCTCTCCGACCTCTTTGAAGCGGTTCTCCGCGTCCTTTTCCTTACTGACATCCGGATGGTACTTGCGCGCCAGCCGGCGATAGGCACGCTTGATCTCGTCTTGCGTGGCGTCGCGTTTGACGCCCATGATCTGATAGTAGTCTTTGAATTCCATCCTTTTCTTAGCTCATCATGGCGTACGGCGTTCGGGGAAACGCCTGTGTACTGGCAGCTCTTGCCCGGGGCATTTCGGACGGCGCCTGGATAGCGCCCGCCCACGACACCGTCGTCAGACACGCAAGTGTCCGGAAACGCCGCAACCGGGAAGCTGCGATCTCTGGTTCCGTCTGATATTGGTCACGGCGGCAAATCAATCAACAACTCCTCGGCAGCTTACCAGTTCAAGGGGACATAGCGATGTATGCCGTCCCTGCGCATCAGCAGCAACAGGCGCTTGTTGCTCTGGCTCTCATTCACTCCCGCCGTGGCTGAGGCTGGCGGTATTCATTCCGACCACCTCGCCATCCAGGTTGACCAGCGGTCTGCCGCAGTTACCCGGATTGACGGCCGCGCCGGCTCAAGCGATCTGTCATGCGCCTGCGGGCGGGAATCTTGATCATTGCCGGTCATTCGCGTTCCTCCGCTATAGGGGAATCTCCCGCCCCTTGACCCTGCGTCAAGATGCCTTGTCGCACAGCGTAGTCGTCACGTTCCTGCAACAACCAATGGACGGCACCCAGTACCAATACCGCGAAGCCGAGCGCAGCCAGTGTCGCCGCATCGGTCTCGGCGTAGTCCAGGATGATGAACTTGCGCGCCAAGGCCAGCTGAGCGATCAGAATGAGGGTCTTAACCTGGATGATACGGGCCTGACGTTCCAACACTTTGAGGATGGAATGCTTGAATTCCATGGCGATGAGCAGCGTCATGATCATCCCGAAAATGCTCTGGAAAACCTGGTGGTCGAGCGGATCGAGGGCCCCAAGCACCAGTAAGGAGAGCACCTCGCTGACACCGGTCGCCACAGGGCGATCAGAATGATCAGCGAGATCACGGCACTCAACACCAGGGCCACCAGGTGCTCGAATCGCTCGTAGAAGGTCATTACGCCCCAGTACTGCTTGGTATCCGAGGCAGGCCTGCAGTCTCGCTCTTCGAGGTTTTGCGCCATCAGTCTTTTCCTCAATAGACTCACGGTCATCCGCTCTCCGTGATCCGGGCGATCGCGCGTTCCATCGCCTCGTATTCACCTTTGAGCACGAGCACATCACCCGCGCGCAGGCGCGTATCCAGCAACCGCCCCGGTACCTTGATCGCTCCACGGCGCACATCCAGCGACTCGATGCCGAGCTCCTCCAACTGCAGCTCCTGTGCGGTACGCCCAGCTGCATAATGGCCTTCCGAGAGCAGGACCGAGCGCAGTTGCTGCGAAAAATCCCGTCCCTGGGCAGCCGCCTTTTCAGCATCCGTCGAGTGGAAGAACGCCCGTAACGGCGCATAGTCCTGGGCGCGAATTTCGTTCAACCGCGCTTCGACCTGTGACGGGGCGACGTCCAACATGACCAGTATCTGCCCTGCGAAGGCCAGACTGCTCTCCAAGCCTTCCGGAAAGACCATTGCGCCCGCCTCGATCAGGGCTTCTTCATCGCGACCGCGCGTACTGCGAACCAGGACTGGTACTTCGATACCGAGTCCTCGGATATGTCCGACGATCCGTTCGGCCAGCGCCGCATCCTCGATCGTGATCGCCAGAGCGCGGGCCCTTTCGATGCCAGCGGCGCGCAGGATACCGGGTTGAAGCGCATTGCCGAACAGTACCGGCTCTCCGGCAGCAGCGGCCTGCCTGATTCGCTCCAGCTGAAGATCCAGCGCCAGGGCGGGGATGCCCTCCTCCGTCAGGATACTCACCAGATTCTGACCCAAGCGGTCATAGCCGATAATGATCACGTGTCCGTCGAGATCGCGGCTGGTGTCAGCAATTTGCGCTTCTGCATCCAATGGTTTCGTCGTCTGTGCTGACGAGGTCAGGAACGCCGCGATTGGGCGGTTGAAACGGAGCAAGATTGGTGCGATTAACATGCTCAGAATCAACCCGCCCAAAACCGGTTGCACCACTGACTCGGAAAGCAGGCCGAACGCAAAGGCGCTCGATACCGCCAGCAGCCCGAGCTCACCCCCTTGAGCGAGGCTGATGGCGGATCTCCAGGCATCCGTCATCGTTTGGCCGAAGTACCGGATCAAAGGCGCCAGGATTACTGGCTTGGCGACAACCAGGCCGATGACTACGAGCGCCACCATCGCTGGTGATTCAAGAAATGTCTTCGGATCGAGCTGCATGCCGATGGTGGCGAAGAACAGCCCCAGCATGAGGTCGCGAAACGGCCGGATGTCGGCCTCGATCTGGTGGCGAAAGAGGGTCTCGCCGAGCAACATGCCGGCCATGAAGGCACCGAGCGTTGGGGACAGACCAGCCAGTGCCGACAGCCCTGCGGCCGCAACCGCCAGCAACAATGCGGTCAGCATGAACAGCTCGAGCGAGCGCGTCGCGGCTACCCAGTGCAGGATCGAGGGCAGCAGCCGCCCAATGAAGACCAGGGCGAGAAAGAGGAGTGCTGCCTTGGCCAGCGCCAGCACCAGGGCGCCGGTCAGACCGGCCGAGTCGGCGGCGAAAATCGGCAACACGACCAGCAGGGGAACGGCCGCGATGTCCTGAAACAAGAGGATGCCAATGACAACCCGCCCGTGGGGCGCTGGCAGCTCCATTTGCTCGCCGAGCTGTTTGAGCACGATGGCCGTGGAGGACAGGGCCAGCGCACTGCCCAGGATGAGCGCTTCAACCGGTGGACGCCCGAGCCATAGTGCCGCAAGCCCCAACAGCAGAGCCGTCAACAGAACCTGGGCACCGCCCAGACCGAGCACCAGACGCTTTGCGGCCAACAACCGTGGGAGTGGGAGCTCCAGGCCGATGGTGAATAGCAGCAGGACGACGCCCACCTCGGCGAGCAAACGCATGGTGGCGCCTTCGGGGATCCAGCCGAATCCAGCGGGTCCAACCAGAATACCTGTGGCGAGATACCCCAAAATCGGGGACAAGCCAAACCGCTGGCACAGGGCAACGAGCAGAGTGGCTACTGTCAGCAGGACCAGCAATTGCGATGCAACCGAGTGATCCATCGTTTCGATCTAACAGTGGAAACCGCATACTGGAACGAGTCTGCGCCCCGGACTCCCTTATCCGGGGCGCAGTCGTTCTGGGGTATCAGCCGACGCTGACCTCGATCTTGCGCGGCTGCAGCTCGGCCCGCTTGGGCAGATGCAGCGTCAGCACGCCGTCTTTCATCTCCGCGTTTATGTTCCCGCTGTCCAGCTCGTTGCTCAGCGTAAAGCTGCGGCGAAAACGCGTAGTGCGCACATCGGCGTGTAGCGCCTCCATACCCTCAGGCATATCGATCGCGGCCTGTCCCTCGATGGCCAGGTTGTTGCCGTCAACCTGGACTTGAAGCCGGTCACGCGAGACCCCCGGCATATCGGCCCTGAGGGTGATTTCGTGACCATCCTCGTAGATGTCCACTGCAGGGCGCAGAAAGACATCCTGCTCGGACTGCGCCTTCATCTCGCTGCCCTCTCGGGTCTTCATCTCTTTGCTCTCGCTCATGGTCAGCCTCCAATTATCTTCATCGCTGAATCTCTTACTTGACCTCGATCTGGCGCGGGCGTACCGCTTCGCGCCGCTTCACCGAGATCTGCAGCACGCCGTCACGGTAGTGCGCGCTCACCTGGTCTGGGTCCACGTCTTCCGGAAGCGTCAGCACGCGGCGGAATTGGCCACTGAACCGCTCCTGGCGATAGAACTGCACCTTCTCGGGGTACTGGATCTTGCGTTCTCCCTCGACGGTGAGCAGGTTCTGCTGCAAGGAGATATTCAACGTCTTCGGGTCGATGCCAGCGGCGAAGAGATAGACGTCGACTTGCTCTTCAGAAACTCCGACGTTGACCGCCGGGAAGGTACCCGCTGCCAAGGAGCGGATACCGGCAGGGCGGGACACCTCCCCGAACATCCGATCCATCTGACGGCGCATACGGTCGAATTGATCGAAGACGTCGGTATCGAAACCGGTTAAGTAACCAAACATTTGGCACCTCCTTCTGATGCAACAAATCCGGGTGGAGACATCCACCCGCTATCATTCAGTTCACTTAATACTTTGCAACGGCCATGCCATCACGTAACTCACTATGATTGCTGAATAAATGCATCTCTTTCCTTATGGCATGCGGCCAACATGGCCGCACGCGAGCAGGCCGACCGGCCAAGTTGGCCGACCGAGTTGACCAGCGCGTTGAGCGGGAGCGATCGAAGTGAATCGGATCTGGGGACGGTTGGTCAGAGTGACCGGGATGGAAGGCGGGCCGAGGCCCCGTTGGTCACGACTCGTTCAGCTTACGCCTCAGGGTGCGCTCACCGATGCCCAACAGCTTTGCGGCTTTGCTGCGATTGTAGCCGGAGTCCTTGAGAGCGGCGTCGATGAGCAGCCATTCGGCATCAGCCAAGGTGGTTCCCTTGGGAATGAGCACCCCCTCTTCGGCTGCCGCTGCGGCTTTGTTGGCCGGCAGCAAGGGTGCCAGCAGCTTGGCGCTTACCGTGCGCACGCCCTCCGGCAGCCGCACGGCCAGACGCACCATCAGATTGCGTAGCTCGCGAACATTTCCAGGCCAAGAGTAGCCGGCGAGTAGGGACAGCGCCTCCTGAGCCAGGGTCGGGGGAGCGCCTTGCCAGCTCATGTCACGCAGGCTGTTTGCCAAGAAATGTTTCGCCAGCAGCTCGATGTCGTGCGGGCGTTCGCGCAATGGCGGGAGCCGCACGAGCAGGACGTTCAGCCGAAACAACAAGTCCTGTCGAAACAAGCCCGAGTCGGCGCGTTCCTCCAATGGCCGGTGGGTTGCGGCCACGACGCGCACGTCGACGGGTGTGCCGCGTTCGCCACCGATGCGATGCACGACGCGATCTTCCAGGACTCGCAGCAGGCTGACCTGCGCTGCGGGCGGCATCTCGCCGATCTCGTCGAGAAACAGCGTCCCCTTGTCGGCCTGCTCGAAACGCCCCCTGTGCTGGCGGCTGGCGCCCGTGAATGCGCCCTTCTCAAAGCCGAACAGCTCTGCCTCGAGCATGGTTTCCGGAATGGCACCGCAATTCACGGCGACGAAGGGCCCCTGCGCGCGCGGTCCCAGCCCGTGGAGGGCGCGTGCCACCAATTCCTTGCCCGTCCCTGTTTCACCTTGGATGAGCACGGGCTCGGCACTGACGGCGAACCGCGGCACATCGACCAGCGCCTCCTTCATCGCCGGATCGCAGGAGATCAGATAAGGCGCGAGTTTCTCGTCGAGACGACTGCCAGCCTGCAAATCTGCAAGATCCTCCACCAGGTGTTGCGCCAGGGCCAAAGGATCTACAGGCTTCTCGAAATAATGTCTCGCGCCTTGGCGCAGAGCCTGCACGGCGTTGTCCACGCTGCCATGCCCGGTGATCATGTAGAAAGCGCCGTTGGGTTGACGACTCAGATACTCGGGGAGCAATTCGAGTCCTGTTCCATCCTTCAGTTGAAGGTCGGCGAGCACCGCATCAGGCGCGTTTTCGGCCATTAACACGCGTGCTTCTCGAACGCTTGCCACTCCAGTCACTTCGGCACCGAGGCCACTTAGCACTCGAGTCATTCCGCGGACGACACTTGGGTCGTCGTCGACGACCAGCAGGGACAGACCACTCAAACTGGGAAGCGCTTTTTCTGCTTGTCCCACCACGCGGGCGTCTCCTTCGGATGTAACGGCAGGGTCAGCACAACCCGGGCGCCGCCTTGCGGTCGATTCTCGATATGCACCTGACCCTGATGCGCGCTAAAGACCCGTTGCACGATCGCCAGACCCAAACCGCTACCCTCTTCGCGCGTCGTGAAGAAGGCATCGAACAGACGTGGCACATATTGCTCGGGGATGCCCTGACCTCGATCTTCGATTACGACGCGGATCTCGTCGCCGGTAGAGTCCACTCTAACTCGAACCGCCCCTGATTTCTGGCCGCTTTGGCCGGCGTTGATGAGCACGTTGAGCAAAGCGTCTCTCACCGATGCCTTGCGAACCCTAACCTGCGGCAAATCCGGCTGGATATCCGTCTCGATGCTCAATTTATATTTGGACAGGACCGGCTCGGCCAGGCGCGCGGCATCCTTTACCAGATCACTGATGTCAGTCGTCTCGAGGTCATCGTCGTGGCGCCGCGTCAAGTTCAAAAAGGCACTGAGCTTGTCGTTCAACGAAACGACATCCCGGTCCAGCTCGTCCACGATCTCTTTGGTTTGGTTCGGAGTAACGAGCAAGGCCTTGATATTCGCGCGTAGCGCCGCTAACGGATTGCGCAGATCATGCACCAGCGCTGCCGCCGTTTCCGTCATCGAGGCGCGCTGGTAGATCTCCTGAAAATGCACCTCCATTTTGCGGGTCACGCGCATCGCGATTACCGTTATAGCCACAGCGAACAGGATACTCACGGCGCCGAAACCGCTGAAGCCGATAATCGAGCTCTTGATGAGGTCCACCCCCTCTCTGACCCGGGCCAGCAGGGTCACCCGGTCGAAGCTAAAGTCCAGCCGTACCAATGGCGCGGGCGCTCGAGTCAGATCAAAGCCAAGAACGAATAGCGTGTCGGACTCGGAGTGCAGTCGTTGCTCGGGTGAAGAATTGGTCGCCTGGGGACGAGCATCCGCCGGAAGCGGCGCAGTAGCTCGCGAGGTTACCTTTCCGCCGTCAATACCCAATTGAATCCCTATGGTTGGACCACGCAAGTCCACCTTTCGCAGCGAAGGGATGTCTGCAAACAACCCCTTTACGTCGTCGAGCAGCCAGGGCTCAGGCTGGCGTATCGCCGAGGCTGCGTCGATCGTACGCAGCTTCTCTGTGAACGACCCGAGCGCCGCTGTAACATCGCCGATCAGCAACCGTGTTTCAGTGTGGGACTTCATCGCCTCGTGGGAGGCGAAGCGTTCCCCGAAGATCCGCTCGTTCTTGAAGCTGTTGAACCAGCTTTCGGTTGGGGCATTGTCCCAACAGTTACCCTTGCGGCTCATC
>Ga0315540_10001685_pt1 | contig 12598 bp, 14 predicted proteins | sample SalMarSW160110MG_FD_203677 | JGI IMG/M metagenome (GOLD analysis project Ga0315540, IMG submission 203677) | Salt marsh sediment microbial communities from the Plum Island Ecosystem LTER, Massachusetts, United States - Salt Marsh Sediment SW1601-10 ... | reverse complement strand
TGCCAGCGCGGGGCCGCTCCCGCGCGCCAGCGGGTAGACGAGCGAGAGGTCGCCCACGCGGTAGCCGCGCTGCAGGGTGACGAAGTAGCCGACGTGCAGCAGGCTGCTGGCCGCGGCGAAGCCCACCTGCAGCCACACCAGCACGGGCCGTGCCACCAGCAGGTAGACGACGACCACGGGCGCATAGGCGAGCACGGTGATGCTGGCGAACAGCCACACGAACTCGGCGCCGCCGCGGGCGCGCTTGGCCAGCAGGTTCCAGCTGGCATGGAGCAGCGCCGCCACGAGCACGAGCCCCAGCGCCAGGGGGGTCATGCGCGCGTCGCGGTCACCTGGCTAGGCGTCCTCCTCCAGGGTGCGAGCGAGGTAGCCGTCCAGGTCGGCGTGCTCGGGGCGCAGCGCGGCGTCGACCCAGGCGTCGCGCTCGAAGGCGAGCAGGCGCAGGTCCCAGACGTCCGCGGAAAGCTCGGAGCCGGACACCGGCTCGAGCAGGTAGCTGCCGCTCGAGGGCCGCATGTAGGTCTGCGACCGCAGCTCGGTCTGGTAGGTCCAGTAGGCCACCGTGAGGAAGTCGTAGCTGCTCCCCTGGTGCACCACCAGGAAGCCCACCCCGTAACGGTCGGGGCCGGCGGCCGGCTGCGGCAGGAACGCCAGCGCCGTGTCGCTCGCCGCCGCCAGCAGCGCCTCCGAGGGCTCCTTGCTGTGGTGGAGGATGTTGTAGACCTTCAGCCGCCAGCCCTTCGCCTCCTCCAGCCTCACGAAGCGGATGCGGCGGGGACGGTAGGGAAGCTCCATGCGGCCATCTTACGGCCCCGCTCGCGCCCCCGAACTGGCATACTCGGACGCATGGCACGCGTGTTGGAGCTCTACACAGGCAAGGTCGGGACGCGCGAGGTGGGCGGCCGTCCGGTCGCGACCGCCATCGCCAAGCAGGCCGTCGCCGGGCCCGTGCGCGTCGGCAAGCTCGGCCTGGCGGGCGACGCCCACGCCGACGACCGCAACCACGGCGGCGAGGACCGGGCGCTGTGCGTCTACCCCGACGAGCGTTACGCCTACTGGGAGGGCAGGCTGGGCCGGCCGCTGGTCGCTCCCGCCTTCGGGGAGAACGCCCGCGTGGCCGGTCGGTTGGAGGACGACGTCGTCGTCGGCGAGGTGTGGCAGCTGGGCGGGGTGCGGCTTCAGGTCACCGAGCCGCGCGTGCCCTGCTCCAAGCCCGGCGCGCACAACGGCGAGCCGCGCCTGACGGCCTGGATGACCCGGACCGGCTACACCGGCTACCTCCTGCGGGTGCTCCAGGAGGGCGAGCTGGAGGAGGGCGCGCTCATCGAGGTTGTCGACCGGCCCGAGCAGGGCGTGAGCGTCATGGAGCTCAACCGCCTCACCTTCAAGGACAAGGGCGACGTGGATGGACTGCGCCGGGCGCTGGCGGCCGGCGGGCTGCTCGCCGACTGGCGGGTGCAGCTCGAGCGGCAGCTCCGGACGCAGCTCGCGCGGGCCGCGGGCGGAGCCACGAGCGCCTGAGCCCGGCGGCGCCGGGCGCTCGACGAGGGCCTCGTCGGCGCGTCTGCCGCGCCTGCCGTGGGCTGCCGGCCCGGACTAGCCGTTCACGTAGGTGAGCCAGTGACGGAAGTCCTCGATGCGGCCGTGCGCTGCCTCCAGGTAGGTCTTGCGCATGGCGAGCGCAAACTCTCCGGCGTGGCCGGCACCGATGGGGCGCCGGTCGATCGAGGCGACCGGGGTGACCTCGGCGGCGGTGCCCACCATGAAGACCTCGTCGGCCGTGTACAGCTCGTCGCGGGTCGCCATGGTGCTCTCCACCCGGGTGCCCATCCACTCGGCGAGCTTGATGACGCTGTCCCGCGTGATGCCGCGCAGGTTGACCGAGTGGGCGATGGGGTAGAGGACGCCATCGCGGACCATGAACAGGTTCTCGCCCGAGCCTTCCGCGACGAAGCCCTCCTTGTCGAGCAGCACGGCCTCGTCGAAGCCGTTGGCGCGGGCTTCCTGATTGGCCAGCACGGAGTTGACGTAGTTCCCGCCGGCCTTGGACTTGGTGGGCATGATGTCGCCGGAGCTGCGGCGCCAGGAGCTGGTCATGAGCGCCACCCCCTTGGTCACGCCGTCGTCGCCCAGGTAGGTGCCCCAGGGCATGGTCGCCACCATGAAGTGGACGCGGTTGTTGCCGGGGTTCACCCCCAGCGACTCGGAGCCGTACCACAGCAGCGGGCGGATGTAGCACGAGGCCCGCTGGTTGGCGCGGATGGTCTCCAGGATGGCGTGGTCGATCTCCTCCACGCCGACGGGCGACGGCATGCCCAGGATCTTGGCCGAGTCGAGCAGCCGCTTGGTGTGCTCGGGCAACCGGAACACGGCTGCGCCGCGGTCGGTCTCGTAGGCGCGGATGCCCTCGAAGACGCTGGTTCCGTAGTGCAACGCGTGTGTCAGGACGGAGACCGTGGCCTTCTCGGGCGCTACCAGGCCGCCCTCGAACCAGATCAGACCGGTGTCGACCGCCGAGGTGCTGGAGGGCGCGGGCTTGGACTGTACCGCCATTCGATACCTCCCGGATTGACTCCTCCCATCATAAGCCGTGCTCCCGCCACCCCCCGACCAGCTCCGCGCGAGGCGGCGGCGGCGCTCTCCAGAACGCGCCAAAGGGCCCTGGGTACACTGGCGGCATGAACATCATGGTCACCGGCGGGGCGGGCTACATCGGGAGCATCACCAGCGAGCGGCTGCTGGGCAGAGGGCACGCCGTGGTGGTGCTCGACAACCTGGCGACCGGCCATCGCCGGGCGGTTCCGCCGGCGGCCGCCTTCGTCGAGGGAGACGTGGCCGACACCGACACGGTGGTGCGGACGCTGCGCGAGCACCGGGTGGAGGCAGTGCTGCACTTCGCGGCCTACTCGCTGGTGGGCGAGTCGATGACGCTGCCGCTGCGCTACTTCCGCAACAACGTCGCCGGCACCGTGGCGCTGCTTGATGCGCTGCGCGCGGCCGGCGTGGAGCGCTTCGTGCTGTCGAGCACCGCCGCGCTGTTCGGCACGCCGGAGCGGCTGCCCATCGCGGAGGACGCCGTGGTGCGTCCCGAGAGCGTCTACGGCGAGTCGAAGGCGCTCATCGAGCGCATGCTGGGGTGGCTCAACCGCACCTCCGGGCTCGGCTTTGCCGCCTTGCGCTACTTCAATGCCGCCGGTGCCAGCGACAGCTTCGGCGAGGACCACCGCCCCGAGACGCACCTCATCCCGATCGTGCTGCAGGTGGCCGCGGGCGTGCGGGCGGCGGTCGAGGTGTACGGCCGGGACTACCCCACCGATGATGGCACCGCCGTGCGCGACTACATCCACGTGCTCGACCTGGCCGACGCGCACGTCCTTGCCGTCGAGGCGCTGCGACCCGGCGAGGCGCGGGCCTACAACCTGGGGAACGGCCGCGGCTTCTCGGTGCGCCAGGTCATCGACGTGTGCCGGCAGGTGACGGGACGCGCCATCCCGGAGCAGGCCGCACCCAGACGCGCGGGCGACCCGCCGGTGCTGGTCGCCGACGCCGCGCGCATCCGCCGGGAGCTCGGCTGGCAGCCACTGCGCGCCTCGCTCGAGGCCATCGTGGGCTCCGCCTGGCGCTGGCACCAGGAGCATCCGCAGGGCTATGACGGCTGACCCGTGTCGCCCGACGCAGGCGGGAGCGACGCGGCAGGCCTTCTCATGATGCGCCGTGATATGAGTGGCGCACGTGGGTGCGAGCCAACGCGCGCGCCGCGTACAGGGCGCCATTGCGCACTGCGATCCCTGGCGCGGCGAGCGTGAGGTGTCGTGCTAAGCTGTGCTGATTTGGAGATTGCCATGAGACGACTCGTGTTCTCGCTTGTGCTGGTGCTGGTTTCTACGGCTTTCGCCCAGCAAGCGGCCGAGCTGAGCGGCCTCGTGAAGAGCGAGCAACCACTGCCCGATGGGACGCGCGTGGACGTCAACGTGATCAGTGGCGCCAACTCGGTCTGGGGCCTGGAGGTCGCCAGCGTGACGCCCGTCGCCGGAACCTTCAAGATCACCGCCAAGCCGATCCCGGCGGACCAGTTGCGCCCCTTTCGCGGCGGGTCGGTGGTGCTCCCCGGCCTGCAGAACGAATACACCGTCAAGGCCGCGGACGGCAGCGGGCAGGTGAGCTTCGCGGTCGGGCGCCTGAACATGTACGTCGACAAGAACGGCAACGGCGTCTTCGACAAGGTCACCGACCCGTGGTTCCTCGGCGTGGCGAGCCTGGAGAAGCCGGTGGGCTTCTTCAGCCTGCTCTACGTCGACCGCGACGCGATCCTCACCGGCGGAGGCAGCCAGCTCGACCTCAAGAAGGGGTGGAACGTCTTCACCGTCCGGTTCCCCGGCGACAAGCCGGTGTACGCGGTGCAGCCCAGCGTCAACGACATCGTGCTGGACGTCTTCCTTCCTTGACGTGGCGCGCCACGCAGGTGTCCACCTGCTAGGCTGATGGCATGACGGTATTCGAGGGCACCTTCGATGCCCCGGGCCTGCGCTTCGGGGTGGTCGCCAGCCGCTTCAACGACCTCGTCACGCGGCGCCTGCTGGACGGCGCCCTCGATGCGCTTGCGCGCCAGGGCGTGCCCGACGACGACGTCGACGTGGCCTGGGTGCCGGGCGCCGTGGAGATTCCGCTGGCCGCCAAACGCATGGCCGAGAGCGGCCGCTACCAGGCGATCGTCGCGTTGGGCGCGGTGATCCGCGGGGAGACCGGTCACTACGATGTCGTCTGCGCGATGGTGTCGAGCGGCGTCACCCGCGTGGGGCTGGACACCGGCGTGCCCGTGGTCTTCGGCGTGCTCACCACCGACACGCTCGACCAGGCGCTGGCGCGGGCGGGCAGCAAGGCCGGCAACAAGGGCTTCGAGGCCGCCATGGGCGCCCTCGAGATGGCGACGCTGCTTCGCGACCTGTAGGAGGCATCTGGCGAGCGGGGGGCCGCTGCGCGGCCGACCTCGCGCTCATCGAGAGGAGAGGACCTGATGGGTGGCGTCACGCTGGCCAACCTGGCGGTGATCGTGTCCTACCTGGGCACGGTGGTGGTGAATGCCCTGGCGGTGGCCCTGCCGATCGGCGGGCTCACCACGCAGGAGGTCTCCGCGCTCTATCCGGCGCTGTTCGTTCCGGCCGGGTACGTGTTCTCCATCTGGAGCGTGATCTACCTGGGGCTCGGAGTGTACGCCGTGGCCCAGGCGGCGCCCCCGCTCAACGCCGACAGGCGGGTGCGGGGGGTGGCGTGGTGGTTCGTCCTCTCCGGCGTCCTGAACAGCGTGTGGCTGGTCCTCTGGCAGACGCTGCACATCTACTGGACGGTGCCGGTGATGGTGGCGCTGCTCGTCACCCTCATCGTCATCTACCGGCGGTTGCGCCTTGGCCCGCCAGCGAGCGTGCGCGAGCGGTGGCTGGTGCGCCTGCCCTTCAGCATCTACCTCGGCTGGATCAGCGTCGCCACCATCGCCAACATCTCCGACGCCCTACTGCACGGCGGCTGGGGCGGTTGGGGGCTGCCTGCCGTGGCCTGGGCGGTGATCATGCTCGGCGTGGCGGCCTGCCTCGGGCTGGCGATGCTGGTGCGGGACCGGGACGTGGCCTTCGCGCTGGTGCTGGTGTGGGCCTTCTTCGGCATCGCCGTGGAGCAGCGGCACGAGCCGCTGGTGGCGGTCGCGGCGCTGGTGGCCGCCGGCGTGGTGGCACTGGGCGTGCTGGCGACGCCGTTCGCTCGGTCGGCCGGTCGGCGGCCGCCGCGCCCTCCGGCCGCCGGCTGAGGCCCCTCCGAGCCGCGGTATACTCGCCGCGAGGTGAGCGAGGAACCGAAGCACAGCTACACCGCGCTGGAGATCGTGGAGGAGTTCTTCCCCGCGACCTCGGCGCGGTTGCTGCCCAGGGAGCGCGCCTACAGGCTGGAGCGTGACGGCCACGGCGACGTCCGGGTGATGGACGCCTACGGGACCGAGCGCCTGCGCATGACCCCGGTGGAGCGGTCGCGCTACGACGACGCGCACCTGTGCTGCGATCTGTGCCATACCAGCTCACCGCGCGAGGAGCTGCACATCATGCGCTCGGAGGTCCCGGGCTCGTCGGGCCGGCGGTTCCGCTACCTGATGGCCTGCCGAGACACCGACGCCTGCGAGGCCCGGCGCCTGGACGACGCGCCGGTCGAGCTGCTGTTGCGAACGGGCTGAGCCCCCGGTCGAAGCTGGCGTGGGTCTCGCGCGGCACCTGACGGCGCCCGGAGACCGATGGGAGGGACGGCCATGGCCGATCACAGCGAGCAAGCCGGGGCGCGTCTCTCACGCGAGCGGCTGCTGGAGCACTGGCAGGACGAGGGCGACTCGGCCCACCTCTACGCCCGCCTCGCCCGCCGCATGCGCGACGCGCAGGCGCGCGCCACCCTCGAGCGCCTGGCCAGGGACGAGCGCGGCCACCAGCGCGTCTTCGAGGAGCTGCTTGGCGAGTCTCCGCGCTTCCGGGCGTCGTGGAGGACGCGCACCCTGCTGCTCGCCTCCCGCGTGCTCGGCGCGCGCCTGGTACTGGCCCTGGCCACCAACGAGGAGGGGCGGGAGGTGGAGCGCTTCCTGCGCGAGGCCGCCAATGGCATCGACGCGCCCTGGGTGCGCCGGCTGGCGCACGAGTCGGCGCAGCACGCGGGCGCCCTCGCCCGCTTGAGCGGCGGCGGCGGCGACCCCTGGCACCACATCGACTCGGGCGGCAGGCTGCGCAACGTGGTCTACGGCTTCAACGATGGGCTGACGGCCAACTTCGGCCTCATCGCCGGCATGCTGGGGGCCGCCATCCAGCGCGACGTCGTGCTGCTGAGCGGCTTCTCCGGCCTGCTCGCATCCTCGCTGTCGATGGCGGCGAGCGGCTACCTCGCTGCGCAGAGCCAGCGTGAGGTCGATCAGAACGAGATCAACACCCAGCGCGCGGAGCTGGTGCTGTTCCCCCAACGCGAGGAGGACTACCTCACCGAGCTCTACGCCGGCAAGGGGCTCACGGACCAGGAGGCGCGCACGGCTGCCGGGAGGGTGATGGCCGACCCCGAGGTGGCGCTGCGCGAGCTGGCGCGCGAGAAGCTCAACATCAGCGAGGAGGCCGATCCGCCGTTGGTGGAGGGGGTCACCACCGGCCTGGCGACGGTCTTCGGCGCCGCCGTGCCGATCGTGCCGTTCTTCTTCGGGGGCGGCCCGATTGCCGCCTGGAGCGCCTTCGCCGTCGCCATGGCGATGCACTTCGTGGTCGGAGCCGCCCGCAGCGTGTTCACCGGCCGACCCTGGCTGCGCAGCGGCTTCGACATGTTCGTGGTGGGGCTGGGCGTGGCCGCCTTCGGCTACCTGCTGGGCTTCGTGCTGACCGGCGTCTTCTCGGGAGGCTGAGCGGAGCGGCACGGCCGCACCCGGGTCGCGCGCCGGCGGCTGCTACCCCTGAGGAGATGACCGTGCGGGCCCAGCTCCGCGAGGGCGGCGGGCCATGAGCGGCCGCCGCCGGACGCCGAGGAGCCGGAGGATGACGGCCCTGGCGCCGGGTAAGAGTGCCGTTAGCGGGCCGCTGCTACGCTTCCCGCATGGCGGAAGGGTCCCGCTCCATCAAGCGCTTCTCGGACACGGAGCTGCAGGCGATGGTGACGCGCTACGAGCGCGCCCTGTTTGCCGGGACCTCGACGCATCGCGACGTGGTGAAGCTGATCGCGGCGGAGAGGGAGCTCCTGCGGCGCGAGGCCAAGCGCATGCGGCAGACCGTGCGCGAGGAGCGAAGCGCTCGCACCGCGAGCAGCTCTGAAGGGTGGCTGGCCGTATCGCCGGCGGCCCCCGGCAACCCCAAGACCCCCGAGGCCGTGTGAGGCTCCTTTCAGCGAGCGCTGCCCGGCATCTCCAGCCCTAGCAGCAACGGGTCGTGATCCGACGCCCGGTAGGGTGACGCGGCGGCAGCCGCGCCGCTGCCGTCGACGCCGCCCCAACCGCCCTGCGCCACCAGCGGAGACTCGTCGGCGTCGATGTGCCAGTAGCTGGCGCCGGCCAGGTGAGCTGCCAGCGAGGGGCTGAGGAAGGCATCGTCGAGCGTGCCCGCCTCGCCTCGGTAGACGTAGCTGTAGCGCCGGGCCGCCGCCACGGACGCGCCCGCGCTGCGGTACCCGGCACGCTCGACGATCCGCACCGGGGGCTCGGCCGCGTAGCTGTTGAGGTCGCCGGCGATGACCAGGTCGGGGCTGCCCACGGCCGTCGCCCTGGCGGCCGCGAAGTCGACCACGGCCTGCGCCTGCGCGCTGCGCCGCAGGTTCCAGCAGCCGTAGCCGCGGTCGACGTCGCCGGCGCTGGGACAGCCGCCCTTCGACTTCAGGTGCACCGCCACCAGCGTCAGGACGCGGCCGCCCGGCGCCCGGAAGCTGGCGGCGATGGGCGCACGCTCGAACAGCGCGGCGGGGTCGCTGGCGCTGGCGAGCAGCTCGAGCCTCGACGGCTTGTAGAGGATGGCCTGCTTGATGCGGTCGCTGCCGACGCCTGAGGGCGGGTCGGGCACGGCGGCGTAGACCTCGCTCCCGAGGCGCCGGTTGAGGGCAGCCAGTAGCGCGTTCTCGCTGGCCATGCCGCCGGACTCGATCTCCTCGAGCAGGAGCGCGTCGGCGTCGAGGCCGGCGAGCGCGCTCACGAGCCGGCCGAGCTGGCTGCGGTAGGCCTGCCGGGTGTCGGCGCCGCGCTCGCCCAGGGTGGTGAAGAAGTTGTGGGCGTTGAGGGTCGCCAGCCGCAGGTCGCCACCGACGTCTTCCGGGGCCGCAGGCCGGGGATTGCGCGGCAGCAGCCGCACCGGGCCGGTCGGCTCGAGGGCGTGGACGTTCGTCGCCACCGTGCTCACCACGGCGGTCAGGGGCGCCACGGCATCCCCGTCGCGCGGCAGCGCGCCGTCCGGCATGGTGTACGGCACCGGTCGCGGCCGGCGCGTGGTGCTGCCGTCGTCCAGCACGATCCGCCCGAGCGTGTCGACGCCGTGCCCGGCCGTGCCCTGGGTGGGGGCGAACAGCCGGCCGGCGGCGAGCGTCAGCTCGCCGTAGCGACCCAGGTCGTAGACGTCGGTGATCGTGAGCGGCCTCGTGAGCCTCACCCGCATGCCCTCGAGCGCCTCCCAGCCGGCGTTTCCCAGCGGCAGCGCGACGGGCGTCGCCGGCGGCAGCGGTGCCGAGCCGCAGCGCAGCGGGGTGGCGTCGGCCGCCAGCTGCGTGAGGCTGCGGGTCTCCCGGACTCGGCCGCGTACCCGCAGCAGCTCGCCGACGGGTGGCGCGGGCGAGCCGCCGGGAAGGGTGACGAACAGGCCATCGGAGGTGGCGGGGTCGCCGTCGCCGGCGGGATCCTGCAGGAAGAAGCCGCCGAGGCTGCCCTTTGCCATGAAGCTGGCGGTGACCACGCCCTCGACCGTCACCCGGCGGCCGGCGAGCGGGGACCGGGCCCCCGATCCCTGCACCGACGCGATGGGCGTCACGTCCGTTGCCGGCGGGCAGGCTGCCAGCGCGGCCGCACCGAGCGCGAGGGCGAGAGGCACGACCAGCGCGGGCAGGGCGGATCGGGCGGCGGCGAGGGCGAGCGCGCTGCGGGCCATGGCGCAGTCTACCGGCGCCGGCGGGGTGCAGCCGGGGCAGTACCCTGGGACATGCCGATCCGCGACGACCTCATCCTCCGCATGCTCGATTCCGTCGGGGCGGTGATCGCCAGGCTGATCACCGGGCGCGCGCCCGACGACCTGCAGGTCGCCGAGCGCGAGCTGGCGGCCGCCTACGTGCAGCTCACCGGCTCGGGTCGGGAGCTGGTGGGGCGGCTGTCGTCCGAGCAGCTGCTCGCCATCCTGGGGGCGCCCGCGAGCTTCAACCGCGAGCGCGGCTACGTGCTGGCACGCCTGCTCGAGGCGGATGCGCGGCTGAGCGAGGTCGAGGCCACGGCCGCCGGCGCAGACGCCGGGACGGCCGGCGACGAGCGGGTGGCCGCGCGCCGCCTGAAGGCGCTCGACCTCTACCTCGAGGCCGCCCGCGCCGGTCTGGACGAGGAGGATCTCGAGGAGCGCATCCGCGGGTTGGAGCAGGCCCTCGGGGGGCTCGAGCTGCCCGAGCCGAGCTTCTGGCGCGTCTTCGACCACAGGGCCGGCGTCGGCCGCTTCGCCGAGGCCGAGGACCTGTTGTTCGAAGGGATCGCGCGCTTCGGTGGGGGCGCGGAGCTGGCCGCCCGCGGGCGTGCCTTCTATCGCGAGCTGCAGGGCTTGCCGGACGAGTCGCTCGAAGCCGGCGAGCTGCCACGCGACGAGGTGGAGGAGGGGCGCACGGCGTTCGAGGCCGAGCTCGCCCGCGGTGCGCCGCGCGAGGCCCGTCCGTGAGCCTGGGGCGCTTCGCCTCGCAGCGGGCGCGCGCCATGCCGGCCAGCATGTTCGCCACCATGGACGCCGCCAAGGCCAGGGCACGGGCCGAGGGGGTCGACGTGATCGACCTCTCCATCGGCTCCTCCGATCTGCCGCCGCCGCCAGCGGCCGTCGCAGCGCTGCGGGCCACCGCCGACGACCCGCAGGCCTACGGCTACTGCTTGCAGGCCTGTACCCGGCCGCTGCGCGATGCCGTGGTGCGCTGGTTCCAGCGCCGCTACGACGCTCCTGCCCTCGACCCCGACGCCCACGTGCTACCCCTGATCGGTTCGCAGGAGGGGCTCGCCCACCTGCTGCTGGCGGTGGCCGACCCGGGCGACACGGTGCTGATGCCGGACCCGGCCTACCCGTCGTACTTCGGAGCGGCCGCGCTCGCCGGCGTGCGGCGCGTGAGCCTGCCGCTCACCGAGGCGACCGGCTTCCTGCCGGATCTGGAGGCGGTGACGGCGGCCGACGCCGAGGCCGCGCGCGCCATGGTGCTGAGCTACCCGAACAACCCGACCGCCGGCGTGGCGGACGAGGCCTTCTTCGATCGGGCCATCGCGTTCGCGCGGCGCCACCGGCTGCTGCTCATCCACGACTTCCCCTACGTCGATACCGTCTTCGGGGAGTACCGGGCACCCTCGCTGCTGGCGCGACCGGGCGGCTTGGAGGTAGGCATCGAGCTCTACTCCTGCTCCAAGAGCTTCCACCTGGCCGGCTTGCGCATGGGCTGGGCGGTAGGCCATCCGGAGGCGGTGGCGGCACTGGCGCGGGTGAAGGGCGCGGTCGACTTCAACCAGTACCTGGGGGCCCAGCGGGCGGCGATCGCCGCCCTCGAGCAACCGCCGGAGCGGCTGCGGGCCGATGCGGAGCGCTTCAGGGAGCGTCGCGACGCTCTGCTGGGCGCGCTCCACGACATGGGCTGGATGGCGCCCACGCCGCAGGCCAGCATGTACCTGTGGGCCCGCCTGCCGGCCGGCAGGCGCGACTCCCAGGCGTTCAGCCTCGACCTGGTGAAGCGGGCGGGCGTGGCGCTGGCGCCGGGCCGCGCCTTCGGCGAGTCGGGCGAGGGGCACGTGCGCTTCGCACTGGTGCAGGAGCCGCGGCGCCTGCGCGAGGCGGTGGCGCGGATCCGTCGTTCTCTGGACTGAGCCGGGGCTCAGGCGTCGGTTCGGAGGTCGGCCGCCGGCGGCGCGCTCTCGCCGTCGCCCAGGCGGACGTCGTCGTCGCCCGCGCTGCCGCTGCCGCCGTCGCTGCCGCCGTCGCTGCCGTCGTCGCTGCCGTTGTCGTCGCCGCGGCGGTCCCTGCCGGCGGGCTGGCCACGTCCGGCCTCCCAGAAGCCGTGCAGGTTGACGGCGAGGTGGGCGGTCACGGCCGGCAGCAGGCTGCCGCTCGCCAGGGTCAGCCAGCCGAAGAGCAGGCCGGCGACGGCGACGAACAGCGGGTAGGCCCAAGCGCGTGGCGGCACGGGATGGAACAGGCCGAAGAGCAGCGCCTGCAGGAGCACGCCTACCAGCGGCAGCAGCGCGCCGCGGAAGAACAGCTCCTCGCCGCCGGCGGTCAGCAGCGCCAGCAGCGGCCACGCCCACAGCGGCAACGCCAGCGAGCGCAGGGCGTGCTCGGTGATCTGGCTGGCGTAGCGGAAGGAGGCGAGCCGGCGCTCCAGTAGCTGGGCCAGCCCCAGCAGCGCCGCTCCGACGGCCAGCCCCAGGGCGAGCTGCCAGCCGAACGCCAGGCGCGGCGTGTAGCTGCCGCCGCGCACAAGCAGCCACACCAGCCCGGCCAGGCCGATGACGAGGCTCGGGAGGAAGACCAGCGCACGGCGCACGACGCCAGTGTATGCGGCCGCCGGCCGCCGGGAACGGCAGCGCCGGGCGCGGCGCCGCCGTCCGGGGCGCGACCCGCGCCGGCCGGCGTGCTCAGCCGTGCCACCCCTGCGCCTCGGCGTAACCGCGCAGCAGCGCCTCGGCTTGCTCGGGGGTGGCGATGTCGCCCACCGCCTCCGCCTCGCGGAGCAGCGCCAGCGCCTCGCCCACGCGGGGCCCCGGCGGGATGCCGAGCAGGAGCATCACCGCCTCGCCGTCCAGCAGCGGCGCCTTGGGGGGCGGCTCGTCGAGGATCGCCAACACGCGCGACAGAGCCAGGCGGTAGGCGTTGCGGTTGGCCTCGCTGGCGAGCGGTCCCCGCGCCGC
>Ga0315540_10001684_pt1 | contig 12603 bp, 10 predicted proteins | sample SalMarSW160110MG_FD_203677 | JGI IMG/M metagenome (GOLD analysis project Ga0315540, IMG submission 203677) | Salt marsh sediment microbial communities from the Plum Island Ecosystem LTER, Massachusetts, United States - Salt Marsh Sediment SW1601-10 ... | reverse complement strand
GCGAAGACCCCCTCGGCGAAGGCGAAGCCGGCGTGCGGCAGGAAGCTGCTGGAGAAGCCGCCGTACAGCGCTGTGCCGTTGAGGCCCATGGCGTAGAGGTCGCCGCGTTTGGAGTTCAGGGCCTGCGACAGCACGAGTGCCGTGGCGTACTCCTGGGACCTGAGCGCCGGCATGCGGTAGGACAGCAGCACGAAGCCGTAGGGGTAGTCGGTCGGCAGGTTCACCGTGTGCGCCTGCACGTCCTGGAACTCGAAGGTCGGCCGCGGCGGCAGCGTCTTGCTCGGGATCGGCGCGAAGAGCGTCTTGACCTTGTCGAGCACGGTCGCAGGATCGACGTCTCCGGCGATCACCAGGATGGCGTTGTTGGGTGCGTACCAGGTGTCGTGGAAGGTCTTCAGCGCTGCCGCCGTGGTCTTGCCGAACGACGGCCGGGTGCCTAGGGCGGTGTGCGCGTACGGCGTGCCCTGGAACATCCTCGAGCGCAGCTCGGTGAAGAACTTGTAGCCCGGATTCGACAGGTCGCGGGAGACCTCCTGCTCGATGGCGCCGCGCTCGTTGGCCCACTCCTGCGGCGCCATGTCGACGCCGCGCATGCGAATGGCGTGAATCCGCAGGGCAATGTCGAGGTCCTGCGCCGGCACCGTGAAGAAGTACTGGGTCACTCCCTCGGTGGTGTCGGCGTTGAAGCTGCCGCCCATGTTGGCGGCGAGCGCCGAGAGCTGGCCCTTGCTGAGCCCCGGGCTGCCCCGGAACATCATGTGCTCGACGGCGTGGGCGGTGCCGGGGAAGCCCGCCGGCGCTTCGTCGGAGCCGACCAGGTAGTTCATCTCGGTCGTCACGACCGGGGCCAGCGTGTCGCGCACGATGACCACACGCAGGCCGTTCTGCAGGGTGGCGCGCAGGACGTTCGACGCGCCGGTCGACGCTGCACCGGCGATGCTGGCCACACTCAACGCCAGCGCCGCCACGAGGGTCAGCCTGAAGGCCTTGTTCATGGGTTCGTCACTCTCCTGCATCGCATTGAAACCTGTCGGGACGTGAGAAGATTCGGTGTGGTGCGGCTCGGGAGGCAGCTTCCGCGTGGAGATGCGGCCTCCCGATGGCGAGGAGTCTGATCACTCCTGCCTTTGTCGCGCTCGTGACTCAGTGTGGGCGCAGGATCGGCGATCCGTCGGCTCCATCTGGGTGCAGGCCGCCAGCACGTCCGCCATGTTGCTCTGGGTGGACGCGTCCCTCGGCAACCTCGACCCGGGCGTGCCGCAGCTCACTGGTACAACGGCAGGGTGGACGGCGGCGGGTCGAACGCCGGCATCTGCGACGTGGCGGACATCCCACTTAGGGTGTGGATGGGCGTCGGCGAGCCCGTCGATACGACGTCGGCCGCAGCGTACTCATCGACCTTGTCGTTCTGGTGCGTGACCCATAGGTTGCCGCTCGCGTCCAGCGTGACGCCCACGTTGTCGGGCACGCCAGTCGTGATGATGGCCGCCGGGCCGGGGCCAGCGGTGAGGCCGCTAGCGGCGTAGCGCAACACCACACCGCCGGACTCGTTGCCCACCCAGAGGTTGCCGCTGGCATCGAACGCCAGGCCCTCGGGCTGGCTGAGCTTCTTGCTGATCGTGGCTCCCAGCGTGGGGGTCGACGACAGGGACGCCGCGGTGTACTCGGTCACCGTGTTGTTGCCCCAGTTCGCGATCCACAGGTTGCCGCTGGCATCGAACGCCAGGCTCTCGGGATGGTGGAGGCCGCCGATGGAGCGGCTGACGGCGGGGTTGCTGCTCAGTGAGGCCGCGGGGTACTCGACGGCGGTGTCGGCATAGAAGTTCGTCACCCACAGGTTGCCGCTGGCATCGAACGCCAGGCCGCGCACGCCCGTACCCGACGCTATGGTGGCCGCCGGACTCGGGTCGGCCGTCAGCGTGTCCGCCGCGTACTCCGTGATGGTGCCGGCAAAATCGTTCGCCGTCCACAGGTTGCCGTTGGCATCGAACGCCACCGCGCGCGCGTTCTTGATGCCCTTGCTGATGGTGGCTGCCGCTTTGGACGTGGTCCCCAGCGTGCCGGCCGCGAAGAAGTGGATGGAGTTGGTGCCGTAGTCGGGCACCCACAGGCCCTGCGGAGGAACGGGCACCAGGACCGTGGTCTTCCCGGGGGTGAGCGCCGCACCGCTCGCGTCCGTTGCCGTGAGGGTGAAGGTGTAGCGGGTGCTCGCGCTGCCGCCGTTACTCGGGAGCGCCGCGGTGGCAGTGGTGGCGGTATTTAGATCGATGGGTCCCGCGTAGGCGGTGCCGTCGACCGACACGCCCGCGGTCGGGCTCACCTTCAGCATGTAGTCTGCAACCTGGTTCCCGGTCCACCGGAGGGTCGTGGATCCGCCGGAAGGCGTGAGGGTGGACGGGCTCGCGGTCAGCCCGACCACGCCAATGACCTGCTGGCTGCAGCCCGCGCCGAGGAGGGCGATGACGAGCGCAAGCGCGCCGAGCACGAGTCGGTATCTCACAACGGCCTCCAAACGGTCGTGGCGTCGTCCGGTGGATCTCGGGGGCGGCCCCGACCCCTCTGCGGCGCCGGCGCGCCACGCCGGCCTGCTCCGAACGACGACGTGCAGGATACGAAAGCGGCCCGCGGCCCTCCAGCCTGAAGAATACCGTCCAGCCAGGGTCCGGCGTTTCGAAGTTCATGAGAATGGCCCTGGCCGGCTCCGAGCCTGCCGCTGCGACGAAGCCTTGCAGGCCCTGTCACTCGGGGCCACCGCGCATGAGGGGCGCCCGCCTCCCGCTGCGCCAAGATGTCGGGTTGGCGCTGGTAGCTGGGGATCAGCTGCGATCCACGCCGTTGGTTCGACTGCGGCTTCGGGCGCAAAGGCGGAAGGCCCCTTGCTACACGAAGAAGATGCTGGTGGGCCCTGCTGGGTTCGAACCAGCGACCGATCGATCTCGAGCAGATCGGCCCATTCAGGTAGTTGTTCGTTCGAGTCCTCGCTGGATGGCCGGGCATCGTGCTGGGGCCTACCTCGGATCATGGCATGTTCGCGCGGCGTCGTCAGAGGTGTGCTGAGTCGGGCTACGTTCGCAACACAACGCGCAACATGGGCGGCCGACCTCGCAGAAGATGGCTGGCGCGTAGCGCCAAAGACGGCTCGGGATTCCGGCGGCCGCCGCGTTTGCACCGTCGACCGGCCCGGCCGACCGGCAACTGCACCTGCGCGCCACGGCAACTCCCGCGACGTCCAACCGCGCACCCCCACGTCTGGGACGCATTCGAGGTGGGCGACCGAAACCGAAGGAGTCCCACCGGTCCAGCGCCGGCTACCGGGTGAGCCCATCGGCCCAGTGGCGGTGGGGTCCACGCCTCTGGCCGGCGGCCAGCGACCCCCCTTAGGATGCGTGGTGGGAACCCCCGCGACCAGCGTCGACGGCCGTCGACGTGCCCCCGATCGGTTCGTTGCAGCGATCGGCGGCAGGTGGCGTGGGGTGGTTAGCGGCAGGAGCGAGACGTGATGGACCAGGAAGCGATCCGTCTGAGTGAAGAGATTGCCGAGACCTTGAAGCGGCGCTACCAGACGATGCAGGACGCCGGGGACGCGGGAACCGATGCATTCGGTGTGCTGTACCGCCAGGCGGTGACGCTGGTGGCGCAGGCCCGCCACATGAGCGAAGCCAAGACCGAGTTCTTCTCGCGTGACGTGCTGCAGCGCATCATGAACCTGGTCGTGCCATGAGCCCGCACCTCCCATCGAGCGCGTGCCGGTTGGAGGCCGAGAACGCCGGCGCGTAGCGGGCCGGACACGTGGTCGCCGTCAGGCCAGATCGGTGGATCGATGGAGTACTCGTTTCCCCTTCAGGCAGGCGACCTCCGCTCACGCGTGGCCCGCCGTCTTCCGTCACCCGCGCGGACACTTCTGGCGAGTCGCGAGGCTGAAGGGAATCCGGTCATAGCGGCCACGCACGCGCTCATCGGGGAAGGGACCGCCAGCACACCAGAGTGACGTGAACCACGAGGGCTCTGAGAGGTAGCACCATGGAGAAGACGACCGTATCCGCAGCCGACTACGCGGGCTGGCAGCAGCTCGTTCGCACGTACCAGCAGCCGAGCCTTCGGCTAGCCGTGTGGCAGATGCTCACCTCGTTCGGTGGCCTCTTCCTGAGCCTGAGCCTGATGGCCCTGTCTTTGACCGTAAGCTACGGGCTCACGCTGCTCCTGGCGCTGTTCGCCGCCGGCTTCCTGGTGCGCGTCTTCATCATCCAGCACGACTGCGGGCACGGGTCCTTCTTCAAGTCCAGGCGAGCCAACGACCTGGTCGGCACGGTGTGCGGCGTGCTGACGATGGCGCCCTACCGCTTCTGGCGCAAGACGCACGCCATCCACCACGCGCACCATGCCGAGCTCGAGGAGCGCGGCATCGGTGACGTATGGACCATGACCGTGCAGGAGTACCAGGCGGCGCCATGGTGGAAACGCGCCGCGTACCGCGTGTTTCGCAACCCCCTCTTCCTGTTCGTGGTCGCGCCCCCCGTCAACTTCATCGTTCTGCAGCGTTTCCCGCTGAACGGCAGCGCGAGCTGGCGCACCGGGGAGATCGCCTCGGTGTGGTGGACCGACCTGGCGATCGTCGCGCTGCTCGGCGCCGCGGCTCTCGCCTTCGGCCCCCTCGAGGTGCTGATGATCTGGCTGCCCGTAATGGTGATCGCGTCGAGCGTGGGAACCTGGCTCTTCTACGTGCAGCACCAGTTCGAACGCACCTATTGGGAGCACACGCCGCAGTGGGACTACACCCTCGCCGCCATGCACGGCAGCTCCTACTACCAGCTCCCGCGGGTCCTGCAGTGGTTCACCGGCAACATCGGCTTCCACCACATCCACCACCTGAGCCCCCGCATCCCCAACTACAACCTCCAACGCTGCCACGACGAGAATCCGCTCCTCCAACAGGCTGCCAGCCTCAGCGTGCGCGACAGCCTGAAGACAGCCGGGCTGACCCTCTGGGATGAGGAGAAGCAGCGCCTCGTGACATTCCAAGAGGCTCGCCGCCTGCCGGAGGCCGGCCCGGGGCCGCAACCAGCGCGTGGCGCCGAAAGGGGCGAACGGCGCTCGACCGGGCACGCGTGAGCCCGCGCCCCGGGGCCGGGTATCAGGCCCCCACCAGGCCACGCTCCCTGGCCCAGACGATGGCATCGGCGCGTGAGTGGAGCCCCAGCTTCTCGTAGATGCTCGTGACGTAGTTGCGAACGGTTTGTTCCTTGATCCCCAGCTCGACCGCGATGCTGCCGTTGTCCCGGCCCGAAGCCATGCGCTCCAGCACTTGGCGCTCCCGGTTGGTCAACTCCGCTACGGCCGCATCGTTGCCGTTGGCCCCGCCCGCCCGGCTCCTGATCTGCGCGATCCTCTCGAGCAGGGAGCGACTGAACCAGGCGGTGTCGGTCATGACCTCCTGCACGGCACGCATCAGCTCCTCCTCGGTCGTCTTCCGTTCGGTCACGTCGGCGGCGTAGATGGTGAGGCCTTCCGCGCTGGGATACGACCGCAGCTGAAGCCACACGCCCAACGCCGGCGCGTACGTCTCGAAGGTCACAGGGCCGTTGCTCGCCGCGGCCTCGCGGTAGCGGCGCCCGACCACGCTCCCCCCGTCGCCGGAGAAGATCTGCCACACCGACCTACCGATCAGCTCTGGCGCCGCCGTCCCCGTGAGGCGCTCGAGCAGTTCCGCACCCCGCGGATTCAGGTAGGTCAAGCGGTCCTGCCGATCGATCACGGCGAAGCCATCGGAGATACTCTGCAGGATCGCTTCGGCATGCCTGCGTTCCGCCGCGACCGCGTCGTTCGAAGCCCGCAGCTCGGCGGTTCGCTCCGCCACCCGCGACGCGAGCTCCTGGTTGACGCGCTCCTGTTCCGCCAACAGCTCCCGCACCTGGTACTGGCGATCCCGAGCCCTCAGGGCTGCGCGGACGACCGTGACGAGACTGGAGGGGTGCACGGGCCGGAACAGTACCGTCGTGTTTCCCCGGCGGTATAGCTCGGCCGGGCCCTCCCAAGGCGGATCGACCAGCAGGACGAGCGACAGATCGGACCAGGCGGGCTGCGCCTGGCAGGCCGTTCGAACGACGTCCACCGTCTGCGATGTCAACGCCTCCGCGGTCAGCACGGCGGCCCCTGACCCCTCAGCCAGCCTTCGCCGGAGGGCCGGAGGATCCTCGCAGGCCACGACCTCCATGCCGGCTCGTGCCAACGCGTCGCGCAGGAGGTCCACGTCCCGCCCCAGGGGAGCGAAGACCAGGACGCGCGACTCGCGGGCGTTAGCGCTCACCATCTCCGCGGTCGCGCTCGGCCTGGCCAGACCCCGGAGCGGCATCGGATCGCGGTGCACCGCTTCGCCGGCTCGGTCGGCCGGCACCCAGGCTCGGGTTCCCCGACAGAACGTTACGGAAGGCGGTGAGGGGCTCGCCCACGTGGACGCCCGACGACGTGAGGCGCAACTCCCGGATGGTCGACTCGTGCGATCCCAAGCGCTTCTTGATGACCGAGATCGCCCGCCGCAAGGTCCCCTGGGTCTCGAAGTGGCGGAGCAGCAGCACGTTGTCGACGAGATAGCTGATATCGAGCGGGATGATCTCCTCACTGCCCATGGGCCCACCCTGCGCCATGACCAGAAGGGTCAACACACCTCGCTGACTCAAGTACGTCAGCAACTCGTGCATCTGCGTGACGAGCAGGAGCTCGTGCGGCATGGCGTTGAGATAGCCCGTCAAGCTATCGATGACGACCACCTTGGCGCCGTCGACCTCGACGGCGCGGCGCACCCTGTCAGCGAACTCCCCCGGCGATATCTCCCCTGTGCTGACCTGCTGCAGCCGGACCAGCCCCGACTCGATGAAGGGCCGGAGATCCATCCCGAGCCCTTCAGCCCTCTTGAAGAAGGTCTCAGGGCGCTCATCGAACAGGAAGATCGCCGTGGCGTCGCCTCGCTCGGCCGCGGCGTAGGCGTACAGGGTGGCGATGGTCGTCTTGCCGGTGCCCGTCGGACCCAGGATGAGGCATGCCGTCCCCTCCTCGAGCCCTCCTCCCACGAGAGCATCCAGCTGCTCCACGCCGCACGCCAACGTGGCGCGACCGACATCATCTACCCCGCTCGTGGTATCGAGGCGCGGATGCACCTCCAGCCCACCGGTGCGGATCCGGAAGCTGTGGTACCCCCCTCGGTAGACCATGCCTCGCCCCTTGACGACCTCGAGCTGGCGACGCACGGAGCCGTACGAAGGAGACCATCGTTGCAGCGCCACGATGCCGTGCACCATGCTCTCGAGCTCGGTCTCGCCCTCCGTCGACGGCCCCGTCAGGAACAGGCTGGTGCAGGGGATGTCGGTGAGCGCCTGCTTCAGCACGAGGAGCTGCCGGCGGTAACGGAGCGCGGTGGCGGTGAGCAGCCGGATCTGTTCGACCGGATCGAACACCAGGCGCTCCGGCTGCGCTCCGCGTACGGCCTCCAGGATGCTGTCGATCGTCTCTCCCAGCTCAACCTGGTCCGTGTGGAACACGGTCTGGTCGGCGGGAAGCCGGGTGGCCGCCTCGCCGGCGGAAACCTCGAAGACAGGCACGTCGTCGAGCGACCAGCCATGTGACCGAGCGATCTCCCGCAGCTCGCGCTCGGTATGCGACAGGGTCACGTACAGCACCTTCTCGCCCTCCCGAACCCCCTCCAGCAAGAACTGCAGGCCCAGCGTGGTCTTCCCGGTTCCGGGCGCACCCTGCACGAGGTAGATCCAGTCACGGGGAAATCCCCCGTTCAGGACGGCATCGAGGCCCTGAACGCCGGTGGCTGCCCGCTCGCCGCGGGCGCGGGAGGCGGACCCTCGCTCGGCCATGGCCCAATGATAGGACGGTCGCTGCCCCCGGGTCGCACCTGTCCGCGCACGGGCCCCGGCAGGGGTCACGACCCCGGCTCGCGTGGGTCCCCCGCTTCTGTCGAGCCCCGCGGCGGAGCCGTACACTGCCAGGTACCCGCAGACACTCCCACATACTGCGTCGCTGCTCGTCGCGGGTGGTGGCCCGCTCGACGGAAGGCAATGCCGTCGTGCTTGCCGGGCTTCGTGGCGCCGCGCCGCAGCGCGAGCGGAGGAGTAAGGACTATGGTGGCATGGCCGGCTGTCGGCTTGATCATCCTCTCGGTCGTGGGATCCGTCGCGTCGACGACCCTCGGCAGCGTTAGCTACGTCCTGCTTTTCACCGCCGTCGCGCTGCTCCTCGAACGCGTCTTCCAGGTTTCGCGAGCATGACGGACCCGGAAGCCGCCTCCTTCTGCCGGAACGTCGCAGAGGCCCTCAAACCGCTCTACGAAGCCGTCCGGCGAGCTCGCCTGGACGGGAACGACGCGTTCTGGATCGTGTACGACGAAGCGGTCGCGCGGGTCTCCCAAGCGAAGAACATGACCGAATCGAGGACGAAGTCGGTCTCGCGCGACGTGTTGCAGGAGATCATGATCCTCGTCATGGAGTGACGCCCCGCGCCGCAGAGACGGAAGGTCGTGAACGCCGCTGCAGGTTCTTCAGCGGATCACGGAACGTCGCGAACGTGTCTTCAGCATGTCGAAGTTGGAGCGTGAGCCCGTGGAGATGGCCGATGTGCCCCTGATGAGCGTCTTGAACGCCCTTCCCGAACACATCCTGATCCTGGACCGCGACGGCGTCGTACTGGCGGCCAACGCCTCCTGGCGGCACTTCCTGCGCGACGAGCACCCGGGGGCCGGGGTGAGCATCGGCCAGCCCTATCAGGCCATCCTCCCGGTCCGCTACCATGTTGCCGACGAGGTTCGCGGCCGGCTTCACGCAGGTATCGCCGACGTCCTGTCCGGCAACCTCCCACGGTTCGATGGCGAGTACTGCCTTCGCCCGGCACTCCGTACGAGCTGGTTCGAGCTGAGCGCGATCCCCCTTCAAGAGGGACGCCTCGGGGGGCTCGTCACCCAGCGCGACATCACGGTCCGGAAATCGCTCGACGCCGACCTCGCCGAGCGCGCGAATCACGACGACCTGACCGGGCTCGCCAACCGGCGCTTCTTCATGCTGGAAGGCGCCCACATGCTCGCTCTCGCGAAACGCCAGGGTTGGCCTGCCGCCTTGGTCTACCTCGATATCGACAACTTCAAGGACATCAACGACCGCTACGGCCACGCCGCGGGTGACAAGGCGCTGAGCGTCGTGAGTCGACGACTGTCACGCCACACGCGGGAGAGCGACCTCCTGGCGCGTGTCGGCGGCGACGAGTTCGTGCTCCTGCTCGCCAAGGTCTCGCCGGGCGACGTCGCCCGGGTCATGGAGGTCCTTCAGCGGAGCCTTTCCAAGCCCCTCCACATCGACGGCCTCGCCATCGACTCCCAGGCGAGCTTCGGGGTCGCACACCTTCCACGTGACGGCGCCACCTTGGACGCCCTGCTAGCGCACGCCGACCGGGCGATGTACCGCGACAAGGGACTGCGGAGGCTGCAGCGCCAGCTGCGCACGGCGTAGCGGACCGAGGCACGAGGGAACCCCACACCGCAGCTGGCGCAGTAGCATGGGAGGCGCGCTCCCCGAGCCCTTCGCGGCCCCAAGATTCGCGTTGTCCCAACGGTTCACGCCGCTCACTCCGCCATCCGAGAGCGACCGGGGGCGCGCCCTGGCGTCACGGAGGAAGACCATGTTCGAGCACATCCTGGTCCCACTGGACGAATCGCTCGCTGCCGAATCGGTGCTCCCCCACGTCACGGCGATCGCAGAACTCACCGGCGCTCGGGTCACGCTGATCCGCGTGCTCGAGATCCCGACGACTGCAGGGCACGTACAACCGACCGATCCGGTCGCGTGGCAACTGCACCAGGACGCCGCCGGATCGTATCTGGCTGGAGTGGCGAAGCGGTTGGGAGCTCGAGGCGTCTCCGTCGAGACCCGTATCCTCGAGGGGAATCCCGCTACCTGCATCATCGCCTGCGCACATGATGAGGGCGTCGACCTCGTGGCCCTGGCGAGTCATGGCCGGACCGGGATCACGGGATCCGAGCTCGGCGCGGTCGCGCACAAGACGATTCTCGGTGTTCACGTGCCCTTGCTCTTGATTCGCTCGTTCAGGGAAGGACCGCACGGCGCGGACGACGTGCGATACCAGCGTCTTCTCGTCCCGCTCGACGGCTCTCGAAGGGCCGAGTGCGCGCTCCCCATCGTCCATCGCATCGCCGACAAGCACGGAGCGTCCCTGCTGCTGAGCCACGTGGTGAGGCTTCCCGAGGTGCCCCATCGACTGCCGCTCAGCGAGGAAGAACAGCGCATCGTCGACGGCCTCGGCGCTCTGGCGCGCCGCCACGCCGCGGCCTACCTGGATGGACTAGGCCGGGACCTCGCCAACGCCGGTCGCCAGGTGAGCGTTCACGTGCTAGACGGTGACGACCCGGCCGCCTTGCTGGAGGAGCTCGCCGGTTACGAGGACGCCGATCTGATCGTGATGAGCGCGCACGGTGCCACCGGCAGCACACGGCGGCCTTTCGGGGCCATCACAGAGAAGTTCCTCCTGTACGGCGGCCATCCGATGCTGGTGGTGCAGGATCGCTCGCGCGAGGAGATCGAGGCCAGTCCGGCCCGCTCGGCCGCCCATGAGCAAGCTGGGCACTCGTGACCGAAGGGGACTCGCCGGCGGCGATCGACCTCGAGACCTTCACGCGACAGGCCGAAGCGCTCGCTGCGATGTACGAGCTGGCACCCTGTCACGGCAGGCCGCGACGGTTCCACCACCGCATCGACGTGGTGCGGGAACGGGTTCGGTCGCTGTACGCGCGTTTGCCAAGCGACGAGCCGATGCTGGCCGACGGCGGCCGCTGGCTGCTGGACAACGACTATCTCGTGCTCCGTACCCTGCGCCAGGCGGACGAGGACGTATCCGACGCCTTCTACCGGGCCTTGCCATGCGTGGCCGACGGAAGCGCCAACTCCCTGCGCGTCGAGGTCCTGATCGGCGGCTTCCTGGACCGCTGCCGAGGGCGCGTGCAGATCGGCGTGCTCGAAACGTTCGTCGAAGCCTACCAACGCGTCGCTCCCCTCATGCTGGCCGAGCTCTGGGCCCTGCCCGCGCTCCTGCGCGTGCAGGTGCTCGAGCGGCTCGTCGACGCGGCCGACCGGGAGTTGCCGACGACACGTGACACCACCGCCGAAGCGGGCACGATCGCCGGGATCGTGCAGGGCCTGCACGAGATCGAGAAGCAGGACTGGACGGTCTTCGTCGAGTCGCTCAGCCTCATCGAACGCTGCCTGCGAAGCGAGCCCGCCGGCCTCTACGCCACCATGGATCTGCCGACCCGGGATGCCTACCGGAGGGTCGTCGAAGCCGTCGCTCGACGCAGCGGGCGCTCCGAAACGGACGTCGCGTCGGCGGCCGTGCGCATCGTGAGCGAGGCGGCCGATGCCGAGCATGTCGGCAACGTTCTGTTCGGGCACGGGCGCAGCCTTCTCGAGAGGCGCCTCGGCGTCCGCCCCGGCGCCGGTGGGTGGCTCCGCCAGTGGGGTCGACGCTTGCGCGCCCCGCTCTACCTCGCCGCCATCGGCACGCTGACCGGGCTCATCCTGGCTGCGGTCGCGCTCCCGGCGGCGTGGCACGGTGTCGGCATCTCGCTGCCTCTGGTGCTCGTCGCCTTCCTCGCCCCCGCGATCGTCGCGGCCGAGACGCTCGTGCACTACGCGATCACCCACTTGCTCCCGCCCAGGAGGCTCCCGAAGCTGGACTTCTCCGAGGGCGTACCGGACCACGCCCGGACCCTCGTCGTGATCCCCACCCTGGTGTCCGCCGAGCGCGACATCCCTCCGCTCTTCAGGCAACTCGAACGGCATGCCGTCGGCAACGCCGATCCCAACATCGGCTTCGCCGTCCTGACCGACTTCCCGGACGCACCCGAGCGTGACGTCCCCGGGGACGACGCGCTGCTCGAGTCCCTCGAAGCGCACCTCGACGCCCTTCGCGGTCGCCAGCCGCACGCGCGCTTCTACCTCATGCACCGCGAACGACGCTGGAACCCTTCCGAAGGTTGCTGGATGGGTTGGGAGCGCAAACGCGGCAAGCTGATCGAGCTGAACGCGTGGATCGAGCGCGGCGAGCGGGGCAGCTTCGTTCGTCCCGAGGGCCGTCCTGACGACCCGGCTGCCGGACCGATCGGCTACGCCTTCGTCATCACCCTCGACACCGACACGGTGCTGCCTCCCGGCGGCGCCGCCCGCCTGGCCGGCACGATCGCGCACCCTCTCGTCCGACCCCGGTTCGCGGAGGACGGCAGCCTGCGTCACGGCTACACGGTCCTCCAGCCCCGCGTGGACATCCTTCCTACCGACGAGTCGCGGAGCCTCTTCAGTCGGGTGTTCGCCGGCGGCTCCGGCGTCGACCTGTACGCCCGGGCGGTGTCGGACCCGTACATGGACCTCTTCGGCGAGGGGATCTTCGTTGGGAAGGGCATCTACGACGTTGCAGCGGTAACCCGGATCCAACGCGGGATGGTGCCGGAGAACGCCATTCTGAGTCACGACCTCTTCGAGGGCGGCCTCGGCCGGGCCGCCCTCGTGAGCGACGTGATCGTGCTGGAGAGCTACCCCGCCGGGT
>Ga0315540_10001682_pt1 | contig 12606 bp, 6 predicted proteins | sample SalMarSW160110MG_FD_203677 | JGI IMG/M metagenome (GOLD analysis project Ga0315540, IMG submission 203677) | Salt marsh sediment microbial communities from the Plum Island Ecosystem LTER, Massachusetts, United States - Salt Marsh Sediment SW1601-10 ... | reverse complement strand
CCGTGCTTCTCCGCCAGCACCTTCGTCAACGCCGCCGTCAACGTCGTCTTGCCGTGGTCCACGTGACCGATCGTCCCAACATTAATGTGCGGCTTATTTCGCTCAAATTTTCCCTTGGACACGGCTATACCCTCATAAAGTCGTTGGTTTAGTTATCAAGATGCCTTTTTAATAACCGCCTCGACGATACTCGCCGGTGCTTCGTTGTACTTGCTGAATTCCATGGTGTAGGTGGCGCGGCCCTGGGTTGCGGAACGCAGGTCCGTGGCGTAACCAAACATCTCCGCCAGCGGTACCTCGGCGCGGATGATTTTGCCCGCTGGGGCGTCTTCCATCCCCTGGACCAGACCGCGGCGGCGGTTCAGATCGCCCATCACGTCGCCCATGTAATCCTCGGGCGTCACGACCTCCACCTTCATGATCGGCTCAAGCAGCACGGGAGAGGCCTTGGCGGCACCCTCCTTGAAGGCCATGGAGCCGGCGATCTTGAACGCCATTTCACTGGAATCCACATCATGGTACGACCCGTCGTACAGGGCCACCTTCACGTCCACCACGGGGTAGCCCGCGATGACACCGTTCTGCAGCTGTTCCTGAATCCCCTTGTCCACCGCGGGGATGTATTCCCTGGGAATCACGCCGCCGACGATCTCGTTGACGAATTCATAGCCGGTGCCCGGCTCCTGGGGCTCCAGGCGGATATAGACATGGCCGTACTGGCCGCGGCCGCCGGATTGGCGCACGAACTTGCCTTCCTGCTCCACCGTCTTGCGTATGGTCTCGCGGTAAGCCACTTGGGGCTTGCCCACATTGGCCTCCACCTTGAACTCGCGCAGCATGCGGTCAACGATGATCTCAAGGTGCAGCTCGCCCATGCCGGAGATGATGGTCTGGCCCGATTCCTCATCGGTATGGACGCGAAACGAAGGGTCCTCGGCGGACAGCTTGCTCAGGGCGATGCCCATCTTCTCCTGGTCCGCCTTGGTCTTGGGCTCCACCGCCTGGGAGATCACCGGCTCCGGGAACTCCATACGCTCCAGGACGATGATCGCATCGGTACTGCACAAGGTGTCACCCGTAGTGACGTCCTTGAGGCCCACCGCCGCGGCGATGTCACCGGCGTAGACCTCTTTGATCTCGTCGCGGTGATTGGCATGCATCTGCACCATACGCCCGATACGCTCCTTCTGGTGCTTGACCGGGTTGTACACCGCGTCGCCGGAGCGCAGCACGCCGGAATAACAGCGGAAAAAGGTCAGCGTGCCGACATAGGGGTCGGTTGCGATCTTGAACGCCAGGGCGGAGAACGGCTCCTCGTCGGAGGGATGGCGCTCGGCCTCGGTATTGTTGGCGTCGTCCAGATGGCCTCTGATGGAGGGAACGTCCAGCGGGCTCGGCATGTATTCGATCACGGCGTCCAGCAGGGCCTGCACGCCTTTGTTCTTGAACGCGGAGCCGCACAGGGCGGGCACGATCTCGTTGCGCAGCGCGCGTATGCGCAGGCCCTTCTTGAGCTCATCTACGCTCAGCTCCTCGCCTTCCAGATAACGCTCCATGAGGGCCTCGTCGGCCTCCACGGCGGCCTCCACCAGGCGCTCGCGCCACTTCTTGCACTCTTCCAGCATATCGGCGGGGATATCCTTGGCGGTGTAGGTCATGCCCAGGGTCTCGTCGTCCCAGTAGATCCCCTTCATGGTCAGCAGATCCACCACGCCCTCGAAGTTTTCTTCCGCCCCGATGGGCAGCTGCAGCGGCACCGGGTGGGCACCCAGACGCTTGGTGATCTGGTCCACCACGCGCAGGAAGTTCGCCCCGGCGCGGTCCATCTTGTTGACGAACGCCATGCGCGGGACCTGGTATTTATTGGCCTGACGCCATACCGTCTCCGACTGGGGTTCTACACCACCCACGGCGCAAAACACGGCGACGGCGCCGTCCAGCACGCGCAGGGAACGCTCCACCTCGATAGTGAAGTCCACGTGGCCAGGGGTGTCGATAATATTGATGCGGTGCTGGTCAAACTGCTTGTCCATGCCCTGCCAGAACGTGGTGGTCGCGGCCGACGTAATGGTGATGCCGCGTTCCTGCTCCTGGGCCATCCAGTCCATGGTGGCCGCGCCGTTATGGACTTCACCCATCTTGTGAGAGACGCCGGTGTAATAGAGGATGCGCTCGGTCGTCGTCGTCTTGCCGGCGTCAATGTGCGCCGTGATACCGATGTTCCGGTAGCGTTCGATGGGGGTTTTACGTGCCATAAATAACTGTCCTTACACTGCGCGCTAAATATTATTGAGTCAGGCTCTACCAGCGATAATGGGCAAAGGCCTTGTTGGCCTCCGCCATGCGATGAGTGTCTTCGCGCTTTTTGACCGCCTCGCCGCGATGCTCGGCGGCGTCGAGAATCTCATTGGCCAGACGCATGCCCATGCCCTTTTCGCGGCGGTTGCGCGCCGCCTGGACCAGCCAGCGCATGGCCAACGCCACGCCGCGGGTGGGGCGCACTTCAACCGGCACCTGGTAGGTGGCGCCGCCGACACGGCGGGACTTCACCTGCACCATGGGGCTGACGTGGTTGAGCGCCTTGTCGAGGACCTCCAGAACGTCTGATTTTTCCTTTTTCGCAATCTGCTCAAAGGCGCCGTAGACGATCCGCTCGGCCACGCCCTTTTTCCCGTCACGCATCATGACATTGATCAGGCGGGCCACCGTCATACTGGTGTACTTCGGATCCGGCGTGACCTCACGCTTGGCTATAAAACGTCTTCTCGGCATGGTTGTTATCCGTCAGTCAGTGCTTTCAGGTCTTGGGGCGCTTGGCGCCGTACTTGGAGCGGCCCTGGCGTCGAGCCGTCACGCCGGAGGCGTCGAGGCTGCCGCGCACGGTGTGATAGCGTACGCCGGGTAAGTCCTTGACACGGCCGCCGCGGATCATCACTACAGAGTGTTCCTGCAGATTATGGCCTTCGCCACCGATATACGTGGTCACTTCCATGCCGTTGGTGAGGCGCACACGGGCGACCTTTCTCAAGGCGGAGTTGGGCTTTTTCGGCGTGGTGGTATACACACGCATGCACACGCCGCGCTTCTGCGGGCAGCTGTCAAGGGCGGGCACGGCGCTCTTGGCCTTTCTGCGTTCCCTTGGTTTGCGAACAAGTTGGTTGGCGGTCGCCATACTCTCAAATACTCCACCAAATGATAAATATAAGCGCTCACCCACCGGAGAGTGCCGTATAAACGACAACAGACTCCAACAGTTGAACGCTTCGTAGATTGTCAGCAGATGAATTAAGTCTGCTAAAGACCGGGAATTTTACTGGTTAAATCAAATCACTGTCAAGGAGAGAACAGCGACATCCCAGCCGTCCGATGCCGGCCAGTCCATCGACCGGTCAATCAGCGCACTTATTCAATGCAAAGGGCGGGGCTTTCGGCCCCGCCCTTTGATTTTCCCGGAAATTCCGCCGCGGGTAGATCAGGCCTCGTTAAATGCCTGCTTGAGGGCCTCCTCCACGTCCGCAACACCCGGGGCGGCCTTGGTCTCCTCGCCGGCCTCCTTCTCCAGGCGGCGCCGGCGCCGTTCATCGTGGTACACCAGGCCGGTACCCGCCGGGATCAACCGGCCGACGATCACGTTCTCCTTCAGCCCGCGCAGGTCGTCCACCTTGCCGCTGACGGCGGCCTCGGTGAGCACCCGGGTGGTCTCCTGGAACGATGCCGCCGAGATGAACGACTCGGTGGCCAGGGAGGCCTTGGTGATACCCAACAGAACCGGCTGATAGGCGGCCTGAATCTTGTTTTCCGCCTTGAGGCGCTCGTTCTCCTCCAGCACCCGGGCCTTGTCGAGCTGCTCCCCTCCCAGGAAGCGGCTGTCACCGGCATCGGTAACCTCCACCTTGCGCAGCATCTGGCGCACGATGACCTCGATGTGCTTGTCGTTGATCTTAACGCCCTGCAGGCGGTACACGTCCTGAACCTCGTTGACGATATAGCTTGCCAGGGCGCCGACGCCGCGCAGGCGCAGGATATCGTGGGGATTCGGGGAGCCATCGGCGATAACCTCGCCCTGCTCCACGTGCTCGCCCTCGAATACCGTGATGTGGCGCCACTTGGGGATCAGCTCTTCGTAACGCTGGTCGTCGCCGCTGCCGGTGATGATGAGGCGCTGCTTGCCCTTGGTATCCTTACCGAAACTGATGTTGCCGGTGATCTCGGCCAGGATGGCGGTGTCCTTGGGCTTGCGCGCCTCGAACAGGTCCGCCACCCGGGGCAGACCGCCGGTGATGTCACGGGTCTTGGACGACTCCTGCGGGATACGGGCGATGACATCACCGATACCCACGGTGGCGGCGTCCTCGACACTGACAATGGCACCGGCCGGCAGGTAGTACGACGCCGGCAGATCCGTGCCCGGGATATTGATGTCCATGCCGCTCTCATTCACCAGCTTGATCATGGGACGCATATCGCGGCCGGCAGCGACGCGCTGCTTGGGGTCGGTCACCACCAGGCTCACAAGGCCGGTAATTTCGTCCAGCTGTCGCTGTACCGTCATGCCCTCGGAGAAGTCGTGGAAGCGCAGGGTCCCGGCCACCTCGGTGATGATGGGGTGGGTATGGGGGTCCCAGTTGGCCACAATCTGGCCGGCCTCCACCTCGTCGCCGTCGCTGACGGTGATGACTGCGCCGTAGGGGACCTTGTAACGCTCACGGTCGCGACCCACCTCGTCCACCACAGTCAACTCACCGGAGCGTGACACCGCCACGTTGTTGCCGCTGGTGTGGCGCACCAGTTTGATGTTGTGCAGACGCACCGTGCCCTTGGTTTTGATCTCCACGCTGTTGATGGCCACCGCCCGGGAGGCCGCACCACCGATGTGGAAGGTGCGCATGGTCAGCTGGGTACCTGGCTCACCGATGGACTGGGCGGCAATGACGCCCACGGACTCACCGATGTTCACCAGGTGCCCGCGGCCCAGGTCGCGGCCGTAGCACTTACCGCAGATGCCGTAGCGGGTCTCGCAGGTAATGGGCGAACGCACCATGACCTGATCGATACCCAGAGCCTCGAGCTGATCCACCCAGCGTTCGTCCAGCAGCGTGCCGGCCGGCACGGCGATCTCGCCCTCACGGCCGGGGGCGGACAGGTCATGGGCCACCACGCGGCCCAGCACCCGTTCGCGCAGGGGTTCGACCACATCGCCGCCCTCAATCAACGGCAGCATTTTGACGCCGTTGGTCGTGCCGCAATCGACCTCCGTCACCACCAGGTCCTGGGCAACGTCCACCAGACGGCGGGTCAGGTACCCGGAATTGGCGGTCTTCAACGCCGTGTCCGCCAGACCCTTACGGGCGCCGTGGGTGGAGATGAAGTACTGCAGCACGTCCAGCCCTTCGCGGAAATTGGCGGTGATAGGGGTCTCGATGATGGAGCCGTCCGGCTTGGCCATGAGGCCGCGCATGCCCGCCAGCTGGCGGATCTGCGCCGCACTGCCGCGGGCGCCGGAGTCGGCCATCATGAAGATGGAATTGAACGACTGCTGCTTGGCCTCCTTGCCGGCGGCGTCGGTCACCACATCCGTGCCCAGGCGCTCCATCATGGCCTTGGCCACCTGGTCGTTGGTATGGGACCAGATATCCACCACCTTGTTGTAGCGCTCGCCGTTGGTCACCAGACCCGAGATATACTGATGCTCGATATCCTTGACCTCTTTTTCCGCCGCCGCGATGATGCGCGCCTTCTGGTCGGGGATGACCATGTCGTCGACGCCGATAGACACGCCGGAGCGGGTGGCATAGTAAAAACCCATGTACATGAGCTGGTCGGCAAAGATCACTGTTTCCTTCAACCCGACGTGGCGGTAGCACAGGTTGATGAGTCGCGAAATCCCCTTCTTGTCCAGCTTCTGATTGATCAGATCGCAGGACAGGCCCGCGGGCAGGATCTCGGACAGCAGCGCACGACCCACCGTGGTCTGCATCAGCCGGCGCTTGGTGACCTTCTCGCCGTTCTCATCGAACAGCGTCTCGTTGATGCGCGCCTTGATGCGGGCGTGCAGATCCACCTCCTTGCTCTCGAAGGCGCGGTGCACCTCGGCCACGTCGGCGAACAGCCAGCCCTCGCCCTTGGCGCCGATGCTCTCGCGGGTCATGTAATACAGGCCCAACACCACGTCCTGGGACGGCACGATGATGGGCTCGCCGTTGGCCGGCGACAGAATGTTGTTGGTGGACATCATCAGGCTGCGCGCCTCGAGCTGCGCCTCCAGGGACAGCGGTACGTGCACCGCCATCTGGTCGCCGTCGAAGTCTGCGTTGAACGCAGCGCACACCAGCGGGTGCAGCTGAATCGCCTTGCCCTCGATGAGGATCGGCTCGAACGCCTGGATGCCCAGGCGGTGCAGGGTCGGCGCGCGGTTGAGCAGCACCGGGTGCTCGCGGATCACCTCGTCGAGGATATCCCACACCTCGGGGCCCTCGCGCTCCACCATTTTCTTCGCTGCCTTGATGGTGGTGGCCATGCCGCGGTGCTCCAGCTTGCTGAACACGAACGGCTTGAACAGCTCCAGGGCCATCTTCTTGGGCAGGCCGCACTGATGCAGCTTGAGGTTCGGGCCCACCACGATGACCGAGCGGCCCGAGTAGTCCACGCGCTTGCCCAGCAGGTTCTGGCGGAAACGCCCCTGCTTGCCCTTGATCATGTCGGCCAGGGACTTCAGGGCACGCTTGTTGGTGCCGGTAATCGCCTTGCCGCGGCGGCCGTTGTCCAGCAGGGCGTCAACCGCCTCCTGCAGCATGCGCTTTTCGTTGCGCACGATGATGTCGGGGGCGTTCAGATCCAGCAGCCGCTTGAGGCGGTTATTGCGGTTGATGACGCGCCGGTACAGATCATTGAGATCAGAGGTGGCGAAGCGGCCGCCGTCCAGGGGCACCAGGGGGCGCAGTTCCGGCGGCAGCACCGGCAGGATGGTCAGGATCATCCACTCGGGCTTGTTGCCGGACTCCAGGAACGCCTCCATAAGCTTGAGGCGCTTGCTGTATTTCTTGGCCTTGGCCTCGGAGCCGGTGGACTTGATCTCCTCGCGCAGGCGCACCACCTCGGACTTCAGCTCCAGGGTGCGCAGCAGTTCCTGCACCGCCTCGGCGCCCATGCGCGCATCGAACTCATCGCCGTATTCCTCCACCGCGTCGAGATAGGCCTCGTCGGTGAGCAGCTGGCCGCGCTCCAGGCGCGTCATGCCCGGATCGATGACCACAAACGCCTCGAAGTACAGCACCCGCTCGATGTCGCGCAGGGTCATGTCCAGCAGCAGGCCCAACCGGGACGGCAGGGACTTGAGAAACCAGATATGCGCCACCGGGCTGGCCAGTTCGATATGGCCCATGCGCTCGCGGCGTACCTTTGACAAGGTCACCTCCACGCCGCACTTCTCGCAGATCACGCCGCGGTGCTTCAAGCGCTTGTACTTGCCGCACAGGCACTCGTAGTCCTTCACCGGGCCGAAGATCTTGGCGCAGAACAGCCCGTCGCGTTCCGGCTTGAAGGTCCGGTAGTTGATGGTCTCGGGCTTCTTCACTTCGCCGAATGACCACGAGCGGATCTTCTCCGGCGATGCCAGGCCGATCCTGATGGCGTCGAACTCTTCGATGCTACCTTGCTGTTTGAATAAATTCAGTAGATCTTTCAAGGCTCTCTCCTCGCGGATAAAGTTACGAGAATCGTACTTACCTGGGGCTCACGTGCCGCAGCGCCGTATATGTCACTCCAGCTCAATGTCGATCCCCAAGGCGCGTATCTCCTTGATAAGGACATTGAAGGATTCCGGCATGCCCGCCTCCATACGATGATCGCCATCGACGATGTTTTTGTACATTTTGGTGCGCCCCGCCACGTCGTCGGACTTGACGGTGAGCATCTCCTGCAGGGTGTAGGCAGCGCCGTAGGCCTCCAGCGCCCACACCTCCATTTCGCCGAAGCGCTGACCGCCGAACTGCGCCTTGCCGCCCAGCGGCTGCTGGGTCACCAGGCTGTACGGCCCGGTGGAGCGGGCGTGCATCTTGTCGTCGGCCAGGTGATTGAGCTTGAGCATGTACATGTAACCCACCGTCACCGGGCGATCGAACGCCTCGCCGGTACGGCCGTCGTACAAGGTGGTCTGACCGGAGCGCGGTAGATCCGCCAGCTCCAGCAGGCCCTTGATCTCCTCTTCCTTTGCACCCTCGAACACCGGTGTCGACATGGGCACGCCCACGCTCAGATGTCCGCACAGGGTAACGACCTCATCGTCGGTGAGTGACCCGAGGTCTTCCTTGCGGCCCGTCCCGGTCTTGTTGTAGATGGTATCGAGGAACTTGCGCAGTTCCGCGGCCGCCTTCTGCTCGTTGATCATCTTCTGGATCTTATTGCCCAGGCCCTTGGCCGCCCACCCCAGGTGGGCCTCCAGCACCTGACCCACGTTCATGCGCGACGGCACGCCCAGGGGGTTGAGCACCATGTCCACCGGCGTGCCGTCCTCCATGTAAGGCATGTCCTCGGCAGGGACGATCATGGAGATCACGCCCTTGTTGCCGTGACGGCCCGCCATCTTGTCGCCGGGCTGCACGCGGCGCTTGACCGCCAGGTAGACCTTGACCATCTTGAGTACGCCGGGCGCCAGGTCGTCGCCGGAGGTGAGCTTCTTGCGCTTCTCGTCAAACTTGGCGTCCACCAGTTTGCGCTGCTGCTTGAGCTGTTCGCGCAGCTGGCCCAGTTGGACATCGGTCTCCTCGTTGCGCAGGCGGATCTCAAACCATTTCTCCCGGGGCACCTCGGCCAGGTAGGTCTTGGCGATCTTGGTGCCGGCCTTCAGGCCCTTGGGCCCGCCGGCCGCCGTCTTGCCGGTCAGCATGCGCTCCACGCGCTGATAGATGCCGTCCTCGAGAATGCGGTACTGGTCGTACAAGTCTTTCTTGGCCTTGGCCAGCTCCGCCTTCTCGATCTCCAGGGCGCGGGCGTCTTTCTCCACGCCCTCGCGGGTGAACACCTGCACATCGATCACCGTGCCATTCATGCCCGAGGGCACGCGCAGCGAGGTGTCCTTCACGTCGGAGGCCTTCTCGCCGAAGATGGCGCGCAGCAGCTTCTCCTCCGGGGTGAGCTGGGTCTCGCCCTTGGGGGTGACCTTGCCCACCAGGATATCCCCGGCGTTGACCTCGGCGCCGATATAGACGATGCCGGACTCGTCCAGCTTCGCCAGGGCGCTCTCCCCCACGTTGGGGATGTCGCAGGTGATCTCCTCCGGGCCCAGCTTGGTATCGCGACTGATACAGGTCAGTTCCTCGATGTGGATGGTGGTATAGCGGTCTTCCTCCACCACGCGTTCGGAGATGAGGATGGAGTCCTCGAAATTGAACCCGTGCCACGGCATGAACGCCACCAGCAGGTTCTGGCCCAGGGCCAGCTCGCCCATGTCGGTGGACGGCCCGTCGGCCAGTACGTCGCCGCGCGCGATCACGTCACCGGGATGCACCAGCGGTCGCTGATTGATACAGGTATTTTGGTTAGACCGCGTGTACTTGGTTAAGTTGTAGATGTCCACGCCCGGCTCGCCCGGCTGAGTCTCATCGTCGTTGACGCGCACCACCACGCGGCTGGCGTCTACGGCGTCCACCACGCCACCGCGATCTGCCACCACCGTCACGCCGGAGTCGATGGCCACCGCACGCTCCATGCCTGTGCCCACCAGGGGCTTTTCGGTACGCAGGGTCGGCACCGCCTGGCGCTGCATGTTCGAGCCCATCAAGGCGCGGTTGGCGTCGTCGTGTTCCAGGAACGGGATCAGGGACGCGGCCACCGACACGATCTGCTTCGGCGACACATCCATGTAGTTGACCCGGTCCGGCGTCGACATGGTGAACTCGTTCTGATGACGACACGATACCAGCTCGTCGATGAGGCGGCCTTTTTCATCCAGGGACGCGTTGGCCTGGGCGATCACATACTGGCCTTCTTCGATGGCTGACAGGTACTCGATCTCCTCGGTCACGCGCTGGTTGATCACCTTGCGGTACGGCGTCTCCAGGAAGCCGTATTCGTTGGTACGTGCGTACACGGCCAGCGAGTTGATCAGACCGATGTTGGGCCCTTCCGGCGTTTCGATGGGACACACCCGGCCATAATGCGTGGGGTGCACGTCGCGCACCTCGAAACCGGCCCGTTCCCGGGTCAGACCGCCGGGGCCGAGGGCCGACACGCGGCGCTTGTGGGTGACCTCGGACAGGGGGTTGTTCTGGTCCATGAACTGGGACAGCTGGCTGGAACCAAAGAACTCCTTGACCACCGCGGAGATGGGCTTGGCGTTGATCAGCTCCTGGGGCATCAGGTCCTCGGACTCGGCCAGGCTGAGGCGCTCCTTGACGGCGCGCTCCACGCGCACCAGCCCGACACGGAACTGGTTTTCCACCATTTCGCCCACCGAGCGCACGCGGCGGTTGCCCAGATGGTCGATGTCGTCCACGGTGCCATTGCCGTTCTTAATGTCGATGAGCACCTTGAGCACATCGATGATGTCCTGCTCGGTCAACACGCCGGCGCCGGTGATCTCGTCACGGCCCACGCGGCGGTTGAACTTCATGCGGCCCACCGGGGACAGGTCATAGCGGTCGGCGCTGAAGAACAGGTTCTGGAACAGCAGTTGGGCGGCCTCCTTGGTGGGCGGCTCGCCGGGGCGCATCATGCGGTAGATCTCCACCTGCGCCTCCACGTCATTGTGGGTGGGGTCGATGCGCAAGGTGTCCGACAGATACGGGCCGTGATCCAGGTCATTGATGTACAGCGTCCGGATCTCCTTGGGATTGGCGACCACGATCTTTTCCAACAGCTCCGCCGTAATCTCGGCATTGGCCGCAGCGATGATCTCGCCGGTGGCCTCGTCCACCACGTCGTGGGCGATGACCTTGCCGATGAGATAGTCGTTGGGTACCGTCAGGCTCTTGAGCCCGGCGCTCTCCATCTCACGGATGTGGCGCATGGTGATACGCCGGCCGGCCTCCGAGATGACCTTGCCCTTGGGCGTCTTGATGTCGAACGACATGGTCTCGCCGCGCAGACGCTCGGGGATGAGCTCCATTTTGATCCCGTCCTTGGCGAACTTGAGCGTATTACTCTCGAAGAACAGGCCCAGAATCTGCTCCGTGGTGTAGCCCAGAGCGCGCAGCAGGATGGTCGCCGGCAGTTTGCGGCGCCGATCGATACGCACGAATACGCTGTCGGACGGGTCGAACTCGAAGTCCAGCCACGAACCGCGGTAGGGTATGACGCGGGCGGAGAACAGTAGCTTGCCCGACGAATGGGTCTTGCCCCGATCGTGTTCGAAAAACACCCCCGGCGAACGGTGCAGCTGGGAGACCACAACGCGTTCGGTGCCGTTGATGACGAACGTCCCCTTATTGGTCATCAGGGGGATCTCGCCCATATAGACGTCCTGTTCCTTGATGTCCTTGACCGCCTTGCTGTTGGACGGGTCGTCCTTATCATAGATGAGCAGGCGCACCTTGACGCGCAGCGGTGCCGCGTAGGTCAGGCCGCGTAATTGACACTCCTTGACGTCGAAGGCCGGCTCGCCGAACTGGAAGCTGACATACTCGAGCGCCGCGTTGCCTGAATAGCTGGTGATGGGAAACACGGACTTGAACGCGGCATGCAGTCCCTGATCCGCCCGCTCGTCGGGCGCCTTTTCGAGCTGAAGGAAGTGGCGATAGGAAATCAACTGCGTAGCAAGCAGGTAGGGCACATCCAGAATCGTTGCGCGCTTGGAGAAATCCTTGCGAATGCACTTTTTCTCAGTAAACGAATACGCCATTGCAGTGCCTCTCGTATATGGTCGAAGAGTGAAATGATTCGAGAAACGCGATCCACGCCCTAGCGGCGCCGGACAGTAACGGGGCGCGTCGAATGAACGCCTTTAAAAAAAGCTGGCCACAAAATACAACAGACCCACTCATCCCCTGGCACGTCGTCATAACATACCTTGATGTGTGGCACATGCCACTGCGCCGACCCCGTACCCCACCCTTCGAGGCGATTGAACGTGCTCGAGCAGTGACATCTCCGGGGTCAGGCCAGTGAATATCGGAGCCGGACCGTTATTTGATCTCGACAGTGGCGCCCGCCTCAACCAACTGCTTCTTCATGGACTCAGCGTCAGCCTTGGACACGGCCTCCTTGATGGTGGCCGGCGCGCTTTCCACCAGATCCTTCGCCTCTTTGAGACCCAGCGAGGTAATGGCACGCACCGCCTTGATCACGCCCACCTTGTTGTCACCGACCGCGGACATGACCACATCGAACTCGGTCTGCTCCTCGGCGGGTGCCGCGGCGCCACCGCCCGCGGGGGCTGCGGCCACCGGCGCAACCGCTGCCGCTGAGACGCCGAACTTCTCTTCCATCGCGGAGATCAGGTCCACGATCTCGAGAACGGTCATATTTGAAATGCTATCCAATATATCTTCTTTCGAAACTGCCATGATCATGACTCCCAGTTAACAATTAATAACCAACACACCTGTATTCAATACCAACAATCTGCGATAAAACCCTCAGCCCTTTTCCTTCTCCTGGCGTACCGCGGCC
>Ga0315540_10001679_pt1 | contig 12618 bp, 6 predicted proteins | sample SalMarSW160110MG_FD_203677 | JGI IMG/M metagenome (GOLD analysis project Ga0315540, IMG submission 203677) | Salt marsh sediment microbial communities from the Plum Island Ecosystem LTER, Massachusetts, United States - Salt Marsh Sediment SW1601-10 ... | reverse complement strand
CAACGACGAGGCCGAGCTGCGCCAGAACTACGACATCACGCAGCGCGAGGCCACGGCCGCCTTCGGCAACGGCGAGCTGTTCATGGAGAAATGCATCGTCGAGCCGCACCACATCGAATTCCAGGTGCTGGCCGACCAGCACGGCCACTGCGTGCACCTGTTCGAGCGCGACTGCTCGATCCAGCGGCGCAACCAGAAGCTGATCGAGATCGCCCCGTCCAACTATCTGGACGAGGACCTGCGCGCCAAGATGGGCGAGACGGCCGTGCGCGCCGCCAAGGCCGTCGACTATGTCAACGCCGGCACCGTGGAGTTCCTCGTCGACAAGGACCACAACTTCTACTTCATGGAGATGAACACCCGGCTGCAGGTGGAGCACCCGATCACCGAGGCCATTACCGGCGTCGACATCGTCTCCGAGCAGATCCGCATCGCCGCCGGCCAGCCGCTGAGCTTCGGCCAACAGGACCTGCAGATCAGCGGCCATGCCATCGAGTTCCGCATCAATGCCGAGGATCCGAAGAACAACTTCCTGCCCACCCCGGGCACCATCACCCGCTACTTCTCGCCGGGCGGGCCGGGCGTGCGCGTCGACGGCTGCGTCTATCCCGGCTACATCATCCCGCCCTACTACGACTCGATGTGCGCCAAGCTCACCCTGTGGGGCCCCACCTGGGAGGAGACGGTGCGCCGGGCCATGCGGGCGCTGAACGAGTACGACATCCGCGGCGTCAAGACGACGCTGCCGTTCTACCGGCAGATCGCCGCCTCGCCCGCCTTCCGCTCCGGCGAGTTCCATACCGGCTTCCTCGATGAGCACCCGGAGCTGCTCGAGTTCAGGCCCTACGAATCACGCGAGGACATCGCCGCCGCCGTCGCGGTGGCCATTGCCGTCCACGCCGGACTCTGATAGCTAGGCCGTACGTATGCGAAAGAAAGAGAACAAGGACAAGATCATGACCCCGACCCCGCGCAAACTCAGGATCAGCGAACTGGGCCTGCGTGACGGCCACCAGTCGCTGCTGGCCACCCGCATGCGCACGGAGGACATGCTGCCCATCTGCCCCAAGCTCGACGCGGTCGGCTTCTGGTCGCTGGAGGCCTGGGGCGGCGCCACCTTCGACACCTGCCTGCGCTTTCTGAAGGAGGATCCGTGGGAGCGCCTGCGCCAGTTGAGCCGGGCACTGCCGAACACGCCGATCCAGATGCTGCTGCGCGGCCAGAACCTGCTGGGCTACCGCCATTATGCCGACGACGTGGTCAAGAAGTTCGTCGACATGGCCACCGCCAACGGCGTGGACGTGTTCCGCGTGTTCGATGCCATGAACGATCTGCGCAACGTGCGCACGGCCATCCAGCAGGTGAAGAAGAACGGCAAGCATGCCGAGGGTGCGATCTGCTATACCACGAGCCCGGTGCACACGCTGGAGCATTTCGTCGAGCTGGCCAGGGGCTTCGAGGACCTGGGCTGCGACACCGTCGCCATCAAGGACATGGCCAGCCTGCTGACGCCGACGGCGGCGCGCGAACTGATCCCGGCGATCAAGGCCGCCATCTCGGTACCGCTGCACCTGCATACGCATTCCACCTCGGGGCTGGCCGAGATGGTGCAATGGGAGGCCGTCCATGCCGGCTGCGACATCATCGACACCGTGATCAGCCCGCTGGCCGGCGGCACCTCGCACCCGCCGACCGAGGCCATGGTCACCGCCTTCGATGGTACCGAATTCGACACCGGCCTGGACCTGACGCTGCTGCAGGAGATCGCCGCCTATTTCCGCGAGGTACGCAAGAAGTACAAGCGCTTCGAATCGACCTTCACCGGCGTGGACTCGCGCGTGCACCTGAACCAGATTCCGGGCGGCATGATCTCCAACCTTGCCAACCAGCTGAAGGACCAGGGCGCACTGGACCGCATGGACGAGGTCATGGAGGAGCTGCCGCGCGTGCGCGCCGACTTCGGCTACCCGCCGCTGGTGACGCCGACCAGCCAGATCGTCGGCACCCAGGCGGTGCTGAACGTGGTGTCCGGCAAGAAATACAAGGTCATCACCAACGAGACCCGCGACTACCTGGCCGGCAAGTACGGCCGGCCGCTCGGCGAGGTCAACCCGGAGGTGCGTGCACTGGCCCTCGGCGACGAGGAACCGATCACGGTGCGGCCGGCCGACCTGCTCGATCCGGAGATGGACAAGCTGACCCGCGAGCTCGGCGACAAGGCGCGTTCGGTCGAGGACGTGCTGTCCTATGCGCTGTTCCCGGCCATCTCCGTCGAGTTCTTCGAGGAGCGCGAGAGCGGAAACCTGAAGCCCGAGCCGCTGGAGCATCCGGATGCGGTGCCGGCTTCCAGCGCCCCGCCGCAGATGCTGGCCCCGACCGAGTTCAACATCACCATCCACGGCGAGGAGTACCATATCCGCGTCGAGGGCATAGGCCACAAGAGCGAGGATATCCGTCCGTTCTACGTCAAGGTCGACGACGTGCTGGAGGAGGTCATGGTCGAGACCCTGACCGAGGTCGTGCCGACCGAATCGGGCAAGATCGACACCGCCCGCGTGTCCAAGGGTTCGCGCCGGCCCAAGGCCAAGAGCGACAACGACGTGACGACGGCCATGCCCGGGCGCATCGTCGCCATCAACGTCAAGGAGGGTGACCAGGTGCAGGCCGGCCAGGTGGTGCTGACCGTCGAGGCCATGAAGATGGAGAATCCGGTGCACGCGCCGGTGTCCGGCACCGTCAAGGCCGTGCACATCGTCGTCGGCGACAACGTCAACCCCGACGAATGCCTGATGGAGATCGACTGATCGGGCCTGTTCGCCCCTACTAGTCCGCGAGCAACTCCCGCACCACGAAGCCGCCGAGCATGATGCCGAACAGCGCCGGCAGGTAGGAGATCGTGCCGTTGACCGAACGCGCCCGCCCCGGATGCGCGTCGGAACCGACCGGGCGGTGCTCGGTGCCCTTGACCGGCTGCTCGGTCGAATAGACCACCGGATAATCCAGCGAACCGCCGATCTTGCGCAGCCGGCGGCGCATCTCGCGCGCCAGCGGACAGGTCTCGGTATCCTTCAGCCGCCCGACGCGCGCCTTGGTCACGTCCGTGCGCCCGCCCGCCCCCATGCTCGAGGCCACCCGGATGCCGGCCCGCTGGCAGCCGAGCACGAGCGCGGCCTTGCAGTAGATCGAATCGATGCAGTCGATGACGTAATCGTAGCCGCCGGCGAGCAGCGCCTCGACGCCGTCCGGATCGAGGAAGCCCTCCTCCACGCGCACCGCGATGGCCGGGTTGATGTCGGCGATGCGGCGGCGCATCACCTCGGTCTTCTTCATGCCGATCGTCGCGTGCAGCGCCACCAGTTGCCGGTTCATGTTCGACGCGCCGACCACGTCGTGGTCGAGCAGCGTCAGATGCCCGATATTGGCGCGCGCCACGGCCTCGGCCACGTAGCCGCCGACGCCGCCGAGGCCCGCGATCAGCACGCGCCTGGACGCCAGGCGGGCCAGCCCCTCCTTGCCGATCAGGATCTCGGTGCGCTCATGGATCTGACTCGCTGCGGCTCCTCCCATCGGAACCTCACCCATCTGAACCCCCCAGTCCGAACAGTCTCTTCGCATTATCGGTGGTGGCCGCGGCCAGCTCCCCGGGCGCCATGCCCGTCAGCGCACACACCGCCCCGGCGACGGCCACGACATCGGCCGGCTCGCCGCGTTCCCCGCTCAGCGGCCGGTCCGGTGCGTCCGTTTCCAGCAGCAGGTTCTCCACCGGCATGGTACGGACGATGTCGCCGAGGCGCCCGCGGCGCGCGACGGACGTGCCGATGCCGAGCATCAAGCCGGCCGCCATGCCGCGTTCGGCCTGCTGCCGGCTGCCGGAGAAGCCGTGGATGACCCCGGCCAGGCCCGGGAAGGCCGCGAGCTCGTGCAACACGTGATCCAGGGACCGCACCGCATGCACGATCACCGGCAGGCCGTAGGCCGAAGCCAGCTCCAGCTGCGCCACGAACCAATGGCGCTGCAGTTCCCGGTCGATGTCGCGCGCGAAATCCAGGCCGCACTCGCCGACCGCCACCGCCTGCCCCGCAGCGAGGCGCGCCTCGAGCATGGCCAGGTGCTGCGCACGATAGTCGCCGGCCCACCACGGATGCAGGCCGTAGGCCGCATGGATACCCGGTTCGCAGGCGACGGCCGCCACGCGATCCCAGGCGTCCGGACGCACGCCCGGCACCACGACATCCGTGACCCCGGCCGCGCGGGCGCGGGCGATCACCGCCTCGCGGTCGCCATCGAAGGCCGGGAAATCCAGATGGCAGTGGCTGTCGACCCATGAGATCCCCATGGGTGTGAGATTACATCAGCACCCGTTCGATGCCACCGTGCTTGACGCGCTCGACGAACGCGGCCTGCCAGTCCTCGCCCATCAGATGCCGGGCCAGTTCGACGACGATGTAGTCGGCCTCGACCCCGCTGCCGCCTTCCAGCCTGGACAGTCCCTGCAGGCAGGACGGGCAGCTGGTCAGGATCTTCTGATCGCCGCCGGCATCCCCGCGCGCATCGAGCACGGTCTTGGCCCTGGCGATCTCCTCCTCCTTGCGGGCCCGGATCTTGCCGGCGATGGCGGGCGTGGCCACGGCCATGGTGCCGGCCTCGCCGCAGCACTGCTCCGAGGCCACGGCCTCGTGGCCCAGCAGCGACTGGATGGCCGCGGCCGAGCCGTGGCGCTTCAGCGGCGTGTGGCAGGGCTCGTGGTACATGTACTGCACCCCGGCCACGCCCTCGGCCCTGACCCCCTGCGCCATCAGGTATTCGTGGATGTCGATCAGCGGCGCATCCGGGAACACCTGCTGCAGCTGATATTGCGTCAACTGGTCGAAGCAGGTGCCGCAGGACACCACCACCGCCTCGAAATCGAGATAGGACAGCGCGTTCTTGATGCGGTGGAACAGCACGCGGTTGTCGTAGGTGATCTCGTCGCCGCGCACGTGGTCGCCGCTGGCCGTCGACGGATAGCCGCAGCACAGGTAGGACGGCGGCAGCACCACGTTCAGGCCCAACTCGAACAGCATCGCCTGGGTCGCCAGCCCCACCTGCGAGAACAGGCGCTCCGAGCCGCAGCCCGGGAAATAGAACACCGCCCGGCCGTTGGCGCGCTCCGGGTCGCGCAGCACCGGGATCATGTTCTTGTCGCGCGACTCGATGCCGAGCTGCTGGCGCGCCGTCTTAAACGGCACGCTGGGCAGCGGCCGCTCGATGAAGTTGATCACCTGCGCCTGCACCCCGTCGAGGTTGCGCATGGCCGCCGGCACCGGCCGGATCAGGCCCGTCCACCTGGCCACGCGGTGTGCCAGGCGCTGCGCGGCATAGCCCCAGCGGATCACCACCTCGCGCATCAGGCGCACGGCGTCCGGGTTCTTCAGCACCAGGAAGGCCAGCGACAGCTTCGAGCCGAGGTTGGTCCGCGCCTGGCCCTTGTCCTTCAGCAAGGCGCGCATGCGCTCGGTGACGTCGCCGAAATCGATGTTGACCGGGCACGGCGACTCGCACTTGTGGCAGATGGTGCAATGGTCCGCCACGTCCTGCAGGCCGGCGAACTGCTCGAAGCTGATGCCGGCATGGGTCTGCGACTCGTACAGGAAGGACTCGATGATGGAGCCCGCCGCCTGGATCTTGTTGCGCGGCGAATACAGCATGTTCGAGCGCGGGAAATGCGTGTTGCACACCGGCTTGCACTTGCCGCAGCGCAGGCAGGGCGAGATGGCCTCGGACAGCTCCGTCAGGTCGGCCGCCTCCATGATCACCGCCTCGTGCTCCAGCAGATTGAAGCTCGGGGTGTAGGTGAAGGTCAGGTCGGTGCCCGGCTGCAGCTTGCCGCGGTTGAACAGGTCGTCCGGATCGACCTTGGCCAGGTAGGCCGCCATCTCGTCCAGGTAGTCGCGGCGCATGTACGCCAATTTGGTGATGCCGATGCCGTGCTCGCCGGAGATCACGCCGCCGAGCGCATCGGCCTTGGCCATGATCTTCTCCACGACATGGTGCGCCCGCTGCATCATCGTGTAGTCGTTCGAGTTCACCGGGATGTTGGTGTGCACGTTGCCGTCGCCGGCATGCATGTGCGTGGCGATGACGATGCGGCTGGACAGCACCTGCTTGTGGATCCGGCGCACCCGCTCCACCAGCGGGTCGTGGCCCTGCAGCTGCAGCAGCAGGGGCTTCTCGACCTGTGTGCGGTAGGAGATGCGCAGGGCGCCGCGCTGGATGACGCGGAACAGCGGCTCCTTGTCGTCGAACGCGATGCCGGCGAGCTGCCCGGCCAGTTCGCCGGCCGGCTGGTCCAGGCCCTTCAGGTAGGCCTGCCAGTAGCCGCGCGTTTCGGCGATGATCTCGAGGCAGGCCGCAAGCTTGGCCGCCAGATAGCCGTCGTCCTCCACGCCCAGGTCGGAAACCGCCAGCGCGTCGTCCGAGGACAGGCGCACCTGGGCATCGCGGAAGAAGGCCTCCAGCGCATCGAGCATCTCCAGCTTGTTGCCGAGCGACTGCTCGATGTTCAGGTGCTCGACGTAATCGTTGTATTCGGACAGGCGCGGCAGCGGGATCACCACGTCCTCGTTGAGCTTGAAGGCGCGCGTGTGCCTGGCGATCGCCGCCATGCGCCCGCGGTCGGCCCAGAAGCGGCGCCGGTCGGCCTCGGACAGGGCCACGAAGCCTTCGCCGTTGCCGACGGAGGCGATGCGGCAGATCTCGGCGCAGGCCCCTGCCACCGCCTTCTCGTCGTCGCCGGACACGTCGATCAAGAGCACCACGCGCGGGCGCTCGCGCCGCGTGGACTTGGCCACGTAGTTGATCGCCTTGACGTACTTCTCGTCGAAATGCTCCAGGCCTTCCAGGAATACGCCGTCGATGCCGTCGACATGGCCCTTGATGCCGACCATGGCGGCGGTGGCCGCCGACAGCTCCTGGCCATAGAACTCGCAGCAGACGGTGCGCGTATGCGCGAACGGCCGATGCAGCACGAAACTCGCCTCGGTGATCAGGCCGTCGGTGCCCTCCTTCTGCACCCCCGGCAGGCCGCCCAGGGCCTTGCGCGTCACGTCCTTGCCCAGTCCCGCACGGCGGAAGGTGGCGCCGTCGATGGACAGGATCTCCGGCTCGCCGAGCGCACTGCCGTCCGGGGCGAAGCGGCTCAGGCGGAAATCGACCATGGCATCGGCCGGCATGATGCCCATGTTGTGCTTGACGCGTTCGACCAGCAGCCAGTTGCCGTCCGGTGTCGCCAGCTTCCAGGACAGCAGGTTGTCCACGCAGGTGCCCCAGAGCACGGCATGCTTGCCGCCGGCGTTGCTCGCCACGTTGCCGCCGATGGTGCAGGCCCACAGGCTGGTCGGATCGGTGGCGAAGATGTGCGGCCTGGCCTTCTCCATGACCTTGCCGGTCACCGCGCCGGCCCCGGCCGTGATCACCGGCACCGTGCGGCCGTCGCCGAGATCGCGCATCTCGACCTCACCGATATGGTCGAACTTCTCGATGTTGATCATCACCGCGCCGTCCTGCAGCGGCACCGAGCCGCCGCACAGGCCCGTGCCGCCGCCGCGCGGGATGATGGTCAGGCCGAGCTCGCGCGCCGCCCCGACCAGGCCCGGAATCTCCTCCGGCGTATCCGGCGTCAGCACGCAGAACGGCAGGAACGAGCGCCAGTCGGTGGCATCGGTGGCATGGTGCACCAGCGTGTAGGCGTCGAAATGCACGTTGTTCGCATGCGTGTGCCGCGAAAAGGCCTTCTTGGCCTCGCGGCGGCGCCTGGGCTCCTCCTCGAACCAGGCGTAGAACTGGTCGAGCGTGCGTTCGGTGCGGGCCGTGACCCGCTGCGCCCGGGGATTGTCCGAGGCGTTGGCGAGGATGCGCTCCAGGCGGTCGCGATGGCGGGCCCGCATCGAGCCCAGGCGTTTGCGGTTGTTCATCAGGTCGTTGCGCAGGAAGGGGTTGCGCGACACCACCCACAGATCGCCGAGAATCTCGAACAGCATGCGGGCGCTGCGGCCGGTGCGCCGCTGGTGGCGCAGCACATTCAGGTCATCCCAGCATTCCTCCCCCAGGAAGCGCAACACGATCTCCCGGTCGGAATAGGAGGTGTAGTTATAGGGGATCTCGCGGATGTTTTCCTGCAATGCGCATGCTCCTTGCCGCGGGGGGGCCGCTTCAGGCAACGCAGCATAATAGCTACGGCACATGAAAAATACCTAAAGTATTCAGGCTTGATTTCGCTTGGAGTCGCCCCCCGCACTCTGGCAGGATGCCGGCATGATCCGACTCTCCGCGCGCATCCAGAAGATCAAGCCCTCGGCCACGCTGACCATCACCGCCAAGGCCGCCGAGCTCAGGGCGGAGGGGCGCAGCATCATCTCGCTGTCGGTCGGCGAACCGGACTTCGACACCCCGAAAGCGGCCTGCGATGCGGCCATCGAGGCCATTCGCGACGGCTTCACGCGCTATACGCCGGTAGCCGGCATCCCGGAGCTGCGCCGGGCCATCGCCGACAAGTTCCGCCGCGACAACCACCTCGATTACGCGCCGGAGGACATCCTGGTCTCCACCGGCGGCAAGCAGTGCATCTACAACCTGCTGCAGGCGATGCTCGACGCCGGCGACGAGGTCGTCATCCCGGCCCCGTACTGGGTCTCGTATCCCGACATGGTGCTGCTGGCCGACGGGCAACCGGTCATCGTCGACACCGGTGCCGACACCGGCTTCAAGCTGACCGCCGCCGCACTCGCATCCGCCGTCACGGACAGGACGCGCTTGCTGATCCTGAACTCGCCGTCCAACCCGACCGGCATGGCCTACTCGGCCGGGGAGCTCGCGGCCCTGGGCGAGGTCGTGCGCCGGCATCCGGAGCTCGCCGTCGCCACCGACGACATGTACGAGAAAATCCTGTTCGACGGCAAGACATTCGCCACCTTCGCCGAGGTCAATCCGGATCTGAAGGAGCGCACGATCACACTCAACGGCGTGTCCAAGGCCTATTGCATGACCGGCTGGCGCATCGGCTACTGTGCCGGCCCGCGCCACCTGATCAGCGCCATGACCAAGATCCAGAGCCAGAGCACGTCGAATCCCAATTCGATCGCCCAGAAGGCGGCGCTGGCCGCCCTGAACGGGCCGACCGACGAGCTGCAGCACATGGTGCGCACCTACGAGCAGCGCCGGACCTGGCTGGTGGAGCACCTGAACGCCATCCCGGGTGTTTCCTGCCTCGTGCCGGACGGCGCCTTCTACGTGTTCCCATCCATCGCCGGCTGGCTCGGCAAGCGCACCCCCGCCGGCCTGCGCCTCGACGACGATGTCGCGGCCTGCGCCTGGCTTCTGGAGGATGCCGGTGTCGCCCTGGTCCCGGGAACCGAGTTCGGGGCACCGGGGCATATGCGCATTTCCTATGCCGTCAGCCAGGACACCCTGGCCGAGGCGGTGGAACGCATCGCTTCGGCGGCCACCTCCCTGCGCGACTAGCATCCCGCCCCCGCCCGGCGTTTACGGGCCTGTTCGACCCATAAGCTGGCGAAAGCCGCCGAAACGCGTAGCATGGTCTGCCGTTATGCGAACAAAAGCCAAGGTTAGGTAGACATGCGTTGGCTCATGCGCCTCCAGCGCAACACCCGTCTGATCATCCTCAGCACCTTGCTCGGCGTGGTCGGGGCGCTCGGTGCCCAGCTGTTCATCTGGCTGCTGCACCTGGCCGAGTTATGGATCCTGGTGCCGATCAGCGGCTACACCTTCATCGAAGTGCCCGAGGCGCACGTGATGGCCACGGCTCCGACCGGCCACCACCACTGGTACTGGCTGATCCCGGTCGCCACCACGCTGGGCGGGCTGATCTCCGGCTTCCTGGTCTACGGCCTGGCGCCGGAGGCCGAGGGCCACGGCACCGACGCCGCCGTCAAGGGCTATCACCGCACCGCCGGACGCATCCGCTATCGCATTCCCGTCATCAAGACGCTGGCCAGCGCCATCACCATCGGCTCGGGCGGCTCGGCCGGGCGCGAGGGGCCGACGGCGCAGATCGCCGCCGGCGTCGGCTCGTTCATCGGCGGCATCCTGAAGCTTCCGGACGAGGAAAGGCGCGTGCTGCTGCTGGTCGGCATGGCCGCGGGCCTGTCCGCCATCTTCAAGAGCCCGCTCGGCACCGCCCTGTTCGCCGTCGAGATCCTGTATTCGACGATGGCCTTCGAAGGCCGCTACCTGACCTTCACGCTGGTCGCCTCGGCCGTCGCCTATGCCATCACCGGGCTGTTCAACGGCTGGTCGCCGCTGTTCGTGCTGCCGCACGACGTCAGCTTCGGAGCGCCGGCCGATCTGGCCTGGTTCGTGGTGTTGGCGGCGCTGGCCGGAGGGCTGGGGGCATTGCTGCCCCAGGTGTTCTACTGGACCCGCGACCAATTTCACGAACTCCAGATCCCCAACATGCTCAAGCCCGCCTTGGGCGGACTCGGCGTCGGCATCCTGGGCCTGCTGGCGCCGCCGCTGCTCGGTGGCGGCTACGGCTACATCCAGTTCGCCCTGCAGGGCGGCGGCGGCATGGCGATCTGGCTGCTGTTGCTGTTGTCGGTCGGCAAGATTCTGGCCATGTCGCTGACCGTCGCCTCCGGCGGTTCCGGCGGCGTGTTCGCGCCCAGCCTGTACGTGGGCGCCATGCTGGGCGCCGCCTTCGCCATCACGCTGCACACCTTCCACATCACCGGCATTCCGACGCCGGCGCTGGCCGTGGTCGGCATGGCCGCCCTGTTCGCCGGGGCCGCGCGCGTGCCCATCGCCTCGCTGGTCATGGTCGCCGAGATGACCGGCGGCTACCACCTGATCATGCCGACCATGCTGGCCGTGTCGGTCAGCTACCTGGTGCAGATGGCGCTGACCCGCAACGCCAAGTACCCGACGCTGTACGAGGCGCAGGAGCCGATCCCGGCGTCGAGCCCGGCCAATACCGAGATGTTCTCCGAAATCCTCGCCGATTTCCTGCGCCAGAACCGCATGCGGCTGGACGGCAGCACCATCAACCGCCACCTGACGATGGCCCTGGCCGACGGCAAGGGGATCCCGCTCGGACGCGGCCATGAGCAGCTGTACCGCGTCGCCCTCGACCCCGGCACCTCCGCCGCCGGCCAGGAGGTGCGGGCGGTGGCCTGCGCCGACGTGGTCATCGTCGGTGTGCTGCGCGGCGAGAAGGAGATCGTGCCGGGCGCCGACACCGTACTGCAGGTCGGCGACGAGCTGTTGATCGCCGCCACGCCCGATTCGCTGGAGGAGTTCCGCCGGCGCATCGTCCCGATCGAAACGGCCGGTGACGAGGCGATCGAGGAATGGAAGGAGTCGCAGCAGGCCGCTGCCCACTAGCCAGCCGCCGCGGCGCTCAGTCCGCCGCCGTCACCCGCACCGACAGCGTCACGCGCACGCTCAGGCCACCCAGATCCGGGGAACGCGCCAACGCCACGTCCCCGCCATAGCTCTCGACCAGGTCGTGCACGATGGCCAGTCCCAGGCCGTGGCCCGGCACCTGCTCGTCCAGGCGCGTGCCGCGCTCGAAGGCCTGGGCCGCCTCCTCGTCCGACATGCCGGGGCCGTCATCCTCGACGATCAGTTCCAGCCCCTCATCGGCCTTGGGACGCAGCGTGCAGCGCACCGCCGTCCTGCCCCATTTGCAGGCGTTTTCGAGCAGGTTGCCGATCAGTTCGAGCATGTCCTCCCGGTCGGCCGCCACCCAGGACACCCGCATGTCCAGATCGATGCGCACGCGTCCGTCATGGATGGCCTGCAGCCCGTCGACCAGGTCATCCAGGTCGTGGCGCGGGTCGGCCCATGAACCGCCCGGCCCCCGGCCGGCCATGCGCGCCCGCCCCAGTTCCTGGTCGATGCGCTGCTGGATCAGCCCGAGCTGCTCCAGCACCGCCCGGCGCCGGTCGGCGGCCGTACCGGCACGGCGCTCGATCAACTGCATGATCCGCGTCAGCGGCGTCTTCAGGGCATGGGCCAGGTTGCCGAGCGACTGACGCGAGCGGGCCAGCCGTTGGCCCAGTACCAGCAGCAGCTGATTGAATCCGTCGACCAGGGGGGCGATCTCCTGCAGGCCCGGCTGCTCCAGGTGTTCGATCTCGCCGCGCTCCAGGCGATCGATATCCGCACGCAGCCGTGACAACGGCCTCAGGCTGTAGCGCACGACGGCGAACTGCAGCGCCAGCAGCATCAGCAGGGCCAGGCCGGACAGCATCAGCAGCGACCACTTGAAGGTGTCCGCCATCCGGTGCAGCTCCGTGACGTTCTCACCGATCTCCAGACGCACGGTATGGCCACGGACATGGAAATCCGCCGACCAGACCAGCAGCCGCTGCTGCATGGGGCCGGCCACGTTCAGGGCCACGCCCGGCGGCTGTGCCGGCAGCACCTCGTCCCACAGCGAGCGCGAGCGGATCGTCTGCCCGGCATCGCGGACGACGAAGTAGTGACCGGAAAACGGTCGCCGATAGATGCTCGGGATATGGGCGTCGGTCATGTCGATATGCCCGGAGGCATCGACATCCATCGCCGCGAGCAACTCCTCGCTGTCGTGCTCGATGCGCGACACCACCATGCGTTCCATCA
>Ga0315540_10001678_pt1 | contig 12620 bp, 9 predicted proteins | sample SalMarSW160110MG_FD_203677 | JGI IMG/M metagenome (GOLD analysis project Ga0315540, IMG submission 203677) | Salt marsh sediment microbial communities from the Plum Island Ecosystem LTER, Massachusetts, United States - Salt Marsh Sediment SW1601-10 ... | reverse complement strand
AAATAGCCCAGACCGCCAGCTAAGGTCCCTAAATATGTGCTAAGTGGAGAAGGAAGTGGAAGTGCTGAGACAGCCAGGAGGTTGGCTTAGAAGCAGCCATCCTTTAAAGAAAGCGTAACAGCTCACTGGTCAAGTGATTCTGCGCCGAAAATATAACGGGGCTAAGCACATTACCGAAGCTGCGGATTGCATAAATCCTCGGATTTGTGCGATGGTAGGGGAGCATTCCATTGTGGGTTGAAGCTAGACCGTAAGGACTAGTGGACTGAATGGAAGAGACTATGCTGACATGAGTAACGATAAAGCGGGTGAGAAACCCGCTCGCCGTAAGCCTAAGGGTTCCTGAGTAAAGTTAATCTGCTCAGGGTTAGTCGGCCCCTAAGCCGAGGCCGAAAGGCGTAGGTGATGGGAAACAGGTTAACATTCCTGTACCACCAAATTAGCGTTTGAGTGATGGGGGGACGCAGAAGGGTAGACCAGTCCGGCGATGGTTGTCCGGATTTAAGCTAGTAGGTGGAGAGAGTAGGTAAATCCGCTCTCTTATTCAACACCGAGAAGCGAATACGAGAGACTTTGTCTCATAAAGTGGTTGATCCCATGCTGCCAAGAAAAGCCTCTAGCGAGTTGGTTTGGTGACCGTACCGTAAACCGACACAGGTAGGCAGGGTGAGTATCCTAAGGCGCTCGAGAGAACTCTGGTTAAGGAACTCGGCAAATTGACACCGTAACTTCGGGAGAAGGTGTGCCTCCACTAGGTGAAAAGACTTGCTTTTGGAGCCGAAGGAGGTTGCAGAGAAATGGGGGTGGCGACTGTTTACTAAAAACACAGGACTCTGCTAAGTCGCAAGACGATGTATAGGGTCTGACGCCTGCCCGGTGCTGGAAGGTTAAGGGGACTTGTTATCTATCTTCGGGTAGAGAAGCATTGAACCGAAGCCCCAGTAAACGGCGGCCGTAACTATAACGGTCCTAAGGTAGCGAAATTCCTTGTCGGGTAAGTTCCGACCTGCACGAATGGCGTAACGACTTCCCCACTGTCTCAACCAGGGACTCGGTGAAATTGAATTAGCGGTGAAGATGCCGTTTACCCGCGAAAAGACGGAAAGACCCCGTGAACCTTTACTACAGCTTGACATTGGACTTTGGGCTATTATGTGTAGGATAGGTGGGAGACTGTGAAACCTCGACGCCAGTCGGGGTGGAGTCAACCTTGAAATACCACCCTTAGTTGTTTAGGGTTCTAACCTTGGCCCGTTATCCGGGTCGGGAACAGTGTCTGGTGGGTAGTTTGACTGGGGCGGTCGCCTCCTAAAGCGTAACGGAGGCGCGCGAAGGTTCCCTCAGGCTGATTGGAAACCAGCCGAAGAGTGTAAAGGCATAAGGGAGCTTGACTGTGAGACCGACAGGTCGAACAGGTACGAAAGTAGGTCTTAGTGATCCGGCGGTTCCGAATGGAAGGGCCGTCGCTCAACGGATAAAAGGTACTCCGGGGATAACAGGCTTATCGCGCCCAAGAGTTCACATCGACGGCGCGGTTTGGCACCTCGATGTCGGCTCATCGCATCCTGGGGCTGAAGCAGGTCCCAAGGGTTTGGCTGTTCGCCAATTAAAGCGGTACGTGAGCTGGGTTTAGAACGTCGTGAGACAGTTCGGTCCCTATCTTTCGTGGGCGTAGGATATTTGAGAGGATCTTTCCTTAGTACGAGAGGACCGGGATGGACGAACCTCTGGTGTACCAGTTGTCGCGCCAGCGGCATAGCTGGGTAGCTACGTTCGGAATGGATAACCGCTGAAAGCATCTAAGCGGGAAGCCAACCTCGAGATAAGATATCCCTTTCCCCCGACTTGTCGGGGGAGCTGAAGACCCCTTGTAGACGACAAGGTTGATAGGCCAGGTGTGGAAGTGTGGCAACACATGAAGCTAACTGGTACTAATAGGTCGTGAGGCTTGGCCATAACTTTTTCATTTATGTTTTGTTAGAGCAACCGTCCGAAGTCATCCTTTTTGCATTCCCTGTGTTTTCAGTTGATAGTTTTTACAGTTTTCGGTGGCAATGGCGAAGAGGAAACACCCGTTCCCATCCCGAACACGGAAGTTAAGCTCTTCAGCGCCGATGGTACTGCGTGGGAGGCTGCGTGGGAGAGTAGGACGCCGCCGAATTTATAAAAAAACCCCTCCATTTGGAGGGGTTTTTTTTGTTCTTTTGCTTAATTAATGCGCACCTTTTTAGTCTATTCTTATACGGCTCTGGAAAGAAAAGAGACCCGGCCCATGCAATGCACATCCGCTCAGATTTATTGCTCGTTGTAAAACCTGGTCCTCAGGACCAGGTCAGAGATAAGAGGCTTTGCCGGAGAAGATCGAGCTGGAGAATCGGAGTATTGGAGTCTTGGGAAGACTGCAACCGGAGGTTTGCTCAGAAAACAGAGTTTCTGTGATGCTCTACACACTTGATGAGGTGGTTTTGCCATAACTCCATCACTCCAGTATCCATAATCCGGAGAAATTCCAATACACTATTCCCCTCTGGAGAAAATGAAAGCCGGGCTATACCCTTTCCTTGAATTCTTCGCCCAAGAGACCTTCGGGACGGACAAGCAGGACGAGAATAATGATGATGAAGGCCAGGGTGTTCTTGAAGGCGATGGATACAAATCCGCCGGCGAGACTCTCGGCCACTCCGAGAATAAGCCCCCCCACGATGGCCCCCGGCAGACTGTTCAACCCCCCGAGGATCGCGGCGGCAAAACCCTTCAAGAAAGGTTCCAGCATGAAAAAGGGATCCAGGAGCAGGGCAGGGGCCAGAAAAAGCCCTGCCAGAACCCCGAGGAAGGCAGCCAGCCCCCAGCTGAGGGCCAGAATTTTTCGCGTGGGGATTCCCAGGGTCTGCGCACCGGTCAGGTTCTCGGACGTGGCTCGCATGGCAAGCCCTATGCGCGTCTTTTGTACGAGGAGGAAAAAGAGGAGACAGGCAAGGAGGCTGATACCCATGGTGCCGAGACCCAACTGGCTGACCACGATGCCGCCGAAACTGTAGACCGTGGTGTCCGAGAGGGGAAAGGGAAAAGACTGGGGTTCGGACCCGCCGAAATAGGAGATGAGCCCCTGGAGAATCAGACCGAATCCGAGGGTCAGGATAATCTGCCCCAGTTGCGTGGCTTCACGGCGCTGGGCAGGGATGAGGACACAGAAATAGAAGAGCATGGCGATGGCGGCTCCGCAGAGCAGGGCCAGGAGAAATGACAGGGAAAAATGAAAATTCAGGCTCAGCAGCATAAAGGCAATGAAGGTCCCTGCCGTGGCTATGTCTCCGTGGGCAAAGTTGAGGATGCGGGTGGAGCGATAGATCAGTGCCAGCCCGAGGGCAACCAGGGCATAGATGCTGCCTGTTGAGAGTCCGGAAATGAAGTATTGCAGGAATTGGGACATTGGATACCTCTTTCTTAACGAAAAGGCCAGTTTCTAAAATAGAGCCTCAATTTGAACCATCTCCCGTACAATCCCATAGGCTCGAAAATCAGGACAAGGAGTATCGTGACCCCGTATACCACGGGTACCAGCTCCTTATAGGCATTGAAGACCTGGGGCACGAGAATGACGAAGGCGGCACCCATGATGGAACCTTCCACAGAGGCCAGCCCCCCGATGATGACGGCCACAAAGAGGTTGATGGATTCCATGAAGGTGAACATGTTCGGTTCCAGGTACCCCATGAAAAGGCCGTACAGCCCCCCCTGGATTCCCGTATAGAAAGAACTGATGGCAAATGAGAGGAGCTTATACCTGGTCAGGTTGACCCCAATGACCTCCGCAGCGATGTCGTTGTCCCTGATGGCAATGAAGGCACGACCCATGTAGGAAGAGATGATATTGTAGGTGAGAAGGGTGAAGACCAGTGCTATAGCAAAATTGAAATAGTAGTTGAAATTGATCGCACTGAGTCCGAACAGCGGCTGCATTTTATGCACCGAAAGGCCCATTCGGCCTCCTGAAAGGGTCTCTGAATTGACAAATACCTGGTAGACCGCAATTCCGAATCCCATGGTCGCAATGGCCAGATAAGGGCCTTTCAGGCGCAGGGAGGGGAATCCCACAACGATGCCGAAGAGCCCCGCGGCAATGCCTGCGGCGATCAGCCCAAAGGGCCAGGGCACGCCCCACTGGTTCAGGTGGCCGAAGGTGAAGGCGCCGATGGCCAGAAATCCCGCCTGGCCGAATGATATCTGACCGGTATTGCCGATGAGGAGATTCTGTCCCTGGACGCCTATGGTATAGATGGCAATGATGGTGACCACATAGATGACATGTTCGGGGGCGAACAAGGGGAGCAGGATCAGGAGCAGCACAAAGGCCCCCACCCACACACGGGTCCCGGGTTTTCGAATGAGTTGAAGTTCCTCCCTGTAACTTTCAATCAAATCCATGGGGAATTATCCTTTGTAGAGCTGCTCAATGAGGTCCTTGTACCGTTTTTCCAGGAAGCGTCGCTTGACCTTCTTGGTAGGGGTCACGTCTCCGTCTTCTTCGTAGAACCGCCTGGGGAGGAGGGCGAACTTTTTGATGGTCTCCACCCGCGCAAGGGTCTTGTTGATCTTGGCCACCTCTCCGTCGATGAGCTTGTGGATTTCCTTGTTTTGGGTCAAGTCGGCAAAGGTCGTGAAGGGGACCCGGTTGTCCTGGGCGTATTTGGTGACATTGTCCTCATCGATGAGGATCAGCGAAACCAGATACTTTCGCCCGTCTCCAATGACGACGGCATCCTGGATATAAGAGCTGAATTTCAACTTGTTCTCAATAAAAGCCGGCGTGACGTTCTTGCCCCCGGCAGTGATGATGATGTCCTTCTTCCGATCCAGGATCTTGATAAAACCGTCATCAATCGTCCCCACGTCTCCCGTGTGCAGCCATCCGTCCTTCAGGGTCTCGGCCGTCAATTCCGGGTCCTTGAAATACCCTTTGAACACGCCGGACCCCTTTGCCAGTATTTCCCCGTCTTCCGCGATGCGGACTTCTACCCCGGGAAGGGCCTCTCCCACGTAGCCCCACCGGGGACGATCGATCCGCTGGATGGCGATGACCCCCGTGGATTCGGTCTGGCCATAGCCTTCTCTCAGGGGAACGCCCAGGGCATTGAAGTACTGGAAGAGTTCAGGAGAGGCAGGGGCCGCTCCGCACACGGCCCATCGCACACGTTCCAATCCCACTTGCCGTTTCAGGTGGTAGAGGACCAGCGCGTAAAGGGGCCAGTAGGGGAGACTCCAGAGAAACCGTTTTCCTGTTTTCTTATCGGATCGGATGTATTTGAGACCGACAGCCACGGCAACACGATAAAAGGCACGTTTGACCAGGGTTGAGTCGGACATCTTGATCTCGATCATGGAAGCGAATTTTTCCCAGATCCTGGGGACGCTGCAGAAGACCGTTGGAGAGACCTCTCTCAGGTTCATGGGGAGCGTGTCAAGGCTTTCAACAAAATTGACCGTGCCGCCGCCCCTCACCGCCAGGAAAAGGGAGATAAGATTTTCATAGATATGGGCCAGGGGAAGGTAAGAGAGCATCTCGTCATTTTCATACATCGGGGAGGCTTCCATGAAGGACTCGGTGATGCTCAGGACGTTGCGATGGGTCAACATGGCGCCTTTCGGTCGGCCCGTAGTGCCGGAGGTATAGATCATCATGGCCGTGTCTTCCGGATCGATGTCTGCCATCCGCTCGGAAACACACTGGGGATTTTCCTTGAGGTGGGCCTTCCCCTTGTCTCGGAATTCATCAAAGAACATCATGGCGGTGTGTGAAAAACCCCAGAGGCCTTTGGGGTCCCAGACCACTATCTTTTTCAGATCGAGGTCGGGGAGAATCTGAAGGGCCTTATCCACCTGTTCCTCGTTTTCCACGAAGAGGATCTTGGATTCGGAGTGCCCGACCACGTAAGCGACCTCTTCGGGGGCGGATGTGGAATAAATGCCGCAGGTCACGAAGCCCGCAGACATGGCGGCCAGGTGGCAGATGACCCATTCGGGTCGATTGTCCCCGAGGATGGCGACCCGCTCACCACGCTCAAGGCCCAAGACAATCAGCCCTGCCGCAACCGTCCGGACCTGTTCTCCATAGACGTTCCAGGAGACCCGGTTCCAGATCCCGTATTCCTTTTTCCGGAGGGCCACGCGATCTCCATGGGCCGCCACCTGCTGGAAAAAAAGGGCAGGGAAGTTTGCTGCGGCTGCTCCCATTACCATGTCCTCCTTTTCTTGTAGAGCCGCCACCCCTTGGATGAGATCTCCTGTCCTCCGAGGCCGAGATAAAGTTCCTGTACGTCCTCATTTTCCTGGAGCTCTTTTGCGGTGCCCTCGAGAACGACCCTCCCCGATTCCATGATGTAGCCGTAATCGGCAATGCTGAGGGCCAGTTTTGCATTCTGCTCCACCAGTAAAATGGTGGCCCCTGCCTGACTGATCCGGGCCAGGGCGTCGTACACCTGACGTGCAACCATCGGGGCGAGCCCCAGTGACGGTTCATCCAGCATGAGGAGCCTGGGCCGCCGTAGCATGGCCCTGCCCATGGCCAGCATCTGCTGCTCCCCGCCTGAGAGGGTCTCCGACTGCTGGTCGGATCGCGCCCTGAGTATGGGGAAAAGTTCCAGTACATTTTCAAGGTCTTCTTTGACTTCCCTGCCCTTCCGCCCCCAGCAGCCCAGTTCCAGGTTCTCCTTCACAGAGAGTTCCCTGAAAAGACCGCGATCTTCAGGCACGTAGACAATGCCCAGGCGGGAAATCTTTTCAGGCGCGAACCGTTGAATCCGTTTGTCCCCGAATTCTATGACGCCCTTCTTGGGTTGGTCCTTCAAGAGTCCCGCGATGGTCTTGAGCAGGGTGGTCTTGCCCGCGCCGTTGGGACCGAGCACGGCGAAGATTTCCTTTTCCTTGACCTGCAGCGAAAGACCGTGAAGCGCGTAGATGCGGTCATAATAAAGGGTTTCAATACTCTCGATTTTAAGTAATGGCGTCATAATCGCGATGGTTCCGTCCTCTGCTGACAGGATATTATAGCTCAATAAACAAGGAATTTCATGCAACGGATACTCGCGACCAAGAGGTCGCTCCTACAGAGAAAAATGTTGAAACGTGGTGCAGGAGCAATGTCTACGGTGCGAAAGCAAATTGATCGTTTTCTATTTTCCGCCTTCCTAATTCCGCATTCCGCCCGCCACAGAACCGGCGGGTAAACCTTCCGCCTTCTAGTCGTCTCCCAGATACGCTTTGATTACGGCCGGGGTCCGCTGCACTTCCTCGGGGGTACCCTGGGCAATCTTCTTGCCGTAATCCATGGCCATCATCCGGTCCGCGAGTTTTGACGCGATCCTGAGATCATGCTCCACCAGGAGTATGGCGGTATGGTAGCGGCCGCGGATTTCATTGATGCGGTAAGCCGTCTCCTCTTTTTCTTCAGATGTCAATCCGGCGATGGGTTCATCCAATAGCAGCAGCCTGGGTTCCAAGGCGAGAGCCCGTCCCACCTCGGCCCGTTTCTGAACACCATAGGGACAATCCGATATGCGAGCCTGTCTGTAGGCTTGAAGATCAAGAAATTCGATGATCTCTTCCACCACCTTCCTGTGCTTCAGTTCTTCGTTGCGCAGCCTGAGGTAGACGGAAAGGGGATTCTTTCGAAACTTGATATGTCTCCCCAGAAGGAGATTGTCAAGAATGGTCATATTCATGAAAAGGCGGAGATTCTGGAATGTTCGGGCTACCCCGTGAAGGGCCACGCCATCGGGGGAAAGGCCCAGGATGCCCTTTCCCTCGAAGTGGATGTCTCCGCCGTTAGGATGGTAGATCCCTGAGATGCAGTTGAAAAGGGTGGTTTTTCCAGACCCGTTGGGACCGATCACGGCCAGGATTTCTTCAGGTTCCACCTGGAGATCAATGCCCGCAAGGGCCTGGATACCACCGAAACGGATGGACAGGGCACGGATGTCTAAAAGAGCCATGCCTCTAGAAATGCGGCCCGAAAATGGTAAAGGGCTCCAGAGGGACGTGTTTGCCGTTCACGGCCCGTCCCATTCTCGACGCATTGACCCCGTGATGGCGGTCAGGTCCATAGGTCACCGGCGCGCCGATCCCTTCGGGTTTCCAGTTATGGATCATCTCCATTCCCTTTATCAGGGATTCGGGCGTAAGGTCTCTGCCGGCGTTCCTGAGGCCTTCCACAAAGTGCATCATGGAAACGGCTCCGAAAAGGGCCAGGTATTCCTTGCCCTTGATTTTCGGATTGTATTTTTTGAGGATATCAACGACACGATTGGACTGAGGCTCAGCGCCGGGCACCCCGGAATTGCCGGGAAAGGCGAAATAGGTCCCTTCCCAGACATCCCCCGCGACCCGGTACATGATGGGGTCACCCAGGGTGAAGGTGGCCAGGACCTTGGGACGGTAGCCGATTTTGGCCATTTCTTTGATGATCAGTGCCCCGTGGGTGGGCGTGGTGTAAATGATGACGCTGTCCGCCCCTGTTTTTTTGAGGTTAAGGGCATGGGTGCCAAGCGACCTTTCAGTCACCTCGTAGGGAACTGCTCCGGCCAGCACTGCCCCGCCGACCTCTGCCAACCCCTTTTTAACCCCTGCCATGGCTGTCTTACCGTAGTCGTCATTCTGGTAAAACAGTGCTATTTTCTTGGATGCCAGCTTATTTACAGCGTATTTGGTTATATACTCCGCCTCGTCTTCGTAATCGGGGTAGGCGATAAAGACATAGTGGAGTTTGTCTTTAGGAAGCTTTTGCCATATGCGGATATTTCCATAGGCGGTGATGAGCGGAATCTTGTTGTCGGCGAAAAAGTCCTTGGCCGCGTTGCAGATGGCCGTGCCCAGGAGACCACATACAGCGAAGACCTTCCCTTTCATCTCCTGGAGGTTCACGAGTGCTCGGGTGGGATTGTATCCGTCGTCCTTCAATATGACCTTGATCTTACGGCCGTTGACCCCGCCTTGGGCATTGATGTAATCGGCCCATGCCATGGCCCCAAGGGCGGTCACGCCCCAGAGGGCCGCCGGCCCGGAAAGGGGGGTGGTCCAGCCGACGACAACCTCCTTGTCCGAGACTCCGGGGACCTGTCCGGCCCCTGCCAGGGCGGGGAGTACGAAAAACAGGGTTAGCAGAACGAATAGTGAAAATGTGGATTTCCTCATGGCTACCTCCTCTAGGTTAAAGGTTGAGATAGGCGAAAAGGGTCAGAATGCCCCCCGGTATAATCCATGAGACAAACAACAGGTCTCGAAGAGATTGATCGTTGCAGGAAGATTGAAGTATATGTAAAGGTAAGTCGCGGGTCAATGGAATTGTTCACCTCGGCACCATTTGAGTGCCGGGATATCAGAGACCGTTTAACCTCTCCCTGGCGGCTTCCGCTTCTGCCATAATCTCTGCAACGATCCCGCCAACCGGCTTCATGTCTCTCACGAGCCCAATTCCCTGCCCGCAGGCGAGGAGTCCGGAATCGGCCTCGCCCTCGAAATACATCCTTTTTGTCCGGTCGCCCGAGATGATGCTGAAAAGCTCCTCCAGGCCGGCACCCCGTGACTCCATCTCCGCAGTTGCCGCCGATGCCCTGTTCTTCCAGACACGGTGGGTATTGCCGACGCTCCGGAGGACCAGCGTGGTGTCCAGTTCCGTTGCTGAAAGAAGCCTTTCCTTTATCCTCGGGTGCAGGGGGCACTCATCGGCCACGAGAAAGCGGGTACCCATGATGACGCCCTCGGCGCCAAGGGCCAGGAGGGCCGTCATGCACCTCCCGTCGGCAACGCCTCCTCCCGCGATCACCGGGATGTTCACGTTATCGACCACCCTCGGGACCAGGCACAGGGTCGTGATATCCAGCCTGCCGGTGGCCCCGCCGTTCTCATACCCAACGACGGTGACGGCATCCACGCCCAGGCTTTCAGCCTTCCTGGCATAACGGACGCCCACACACTTGTGGATCAAGAGGACGTTTCCCTTTTTGAGACGATCCACGTATGCTTCGGGCGCCTTGTGCCCGGAGGTCTCCACGATCCCCACACCCTCGTCCAGCAGAACATCGATATAGATGTCGTTGTCCAGACGGTTCCTTGCCGGGAACATGTTGAGATTGACGGCAAAGGGCTTGGCAGTCTTCTTCCTGACATCCCTGATGGCCTGCCTGAAGGAATCCCGGTCCTGGTAGTTGGCCGATGCCAGGATTCCCAGGGCGCCCGCATCGGAGACAGCGGCCACAAAGGGGGCCTGACTGAGATGCATCATGGTGCCCACAATAATGGGATATTCAATTCCAAGGAGTTCCGTTATCTTCGTCTTGAACATTGTTATCATCCTCTACGGCCCAACGGGCCCAACCGTATCACCCCAGCATCATTTTCGCGATGATCTCCTTCATGATCTCCTGCGTACCCCCTCCGATGGAAAGGATCCGGTTGTCCCTGTAGAGCCTTTCAACAAGGAACTCCCTCATGTAGCCGGCGCCGCCGTGGATCTGAACAGCGTCAAAAGTCACCCGGTCGCTGACCGTACAGGCAAAATTCTTGGCCATGGAGATCTCCTTGACCTGGTTTTCTCCGGCCCCGATTCTGGCCGCTACCCGGTAGACAAACTCCCGGCTGGCCTCCACCAGGGTCGCCATGTCCGCCAGCTTGTGTCTGGTAATTTGAAAACCGGTCAGGGCGCGCCCGAAGGCCTCCCGTTCCTTCGCATACCTGAGGGATTCCTCCAGGGCCATCTGGGAGGTCATGTTGGCCATGACGGAGAGCTGCAGCCTCTCGTGCTGGAAATTTTCCATGATGCCGTAGAATCCCTGGCCTTCACGGCCGAGCAGGTTCTCCATCGGTACACGGCAGTCCTCCAGGAATATCTGTGCCGTGTCGGATGCCCACCATCCCATTTTTTTGAGTTTCCCGGAGACGGCATATCCCGGTGAATTGGACGGTATGACCAGGAGGCTGATCCCTTGGTAACCCTCACCGCCGGTTCGTACGGCGCAGGTGAGCTGGTCGGCCCGGGCCCCACTGGTGATGAACATCTTGCTTCCGTTCACCTTGTAGTGGTCTTCGTTTCGCAAGGCCCTTGTCCGGATATTGGCTACGTCCGAACCGGCGTCGGGTTCGGTGATGCCCAGGGCCGAGATTTTTTCCCCCTTCAGGACGGGGGGAACAAAGCGGGCCTTCTGTTCTTCCGTTCCCAGGGCCAGGACGGGAGGAATGCTGATATCAAGCGACCCCAGCCCGGCTACAACGCCCGCAGAACCGCATCGCATGAGTTCCTCGGAGGAAGCGATCTTGACGAAGATATCTCCACCGGAGCCCCCGTATTCTTCCGGATACCCGATGCCGAGGATACCGGCATCACCGGCTTTCCGATAAAGTCCCCTCGGAAATTCCCCACTTTCCTCCCACTCATCCACGAACGGTTTGATCTCACGGGCGACAAATTTCCGTACGGTCTCCCGAACCATGTTATGCGTTTCGCCAAAGTACTGCTGGTATCCGGCCATAACAAATCTCTTCGATCCGTCAGATGGATGAGGCCTCAAATGGACGCTCACTGTTTTTGCCTGTGGCTTTTACCGGCTCAACCGACAAACCGGCCAACCCGGGGTATTAAAACGGAAAAAGCTCGGGTATCCTCTGGGCGAGCATGATATCACCGCTCACCTTCAGCTGGCCGCTCATGAAGGCCTGCATGCCATTGAGGTCTCCGTTCACCATCCCCAGCCAGGTCTCTCCCGACATGGTGAGCGTTGTCGTCGGAGCGTCGTGTGTGCCTTCATCGATCACGCAGGTGCCGTCCTTGATGGCAACGCTCCAGTTTCCGCCCCCGTCCCCGGAGATCTCGAACTGGAATACCGCATCCAACCCTTGTGCTGACGCGCCATTGAACACACCGGACATCTTTCCAAAAACCTCTTTCACATCTGACAGTGCCATTTTCTTCTCCTCCTTATGTTTTGTGTTCCTGTTTGGTTTGTTTTGAAGCCGGATCCTTCACGTCAGAGGGGGGAGGGATGACAATGGCCTCCCCCTCTGCCACGAGCTTCATATCCTGGTTGGTCCATTTGCAGGTCATACGGACCCATTGTTTTTCTTCCAGTTTTTCCGCCACCCGGGCGGTAGCCGTGATGGTGTCCCCAAAAAAGGTCGGGGCCTTGAACCGGCAGGAAATTTCCACCGCCACGGTGCCAAGCCCCGGCAGTTTCATGCCCAGAACCGGGGCGATCAGGCTCTGGGGAAGGGCGCCGTGGGCTATGCGCGTCTTGAAAGGCGTCAGCCTGGCGAAGGCCTCGTTCACGTGCAGGGGATTGAAATCTCCACTGATGCCTGCAAAGAGGTAGACATCCGTTTCCGTAATGGTTTTTGAAAAACTGGCCTCTTCACCTATCTTCAGTTTATCGTAGCTTTTTCCCAGTTCAAATTCCACGAAAAACCTCCCCTGTTCAATGCTCATTGTGAATCCATGTCCTCAGGCCCGGATCAGAGATAAGTAGCTTTGCCGAAACAAATTGAGCTGGAGTAGCGGAGTATTGGGGTATTGAAAGCCCTCGCCCTCCCTATGGCCGGAGGCCGGAACCGGATCATTACTTCTCAGTGCTTCAAGC
>Ga0315540_10001676_pt1 | contig 12631 bp, 11 predicted proteins | sample SalMarSW160110MG_FD_203677 | JGI IMG/M metagenome (GOLD analysis project Ga0315540, IMG submission 203677) | Salt marsh sediment microbial communities from the Plum Island Ecosystem LTER, Massachusetts, United States - Salt Marsh Sediment SW1601-10 ... | reverse complement strand
GGCGATCGCGACCAGCATCGCGAGCGAGCGCGTGCGGCCGGCCGGCAGCAGGATCGAGGCGCCGGCCGCGACCGCCGCGAGCAGCAGGCCGGCGCCGGCGAGGACGTCGCTCAAGGCGACCCTTCTGCCGTGGGCTGGACGCCGCCGGTCCCGCCCTTGCAGGCGCTGGGCTGCTTGGTGGTCGGCTTGTGCAGGTGGATCGCGCCGGCCGGCACCAGCGTCCGCCCTTCGCCGAGCAGCTTGACCCGCACCTTGTAGCGCCCGGGCGGGGCCTTGCCGCCGCCGCGCTTGCTGCCATCCCACCAGAAGGTGTGGAACGTGTAGCGCCTCAGGGGCACGTCGCGGGCGAGCGTGAGCATGACGTGACCGTTGGGTTTGACGACCTGCACGGTGCCCCGGTCGGTGATGGTGGTGCGGAAGCGGATCGGGATCTTGTCGTGGCGGCAGTCGCCGTTGGGAGTGAAGCTCGGAAGCGGCTTGGTCCCGGTCTTCGTCTTGACGTTGGTCCCGATCTTCACCCGGTCGATCACGAGCGGGTCGCGCTTGACCCGCTGGGCCCAGGCGAAAGCGGCGACGGTGGCGATGACGAGCAGCGCGAAGGCGACGGCGGCGGCGCTGGTCGGGAGAGTCGCCCGGCCTCTATTCGGCCGGCGCGGCATTGTCCTCGCCGACGACCACCACCACGTCGGCCCCTTCGGCGAGGCTCCTGATTTCGGCCGTGATCAGAGCCAGCTCATTGATTCCCAGTTGCTTGGCGACCCTCGTCGCTTCCGCCTTGTGCCCGCGGGAGTACATGACGACGCTCTTTTCGAAGTTGGCGGCGGTGTTGGTGACGGTGCCCAGCTTGAAGCCCTTGTTGGCCACCTTTTCGCCGAATTCGGCGGCGAGGCCGGCGGCGGCGGTGCCGTTGAGGACGCTGACTTCGATTTCGCCCGGCGCCGCCTTCGCCGCGGCGGCCTGCTTGCCGGTCTTCTTCGGTTCTGCCTTGCCGTTAGAGCCGTTCAGGAGCGCGTAGGCGACGCCGCCGACGATGACGAGCATGACGACGAAGATCAGGACCAGCCAGCGCGGTTCGGCGAGCCGTTCCCCGAAGCTCGAGAGGCCCGAGCGCAGCTGCTCGCCGCGGGGCACTTCCGGCAGCCCTTCCTCGCGTCGCCGGCGACGCTCCTCGCGCTGTTCGATCGCTTCGTGCTCGGCGGTGCGCGCCTCCTCGAGGGCGCGCAGCTCCTCGGCCCGCTGGGCGGCGATCGCCGAGGTCGCCTCTTTGCGCTCGGCGTCGCGCTCGGGGGCGGAGCCCGCCCACTCGCGCAGCCGCCGGATGTCTCGCCCGTGCGCGAACGAGAGCAGGGCAAGCACCCCGAGCGCCAAAAAAGCGGCCAGGCCCGCGTAGGAGCCGATTTCCTTGATCAGGTCTAACAAGGGGCTGCGAGAGGCTACTCGTCGTAGACGACCGTCGCGCCGTCACCGCCTGGTGCGGCAATCAACTCCACCACCCGCTCCGCCAAGTTAGCCTCGTCGCCGGCTAGAACCAGGTTTTCGAGCGCGTTCAGGGTCGACTCGACCCAATCCTCGTCGAGGTCGCGCTCGCGGACGGCGCGGTTGATCCGCTTCGCGGCGGTCGGCTGCAGCTGCTCGTCGCCTCCGAACAGCTCCTCGTGCAGCTTCTCGCCGGGGCGCGGCTGGGTGAACTCGACCGCGATGTCCCCCTCGGGCTCGTAGCCGGCGAGGCGGATCATGTTGTGGGCGAGGTCGACGATCTTCACCGGCTCGCCCATGTCGAGGACGAAGACCTCGCCTTTGCCGGCGCCGATGTCGCCGGCGCGGATCACGAGCTGGACGGCCTCCGGGATCGTCATGAAGTACCGCGTCATCTCCGGGTGGGTGACTGTGACCGGTCCGCCGCGCTCGATCTGGCTGCGGAAGATCGGGACGACGCTGCCGGAGGAGGCGAGGACGTTGCCGAAGCGGACCGAGGCGAAGCGCGTCCCCGGGTGGCTGTGGCCCGCCGACTCGACGATCCACTCGGCCATCGCCTTCGAGGCGCCCATCACCGTCTGCGGGTTGACCGCCTTGTCGGTCGAGATGAGGACGAAGCGCTCGACCTTGGAGGCGGCCGCGGTCTCGGCCGTGATCCGGGTCGCGATCGCGTTGTTGCGCACCGCCTCGAGCGGGTTGGCCTCCATCAGCGGCACGTGCTTGTAGGCGGCGGCGTGGAAGACGACTTCGGGCTTGAAGCGCTGCATCACCTCGAGCATCCGGTGCGGCTCCTTGCAGTCGGCGAGGACCGACTCGCAGCTGGCGAAGTGGCGCTCCTCGACCATCTCGCGGTCGATCTCGAAGAGGTTGTCCTCGGCGTGGTCGAGCATCACCAGCAGGCGCGGGCCGACGCGCGCGATCTGGCGGCAGAGCTCGGAGCCGATCGAGCCGCCGGCGCCGGTGACGAGGACGATGCGGTCGTGCAGGTAGGCGCCGACGCGATCGAGCTCGACGACGACCGGCTCGCGGCCGAGCACGTCCTCGACCTGGACCTCGCGCAGCTGCCGGTTGAGCTGGACGCCGCCGCGCAGCAGCTCGAACACGGTCGGCAGGGTGCGGACGCGGATCTCACGGGCGCGGCAGGCGGCGACGACCTTGGCGCGCAGGGTGCCCGGCGCCGAGGGGATCGCGATCACGACCTCGTCGGGCTCGGTCTCGTCGAGGATTTCGGCGATCTCGTCGGTCGAGCCGAGCACCTTGAGGCCGAGCATCCGCATTCCCCGCTTGCGCGGGTCGTCGTCGACGAACCCGATCGCGGTCGAGCCGAGGTTGGGGTTGAGCTGCAGCTCGCGGACGACCATCTGGCCGCCGGCGCCGGCGCCGACGACCAGCACCTCGCGCTTGGGCAGCTTGGCGCCGCGCTGCGGGCGCTCGATGATCAGCCGCACCAGCAGGCGGGCGCCGGCGATCAGGATCAGGGTGAGGACGAAGTCGGTGACCTCGACCGAGCGCGGCAGGGTGTGCGCGAACGGCTTGGCGACGGCGAAGACGATGACGAGGATCGCGCTGGAGACGACGACGGCGCGGAAGATCTGCAGGAAGTCGCGGCCGCTGACGTAGCGCCACCACTTCTGGTAGAGGCCGAAGGCGGCGAAGACGGCGATCTTGCCGACGACGACGAAGCCGACCGACTGGGCGAAGAGGACCTCGTAACGGTGCGGCCAACCGTGCGGGTCGTCGAGGAACCGCAGCTGGAAAGCGAGGAAATAGGCGAGAGCGACAAGTCCGGCGTCGGCCGTCACCTGCAGCACCCGGTTGCGGTAGACAGGGTGGTTCAACCGGCCCATGGAGCACTCAGTCTACGATGTGGCGCGCCTATGGCCTCGTTTTTGCTGCTCGCCTCGCTCACCGACAAGGTCGTCGAACCGATCGTCGACCTCGCCACCGAATTCATCGGCACCGCCGGGGTCGTCGGCGTCTTCCTGCTGATGACGCTGGAGTCGGCCTGCATTCCCGTGCCCAGCGAGGCGATCATGCTGTTCGCCGGCTTCAGCGTCTCGAAAGGCGAACTGACGCTGTTCGGGATCGTCGCCGCCGGCGTCCTCGGCAACCTGGTCGGCTCCTGGATCGCCTACGCGGTCGGCTACTACGGCCGCATCGACCTGCTCGAGAAGAACCGGCTGATCCACGTCAACCCCAAGCACCTGAAATGGGCCGACGACTGGTTCGCCAAGTACGGCTCGGCGACCGTCTTCTTCTCGCGCATGCTGCCGATCATCCGCACCTTCATCTCCCTGCCCGCCGGGGTGGCGGAGATGCCCTTCTGGCGCTTCACCGCCTTCACCGTCGCCGGCTCGGTCCCCTGGGTGCTGGCGCTGGCGCTGGTCGGCGAAGCGGTCGGCGACAACTGGGAAGACTGGCGTCACAAGCTCGGCTACCTCGACTACGTGGTGCTGGCGGCGATCGTCGTCGGCGTCGTCTACCTGATCGTGAGACGACGCAGGCGCGGCCCCGCGCCGTCCGGCACCAGCGGCGCCTGAGTTGGGGGCGGGGGGCAACGGCCCGCTTCCCAGCCGACGCGCGGTCGCGCTGGGGCTGGTCCAGGGTCCCGCCGAGCTGCTGCCCGTCTCCAGCTCCGCCCACATCGTTCTCGTCCCCTGGCTCGCCGGCTGGGACTGGGAGTCGATCGACCCCGAGCTGCGCAAGAGCTTCGAGGTCGCCCTCCACACCGGGGCGGCGGCGGCGCTGCTGATCGGCCAGCGCAAGGTGATCGCCGAGGAGCTGCGGCAGTTCGACGGCCGGCGGGCGCTCGTCCTCGGCCTCTCCTTCCTGCCGGCGGCGGTGGTCGGCTACACGCTCGAGCGACCGATCGAGCGTCGCCTCGGCGGCCCCCGCGCAACCGCCTACGGTCTGCTCGCCGGGGCGACGGCGATGCTCGTCGCCGACACGCGGCCGCAGCTGCGCGGGCGCGGCGAGGCGACCGCCGCCGACGGGCTGGCGCTGGGACTGGCGCAGGCGGCGGCGCTGGCGCCGGGCGTCTCGCGCAACGGCATCACCCTCGCCGCGGCGCGCTGGCGCGGCTTCTCGCGCGGCCAGGCGAACCTGCTCTCGCGCACGATCGCGCTGCCGATCATCGTCGGCGCGACGGCGCTCAAGGGCGCTCGCCTCGCCCGCCGCGGCACCACTCCGGAGCTGCGCCGCTCGCTGGCGATCGGCTTCACCGCCTCGTTCGCCTCGACCCTCGCCTCGCAGCGGCTGATCCGCCTCGTCGAGCGCGACCGGGCCCTCTGGCCCTACGCCGTCTACCGGGGGGCGCTGGCGGCCGCCGTGCTCGTCAAACTGCGAGGAGCATGATGAGCGACGCCTACGCCAAGGCCGGGGTCGACCAGGGCGCCGCCGACTCGGCGGTCGCCGGGCTGGTGCGGGCGCTGGGCGCGATCCAGCTCGGGCGACCTTCGGCGCAGGTGCCGCTGCCCGGTCACTACGCGAGCGTGATCCGGATCGACGAGCGGACCGGGATCGCGCTCTCGACCGACGGCGTCGGGACCAAGCTCGTCGTCGCCGAGGAGCTGGGGCGGTTCGACACCGTCGGTATCGACTGCGTGGCGATGAACGTCAACGACGTGATCTGCGTCGGCGCCGAGCCGCTGGCGATGCTCGACTACATCGCGATCGAGAAGGCCGACCCGGCGATCTGCGAGGAAATCGGCGTCGGCCTCGCGCGCGGCGCGGAGCTGGCGGGAATCGAGATCCCGGGCGGCGAGCTGGCGCAGCTCGGCGACCTGGTCCGCGGCGTCGACGTCTCCGGCGCCTGCTTCGGCACCGTCGCCCTCGACGCGATCGTCGACGGCTCGGCCGTGCGGCCCGGCGACTCGGTGATCGGCCTGCCCTCCAGCGGCCTGCACTCCAACGGCTACACCCTCGCCCGTTCGGCCCTGGCGGGGATCGGCCTCGACGAGGATCCCGAGGGCGGGCTCGGCCGGCCGCTCGGCGAGGTGCTGCTGGAGCCGACCGAGATCTACGTCAAGCCCGTCGTCGAGCTGCTGCGCTCGCCGGTCGAGGTCCGGGGCCTCGCCCACATCACCTCGGGCGGGACCGGCAACCTGCTGCGGCTGGCGGCCGAGGTCGGCTACGAGATCGACGCGCCGCTGCCGGTGCCGCCGGTCTTCGAGCTGATCGCCGAGCGCGGCCGGGTCTCCGGCGAGGAGATGAGCGAGGTCTTCAACATGGGCTGCGGCTTCTGCGTCGTCGTCCCCGCCGCCGACGAGGCCGCTGCCCTCGAGCTGCTGCGCCCCCACTACCCGGGCGCGGCGTGCATCGGGCGAGCTACCGAGGGGCCCCGCCGCATCCACAGCTGACCACCCGCGGGACGGGTCAGGCCGCCTCCCAGATCGTCCCGGTCAGCGCCCGCAGCGGCCGCAGCTTGAATTCGGCGGCGAGGCGCCAGAGCTCGGCGCAGGTGGGCGGCCCGGCGGTTTCGCCGAGGACTTCGGCCTCGCGGGTGGTGATACGCCCGAAGCGGGCGACGGCGTCGAGCGGCGCCAGCGGGCCGCTGTTGACCTGGCGGGCGCCGGCGGCGAGGGCCGCCTCGCGGTATGCCTCGAGCGGCTGCCAGCCCCAGACGCCGCGCCGTTCGCCGGCGGCGTCGAGGAAGACGAAGGAGGGGAAGGAGAGCCGCTCGCGACCTTCGGTCTGGCTCAGCTTGCCGGCGGCGCGGGCCTCCTCGGGGATCTGGCGCACCTCCTCGATGTCGGCGCTGAAGGACTCGAGCACCGCGTGCGAGCCGAGCGCGATCTCGAAGCGGGCGACGTCGAGCCCGGCGGGCTCCGCCTCGGCGAGCAGCGCGTCGCGGTTGTCGAGCTTGCGCCGCTCGCACACCAGCCCTTCGCGCATCCGGCGCAGGTAGCGGTAGCCGGCCTCCCAGCCCTGCTCGCTGGCCGCCTCGACCGCCATGCAGGCGGGGTAGGTGCTGTCGATGGGATTTGCCGCCCACAGGCGCGGGTCGCACGGCATCCCCGTCTTACCGGCTACGTTGAGCCAGTGAGCCATCAGGTCCGCGAAGCAGTCGGAGCCCGAGCCGATCGACCCCTCCTCGTCGCGGTACTCCTTGCCGTAGCGGCGGGCGAGGCCGCCCATGACGAGGACGAGGTCGAGCTCGCCCTCGAACTCCCAGAGCAGGCGGCGCAGCAGCGGTTCGGCACCCCACGACCAGGAGCAGGCGGGATCGGTGTAGTAGCGAACCTCTATGGACATTGACCGCGACTCTATTGAGACCGCCCTCCCCGCCTCATAACGTTGGGGCTCGATGAAGGACCGACCCTCGACCAGCTCGCAGATGATCGGCACCGTCCTCTCGGGCCGGTACCGGCTGCAGGCCAAGCTCGGCAGCGGCGGCATGTCGACCGTCTTCCTCGCCCGCGACCAGACGCTCGACCGCGACGTCGCGATCAAGGTGATGCACCGCGAGATGTCCGAGCAGGCCGACCAGCTCGAGCGCTTCCGCCAGGAGGCGCGGGCGGTGGCGAAGATCTCCCACCCCAACGTCGTCGCCGTGATCGACGCCGGCGAGGACCACGGCCACCCCTACATCGTCCTCGAGTACGTCGAAGGGGAGACGCTGAAGCAGCGGATCGCCCGGGTCGGCGCCCTCGACCCGCAGGAGGCGCTCGCCTACGCGATCGAGATCGCCCGCGGCCTCACCGTCGCCCACTCGCGCAGCATGGTGCACCGCGACATCAAGCCGCAGAACGTCCTGATCGACCCCGAGGGACGGGCGAAGCTGACCGACTTCGGCATCTCGCGCCAGCTCGAGCAGGACGGGATGACGGCGACCGGCCGGGTACTCGGCACCACCGACTACGTCGCCCCCGAGCAGGCGATGGGCCGGGGGGTCGACCCCCGCTCCGACGTCTACTCGCTCGGCGTCGTCCTCTACGAGATGCTGATCGGCCAGGTCCCGTTCCACGCCGACAGCCAGGTCGGGGTGGCGATGAAACACGTCAACGAGGAGATTCCCGACGTACAGCAGCGGCGGCCCGAGATCTCGGCGGCGGCGGCGCTGGTGGTCGAGCGGGCGACGTCGAAGGATCCGGACAAGCGCTACCAGGACGTCGGCGAGATGATCGACGACCTCTCGACCGCGCTCGAGGTCGAAGCGGCGCGGGCCGGCTCGAGCACGGGCGAGGCGACCAGCATCCTCGACGCGCTGCCGCCGCCGAAGCGCAAACTCTCCAGCCGCGCCCGCTGGTCGTGGCTGGCGATCGCCCTGCTCGTCCTGATCGGCGCCGGCGTGCTCGTCGCCGTGCAGCTGACCGGCAACGGCGAACTGCCCGGGGCCGGCGGCGGCGCGCTGAAGGACAAGGGCAAGCCGGTGGCGATCGAATCGGCGACCGACTACGACCCGGAGGGCGATGGCGAAGAGGGCCGCGACACGGTCGAACTGGCGGTCGACGGCAACCTCAGCACCGCCTGGAGCAGCGAGCACTACGAGGACGCCGAATTCGCCGGGACCAAGAGCGGGCCTGAACCGATCGGCGTCGGCCTCTATGTCACGACCAAGTCGCCCGCATCGCCGGACGTGATGATCGTCCACACCCCGAAACCGGGCTGGAGCGCGCAGATCTACGCCAGCAGCGGCGAAGCGCCGGCCGAGATCAGCGAATGGGGCAAGCCGGTCGCCGAGGTCGAGGGCGCCAGCAAGCTCGAGGAAGTCGAACTCGACCTCGCCGGGAACAAGTACGACAACTTCCTGCTCTGGTTCACCAAGGCGGCGCCGGACGGCGAAGGCCGCTACGCGATCGAAATCAGCGAAATCAAACTGACCGAAAGCTGAGCGCGGCGGGCGCGGCTAGAACTCGTGGGCGCGTTCGCGGGCGTGGCGCTCGAGCGCGAGCTCGACGAGGCGATCGCAGAGATCGGCGTAGGCGATGCCGCTGGCCTCGAAGAGCTTCGCGTAGACGCTGGTCTCGGTGAACCCGGGCATCGTGTTGATCTCATTGACGAGGACCTCGCCGGAGGGCTCGACGAAGAAGTCGCAGCGGGCCAGCCCCGAGCAGCCGGCGAGGGCGAAGATCTCGGCGGCGAGCTCGCGCACTCGGGCCGTCGCCTCCTCGCCGATCGGCGCCGGCACCCGCAGTTCCATCCCCCCCTCGGTGTACTTGGCTTCGTAGTCGTACCACTCGGCGAGGGCGAAGATCTCGCCCGGCTGGGAGGTCTCGACCCGCTCGTTGCCGAGCACCGAGCACTCGACCTCGCGACCGTGCGCCGAGGCCTCGACGATCACCCGCGGGTCGTGGCGCAGTGCCAGCTCGACCGCCTCGTCGAGGTCCTCCATCCGCTCGACGCGGGTGATGCCGACGCTCGATCCCAGTCGCGAGGGCTTGACCCAGAGCGGCAGCCCGAGGCGCTCGCAGCGCCCCCACCAGTCCTCGCCCTCGACCGCGGTGAACTCGACCTGGGGGATGCCGTGGGCCGCCACCAGCCGCTTCAGGGTCAGCTTGTCCATGCAGACCGCGGAGGCGAGCACGTCGGACCCGACGTAGGGCACGTCGAGCCACTCGAGCAGGCCCTGGACGCTGCCGTCCTCGCCGAAGGGCCCGTGCAGGGCGGGGAAGACGACGTCGGCTCCGAGCAGGCCGGCGGCCGGGACCAGCTCGATGGCGCCGCCGGCAACCGTCCAGCTGCCGTCTCGCCCGATCGTCACCTCGACCGTCTCGTGACCGGCCGCGCGCAGGCCGGCGGCGATCGCCGCCCCCGAGCGCAGCGAGACGTCGTGCTCGGAGGAGCGGCCGCCGCTCAGCACCGCGACCCTCATTCGCCTTCCCCTTCTTCGACCAGCGCCCGCTTGCCGACGATCAGCGTCACTTTCGAGCCCGGTTCGACTTCTTCCTTCGCTTCCGGTTCCTGTTCGATGACGCGGCCGATGTCTTCTTCGAATTCGGTTTCTTCCTGTTCGACGACGGGGACGAGGCCCTTTTCCCGCACCCGTTCGACCGCTTTGCGGCGTTCCTTGCCGACCACGTTGGGCACGACCGTCAGCTTGACGGCCTTGGCGACGACGATCGTCACGGTCGAGCCGGCGTCGACCTTCTTGCCGGCGCTCGGCGACTGGCGGATCACTTCGCCGGGGGCGCCGCGGTTGGTTTCTTCTTCGAGGACTTCGGGAACGAGGTCGAGCGAGCGGAGCCGCTGCACGGCACCTCGCCGCTGCGTTTCGACCAGGACCGGCACCTTGACCAGCTTCGGGCCGCTGGAGACGAAGATCGTGACGGTGGACCCGTGCGTCGCCGTTTCGCCGCCCTTCGGTTCGGAGTGCACCACCAGCCCCGCTTCGACCGAGCTGGAGCTGACTTCTTCGACGACGGGGTTGAATTCGGCCTTTTCCAGCCGTTCGATCGCTTCTTCTTCGCTCAGGCCGGCGGTTCCCGGCACGACGCCACTGCCGGGACCGGCGCTGACCGTAAGGTCGACGGTCGGCTTCGAGCAGAAGAGGGTGAGGAAGGAGCAGTCTTCGTCGGCGACGCCGGCCAGCGGGTCCTGCTCCAGCACGGTGTCCTTCGCCGTCTGCCGTTCGACGTACCTTTCCTCGCCGACCTTGAAGCCCTGGCGTTCGAGCTGGGTAATCGCGAATTCGAGCTGCTTGCCGGTGACGTTGGGGACTTCCGTGGTCGCTTCCCTGGTCGCCAGCAGCCCGATCAGGACGCCGATGACGGCGGCGGCGGCGAGGCCAATCCAGAGCCATTTGCGGTTGCCCTTGCCGTCCTCCTCGGCGGCGGCGTCAGCGACGACCGGCGGCAGCGGCGCGAAGGCCGCGGTATCGCGGCCGACGCCCGGTTCGCGCATCGCGCGGTCGAGGGCGGCGATGAAGGCGTCGGCGTTCTGGAAGCGCTCGCCGGGCTCCTTCGCCAGCGCCCGCATCACCACCGCGTCGAGCGCCGGTGTCACCCGCGGGTTGATCGAGCTCGGCAGCTGCGGCGTCTGCGAGACCTGTTTCATCGCCACCGCGACCGCGCTTTCGCCCTCGAAGGGGACGCGACCGGTGAGCGCCTCGTAGAGGATCACGCCGATCGAGTAGAGGTCGGAGACCGCCGTCACTTCGAAGCCCTGCGCTTGCTCGGGCGAGAGATAGTGCGGGGTCCCCATCACCGATCCGGTCTGAGTGATCTCGGAGACGCCGGCGCGGGCGATGCCGAAGTCGGCGACATGCGCTTTGCCCTCGGCGTCGACGATCACGTTCTGCGGCTTCAGGTCGCGGTGGACGATGCCGCGCCGGTGCGCCGCGCGGGCCGCCTCGAGGACCTGGCGGACGAGCTCCGCCGCCTGCACCGGTTCCAGGCCGCGGTCGATCAGCTGCTTCAGCGTCGCGCCCTGGACGTACTGCATCGCGATGTAGTTGAGGCCTTCGACCTCGCCGCGGTCGTAGACGGAGACGATGTTCGGGTGCTGCAGCGCCGCCGCCGCCTCGGCCTCGCGCTGGAAGCGGGCGATGAACTGCTGGTCCTGGGAGAAGCGGCGGTGCAGCACCTTGAGCGCGACCTCGCGCTGCAGGTGCTGGTCCTCGGCCAGCCAGACGTCCGCCATGCCGCCTGCCCCGAGCCGGCGCAGGATCCGGTAGCGACCGTCGACCAGCTCTCCCTCTCTCACCTCGTCAGGCACCCGCTTCTCCTCTCATCTCATTCGCCATTCAAGATCGTTTCGGCCACGCGAGCGAAGATCGGCGCCGCGACGTCGTTGCCGAACTGCGGCGTGCACTCAATCGAGACGGCGATCGCGATCTTCGGTTCCTCGGCGGGGGCGAAGCCCATGAACCAGGCCTGGTTCTCATCTTCGCCGCCACCGCAGGATTCGTTGCCGGGGGTTTCCGCGGTGCCAGTCTTGCCGGCGACGGTGACGCCGGGGACCGCCGCGTTGGTCCCCGTGCCTTCCCTGACGACGCCTTCCATCGCAGTCGTCAACTCGGCCGCGGTCTTGGCGCTCACCGCCTGGCTGTACTCGCTCGGTTCGAGATGCTTGACGGTGCGCCCGTCGCGGTCGACGACCCGGTTCCAGATCTGCGGCTTCATCAGCTTGCCCTTGTTGGCGACGGCGGCGGCGACCATCGCGATTTGCAGCGGCGTCACCTGCAGCCGCTCTTGGCCGATCGCGACGCGAGCGAGATCCACCGGGTCGTTGCGGTGCAGGAGATGTTCTTCGTAGTAGACCCCGCTCGTGTAGACCTCCCCTTCGGGAAGGTCGATCGGCGGCGTCGCGTTGAAACCGAACTTTTCCATCGTCTCGAACAGCTGGTCCTGGCCGACTTTCTGACCGAGCTGCCCGAACCAGGTGTTGACCGAGTTGGTCAGCGCGGTGTCGAGTGAGATGTCACCCCAGTCCTTGGTGAAGTCGTTGCGCAGTTCGTGGCCTTCGTCGATGATCATGCCGGGAGCGTTGATCGTCGTTTCCGGCGTGATCTTGCCGCTTTCCAGCCCCGCCGCGGCGGTCACCACCTTGAAGGTCGAGCCCGGCGGGTAGAGGCCCTGGCTGGCACGGTCCAGAAGCGGCGTTTCGAGGTCGTTGTTACGCAACTTCGTGAATTCGTCGGGGATCCGGTTCGGGTCGTAGGACCTGTTGGAGGCCATCACCTTGACCGCGCCGGTGCCCGGTTCGATCGCGACGACGGCGCCGAAGCCGACGGCTTCGAGTTCGCTCAGCGCCACTCGCTGCGCCGTGGTGTCGATGTTGGTGACGATGTCGTCGCCTTCCCTCTTGTGGCCGGTCAGCTGTTCGAGGATCGTGCTGAATTCCGATTCTTCGCCGGTCAGTTCGGCGTTGTGGTACCGCTCGAACTCGGCGTTGCCGTACTGCATGAAGCTGTAGCCGATCGGGTGACCGAAGAGCGCGCCCTCGGGGTAGCGGCGGACGTAACGCAGGTTCGCCCCCCTGCCCTTCGCCACCGACTTGGCGATCACGGTGCCGTCGGCGGCGAGGATACGGCCGCGGCGGACCTGCTGCGCCTCGAACAGCGGCCGCTTGTTCACCCGTTTGTCCTTCAGCGCTTCGGCATCGAAGACCGACCAGTAGGACGTGAAGCCGACGAGGACGCCGAAGAGGACGACGATGAAGGCGAAGAGCTTGATGATCTGGCGGTTCACCGCGCGCCTCCCAGGGCCAGCTCGCG